>Ga0190363_1001555_pt1 | contig 13504 bp, 14 predicted proteins | sample 48721867_MG_FD_161272 | JGI IMG/M metagenome (GOLD analysis project Ga0190363, IMG submission 161272) | Hydrothermal vent microbial mat bacterial communities from Southern Trench, Guaymas Basin, Mexico - 4872-18-6-7_MG | ecosystem: Environmental > Aquatic > Marine > Hydrothermal vents >...
TTCCCGGATCAACGATAAAAATATCATTTCTTAAATCATTATCATAACCATTTATAACTTTTATATACGCATTTTCAAGTTTTAGATGAAGTTGAGGATATTTTCTTAAAAGAAATTTAATTCTATACAAGGCAGCTTTTCCCACATACCAAGGGGTTCCCCAATAGGTAAAAGCAACTTGTTGAGGAAAATGGACTAAAATTGCATAGTAAGCCTTGATTGCCTGTTTTATCAAGCCACTTCTTTCTAAAATATCTCCAATATAAAAAAGCTTCACTCCCTCTGGTTCTGGAGCAAAACACCATTTATAAAAAGCTAAGGACAAATCAGGAGTATTAAGAATCTTCCAATGATCAATTTTAAAAATCTTTTTCTTTACCTTTATAAAATTGGGATCAAATCTTACAGAATTAGTATTAGGGAAAATGCCTTCTCCCACTGCTTTTGCCAATCCTACCGGATCTTTTATGATATATCTATAATTCTGTGTTCCTCTTCCTTTAAATTCTCCAAACTCTTCATAATTTACAGGAAACTCTCCCTCATCATGAAGAACTACTTTTGTATGAGGAAGAATTTTCTCTTCCTCCTCCTCAATCTTTCCTGTCTCCAGTTTTTTCAAAGTAATCTCTGCCTTCTCTTTTACTGACCAAAACCAACCACGAGGATCCCAGGCTACACTATAAGGATATTTATCAATAATTTCTTTAAAAACTTTCTTCGCCTCCTCAATTCTTCCCTCACGCATCAAAGCTTCACCTTTTATAAAAAGACAGGTAGCCACATCATTCATCACTTTATACATTCCCTCTTTTCCTTTGGGAGGGAAATCAGAAAGGGTTTTTGCCAATTTATCTGCTTGAGAACTGTATTTTGCTATACACTCATCAGTAATTTTATAAACTTTATCAAATTTTCTTTCTCCTAAATAATTCCAACCTTTTTTTACATAATCAGAAGAATTCTCTCCCAAAGCCAGAAAAGTAAATACAAAGATAAAAAAGAATAAGGTTAACCTTCTCATCCTACTAACGCTCCTGCAGTTATTCCTTTAATAATATGTTTCTGCATTATTAGATAAATAATTATTATAGGTAAAGAGGCAATAGTTAATCCTGCAAGAAGTGCAGTATAATTAGTAAGACCAACTGGAGAGGAAGCAAATTCTTTCAATCCTACCTGAAGAGGCATAAGATTGCGATTACTAAAAATTACTAAAGCCAAAACAAACTCATTCCAGACGTTTAAAGCATTAAAGATAACCACCACCGCAGTAGCTGGTTTTGCTAAAGGTAAAATTACATGCCACCAGATTCTCAACCGATTACATCCATCAATACGTGCAGCATCTTCCAAATCTCGAGGAAGATTATCAAAAAATGTTTTGTAAAGATAAATACTTAAAGAAAGTCCCACATTAATCATTGCCAGACAATACCCTATACGTGTATTAAGAAGTCCTATTGCTTTAAGTAAAACATATAAAGGAACAAATCCTGCAGGTGTGGGAATCATCATTGCCGCAAGAAATAAATGAAAGATAAAGTTTTTCCCTCTAAATTGGAGCCGGGAAAGACTGTATCCTGCCAAAGAAGCAACAAGAACTATTCCTACAACAGAGACAAAAGTGTAAATTATACTATTTAAAAAATAAATCCCTAATTTACCTTCACAAAAAGCAATATAGTAATTTTTCCACATGATTTTGTGAGGAAGTCTAAATCCATAGTCAGAAAGAAACTCACTATTTGGTTTAAGGGAGGAATTAATCATCCAAATAAAGGGAAATATACAGCTTATTGCTACCAAAATAAGAAAAGTATGCATTAAAATAAGAAGAATTATCTTTTTAAATTTATATCTCATACCTTTTTAAGCCGATTGGAGATTTTAATTAAGGTAAATGAAAGTGTAATTAAAATTATCCCCAATACAATTCCCTCACATGAGGCGTATCCGGCATGATAATTTTTCAAATCATTATAAATTCTTAATACAGAAACAGTAGTTTTTCCTGCTGGTCCTCCTCTTGTTAAAACCATAGGAAGACCGATTACCTGCACTGTTCCTAAAATTGTAAGAATAACAACTAAAACAATTACAGGAAGCATTAAAGGAAGAGTAATCTTTATAAATCTTTGCCATGCTCCTGCTCCATCAATACGTGCTGCCTCATAAAGAGTCTGTGGAATAGTTTGAAGTCCTGCCAGAAGTATTACAAATCCCCAACCAAATCCTCTCCAGCAGTGAACAAAAGCCAAAGTTGTTAAAGCATAACGGGGATCATTTAACCAATCTCTTACTAAATTCTCCAATCCTAATTTTTTAAGAAAATGAGCCAGAACCCCGGGATAAGGAAGAAGAAGACTCCTTATTAATAATCCAAAGATAATCTCTGAAATTACAGGAAGTAGAAAAAAAATTGCACGATAAATATATCCGGTGCGAATTGCTTTATCTACACATAAAGCTAAAGCAAAAGCTAAAAAATTCTGGAAAGTTAATGCCCACAAAGTAATATAAAAAGAACGCCCTACCGATGCCCACCATTCTTTATCTATTACCCAGCCAGAACTTAAAACCTCTCCTAACTCCTTAATGCCATAAATAATACAAATTATTCCCATAATTATACTTGCTGTTTTTACAATTTTTAAAAATCTATTTTTTATCTTTTTCTTAAACCAGAAAGAAAAGACTACTAATATTCCCCCTATAAAAATTACAATTATTGCTGTTCCTTGAGGAGAAAGAATTCTTTTAAAATTTTCCAGCCCTACAAATTTTAAAGAAGATAATCCTGAACCCTGATGTAAAGCAAGAAAGAAGGTATAAATAAAAGGAATAATATAGAAAAAGAAAAAAATGGATAGTGCGGGAAGAACAAAAGAGAAATTTTTAATCTCTTCCTTTAAAGAATAACGCAATTATTTCTCCTTTACAACTTCCCTTTTTACCTCTTCTATCTCTTCAGCTACTTCTTCTGGCTTTGCTTCTCCCACAAGAATCTTCTGAACCCCTGTATTTATCGCCTCCACTACTCGCGGATTTTCATTTATTGGCCAAATACGAGGATGTGTTGCACATTCTAAATTTTTTAAAAATTTAACTAAATTTTTATCTAACTTATCCTTGCATCCCTTTATTGCGGGAAGATTATGAGTGTGCTGAATAAGAAAAATTTGTTGTTCTTTTTGGGTAAGCCACTTTAGAAAATCAATAGCTTCTTCTTTAAGAGGAGAGTTTTTATTTACCACAAATGAGGAACCAGCTCCTGCCCAGATAGATACAGGAAATTTCTCATTAACAGGAGGGGGAGGCAAAGTATCATATTCTAAATCAGGATTTATCTGAAAATAAGTATTTATCCCCCAACTTCCATTAAAACTAAATAAAGCTTTTTCTTGAGCAAAGAATTGTTCTGCTTCTTTATTACTTAAAGTAACGATTCCTGGAAAAAGAATATCCGCTTCTTTTAATTCTTTAAATAATTTAAAAACTCTTATCCAATCTGGATCTGTGTAGGGAACTTCTCCTTTTAATGTAGAGAAAAATTTCTCTTTACCCATAATATTAAATGCATAGTTGGTTACAAGACAATAAATAAACCAGGATTCCCCCCATCCACAGATAAATCCCCATTTTCCTCTCTCCTTGGTCTTTCTTGCCAGTGCGATGAATTCCTGCCAGGTTGAAGGGATTTCTCCTCCAATCTCTTTTAACATTTTTTTATTCACCAAGAACTGAATACTCATCATATCTATAGGGATAGCATAAATTCCCTCTTTAACCCCATAAGGATTATTCTTTTTGAATTCATTAAACTCTAAACTTATTTTTATAAATCTTTTCTTCCATTCTCCATTATTCTCCTCTAAATAAGGAGTTAAATCCTCAACATATCCTCCTTTTATAAAAGAAGCAAAAATCTTTTTTTCTCCTAAAATACCAAATAAATCAGGAAGGTCACCGGCCCCTGCTGCTGCTTGAATCTTCTGGCTATAAGCCTCAGGAGGAAAAAAGAGTTCAAATCTTACTTTTAAACCATGCTCTTCTTCATACTTTTTAGCTAATTCTTCAAATGCTTTTTGTCTGTCTGCCATCCAGTGCCAAATAACTAATTCTTTCTTTTCTCTTTTTTGGCAGCCAAAAAAAGAAAAAATTACTAAAAACCCTATCAGAATGTAGATAATTTTTCTCATCATACCTCCTTATGAATAAAGCAGATGAGAGACTAAAAGAAGTCTTGGGGATATAAAGTTTATTCCTATCCGCCAACCTTCTTTCAGTTTTTTCCTCCACACCACTCTACCTTCTAAAGATAATTCATCTTCACCAAAGGGGAATAACAAATTTATCTTTTCATTTAACTCTAAAGGAGTCTCTGTTATTACTCCTACTCCTTCTCCTCCCAAATCACACATTCTTGCTTCAATTATTTTTCCTTCCCTGGCTATCTTGAGTGCACTCTCTTTATTTATTCTTACAAACAGACGTCTTTCCACCTCATCCCTCCTTCCTGACCAATTTCAAAAATTTCCTTTTTCCTATCTTCAAAATTATCTCTTTCTGAAATCTCAACCATCTTTCTTTGTGAGGAACAGTTTTACCATCAGAAATCAACTTTATACCTTTCTGGTTAAGAAGCCGACGCACCTCATTCTTTGTAGAAACTATACCTAACTTAGGCAAAATTTCTACTAAGTCTAAATCTTCTTCCTCTACAAAATAAACAGGAATTTCAGAAGGTATATCTTTTTTTGAAAAAACTTTCTCAAATTCCTCTCTTTCTTTTTTTGCCTGCGAAGAGGAATGATATAAAGATACAATTGTCTCAGCTAAAAGTAATTTTTTCTCCTTAGGATGCAAATCTTTAATCTCATCTAAATTTATATCCGTAAGCAATCTAAAATAATCATCCATAATTTCATCAGGAATACTCATAACTTTGCCAAACATATCCTTAGGGCTTTCGGTTATCCCTATATAATTTCCCAAAGATTTTGACATTTTATTCTTCCCATCTAAACCTACAAGTAATGGTAAAGTAGCTATCACCTGTGGTTTTTGCCCAAAAGCTTCCTGCAGGTGTCTTCCCACAATAAGATTAAATTTCTGATCTGTCCCTCCAAATTCTATATCTGCCTCTATTTTCACTGAATCATATCCTTGAATAAGAGGATAAATAAATTCTAAAATAGTTAAAGGAATGCCTTTTTTAAGACGATAGGAAAAATCATCCCTTTCTATCATTCTTGCTACAGTATAAGAGGAAAGTAAAGGTAAAAATTGAGTAAGTTTTAAATCTTTATACCAGATACTGTTAAAAATAATCTTTGTCTTTTTTTTATCCAAAATCTTAAAAGCCTGTTCTGTATAAGTCTGTGCATTTTTTTTAATCTCTTTTACACTTAATGGTTTGCGTTCTGTTCTTCCTGAAGGATCTCCAATGCGTGCGGTAAAATCACCAATAATAAAATAAACAATATGTCCTAAATCCTGAAGTTTTCTTAATTTTCTTAAAAGTACAGTGTGTCCTAAATGGATGTCTTTTGCGGTAGGATCAAACCCAACTTTTATCTTAAGGGGTTCCTTTTTCTTTAATGAATTTTTTAATTTTTCAACTAATTCTTCCTCAGAAATTAAATCAACTGTATTTTCTTTTATAATCTCAATCTGCTTTTTTATCTTATCCATAAAGACAAGATATTTTATCCTATTTTTTTCCCTTTTGCAATAGAAAGCTCTTTAATCTGACATTCTTGAGGATATACATAAATAGGTTCTAAATTCCTTAAGGAAGTAAATTTTTTCCTTTTAAAAAATTCTTCTGCCACCTTACATAAAAATAATGCTGATGGCCAGACATTTTGAGGATAGATTAAAACTTCAGGAAAAATCGATAAAGCTTTTTCTTTTAAATGTTCCTGGTATGTAACAAAAAGAGAGTCTTTAAAAGTATTGATAAACTCCTCTAATTTAAAAAAGGATTCTTTTTTAATTTTTCTTATCTGTTCTTTCTTCACTTTAAAAACAGCTCCATAAATTAAATCTCTTCCTGCATCAGAAAAAGCAGCAATTTGAGAAGCACGATTTTTTACTTTATAAGCAAGAGAGTAAAAGCTGCCTAAAGAAATTACCGGTTTTTTCAACGCCAACGAAAAAGCTTTAATTATACTGAAAGAAACTCTTAATCCTGTAAAGGAACCGGGGCCGGCTCCTACCACAAAAGCATCAAAATCATTTAATTTTAATCTTTTTTCATCCAAAAATTTTTTTATCCAGACAATAACTTGACTGGCTGCTTTTTTCTTTTTCTTATTCATATTTAAAAGAATTTTTTCATCCTCAACTGCTGCCAGAGATATATTTTCTGATGAACAATCAATACCCAAAAGTCTCATCTTAAAAACTCAATCTCTATTTTTCTTTTTTTTTCCTTCAAATAATCCAACTTTATCTTAATAGAGAACTGAACAAAATTTTCTACTTTATCTGCCCATTCAATAAGAACGATAAAAGGTTTAGAAGGCCATCCCAAATTTATAAACTCTTTCTCATCCTTTATACGATAAAGGTCATAATGATATATCGTGAATCTCTTTAAATTATATTCTCTCACTAAAACAAAAGAAGGGCTCCTTATTGTTTTTTTTACCCCTAAACCCCTAAGTAAACCACGAATTAAAGTAGTTTTGCCTACTCCTAAAGGACCCTCCAACCCCACAATATCATTTATCTTAATTTTTTTTGCCAAGTCTTTTCCTACTTTCTGTGTCTTAAAAAATGTATCAGTAATTATAACCATTAAAAATGAAGAAAACCTTTCAAAGGCATATCTACAATTTTATCCTTTTCTTTTATCTTATACCCAAAACTTTCTTCTTTTATTATCCCCACAAAGAAATATTTTCTTTTTAAAAAATCTATATTTTCTTTCTTATCCACAATAAAAATTAGCTCATAATCCTCTCCCCGAAATAAATCTTCCTCTTTCTTAATCGGTAAATTATCTTTATAAATCAAGCTACCTTTTCTACTTTCTTTCAAGAGACGATATAAATCCAAAAAGAAACCATCAGAGATATCAATCATGGCATTAATTTTATATTTTTTTATCAAATTCTGTATCTCTCTAATTCTAAGAGAAGGAACTTCGCCAAATGCTAATTTTCCTAAGGCTCCTGTTAAAAATATATAATCTCCTTCTTTTGCCCCACTTCTTAAAATAACTTTCTTTGCCTTACCTATAGCGAATACGTCTAAAAATAAAACAGAAGATTTTGAAGTATCTCCTCCCAGAATTCTCAATTTATATTTTTGAGAAAATTCCTTTATCCCTTTAACTATCTTTTTTAAATCTTTCTCTTTTAAATCTTGCCTAATACCTAAAGAGATACTGATAAATTGAGGAATCCCACCACAGGCAACAATATCAGAGATACTTCTGGCTATTGCTCTTTTGCCTAAATTCTGAAAACTTATTTTGCCTTTTTTGAAATGGATATTCTCTATAAAAAGATCATTGGTAAAAAGATAAAAATCACTTCCTTTTTTAATTATTGCACAATCATCACCAATCCCTTTAAAAATATTCTTGCTTTTAAATTCTCTCTTAAGAAACTCAATCCAGGAAATCTCATCCATAAACAACTTTTTTAATATTTTTACTAAAAGGAGGCTCAATTATTCCTCGATCCGTAATTATTGCCGTGATAAATTTTGAAGGAGTAACATCAAAAGCAGGATTAAAGACGGAAACTTTATAAGGAGCGATAGGAACTTTTGAAATACTTTTTATCTCTTCAGCATCTCTCATCTCAATAGGGATATCCTCTCCTTTTTTAAGATTTAAATCAAAAGAACTTAAAGGAGCAGCAACATAAAAAGGAATCTTATGATGAAAAGCCAAAATTGCCAAATTATATGTTCCAATTTTGTTGGCTACGTCTCCATTTTGTGTGATTCTATCTGCTCCCACAATTATCTTATCAATCATTTTTTTCTTTAAAAGATAACCTACCATATTATCACAGATAAGAATTGGGGTAATTCCTTTTTTTAAAAGTTCCCATGAGGTTAAGCGCGCTCCCTGAAGTAAAGGACGAGTCTCACAGGCATAAACTTTTATATCTTTATAAATCTTTTTTGCTTTATAGATTACACCTAATGCTGTGCCTTCCCCTGATGTGGCCAGTATTCCTGTATTACAATAAGTAAGGATTCTGTCGCCTTTTTTAATCAGTTTTACTCCGAAAGAGACAATTTCCTCACACATCTTTTTATCTTCCTCATGAATCTTTTTTGCCTCTTCAAGTATTATTTTTTTTAGCTCTTTTACACTCTTTTCTTTATTTTCCTCTATTTTTTCCTCTATTCTTTCTAAAGAAGTAAAAAGATTTACAGCTGTGGGACGGGAACTTTTTAAATAATTTATCACTTTTTTAACCTGCCTGAAAAATTTACTCCGAGAGGAAGAGTTAAAATCTTTTATACTTACATAGACTGCATAGGCAGAAAAAACTCCAATTAAAGGAGCTCCTCTAATCTCTAAATTACGAATCGCTGTAAATGCTTTCTTTAATGAATCACATCTTTTCCATACTTCTTTATGAGGAAGCTGTCTCTGGTCTAAATAATAAAGATTTCCTTTTTTAAAAACAATTGCCGCTTTCATTCTGAATATTTAAATTATAAACTTTTTTAAAATTGGACAGAATCTTTAGAGATAAATCCTTTAAATCAATATTTCTTTTTTGAGCAACAAAAATATAAATTTTTTCAATATCTAAAGGAGTTGAAGGTTTGTTTTCTAAAAACATATAGGGAGAGTCTGTCTCCAGCAGCAAATTCTCTAAAGGAACTTCTCTAAGAAGAGAGACTAATTTTTTCTTTCTTAATAAATTTAAAGAAAATGAAACCATTCCCCTTTTTTCCAATATCTTTTCTAAAAAAGAAAAGTCTTGAGAAAAGCAATGAAAAATAATCTTCTCATAAGAATCAAAATATCTATCCAGAATTTCTAATATTAAAAAGTCATGCCAACGATTATGAATCACTACAGGTAATTTATATTTTTTTGCTAATTTAAGAAAAGAAGAAAATATTTTTATTTGCATATCCACCCTTATATTCGCTTTATAATCCAAACCAATCTCTCCAATCCCTATTATCTTCTTTTGATATTTTACAATTAAATCTTCATAAGAGTTTAAAATTTCTTCCTTAAATAATTCTCCTTTTAGAGGATGAAACCCTAAGCAGGAATAAACAAAATTATTCTGTGAAGAAATTTCTAAAGAAAGACAAGAACTTTTATAATCAATGCTTGAATCCACAAATAAAAAACCTTCTGTATTTTTTAAAAAACTTCTCTCTGATAAAGAATTTATATGACAGTGATTGTCAACAAATTTTATCATTGAATCCGAGGAAAAAGAGGAGCTCCTTTCTTAACAGAAAAATTTCTTTTTTGCCAATTTATCTTTTCCAAACTTAGCTCTTCCTCCTCCAGTCCCAGTTGTCTTAAGATAGAAAAAGATGTATCTGGCATAAAAGGATAAATATAAATGGCAACAATCCTTATTCCTTCCAAAAGCGAGAATAAAAAATAAGAAAGTTCATCTAATTTTTTCTCTCGCCACATTATCCATGGTTTTTTGTCCTCAATATATTTATTCATCAGATTAATGAATTCCCAGACTCTCTCTAAAGCTGATGAAAATTCTAAACGTTCCATATAACTTACATACTCTTTCTTTAAATTTAATACATTTTTAAACTCTGAAGGTATCTCAGCTTTTTTTGACTCTATATGTGAGGAGAAATATTTTTCTGCCATATTTAAAACACGAAAAACTAAATTTCCCAAATCATTAGCTAAATCAGAATTAATTCTTTTTACAATATTGGAATAAGAAAAATTTCCATCATTACCAAAAGGGATTTCTCTTAAAAGAAAATAACGAATCGCATCTTTTCCAAATTCCTCCACCAATTTATAAGGGTCAACTATATTGCCTTTTGATTTAGACATTTTTTCCTCCTCTACCAGCCACCATCCATGAGCAAAAATAAGTCGAGGAGGCTCTATCCCTAAAGCATGAAGAATTATCGGCCAGTAGATAGCATGTTGTTTCAGAATATCTTTACCGATAATTTGACAATCAGCAGGCCAGAATTTCTCAAATTTTTCTTTATCCTCAAAAATTCCAATTGCGGTAATATAATTAAGAAGAGCATCAAACCATACATACACAACATAATCATTATCTAAAGGAAAATCAATCCCCCAGCTTACCCTTTTTTTTGGACGAGAGATACACAAATCTACCAAAGGCTGTTTTTTTAAAAAACCTAATGCTTCATTATATCTTATTGAAGGTTTAATAAAATCAGGATTATTCTCAAGATAATTTTTTAACCAATCCTGATAACGGGAAAGGCGGAAAAAATAATTAGTTTCCTCAATTTTTTGTAAAGGACGCCCACATTCTGAACATAAAAAAGAGTTACTTTCTGCCTGCGAAGAAGAAAAAAAAGTCTCACAGGGAGTGCAATAATATCCTTTATATACTGCTTTATAAATATCTCCTTTCTCATAAAAGAACTCAATAACCTCTTTTACTTGTCTTACATGAGAATCATCTGTGGTGCGAATAAAGAAATCATAAGAAATATTCAAAGTCTTCCATAAATTTTTAAAATTCTCAACTATTCTATCTACAAATTCAGAAGGAGTCTGATTTTCTTTTTCTGCTGCTTCAAATATCTTTCCTCCATGTTCATCTGTTCCTGTCAAAAAGAAAACCTCATCATTTCTTAAGCGATAAAAACGGGCTAAAGTATCAGCCGCTACTGTAGTATAAGCATGTCCTATATGGGGTGAAGCATTAACATAATAAAGAGGTGTGGTAATATAAAACTTATTCATTTTCTCTCTCGGGCTCTGAATAGTCTAACTTTTCTACAACTCCTCCTTCTAATTCTACATAAGCCTGTCTTTTTAAAACATTTACAGAAATAACCTTTCCTCTTCCTTTAGAAGTAGTTACATAACTTCCCTCCTTAGGTAAACCCCGGGAAAGTTCTCTATAAGCTTTATACTCATATACCAAACAGCACATAAGACGACCACAAATTCCAGAAATTTTGGAAGGATTTAAAGGAAGTCTTTGCAATTTAGCCATTTTTATACTTACCGGTTCAAAACTTTTAAGAAAAGATACACAACATAAATTTCTTCCACAAGGACCAATCCCCCCAAAAATTCTTGCCTCATCCCTTACTCCCACCTGACGCATTTCAATTCTTATTTTAAAAATCTTTGCTAAATCCCTTACTAATTGGCGAAAATCAACTCTTCCTTCAGCAGTAAAATAGAAAATAATCTTCTTTCTATCAAAGGAATATTCTGCCTGAATAAGTTTCATATCCAAATGATATTCTTTTATTTTACGAGCGCAAATCCGTAAAGCATCTTTTGCCTGCTTAATACTTTCTTTTACTTTTTTTATATCCTCTGAGTCCATCTTCCTGATTATTTTCTTAAGTCCTTGAGGGCTTTCTTCCTCGCTAATCTCCAAAATCATCCCATAATCAATTCCTCTCTCCTGCTCCACAATTACTTTATCCTGAACCTTTACCTCTAAATCTTGAGGAATCAAAAAACGCATTATATTTCCAGCCTCTCTTAATCTTACCAAAGCTATCCTCTCCATAATTCCTCCTCCAAAAGTTTTGAGGCAAGCATAATATTTAGATTATCTAAATCTTTCAATATTTTCAAGCTTTTTTCCCATAAAAAAATCAGTCGAGAAATATCAAAATTTTTAAGCAATTCTAAATCAAAATCCCTTTCAGTAAGAAGTAAAGAATTATTATTAACCAATTTAGAAATTATTTTATCTCTTAAAAAAACTACCCACTCGCGGAAAAACTCCACTGCTTCTTTACGATTTTCAAAAATAATGCTCCTTTTTTTACAAAAATCCTCAAGAAGAAGATAAAAAAGCTCATTTTCTTCTTTTTTATAAAAAGGGATAAAAATCTTATGGCAACGCGACAATAAAGTAGGAAGGAAATTATCTATACGTGTGGCTAAAAGAATTATTAAAGAATTAGAAGGAGGCTCTTCTAAAGTCTTTAAAAATGCTGATTGAGCAACTTCTAAAAAATCATGAGCTTTATCAATAATTAAAATTTTTCTCTCCAAATTTATACTTTTTAAATTCAAAAATCTCTGTGCCTGACGGATGCTATCTATTTTTATGTATCCCTCCTCTTTAAGAATATATAAATCAGAAGATTTTCTTTTTTGAATCTCAATACAGTTTTTACAACGATTGCAAAAATAATCACTCTCTTTACAATTTACAAGCTGGGCAATTTTTAAACTTAAAGGAAACAGATTCTCCCCTATAAAAATATAGGCTTTCCCTATCCGATGCTGTTTCTTAAGAGAAGAAAAATAAGCTAAAACTTTCTCTTCCATCTCTTCAAAAATTTCTCAACAATCTCTTCTGCCTCCTTAAAAATCTCCTCCAAAGACTCTTTCTTGATCAATTTAATTCTTCCTGGCTCTTTTTTGGCTAACTTATAATAACCTTTCTTAAGTCTCTGATGGAAATCTAAAGGTCTTTTCTCTATTCTATCTTTATTTTTGATCCGGGAAAGTCCCTTTTTTATATCTGTATCTAAAACAATTGTTAAATCCGGTTTTATTCCCCAGCAAAATTTTAAAGCCAGGCTTTGAGCTATCTTTAATCCCAATCCATACCCCTGATATACAACTGTAGAATCATAAAAACGATCACAGATAACGATATCATAATCCCTTAAAGCCTTTTTTAACTTTTCCTCAATCAACTGTGTTCTTGCTGCCAGATAAAGAAGTAACTCTGTATGAGGAGATATTTTGCTTTTTTTATCTAATAAAATCTGACGAATCTTTTCTCCTACTTGTGTAGAACCAGGGTCTCTGAATAACTTTAAAGAAAAACCTTTCTTTTTTAATATTTTTTTTAAAAAATTCAATAAACTACTTTTTCCGCTTCCTTCAACTCCTTCCAAAGTGATAAATAAAGCCTTTTTATCTTTTAATCCTCCAGCGACTCTTTCCATTCTTTAAATCCTCAACAATTATTCCCTTCTCTTCCAGCTCCTTGCGAATCTTATCAGCCTCATCATATCTTTTTTCTTTTCTCAATCTCTCTCTTTCTTTTAATCTCTTCTCCACATATTCTTTAAAATCTGAAGACAGTTCCTTTTTTTCCTTAAAAAGAATAAAAATATCTCCTATCATATAAAGAAGTTTTTTTATCTCTCCCAACAAATCTTTATCCTGTGTCTGATTAGCCAAAGAGATTAATTTAAAAAGCACACCTTTTGCACGAGGTAAATTAAAATCATCATCCATTGCTTCTTCAAATTCTTTCCTCAAGTTTAAAATGACTTTATCCTTAAGGGGTTTTTCCTTCACTGACTGCAGTTCGTCTTCCAAAGC
>Ga0190363_1001558_pt1 | contig 13487 bp, 11 predicted proteins | sample 48721867_MG_FD_161272 | JGI IMG/M metagenome (GOLD analysis project Ga0190363, IMG submission 161272) | Hydrothermal vent microbial mat bacterial communities from Southern Trench, Guaymas Basin, Mexico - 4872-18-6-7_MG | ecosystem: Environmental > Aquatic > Marine > Hydrothermal vents >...
ACTTTCTACCACTTTTCAGGCAGAAATCAACCTTCCTTTTATTACCTCAGGTAAAGAGGGTCCCAAACACTTATCCTATACTCTAACCCGATCAAAGTTGGAAGAATTGGTTTTGGACTATATTGAGGAATCATTAGAGCACACAAAACAGGTAATAAAAGAAGCGGGTTTTGAGATTTCTGATATTGATGAGGTGATTTTGGTAGGAGGGCAGACAAGAATGCCTCGGATTCAAGAAGAGATTAGAAAGTTATTTGGAAAGGAACCGAATAAATCAATTAATCCTGATGAGGTAGTGGCTATAGGAGCAGCAGTTCAAGGAGCAATCTTAAAAGGAGAAATGAGAGAAGTACTTCTGTTGGATGTCACTCCTTTATCATTGGGAATTGAAACCTTAGGAGGAGTAAATACCATTTTAATTCCCAAAAATACTACTATTCCCACTTCAAAGACACAAATCTTCTCTACTGCAGCGGATAATCAAACATCAGTAGAGATAAAAGTGCTTCAAGGAGAGCGGCCAATGGCAAAGGATTGTAAACTTTTAGGAAGATTTATATTAGATGGAATTCCTCCGGCCCCTAGAGGGGTGCCTCAAATTGAGGTCACCTTTGATATTGATGCTAACGGAATTTTAAATGTTTCTGCTAAAGATAAAGCAACTGGAAGATCTCAGTCGATTAGAATTGAGGCTCAATCTGGACTTTCAAAAGAGGAAATTGAGAGATTAAAGAGAGAGGCAGAGATATATGCTGAAGAGGATAGGAAGAAAAAAGAATTGGCTGATGCTAAAAATACGGCTGACTCTCTTATTTACACTAGCGAAAAGACCTTAAGAGAGGCAGGAGAAAAGATCTCTTCAGAACTGAAAAAGGAGGTAGAGGAGAAAATTGCAGAACTTAAGAAGGCAAAAGAAGGTGATGATATTGAGGTTATTAAGCAGAAAACCCAAGAACTCTCAAGTGTAATTCAGAAGGTAGGAATTCAAATGTATCAACAAGGAAAGGGAGAAGAGAAAAAAGATAATAAAGATCAGGGAAATACAGAGGAAGGAGAGTTTAGGAAAAAATAGATTCAGATGAGATTAAAATTAAATGGACAGATCATTAAAACAAATTTTAATTTCAGTCCTGTTACTTACAACAGGAGGGGTAAATTTTTATTCTCTTAAAGCCTTGATTTTTTTTAAAAATATTGATTTTCTTCCTTTCTTTATAATCTTTTTGATTTCTTTGCTCTTCTTCACTCCTTTTCTTATTTTCTTGTTCTTAGCCTTACAAGGAAAGGAAAAGATTTTTATTTACTTTTTACTTTCCGGACTGCTTTTTTTATTCCTTTATTCTTCTGTTCCTTCTGAGATGTTTCTCTATTTTGCTGTAGGGATCCTTTCATTTTTACTTTTCCTTTTTATTAGCGACAACACAATAAAAAAAGAGGAAGAGATTCTTTTAAGATTTGAATTTGCTCGGATCTTTCAAAAAGGAATTGGAAGATTTTTTACCGGTTTTGCTCTGGTAATAGGAATCCTTATCTTCTTATCTCCAAAGGTAACCGGAGGAAACCTTACCCTTCCACCCTCTTTGTTTGATGCTGTTTGGCCAGGAGTAGAAAAGATATTATCTTCTTATATGCCTGGGTTTTCTGGAGAGATGACAGTGGATGAGTATATACTTTTTCAGACATTTGGTGTCCAAAAAGAAATTAAGGATCAGATTCAGTATGAGAAAGAGCAGGTTCTTCCTTTTCCGAAGGAGAAGATGGAGATAGAACTTGAAAAAGAATTAGAAAAACAACTTCAGGAAAAGATAGAGAAAGATAGAGAAAGAACTATTGATCAGATACTTCAACAAACAAGAGACCGATTAAGAAAGCAACTAGGAATAGAAAAAGAAATTAAAGGGGATGAAAAAATGAAAGATGTTTTTTATGAACTGATAACAGAGAAGATTTCAAAATGTACTCAACAATATCCACAAATAGGAAGTTGGGGTCCCATTCTTGCCTTTTTTCTGATAGCAAAAACGACATTAATGCTTTTTTCCTATTTTTGTCTTGCTTTTGGCTGGTTAATGTTTAAAATATTTATAGCAATAAAGTTCTTTAGAATAGAAAAAATCAAAAAGGAAAAAGAAGTGATAGCCATTTAAAGATTTCCCTCCCCCACCTATATCCTCCCCCTTCCCCTGGGAGGAGGAGGATTAAGGAGGGGAGGGATTGCTAAAACATTAGAAATATTTCCAGTATCTTGCAGATAACCATTAGTATGTTAAAATGGTTCTATGAAAGACTATTACAAAATCTTAGGTGTTCCTGAAGATGCTTCTCAAGAAGAGATAAAGAAGCAGTTTTATAAACTGGCTCATAAATATCATCCTGATAAGGGAGGAGATCCTGAAAAGTTCAAAGAAATAAATGAAGCCTACCAGGTATTGGGAGATAAGAAAAAGAGAGCAGAATATGATGCTGCCAGAAAGGCGGGATTTGCTTTCCAAGGAGCACCCTTTGGAACAGAAGGCCAAGGACCCTCTTTCGATCAAGGATTTGATTTTGGCTTTAAAGATTTTGAAACTTCAGATTTTGAGGATATCTTTGAGAATTTAGAAGAATTTTTTGGAACCTCTCCTTTCAGAAGAAGTAAAAGGAGAAAGGGTAAGGATATTTCCATAGATGTAGAATTGACATTAGAGGAAGCATTTTCTGGAGTGAAAAAGGAGGTTAATTTGATGAAGTTTGTTACCTGTCCTCGCTGTCATGGAACTGGAGCAGAACCAGGTTCGAGAATAATTACCTGTCCTTCTTGTGGAGGAACAGGGAGGGTAAAACAGGTTCACCAGATTTTTTTCGGAAGTTTTGTAAAAACAACTACCTGTCCTCAGTGTGGAGGAACAGGGAAGGTTCCGGAGAAAAAATGTAAAGAATGTCAAGGCGAGGGAAGAATAAAAAAGATTGAGAGGGTTTCCTTTTCTATTCCAGCCGGAGTAGAGAATGGAGAGGTAATAAGGATTCCCGGAAAGGGAGAAGCAGGAGCAAGAGGAATGAATCCAGGAGATCTTTTGGTAAGGGTTTATGTGAAAGAACATCCTTATTTTCAGAGAAGGGGAGACGATATTTATTACACCCTAAAGGTAAACTTCTCTCAGGCAGCGTTAGGAGATAAGGTTGATGTTCCTACGTTGGATGGAATGGTAGAATTAAAAATTCCACCTGGCACTCAGGCGGGTAAACTCTTGAGACTAAGAGGAATGGGAATGCCTCGTCTTTATGGAAGAGGAAGAGGAGATATGTATGTGAAGATAGAGGTAAAAACCCCCAAGAGATTAACAAAAAAACAGAGGGAGTTGATAAAGAAATTAAGAGAAGAAGGAATATAGCCCAACTTTGCTTTGGAAAGGGACAAAAATCAAATCTCACCCCTCCTTAATCCTCCCCCTCCCTCTGGGGGGTGGGGGAGGGGAAAATTCTTTTGTTCCAAAAGTGGGGCTGGGTTTCGACTTTGATCATTTGGAGGAGTGGCCCAATGGTACGGCAAGAGATTGCTAATCTCTGACGGTGTAAAAAGCCGTCTTGTGGGTTCGAATCCCACCTCCTCCGCCCAAAAACAAAAGGAGGTATGAAGAGTTGACAGAAGAAGAGATTAGAGAAGAAGTGAAGCAATTAACTGAAGAATTAGGGCTGACAGAACAGCAGGTAAACTTTATAATCGAACACATAAAAAAGAGCATAGAGAGCGGTGAGGCTAAGAGTTTTTATGAAAAAGGTTTGGGAGGTTTAGAGTTAGCATCTCTTCTTGGCTCCGAGGAATGGCTAGAAAAATGGCTAAGAAAGGAGGAAGAACTTCAAGAACTTTACAAGAAGATATACAGGTTGTTAAAAATACACCTTATTTTAAAAAAATAACCAAAGAGAAGAGGAAGGATGAGAATTTCTTCCTTCCTCTCTCTTTTTTATTTTTCAAAGAAAGGTGGGGTGCCGGAGCGGCCGAACGGGATGGTCTTGAAAACCATTGTGGTTGATAAAGCCACCGTGGGTTCGAATCCCACCCCCACCGCTTTAAGAACTTGAAACTCTAAATCTATGCCCACAAAAGCCTTGATTGTTCTTTTAATTGTTCTTTCTTTGATTTTTGGTTTTGGAGGAGGAATTTTGGCTATAAGATATTATTCAGAAATATCAAATCTCTTTCCTCAGTTTTTTCCTCAAGCGGAAACTGGGTCTTCTTCAGAGCAAAACTCTCCTGTTATAGTGAGAAAAGAGGTTACCACAAATACCGAACAAGCCATAATAGATGTTGTTAATAAGTCTTTACCCAGTGTGGTGTCCATTATCGTCAAGGGAGAGGTTTCTGTACCGGGATTTCCTCTTTTTTCTCAAAAAATTGAGGGTGGAGGTTCTGGATTTATTGTTTCTCCTGATGGAATGATTTTGACCAATAAGCACGTGGTTCAATATGAAAAGGCAAATTATACTGTTGTTTTACAGAATGGGGAAGAATATTCTGCTAAGGTTTTGGCTAAAGATCCGGTTCAGGACTTAGCCATCTTAAAAATTAATAAAACGGGTCTTAGACCTCTTCCTTTAGGAGATTCTGATAATCTTAAGGTAGGTCAAACAGTAATTGCTATTGGGTATGCCTTGGGCGAGTTTCAAAATAGTGTTTCGGTGGGAGTAGTTTCCGGGCTTTCTCGAAGAATTACAGCCAGTGGAGGAGGAATTACTGAAACGATTGGAGAGGTAATTCAAACTGATGCTGCTATTAACAAAGGAAATTCAGGAGGACCCCTTTTGAATCTATCAGGAGAGGTGATAGGAATAAATACTGCTATGGCGTCAGGGGCTGAAAATATAGGTTTTGCCATTCCTATAAATAAAGCAAAAAAAGCCATTAAAGAGACCAAAGAAAAAGGAAAAATTACCTATCCATTTTTAGGAGTAAGATATATTCTTATTGACAAAAAGATAAAAACACAGTATAATTTACCAGTAGATTATGGTGCCTGGGTGGTCAGAGGAAAATCTCCAGAAGAGGTAGCAGTAACTCCAGGAAGTGGAGCAGAAAAAGCAGGGATAAAAGAAAATGATATTATTTTAGAGGTAGATGGAAAGAAGGTAACAAAAAAGAATACATTGGCAGATATTATTCTCTCTTATAATCCTGGAGATAAAATAAGATTAAAGATCTTGAGAGCAGGGAAAGAGATAGAGGTAGTAGCAGAACTTGGCGAGCGGCAATGAGTTCATTTTAGCATTTTAGCATTCTAACATTTTAACATTCTAACATATTTCGATATTCGAATTTCTCTCCTTTAGGAGGGGTGGGAGAAGATCAGAGGGTTACCAAAGTGGTTGGCAATTACATTCGAATTTAAACTTAAACGAAATGATTGCACACTTGCTTATATGTTAAAATGCTAAAATGTTAAAATGTTAGAATGCTAGAATGTTAGAATGCTAAAATGAACCATAACTTTATGGATGGTCAAAATTTTACAATCAAAGCCCAGGAGGCACTTCAGAGGGCTCAAGAGATTGCGGCTTCTCGACAGCATCAGCAGATTGATGCCTTGCATCTATTGGCTGCTCTTTTGGAAGATAAAGAGGGAGTGGTTAATTTAATTTTAAGAAGAATCGGTAAAGATCCGGAAGAAATAAAAAGAAGGGTTGATAGAATTCTTTTATCTCTGCCGCGGGTCTTTGGCCAAACATCTTTTGGCCAGGCATATCTTACGCAAGACTTTGCTAAGATTTTAGATCAGGCTAGGAAAGAAGCCCAGAATATGAGAGATGAATTTATTTCAGTAGAACATTTACTTTTAGCAATCCTGGCTACTCAAAATCGAGCCCGGGAGGCTCTCATTGGGGTAGATTACAATACTGTCCTTAAGGTTTTGGCAGAGATAAGAGGAGGAGAGAGAGTAACAGATCAGAGTCCAGAATCAAAATACCAAGTAATCAAAAAATATACCAGAAATCTTACAGATGAGGCTCGAGAGAATAAACTTGATCCTGTTATTGGAAGAGAGAAGGAAATTCGAAGAGTGATTCAAATAATTTGTCGGCGAACAAAAAATAATCCAGTTTTAATTGGAGAAGCAGGAGTAGGAAAAACTGCGATTGTGGAGGGTTTGGCTCAAAGAATTGTTTCTGGAGATGTACCTGATAGTTTAAAAAACAAAGAGATTATTTCATTAGACCTTGGAGCAATGATTGCAGGGACAAAATACCGAGGAGAATTTGAAGATAGACTAAAGGCTCTTTTAAGAGAAATAAAAAGAAGCAAAGGAAGATATATTTTATTCATTGATGAGATGCATACATTAGTAGGAGCCGGAGCAGCAGAAGGAGCCATTGATGCTTCAAATCTCTTAAAACCAGCATTGGCAAGGGGTGAATTAAGGGCCATTGGGGCTACTACTTTGAAAGAGTATCAAAAGTACATTGAAAAAGATCCTGCTTTAGAACGAAGATTTCAGCCGGTTTATGTAGCCGAGCCTTCAGAGGAAGATGCCATTGCTATTCTCAGAGGAATTAAAGAAAAATATGAACTTCACCATGGAGTAAGAATAAAGGACTCTGCTTTAGTGGCAGCCGTTAAACTCTCTCATAGGTATATTGGAGATAGATTCTTACCTGATAAGGCAATTGATTTAATCGATGAGGCAGCATCTGCTCTTCGTCTTGAGGTTGAATCTGAGCCAGAAGAGTTAGATAAGATCAAAAGAGAGATGTTAAAACTTCAGATTGAAAGAGAAGCATTGAAAAAGGAAAAAAGCGAGGATTCAAAAAAAAGAATAAAAGAAATAGAGAAATCCTTAGCAGAACTTCAAGAGAAGAAAGATAAAATTGAGATCCAATGGCGTAAAGAAAAGGAGTTGATTTCTAATATAAAGGAACTCAAAAAGAAATTGGATAGGTTAAGAGAAGAAGCGGAACTGGCTGAAAGAAGGGGTGATTTCCAGAAGGTAGCAGAGATTCGCTATGGACTTTTTCCAAAAACTCAGAAAGAACTTAATAAATCAGAAAGAGAACTCAAAGAGTTTCAAAAGAAGGGAAGGCTGTTAAAAGAAGAGGTAACAGAGGAAAATATTGCTAATGTGGTTTCTCGCTGGACAGGAATTCCTGTTTCTAGACTCCTCCAAGAAGAGAGTGAGAAATTAGCCAAAATGGAAGAAGAACTTCATAAAAGAGTTATTGATCAAGAAGAAGCAGTGAGGGCAGTTTCTAATGCCATTCGTCGTTCTCGAACGGGAGTGGCTGAAGAGAACAGACCAATAGGAGTATTCCTCTTTTTGGGTCCTAGTGGAGTAGGAAAGACCGAGTTGGCTCGGGCTTTGGCTGAATTTCTATTCAATGATGAGAACGCAATGATTCGGATTGATATGTCAGAGTATATGGAGAAACATGCTGTGGCAAAATTAATTGGTTCTCCTCCCGGTTATGTGGGTTATGAGGAGGGAGGACAGTTGACAGAAAAAATTCGAAGGCGACCTTACAGTGTAGTTCTTTTTGATGAGATTGAAAAGGCTCATCCTGAGATATTTAATATTCTTCTTCAGGTATTTGATGAAGGAAGATTAACCGATGCCAAAGGCAGATTGGTTAATTTCAAAAATACCATCTTGATAATGACCTCTAATATTGGCAGTGAAGAGATTACCAAAGCCAGAGAGTTTGGATTTAGAAAAGAAGATGAAAGGAAAAAAGAGAGCAGATCAGAGATAGAAGAGAAAATTAAAGAGAAACTAAAAGAATATTTTAAACCTGAATTCTTAAACAGAATAGATGAAATAATTATTTTCAATTTCTTATCTCAAAAGGATATTGAAAAAATCGTGGATCTCCAGATTAAGAGAATTCAGAAGAGACTCCAAGAAAAAGAAATCAAAATAAGTGTTACTTCAAGGGCAAAAAGACATTTAGCAAAGGTGGGCTTTGATCCAGATCTTGGAGCCAGGCCTTTGAAACGGACCATCCAGCACTTGGTTTTGGATCCTCTTGCTCAGCAGATTGTAGAGGGCAAGATTAAAGAGGGAGATAAGGTAAAGATTGATGAGAAAGGAGGAAGAATTGTAATATTGCCAGTAAGATCAAAAATGAGGATAAGAGAAAAAGTACAAGTATAACCTTCTTTAAAAATTAGGGTTCATATGTCAAAAATTTCGCCTAAAAGAAGGCAATTTGAAATTCGGAAAAAGAGAAAAAGAAGAGAAAAAATAAAAAAATTAAGAGAAAAATATTTCCAAAGCCAAAGCAAAGAGGAAAAAGAAAGGATTAAGGAAAAACTAAAAAAGATTGCCCCCCATTTGAGGGTAGAAGAAATTTTGAGAAAAAAGGGAGAGAAATAATCTTCTTTTGGTTAAAGGCATTATAGTGACTACAAGTTAAGTTTACGAGGTTTAAAGGAGGTTAGCAAAGAAATCTTGTGGGAGATTTCTGAATTTATGGAACCAAAAAAAGATGCTTACGGACAAGAGATATGGGCATTCTTCAAAGGAAAAGAATCATATGAAATTGTAGAAAGAGATGATGGATTTATTCATTTATCTAAAGGGCCAGCCATATATTTTGCTGATTTTAAAAAATGGCCAAAGTACGAAAAGGAAGCAATAAAATTTGCTAAAGGTAAAATTCTTGATGTTGGGGCTGGAGCAGGAAGGGTTTCTCTTTATTTACAAAAACGAGGTTTCGATGTGACTGCCATTGATAGTTCACCTTATGCTATAAAAGTTTGTAAAAAAAGAGGGGTAAAAAAGGCGAAAATTTTACCTTTTGAAAGAATTGAGAAATTACAACCAGGCATTTTTGATACTATAATAATGTTTGGTAATAATTTTGGTTTATTTGGAACTCCTAAGAAAGCAAAAAAACTATTGAAAAAACTCCATAAAATAACAAGTCCTAAGGCTCTTATAATTGCTGAAAGCAACGACCCATACAAAACCAAAGACCCAGCACATCTTTCATATCATAAATTAAATCAAAAAAGAGGAAGAATGCCTGGACAAGTCCGTATGAGAATAAGATTTAAAAATTATATTGGAGAATGGTTTGATTATTTAATGGTTTCAAAAAGAGAAATGAAGTCCATTCTTCAGGGAACTGGCTGGAGAATTAAGAAATTTATTGATTCTAAAAATTCATCTTATATTGCTCTAATAGAAAGAGAATAATGGGAAACTCATCCCTCCTGCATCTTTTCCTCTCCTTCCCAAAGAGAGGGAGAGGATAAAGGAGGGGTGGGAAAATATCAAAGTGTTACCTTATGATTTTTTAAGAAGGAAGAAGTAAATCCTTGAATCTTTTTAAAATATTTTGCTATTCTCTCTAAAGAGAAATCACTCAGGATTATGAGGGAGGTTCTGAAACTTGTTATAATATTTACAATATTAGCAATTTTAATTGGGGGATTGGCTTTTTTTATTCAAAAAGGTCGAAAAAAAGAATTACCTTTATCAGAAGAAAGTTTATCAAAGAATATGAAATTAACGAGTCCTGCTTTTGGAAACAATCAGTTTATTCCTTCCAAATATACCTGTGATGGGCAAGATATTAATCCACCCTTACAGATAAGTGGAGTACCCGAAGAAGCCAAAAGTTTGGTTTTAATTGTTGATGATCCTGATGCTCCAGGAGGAACCTGGGATCATTGGATTGTCTGGAATATAAATCCTTCTATTTCTGAGATAAAGGAAAATGAAGTACCTGAAGGAGCAATAGAGGGCTTAAATGATTTTGAAAAACATTCCTATGGAGGTCCTTGTCCGCCTAGCGGAGTCCATCACTATCATTTTAGACTTTATGCGTTAAGTAAGAAACTTGATCTTGATCCTTCTTCAAGGAAGGAAGATGTAAAAAAGGCAATGGAGGGCTTTATTTTAGATCAAACTGAATTGGTGGGCCTTTATCAAAGGAAGTAAAATAAATTTATGAAGACTTTAAAGAGATTTGTTATTGCTCTCGGAGGCTCAATTGCTTTTCCTGAAGAGGTTGATACAGATTTTCTTTGTAAGTTTCGTCTTTTTATAAAAAGAGAAGTAAAAAGAGGTAATAAGTTTGTAATTGTCGCAGGAGGAGGAGGAATTACTCGAAAATATCAGAGGGCAGCCTCAAAAATTGTACGGGTGTCCAATGAAGACAAGGATTGGATAGGAATTCATGCTACGCGACTAAATGCTCATCTTTTAAGGACAATATTTTCTAAAATTGCTCATCCTGTTGTTTTTGATGAACGTTTTAAAATTAAGAAATTTGGGACCTATTCAATAATAATTGGTTCTGGTTGGAGGCCAGGATGGTCTACTGATTTTGTGGCTATTCAGATTGCTGTTGATTTTAATATAGATCAAGTAATTATTTTAGGAAAACCCTCTTATGTCTATACAGCAGATTTTGAAAAAGACAAAAATGCAAAGCCTATTAAGGAAATAACATGGAAGGACTATCTAAAACTTATTCCTTCTAAATGGACACCAGGCCTTCATTGTCCGGTAGATCCTGTAGGAGCAAGATTAGCCAAAAAAGAAAATATTAAGGTTATTGTGGCAAACGGAAGAGATCTAAATAATCTGAGAAAGATTTTAAGAGGGAAGAGGTTTGAAGGAACTATTTTATTTTAAATTACATGTCTGAAGTGATTCTTTGGTTAGTTTTTTCATATCTATTTGCTTCTATTCCTCAGGGTTATTTGATTGTAAGATACTGGAGCAATAAAGACATTAGAAAGATTGGAAGAGAAAAATTAAGCGCCTCAAATATTATTGAAAATGTTGGATTTCTCCCAGGGCTTCTTTCTGGAGTAATTGATGTTTTTAAGGGAGCGATAGCAGTTTTTGGTGCTCAATGGTTGAGTTTTTCAGGAGAGATTCAGGCTTTATCAGGTCTTCTTGCCATTTGTGGTCAGATGTGGCCCTGTTTTTTAAGATTTTGGGGAGGGAGAGGAGGAGCGACAAGTATTGGTGCTCTTTTAGTTCTTTGTCCAAAAATTGTTTTTTTCTCAGGAATAATCTGGATCCTTTCAAAACTTATTTCAAAGGATAAGGGAGCAGCAATTGGAATGATACTTTTTTATCTTTGCTCTGGAGGTTTGGGATTTTACTTTAAAATAAAAGAAGTAATAATATTCTCAAGCCTTGCTCTGGTTCTTATTCTCATTCAAAGATTACTTGGTAAACCGGGGAGCCTGAGGAAGATTCAAGATAAAAAGGTAATTCTATGGAGGTTGCTTTTGGACCGAGACACAAAAGAAAAATAAGAGTTTTGGCATTTTAATTTTGTTACTATGAAGTTAATTGTAGCCAATTGGAAATGTAATCCTTCTACCCTTTCTGAAGCAAAAAGCCTCTTTGATGAGGTAAAAAAGAGAGTAGAAGAAATCTATTCGAAGAAAAAATTAAACTCAGAGGTTGTCATTTGTCCGCCATTTATTTATCTGTCTGAATTACAGTCTTCTACCTATCACTTATACTTAGGAGCCCAAGATTGTTTTTGGGAGGAAAAGGGCGCTTTTACCGGAGAAATTTCTCCTTTAATGTTGAGAAAATTGGGATGTCATTATGTTATTTTAGGGCATTCGGAGCGAAGGAGGTATTTAAAGGAAACAAATCAGATGATAGCAAAGAAAATAGTGGCGGCCCTGAAATTTAGATTAAAGCCTATCTTGTGTATTGGGGAGACATTAGAAGAAAGAAAACAAGAGAAAACTGCTTATATTCTTAAAACTCAATTAAGAAAGTCTTTAGAATTAGTTATAAGTTATAAGTTGTCAGTTAGCAATTTGGTCATTGCTTACGAACCTGTCTGGGCTATTGGAACGGGGAATAATTGTTCAGTTGATGATGCTATGACCAGTTTAATGTTTATTAAAAGGCAACTCCTTAATCTATTTCCAAAGAAAAATCCAAACAAAATCAAAATTTTATATGGTGGAAGCGTTAATTCTAAAAATGCAAAGGACTATATTGATGTTGGATTTGATGGACTTTTGATAGGCGGAGCCTCGCTGAAGGCAAGAGAATTTATTAAAATAATACATTTTATCCAACCGTAAGGAACCTGTCTACCTGGATGGGAGATAGGGCGCATAAAAAACCTTAAAACCATACTAAACCAAATCTCAAATGACAATTCAAAATGCAAAATCACTTTTAAGCGCAAAACTCAAAGCGCAAAGCGCAAAACTACAGCGTAAAGCGAAAAACTAATTCCCTCCCTCACCTTTTTCCTCCCCCTCCCAGAAGAAGGGGGAGGAAAAGGAGGAAGCCCCGCTTACATCCTCTCATCTGGAAGATTAAGATCCCCACCTATATCCTCCCCCTCCCTTTGGGAGGGGGAGGATTAAGGAGGGGGAGGGATTTGGAATTTAGGATTTCGTTTAGAATTTCGAATTTTTAGAGTTTAGAATTTCGTGGTTAAAATTTTGAACATTTGAATTTTGAAATTATTTAGTATTTAGGATTTAGATAAATTAGATTTGAGATGTAGATTTGAGATTTGACTTTTGAGATTTGAGATTTTATTTTGTTTTTGGTCATTTTTTTCATTGAAAAAAGAGGATAAATAATATACAATGGGATAATATGAAAAACATAATTTTAATCATTCTTGATGGATGGGGACTATCAAAACAAAAAAAGGGGAATGCTATTTTGTTAGCAAAAACGCCACATTTTGATTATTATTGGAGTCATTATCCAAAAACCACCCTTTGTGCTCATGGAGAATGTGTAGGTCTACCAAATAATCAAGATGGGAATTCCGAGGCAGGACATTTAAATATTGGGGCCGGAAGAGTGGTTATTCAAGATGCTGTTTATATTTCAGAGAGTATTAGAGATGGAACCTTTTTTAAAAACACTGCCTTTTTGGAAGGGATAAAACATTTGAAAAAATATAACACCAAACTCCACCTAATGGGGCTTCTTTCTGGTAAAGAAAGCCCTCATATGGTTCCAGAACATCTTTATGCTCTTTTAGAACTTGCTCGAAGGAAGGAGGTAAAAGAGGTAGTCTTACATTTATTTACGGATGGAAGAGATTCTTCTCCTCATGGAGCAATAAAGTTTCTGAAAAGATTAAAGGAACACTTAAGAGATTTCCCTTCTGTTCAGATTGGAAGTATTGTAGGAAGGTGTTATGCGATGGATAGAAAGAAAAAGTGGAGTAATATCAAAAAGGTTTATGATCTTTTGACTTTAGGTAAAGGAGAAAGAGCAAGAAGTGCTGAGGAAGCGATAAGCCGGGCTTATAATCGAGGTCTTACCGATGAATTTGTTTTACCTACAGTAATTGTAAAGGAAGGAGAAAAACCAAAGACCATTGATGATAATGATGTTGTTATATTCTTTAACCTAAGATCAGATAGAGCCAGAGAATTAACCAAAGCCTTTGTTCAACCAGAATTTGAAAAGAAAAACAAAGGAGCATTTCGAAGAAAGAAGATTCCTAAAAATATAAGATTTGTAGCAATGACTGATTTCGGACCTGATCTTTTT
>Ga0190363_1001559_pt1 | contig 13483 bp, 20 predicted proteins | sample 48721867_MG_FD_161272 | JGI IMG/M metagenome (GOLD analysis project Ga0190363, IMG submission 161272) | Hydrothermal vent microbial mat bacterial communities from Southern Trench, Guaymas Basin, Mexico - 4872-18-6-7_MG | ecosystem: Environmental > Aquatic > Marine > Hydrothermal vents >...
CACAAGAATCGACATAAATTTTTCGTACTTTTAACGGGTTTTTCATGCATATATATCCAGCCATTTCACATTAAAGTTTAGTATTCCTTTTTTAAACTAAATTGAAGAAAAAAGAAGAGAGCATCAAAGAAAGAAAACCGATTTTAAAACGTTATTTTTTAGAGTGCTCCACCAAGAAAATTTATTAGCAATGAAAGTTTACAAAGAGCTGGATGCTAAGAAAATCCGGGGAGAAGATGAATGCTCAACTTTAATAGTAACAGGGAAAGAGTGATATTTGACATGATGCAAGAATACATCCGCAATATACTTTTAGCAGTTAAGGAGTTTGGGTTAGCTCTTGAAGACTGGATGCAAGGCGACATGAAAGCGGTCGAGGAAAAACTTGCGAGGATCACCGAGCATGCTAAAAACGCTGATAAGGTAAAGCACGACATAATAGATGAGCTCTCCCTAGCTGCGACGTTCCTTCAAAGGGAAGATTTTATGCGTCTCGCGTTAACCGTCGACAAAATAGCGGATTACACCGAGGGAACATGCTTCAGGCTATCAGGAATACGTAACTGGAGGCCAAGGGGAGTTATGGCTGAGGACATAAGGAACATTGTATCTACGTTTACGCATGCCGTTGAAAAACTAAGAGAGGCGATAAATATTCTTTCAGAGGACCCTGAAAGAGCATTAAAAGCAATAGAAGAAGTGGACGCTGATGAAAGACTGGTCGATCAAATACATAGAACAATAGAGCAGAATTTGTTTGAGTTGAACGTAGACCACCGAACATTAATACGGCTCCTAAACTTTGTTTCGCATATTGAAGACGCTGTTGATGTTACGCAGGAGGCAGCGGAAGCATTGAGAATAATCGCCATAAGCATGATAGGATAGAGAGGGGGAATGCAGAATGGCTGCTAATGCTGCAAGGACAAAGAAAAAGGCGGAATTAATAGAGGGAAACAGAGTGATCGTTTGGGATCCAGAGGAAGGATCACAGCTTTACGGAGAAGGCTTCTATGGGCAGCCGCTGGGAATAAGAAAGCCTAAAACACCGCAATTCAATAAGCCGCTCGAGTTATCTCTTTTAGAAGCGCTATATTTGCTGGAGAAAGGCAGAATTAGAATATATGACGCAAAGGATGGGCATGAGATTACTAGGAGAGAGTTGGAAGAGAAGGCTGAAGAAACATATCTCGATTTTAAGACAAAGTATGTTGTTTATAAAGACCTGAGGGAGAAGGGGTTAGTTGTAAGGCCGGCGTTAAAGTTTGGAGCTGATTACGCAGTCTACCAGCATGGACCTGGCATTGATCATGCACCATTAATAGTCAGTGTTGTCCCGGAAGGAACAAAGCTTAACCCGGTAGACATAGTTCGCGCCGGCCGCCTAGCAACAAGCGTACGGAAAAAATTCGTAATAGCTACCGTTGATCCTTCAGGAGAGCCAAGATATTATGTTTTTTCATGGTTTAAACCGTAACGCTAACTTTTGAAGGATATCACGAAAAAAGGTCTTCCAACTTTTCTAACCTTTCTCAGATTAAAATTGCCTTGCTCCCTTTTTCTTAAGAAGGAGAAATTTGGGGGCTCTTAGAGGCTATGTGGGTATGAAAAGCAGGCCTAGTGTAAGCAAGAATGTGGCGAGTACTAATAGGGCTAACCACCATCGGAAGTATTTCTGCCAGTTTTCGTTATCCTCCTTAACTAGCTTACTAACTCCCCAAGACGTTAAACAGATGAAAAGGGCGATGATGCTGATGGCCGCTGTTTCGTAGTTTAAGTTAACAGAGTTCAGTATAGCAGCAGAGAGTAAAGTAGCTATTAAAGTTGCGAGTCCTCCCCATCCAGCCCATTCAAGCAATGTTAGAGAGAATTCCTTATCGACCTTGCCATCTTTCTCCATTAAGGAACCCTTCCCTCTTTGCAGTCACCAAACAGAGAATTCCCATTAATCTTTTTAAAAATAACGTTAAAAATGTTGAATATTTGCAAAAATGTTAAATTTAGAAGGGGTGAAAAGTGAACACTGAGCCGCATGTTTTAACTGAAAAAGGAAGATTTCCTAGAGGGTATACCTTTGGTTAAAAATGAGGAAGACGTTATTGAAGCCTACAGGGCTGCAGGAAGAATACTTGAGAAGGCGCTTAATGAAGGAAAGAGGCTTGCCAAGCCAGATGTGCTAATAATTGAATTATGTGAAGCCGTTGAGGAGAAAATTTTGAGTGAAGGAGGAGAGCTAGCGTTTCCATGTAACGTCTCAGTTAATGACGTGGCAGCCCATTACACGTCTCCGCCCGGCGATGAGACACGTATACCTAGAGAAGCTATTGTGAAGATAGATGCCGGAGCGCACGTAGACGGATACATCGTTGATAAGGCTATTTCCGTGTCTACATCAGCTAAATGGAGGAGGCTCGTTCATGCAACAGAGGAGGCGCTTAAAAAGGCCCTAAAAGAAGTTAAACCAAATGTTCCAGTCAAAGTCTTAGGGAAGACCATAGAGAAGGTAATAAGGTCCTTTGGTTTTAACCCTGTGGTTAACCTTTCAGGGCACCAAATTGAAAGGTACACGCTTCATGCAGGGAAGAGCATCCCCAACTTTAACGCGAGACACGCCCTTAGCCGGATTAGAAAAGGAGAAATTTACGCTATAGAGCCATTTGCCACCAACGGGGTGGGGCTGGTAATGGCTGCAGGTAAAGCATACATTTACAGGATTGTGAATCCCAAGGAGGTTCCTCCGCTTCTCCGGGATATCCTAGAAAAATACAATTCACTTCCTTTCGCAGTAAGGTGGGTTAGGAATATAGGAAGAAAACGGGCCATGCAGGTTTTAAGGTACCTAACTAAGAAGGGTGTTCTAGTGGCATATCCAATCCTTGTGGAGAAGTCTAGGGGGTGGGTTGCCCAGTCTGAAACAACAGTTCTCGTCACCGAGAACGCATGTGAAGTCTTCTAGGCTTTGGTTTTCTTCTTTTTCTCCTTCTTTAGGGGGGCCTCGAAGATCTCTTCTATGACCAATTCTCCGTAATCGCACTTATTACACTTTCCAAGCTTTTTAAACACGTAATCTCCCTTCGTGAACTCACGGATCCTAACACTACCACATGCGTTACAACGTAGCACGCTAACCGTCTTGCTCATAGCTTTAACTTTAGAAGCCCTAGGAAACGCTAAGAATACGTAAACTACCAAGATCAGCATTAATACACCGTAAAGCAAGTAGTTCCCTCTTTGGAAGTCAAGCCATTGCGTTAAACCATAATATATGAGGAATGCACTAATTGCGATTATTGCCGCCCCCGCGAGGAGAAGTACAATACGAATCAAAGTCTCACTTTTCCTGAAACCCTCACCCAACTCTTTGCACCACCTGCCTTTAATTTCCTATTCCAATACAGTTGCCGACCCCGATCACCACTACTGCATCGTTTTCCTTGGTGAACCCCTCAATGATCTTTTTGACTCTTTCCTTTGCCTCCTTGGCTCCTTTAATTATCTTTTTCTTCATAGGAGTTAGTGCTTCGTCAAGAGACATTTTAATGATTAAAGCGTCTATAGGGATCTCTCTTTCAACAACCCCAACCTCGATCTTGTACTTCTCAACACCTGGACCGCCTATAGCAGCTCCGACGCCCTCCGCCACTTTCCCGGTTTCTTCGCCTTCAAACTTTATCCCTGCGTCAATCATGATGATCCTTTTAACGCGATTTCCTTTTTCCCTTAGAACTTTAAGAAGCCCCTCCCCGGGTTTACCAACGCGACCACTTGGACCGGCGGCTCTCAGTATGATGACATCTCTCCCTTTATAAGTTACTTCAGCTTTTACAAGTTCTCCATCAAAACTATAAAAATGGGCTTCCTTTGCAAGGTCTCGTAGTAGCATTGAAACAGCTAAAGCACCGGCTCCGTCACCAATGGGTTTTCCATCGTAAAAAGCAGACAAAGCGCTTTTATAAGCTGACGCGGTCTTGGTGAGGAAGGGAAGCAGCATTTGAATCTGCGATACTAAGGCAATACTACCGCTTTCCTTACTTAAAAGGTAGAAGTGCCTTAAGATAAAGAATAGCTGTCTTAAAGCTGATGCTGCCTCTAAAACCATTTCAAGATTGGCGATCTGATCACTTCCAGCTTTAGGAGCTATCTCCTGGATTAACCCTCTAAAACGGCTTTGCCTTACATTTAAAAGATGATCTAACCTTTTCAGTACACCGACCGGATCCCGCTCTACAGGTTCAATTAGAACAAAGTCTAATAACCCATCAACTAGGCTAGGAACATCGACGCTTCCATCACTAAACGCCCTAATAGCCCTAACAGCCATTTTCCGTCCTTCTTCGCTCCAAGTTTCAACCTGTCTAACGAAGTCCCAGATCTGCATCAGCCAAAGTTTGGCTTGAATCCGCGTACCACCCAAAGCGAAAACTAAGAAAAACAGGGCATATGCTATTGTTATAATAAGGAAAAGGGTTGGATCTTGCCCTCCAAAAAACTGTAATGGAACCATTTAAGCACACCCAACCAACAAGGGAAAACGAGAATGTTATAAAAATATCGCATAGGCGTTAGGCGAGCTTGGTCCTATAACCAGATTTGGGAGGCTCGTGTTCCCTGCCAAGGAGGCTCTACGAGCGCCTTTAGATTGCTTTTCTTGCAATGTTTAAAGCTTCACATGAAGGCAAACCGAGAGCATGCAACTAACAACGCTATTCTCGACCATCAAACATAAATAAATGGCTTTACTTACAGGCAACTTACTACGTGGAAACTATTAAGAGTGTGTCTATTGAGAATTTTAAAGGAAGAAGTAGAGGTCATAGTTTTCTGTTTTGGTTTTTTGGACGTTTTCCCCTAGCAAAAACAGAGAGATTTATTCCTCTTAGATTTAGCCATTCGGCTGTTTTACCCGTCACTATAATGCGCGTCTTCTTGAGGTCGTTGAGGCTTCTTGAACCCGTTAAGAACATGGTTACTCTTAATTCTCTTAATAACCGATGTATGAGCCTACGTGCTTCCACATACTTTTCCTTGTAGGCATACTTGAGGAAAGGATAGGCGATCCCCGTTGCCCTAGCACCCAACGCTATAGCTTTTGCTACGTGAACGCCACTTCTCACGCCTCCTGTTGCTATGACGTCTAAGCTGGTGAATGTTGCAACTTCAATCGTACTGGCTACAGTTGGGATCCCCCAATCCCAGAACGTTTTTCCAAGCTCGTCTTCTTTTCTTCTGAAGTATTCAACAGCAGACCAGCTGGTTCCTCCGGCACCTCCAACATCTATCGCTTTTACACCGGCTTCCTCGAGGAGGACGGCTTCTTCCCTCGCTATCCCACATCCAGTCTCCTTAGCGATGATTGGAACTTCTAGGGACTCGGCGGCTTCCTTAAGTTTTTTTAGTACTCCTTGAAAGTTGGTGTCGCCCTCGGGTTGGATTGCTTCTTGGAGAGGGTTAAGGTGGACTGCTAACGCGTCGGCTTCGATCATTGAGACGATTTCGTCCAGTTCTTTAATTGTATATCCCTCAACCAGCTGAGGAGCTCCTATGTTGGCTATTTTAAGAGTTGTGGGGGCAACCTTTCTCACGACTGAAAATGTTTCTCTTAATCGCTTATTTTCTATGGCTGCTCTCTGCGATCCCACTCCAATACCTAGTCCATACTCCTCCGCTAATACGGCGAGGAACCTGTTAATTTCGCCTCCCTTACGTGTCCCACCGGTCATTGCGGCGATAATTATTGGTGCCTTAAGCTGCTTCCCGAACACGCTTACGTCAAGACTTATGTCGTCTAAGTTTACCTCAGGAAGAGCACAATGAACAAACTCGACGTCTTCAAAGCCGGCAGACTTTGAAAACTGCACATTTTCCTTAATGCAAATTTTAATGTGTTCAAGCTTCCTATTTTCAGTGGTAAAGGTGTTATTCATGAAAAAGCACCTTTTGTGGTTTTACGAGAGTTCCTACGTTCTCCCCTAAGAGGGCACGTAAAACATTGCCTGGCTTATTCGCATTTAAAACGCTTACTTCTATGCCTTTAGACGTAATTAATAAAATCTCTCTTATTTTTCCGAGCATTCCGCCAGTAACGTCAGCATGCTCGCACTTTGTGAGGTGCCCAGCAAGCTTTGCAAGGTCGGCTGAGTTGATTTCAGAAAACGGTTTAGCACCTTCCATCTTAGGGTCTGAGGGGTATATGCCGTCAACATCTGTAGCAAATAAAACCTTAGAAGGAGTTAAAAACTCTGATAGGTAAGAGACAATATGGTCTCCTGAAAGGATCGTGAAACCAGCATCTTCATCGAGCACTGCATCCCCCCAAAGGACTGGTATGAGGCCTTTACTTAAAGCATCTTCAAGCACCACCCTCCACATGCTGCTAATCCGACCATTCCTTTGTAATGTAATTGATGATGGTTGGATAGGAAAAGCTGGAACATTTTCACCCTGCAAGCTTTCAACTATTATATTACTCAATTTACGCATTGACTGAACTGTCTTTGCGAAGCCAATGAGCTGACGTTTATCCCTAAAACCTAGGTGAATGCCGTACTTCTTGGCTAAGGGATGTCCAAAGGATCCGCCGCCGTGCACTATTATTAAGCGGAGCAGTTTATTCTTTAACGCAGAGGATATCTCTTTAGCAATCCGCCTTATAGTCCTCGTCCTAGCGTAGAAGGGTTTTTTCTTCATGGTGATCACGCTTCCTCCAAGTTTTAAGATCACTAATTCCCTAGCAAGCATGCTTTCAGCGCTGCTTTTCTTCAATTTTAACTCCCTCCAAGGATACATTGGCAGGTATCGGTTTTCCTCCTGCAGCTCTTATCCCTTTAGCAACACGTTTAATGCCGTCCTGGCTGCTTAATGCAACCATGCAACCACCTCCACCAGCGCCTGTAAGCTTAGCGCCATATGCACCCGCATTTCTAGCGGCTAGTATCAGCCTGTTCAATGCTTCAGTTGAAACTCCTAAAGCCTCTAAAAGACCTTGGTTTATATCCATTAACTCGCCTAAATCTTTAAGACGACCCTCTTTCAGGAGCATTGATCCCTTAATGGAAATTTTGCCTATTGTTTTTATTATGGCGTCTACTATCGGTTTCTGCCGCTCCCGCCTCATACGTACTCGTGCAATCCACTCTCCAGTACTTCTCTTAACTCCTGTGTCACCTATCACAAATGGGATTCTTTTAGTTAGCTTAATCTGAGTGATTTTTTTACGCTTGAAAAGAAGCGCACCGCCATACGTTGCTATCGCATTATCGATCCCGGAAGGTGTACCATGAACGGTTTTTTCAGCTTCAAAAGACACGGCAAATATTTCATCTTTATTAGGTTCTAAACCAAAGCAAAGATATATTGCAGCTGTCGCTGCTACAGATACCGCGGCGGAGGAACCCATCCCAGCACCTGGAGGAAGAGCAGACCAGATCCGTAACTCCACTCCTTGGTCTAGACGTGCCCTCTTGGTAACTTGACTTATAATCGTCCAAAATGGTTTGAAGACACCAAGGTGGTCTGGTACGTCGTCTAAGCTGAATTCTATTTGTGTGTTATACTCTCTTGAGAAAATGCGAATCTTCTTAGCAGCGATTGGCGTTGCCTCTACAAAGGCCCGTTTATCCACCGCGATCACAAGGGCGGGTTCTCCATAGACTACGGCATGCTCACCGAAATAAAATTACTTTACCTGGAGCTGAAGCAATTACCAAGGAAACCACCAATGTTAGGATTTAATTTTTGCTTCAAACTCCTCTACGGGAATCGGGAGGTCTTCATCTTCCGGGAGCTCCCCCCTCTCTCTTAGCACTTGCCTTGCTAACAGCCAGTAAATTAGGGAAAGAGCACGCCTCCCCTTGTTATTAGTGGGTATACAGAGATCGACTTTTGAAACAGAGTTATCTGTGTCGCATAAGGCAACCGCGGGTATCCCCGCCTTCTCAGCTTCAATTAATGCTTGTGCATCAGTTCTAGGGTCAGTTACAACTATTACGTCTGCCTCAACGTAGCTCGGAAGAGAGGGATTAGTTAACGTGCCGGGGATGAAACGCCCTGTTACAGCTCTCGTTCTAGTCACCTCTGCGAACTTTCTAACTGGCTTCTGACCATACGTTCTGGTTGCAACTACCAAAACCTTTGAGGGTTCAAACCTAGCCAAGAAACGGGCTGCAACCCTTATTCTTTCATCAGTCTTCCTTACATCTAAAACATAAAGGCCATCCGCACGAACACGATATATGAAGGGAAGCATGCTCTGTGTTTTAACCTGTGTCCCAATGTGGATCCCTGCTGCAAGGTATCTATCAAGTTGAATTAAAAGTTCAGCTTCACTCAACCAGTTCACCTCTTTAATACTCATTTTCTTCTTTTTTCACATGTTGCGAGAATGGAAGTATCTCGTCAATCAAGTTTACATGACTTAGGAGCATGCGCCTGCAGCAATACCTTTTTAAACCTAGACTGTCAAGCACGGTTTTTGGATCTTCTCCCTGACGTACTCGCCTAGAAAACTCCTCCCACTTATCGGCAATGAGCATTCCACACGTGAAGCACCTAATAGGGATCATCATTCTGGTAGAGCCTCCAAAGTATTCATTATCAGCCTACCTGTAGCTTTTCTGCCTCCTAGCCCTAGCTCCCCGTCCACCAAACTTCTTGGGCTCTTTCCTACGTGGGTCTGAAACAAGCATTTTCTCATCATATTCCACCATTACAGTCCTTATTTGAGGGTTACCTGAATACTCTACTAACCCTCTAGCTATGGCTGTCCGGGCGGCTTCAGCTTGCCCCATGAAGCCGCCGCCTCTTACGTCGACGTCGACGTCTACTTGCTTTGCTATTTCTCCAGCTAAAATTAATGGTTCAGACAGCTTCAGCCGAACAACTTCAGGCTGAATGAGAGGGAGAGGGATCTTGTTTATTCTAACCCTGCCCTTTCCTGGCCTTATTACTGCACGGGCTATAGCTGTTTTCCTCTTGCCACTCGCAATAACTATCTTTTTAGCAGCAACCGACTTCTTAGACTTACTCATAAGCATTTCGCCTCCTTAGGGAGTCCAACCGATTTCCCTTGAAATGTCTTCTACTCGAATAAATTTTGCTTTAGTTTTGCTTACATGAGCTTCGGGTATGGTTTGAAGCTCGGCATTAGAAAGTTCTTCTGGTACGCCGATGTAAACTCTAAGACGCCTGTAAGCAGAGCGGCCCCTTGCTTTTTTCCAAGGAAGCATGCCTCTAATAGTACGCCGCACTAGGAGGTCGGGCCTCCTATAATGTATTGGTCCTTTCCAAGGGGCAGTTAACGTTCTGATTTGGAGGCGACTTTTGTATTTGTTGATCGTAGATTTAGGGTTTCCTGTCACTACAGCTTTTTCAGCGTTAACTATTACTACACGTTCTCCGTTTAGTAAACGTTTTGCCACTATGCTAGCCATACGTCCAAGGATTAAGTCTGTTGCATCAACAATCATCGTGTCCTTCATTGTACAGCACCAACTAACCAATTATTTTCACGTTACTCCCCTTAGGGTTCCGCTTCATAAGCTCTAAGATCGAAATGCACTCTCCTCCAGCTTCTTTGGTCTTCTGTATCGCTTTTTCGGAAAATGCAAGAGCAGCGATGCAAACTTTGTGATTAAGTGAGCCTGATCCTAGCACTTTTCCAGGGACAACGACTGTTTCACCGTCCTCGGTGAACCTGTTTATCCGTGAAATATTTACAACAACCCTGTGTCGCCTAGGCTTTCTAAGCTTCTCTGAAATACTTCTCCAAATATGTACTCCCTCTGCCTTAGCTTTTTTCTCGAGGGCAACAATTAAATTCCAAACATTCGGGTCCGTCGGACCAGTAGGCTTCAACACTATGCCTCCTCACTCGCTGTTACGAGTTGAGACTCAAGATCTTCTAGTTTCTTTAAAAGGATATCTACGGCGACCTTAACTATTTCGTCGGGAGGAAGGGAGCCCGTTGACTCAACAGTAAAGATGAATTTTGTGTCATCCCATGAAACCTGTATAGCGTCAAAACGGCATTCTTCTTCACAGGACTTACATAAGGAACAGTTTAAAAGATCCTTCACGACCAATTGGTTATCCTCTATAGCTAATATGTTTTTAGGACATATGGAAACGCAGTCTCCACATTGGACACATTTATCTTGATCTATGTTTAAGATGGGCATGTATTTATATGCACAGCATGAAACAGGTTGCCATTTAGCGTGCTCTTTCCCCCTTCCTAATCGGGCATACGCTTCCAAAACAACCTTTTGGTTTCTACCCATCTTTGCAAGGGGGATCTTATCGCTAACTGGGCGGACAACGGGATCTTGTGACTGGAGGTCTCCAGAATATATAACAACACCTTCTTCTTCGGCTTCTTTCTCCAAAGTAAGAGTTAACCTGCATTTAACACAGCCTTCACCACCACAACTACACTCCTCCGGTAGGACATAGCTCTCTAAATCCGTAACTAAAGGAATAAGTCCTAGCCTATGAGCTAAAACTTCATCAAAAATCGGAGAAGTGTTTTCGATTATTATGACCTCATCTATGGCCATTGTTGGAACTTCAGCAAGCATCGTTCTACGTAGAGCATTCGCTACAGAAACGTCTACACCTTCCAATACAAAGCGGAGCATATTTCCTTCCATAGATAAGATTTTGACATTCAACACAGAACACCTGCCAGCAGACGAAGGAGGAATCAAACTCTCCGGCCGCGTCTACCTCCAGGTCTTCTCGTTCCGTCATGTGGAATAGGTGTTACGTCTTCTATTCTACCTATTCTCAGTCCTGCTCTAGCAAGAGCTCTAATTGCAGCTTGTGCACCGGGTCCAGGTGTTTTCGGACCGTGGCCGCCGGGCGCTCTAACCTTAATGTTGATTCCAACGATACCTTTCTCCATGGCTTCCTGTGCGGCTCTAAATGCAGCTTGCATGGCGGCGTATGGAGACGATTCTTCCCTATCCGCTTTAACGATCATGCCTCCACTATATCTGGCAATAGTCTCAGCGCCTGTGAGATCTGTAATCGTAATTATTGTATCATTGAACGAACTATATATATGAGCAACACCCCATTTTACCCTCTTTCTTTCACTACTTTTTTCTTTGCTACTCAATTTCCATCGCTCCTTTCTCTTTTAATCATGAAAACACCTTAACAAGGTTATTGTGAAACGCGGGCAGGATGGTTAACATCATTAAGAGGCGACGTTGGAGTGTAAGCGATCAAGTCCTCACTTTCCCGATCAACAAGGTGGCCCGGCGACGTTACCCTTCTCCCCGCAATTACTATATGGCCATGAGTAATGAGTTGCCTAGCTTGATGGACGGTTTTCGCAAGCCCCTTCGTTACAACCATAGTTTGTAAGCGCCGTTCAAGAAAGTTCTCGACGGTTAACGCTAATACATCATCTAGTGTAGCGTCAGATGGGAGGATGCCCATTCTGTAAAGCTTACCGATAAGCTCTTGTCTACCTTTCTCCCGTTCCTCCGGCGGCAACGCCATTATTTTCCTAGCTCTCTCCCTAAACCTTCGTAGAATTGCCTGCACTCGCCATAGTTCCCTTTTATTTCGTAATCCATATTTGCCTACGAGTATTACCTCTTTATGAAGACGTTCCTTGTCCCATGGTTTGCGAGGGGTGATATACTTCTTTCTTGGTTTTTTAGGATCGCCCATTACGGCCCCCCTGCTACCGCTTCTTCCTTCTAACACCTACTGTTTGACCCTTCCGCCCGGTTGTCTTAGTTCTCTGCCCTCTCACCTTAAGCCCTAAAGCATGACGCACACCCTTCCAACACCTGATTCTTTTCATTAATTCTATGTCATTTTTAACCGTGAGCGCCAATTGTGAACCAATAAGGTGCAGATCCTTACCCGTCTCTAGGTCCTTCTGCCTGTTTAGCATCCAAGACGGGATGCCTACTGACGGCGGATTAGACACCGCGTCCTCTATTTTTTTGATTTCAGCGTCTGTGAGAAAGCCAAGCCTTCTATTCGGGTCAATACCTAAGGCGACGAGGACGGCATTTGCCATCCTAGCATTAATGCCTTTTATCGTTCTGAGAGCATACGCTGCCCTATAAGACCCGTCTAAGTCCGTTCCGGCAAGTCTGACGATGTGCTTATAACTCTCTGTCGACAAGGTTTACACCCTTCTTTACCTTAAAAAGGAGACAATTACGAATCCAAATAAACTTTGCGATTTGCCATCTTCGGGTAACATAAATGCCAAGGGTAGAATGCAAATGAAAAAGTCACATATTTAAAGTATTTTGTTTCATCCTTAGAGTGGAGTTTAAGTTAGCTGGTGTCAAGGCATGAAAGTGGCTGTGCTCTTCAGCGGCGGGAAGGATTCAAGCTGCGCTCTCTTCTGGGCCTTATCGAACAATTTAAAAGTTGAAGCCTTAGTATCCATGCTTCCAATGAGGGAGGACAGTTATATGTTTCATGTACCTAATATTGCACTAACAGAAATACAAGCGGAAGCCATCGGGTTACCTCACGTTTCATCCATTACGTCTGGTGCAAGAGAAAGGGAGGTTTCAGACCTGAAAGAAGTACTTAGAGAGTTGAATGTTGATGCCGTTGTATCGGGAGCTGTGGCAAGCGAGTATCAGAAGAGACGCATAGACAGGGTTTGCAAAGAACTTGGATTAAGAAGCATAACCCCTCTCTGGCACGGTAATGAAGTCTTATTGCTGGTGAAGCTTGTTAATTTTGGGTTTGACGTAAGGTTTACTGGAGTTTATGCTTTGGGATTTAACGCTAAGTGGCTTGGAAGGAAGCTTGACTATGACAGTATTGTAGATTTAATTGAGATAAGAAGAAGGTATGGTATTAGCATTGCAGGGGAAGGAGGGGAATATGAAACGATCGTATTAGACGCGCCATTTTTCAGGAAGAAGATCAACATAGTCGACGCTGAGGCCCTCTGGGATGGGATAAGAGGGCAACTTTTGATTAAAAAGGTAGAATTAGTGGGAAAAGAGGATGAGAAGAATGGGTGAGAAAACAATTTCAACGGAGATAGTGGAACATGTTGCTTGGCTGGCAAGAATAAAGCTTTCCGACAAGGAGAAGAGGAAGTTTTCATCCCAGTTAAGTAAGATACTGGAGTACTTCAGTAGAATAGATGAAGTTGACACCTCTAACGTTGAGCCCATGTTTCATGTTTTAGATATTTCAAACGTTTTCCGTGAAGACGAGGTGGCACCCTCTATGCCATTAAATGAGGTTTTAAGGAACGTCCCTGAAAGCGAAAAGGGATTTATTAAAGCCCCTAGAATAATCTGAGAGATGATGGGATGTGAAGTTCAATCAGCTAACTTGCCATGAACTGGTAGGAATGATTAAAGAACAGAATGTAACTGCAGAGGAGGTTATTGAAGCGGTTTTTAAACGTATAGATGAGATTGAGAAGAGAATAAATGCGTTCATCTCAGTCTTTAAGGAGGAAGCGCTAAGGAAAGCAAGGGAGATC
>Ga0190363_1001560_pt1 | contig 13480 bp, 24 predicted proteins | sample 48721867_MG_FD_161272 | JGI IMG/M metagenome (GOLD analysis project Ga0190363, IMG submission 161272) | Hydrothermal vent microbial mat bacterial communities from Southern Trench, Guaymas Basin, Mexico - 4872-18-6-7_MG | ecosystem: Environmental > Aquatic > Marine > Hydrothermal vents >...
CGTCCTTATCATCCATATCGACAATGTAGACGTCGATTTCCTCGAGGCCCTGCTCCCTAGCCGTTTTAATCCGGTTTTCCCCGTCTATCAACTCGTATTTTCCGTCTGGCAACGGCCTTACCAATGGGGCCTGAAGAACTCCGAACTTGCCGAGTGAAGCCCTTAAAAGCTCTATCTGTTCTTCGGTCCATCTTGAACGGGCCCTAACCTCGGGAATAACGATGTCTTCAATTTTGACTTTTCTCAGACTCATTCCGTCTCTTCCTCCGGCTCATAACTGGGGCAAAATTCCCTCCGATCGGGGGGATTTTTACAGGTGTAGTCATATTTTCCCTCCGGTTTCCCGCATACAATTGTAATGGCAGATAAGGCTTATTAAGTTTATGAGGCTTTCATAAATACGGTGATGTGTTTGGCTGGTAAAGGCTTGAAGAAGCCTAAATGGCTTGAGGAATGGAAGCGTAGAACACGGATAATCAATATTATAGAGTTGGCTTTTGAGACTGACTGTGACTGTCCAGTATGCGAGGCCGTCCGCGAGCTAGGCCAAGAAATGGAAGGGTTGATGCCTCCGAGTACCCCAGCGCTTCCAAATGTCACTGGAGGTGAAGGCTTACGGAAGAGGAAAAGAAAGAAGTAGTCACGCTGCTTAGGGAGACTTTAGTTGAAACGCAGCCGAGGCTGGGCGAGAAAGCCTACACGTTGTTTGTCAGCTATCAAACCCCAGACATTCCAAGTGCAACCATCATGGTTCCCGTAAGCGACCTGTTTCCAGGCAAGGAAGAAGAGTTCGTGGAGCAGTACAGAAAGGCGGAAGGCCCACTCTACGAGGAATGGCTTAAAAAACGCGGTGAACTAATACGGAAAGACTTGGATGAAAGGCGTAAACGTAAGCCGACAACAATAACGGTGTAAGGGGTGAGATAAAAAACGGTTGGGAGGCAACCAAGGAAATGACAGGGTGGCCATAGGCCCGGGATTTGAACCCGGCGCCGGCTAAGGCCCTTAGACGCGGTGCAGAATTTCTTTGAAGGACTGTGGGATTGGGTTAGCGACGCTGTTAACGCAGCTGCAAGCTGGATACTGGACAATTTAGTTGAACCGTTCAAAAATTTTTGGTATAATATTAGCAGTGGCCTATTGAAGTTCAGCGATGAAGCGTGGAGCATCACATACGAGGTTACAAAAGACATGGATTGGCCTTGGAGCGTGATGGCTAGGTTTTTCATGTTTCCAAGCGCGGTGCTGTACACGCTTGTTAAGCCCCTGTTCAACTGGCTGTGGGGCAACGTCAAGCCCTACCTGGAACCCGTCTGGAACGCTGTTGCAGGAGCTGGCAAATGGGTTTGGGACGGCCTAAGCAACTTCGTGAAGGATCCCGTGGGGGCCATAAGCGGCGGGTTAGAATGGGTAGCCGGCCAGGTTAAGACTATGTTTGATGGGGCCCTGGGAACTGTTGGGGAGTGGGTTAGCGGGGCCCTAAGCGGAGTGGCGTCCGCTCTAGGAGGGGCCCTACAACAACTAGTATCTTGGATATGGAGTGGCCTTCAAGAGCTATGGAATGTGATTCAGGGCGCAATTGACTGGTTTAAGGTGAATGTCGGCGGATATTTTCAAGGAATATTTAGCGGTTTGATTAGCAATGTAGCGGATTGGTTTGCTCCCGGCAGCCCAGAAAAGGGGTTGATTGAGCCTACTAAGAAGGCGCTTGAGAATATCCGTAAGCGTATGGAGAAGCTTATAAGCGAGGTTCGTTTCAGCCCCATAGATTGGGAGAAGCTTTACGCAAACGCCATTACGGCGGCTGTTGAGGCTGCTGGCGTTGCGTTTTTAATTTATGGCGTGGCTACCGCTATGGACGCTTCGCATCCGATGAAGGATTGGGGAATGAAGGATTTAACTAAGGCGATTATTGCATGGACGGGTTTAGACATAGCTATTGGTGCGCCGTTACGAATCTTACATGAGGAAGGAATACAGGAAGGATTAAGGCAGTATTTCCGCCGACAATTCAGATTCACCTTGCCAGATGAGGGAGACTTAAGAACCTACTATCTGAGGGGTTTAATTACTGAGGAGGATGCCAGGGAAGCCCTTGCAAGAATGGGTTACGAAGACGGATGGATTGATGCGGAGCTTGATAGCTGGTGGGTTATTCCAAGCATAAGCGACTTAATCACGTTTGTGGTCAGAGAGGTCATTACGCCTGAAGACTTTTACGATTGGGCTGCTAAGCAGGGATTAAGCAGAGAATGGGCCGAGAACTATTGGGAAGCACACTGGAGGCTGCCAAGCTTTGAGAATATACGCGAGGCATGGTGGAGAGGCATAATCAGTGAGGAAGAGTTCCGCAAGTATGTGGTTTGGCATGACTACAAGCCGGAGCCAAGGCCGGGAATAAGCAAGAGCGACTTGGATATCGTGAACGAGCTCAGCTACGAGCTTCCAGGCAAGCTTGACCTGCGATGGATGTGGAGATGGGGCCTAATCAGCGAAGACGAGTTTAGGGCCCTACTGGCCAAGACGGGGATCCACCCCGACTATTTGGATGCAGTTGCAGACGCCTACATGGCCAACGAACTTTTAGACGAGCGGAACCGGTTTGCCACAACGCTGGAAACGCTTTACGCAGCAGGCAAAATCACAGAGGAAGAGTTCAAAAGTAAAATGGCCGAGATAGGATTTTCAACCTCAGAAATAGACCTTCGTGCAGACAGGGCCCAATACATAATCAAAGGCAGAAAAGCTGAAGAAGAAGCCGTGCAGACGGGACGTGAAACGGCAGACGAGAAACGGCGGCTGGCCACTATACTGGAGAAGTTGGCGTATTCAGACGTGATATCAGAGGAAGATTTTAAGGACCGTCTAGAAGAGCTGGGCTACACAGAAGACGAAATAAGCCTCAGAATCGACATTGTGAATGCGCAAAAGCAGTATTTAAGCAGTAAAGTGAAGGCCCCGGAGCCCAAACGCCTAAGCTTGACAGATTTGCGGTACGCGTGGGAATACGGACTCATCACCGATGAAGAATTGAGGAAAGGGGCTGAACTTGAAGGCTACACGCCTGAAGACGTGGACTTGGCCGTAAGCGTGGAGCAGATAAAAGCGTTGAGAACGGAGATAGAGTCGGTTGTCCGCGAAGCCATGTACGACTACAGGGACGGATGGCTCACAAGAGACGAGTTCATCAGCCTAATGGAAGCGCTGGGGCTCCCGGAAAAACTGCAGAGCTACTGGCTTGCAAGAGCCGACATGCTAGCCGAACGCGAAGCCCGAGAAGAAGAATACAAGATTCTGCTTGAAAGCTACAGGCTAGGCATAATAGACGAGTCAACCTTTAGAAGCGAGCTGGCAAGGCTAGGCATGCGCAGCGACAAAATCGAAAGAGTAATCTACCTAGAAAACCTAAGAAAAGCGGGAAAAGCAAGCTGAGGCGAATAGGCGTTGAGTGATATTCTTGATGAAGAAGGTCACATTTATCGATGGGAATACTGCCTCAAAAAAGTTAAAATTCCAGAAGGCCATGTGAAGTGTCCTGTTTGTAACGGCTACGGTGAAATTAGGCGTTATTATGGCCCTCCAGGAGATAGAGGCCAATTCATGACATGTTGGGCCTGCAAGGGACAAGGATACATAAAAAAGGAACGGTTAGAAGAATTAAAGAAATTACCATAGGAAGCGATGGGGCATGACAGAAGAAGTAAAGCCTAAACACAAAGAAAAAACGAAGGAAGCAATAGAAAAGCTAGCCGAAGCAATCAAAATCTAACTCTTTTTTACACGTTTTTCTTTCGGAATAGGGCCTTTCCAGCAAAGTAAACAAACTTTATGAACATGATACCATTTATAGCCCTCTCCAGAACGGGCCCTACGCCGCAAATAGTTAATGTGGTCCTCAATATAATATGCGCCTTTAGGAATAATGCCGCCGCACTCATGACAAACATGCTGCTTCCTAGCCTTCCTCAAATAAACCGTTTCCTTACCCGGCTTCAACACAAGAACCCGCATTCTTACAGCTTCCTAAAGACTTCAAACTGGTGTCTTAGCCAAGCATGCTTATCACAAAGCAACAACTCCTTACCATACACGTCGGAACAGGCCCAAACAGCCCGCCTATCACACAAACTGCAAGTCTGACCGTCCGGAACCAACGCCGAAAAATCATACTTACGCCTACCACGCGGAGCCCCTGCAAAATATTGTATCAACTGAAAAGTCACAGGGTTCTGGCCCATCTTAACCCTCATAGTCTCAGTCCTAGGGTCAATTTCAACCTTCGCCCCACTCCTAAAAGCCTGAACCATCATATGCATAAAACTATTAAACATATGACACGTCGTAACCCCATGCTGACGACATAACTCCTTAAACTGCTCATAAACAGCAGAAACAGCCAAAAAACTAACCTCCCTATACTCACCCTTCCTCTTATGAACCTTCAAATGACCCCTAAGCCCCTGAGCAGAAGAAAAAGTCCTACCACAAATAAAACAGACATACTCCTTAAAAGACCGCGACCCCCCCACTATAGAAACCTACCCCCCTACGTTCAACATCATCCTTCTACATTGGAAGCATAAAAAATTTGTGATGGTGGATGTGTGGTTTCCAGTGGAAATAAAGGGGGGTTATCTTCTTGGAAGCTTGATGTTTAGGGTGTCTGCCAGCTCGCGGATTACGCGTTTCATGTATTCGGGCCAGTACTCTCTCATGCCCAGCTGCCTAGCTGCGGTGCAAAGCCGGTTCAAAAGTTCATTGTCCCAGATAATCGTGCCCTTCCTGGCTTTGCCCTTCAAAACCCCTCACCTTCTTACCCCTCACCTTCTATGCGGGGTTTCCAGTGTCTACTCAACGGCTTTCACCCTTTAAGGCTTTGAGCATTTCATGTGTGACTAGAGTTTTAGCTTCCTTTTCGGCTAATGCTGCACATTGCATAAGATTTAAAACTATAGCGTCGAAAGCTTTCTTCAATTCTTCCGGAAGCATCTTCCTAAACTCGTCGGGCGTTATTTTTATTTCAACCTTCAACGGCTTTCACCTTTCTCTTCTCTGTTGAAGAAGCACCCCTTACATTCTTCCGTTTTTGGCTCATAGCAGACAGTAGCCTCATCGTTGACTTTAACCATTTTACGCTTGTCGGGGCAATACATCTCCTTCAACGGTTTTCACCTTCTTTTGCACCGACACTCCCTATGCCTCTGGTTACTCCTTGTAGAGTTCTTTTACCCACTCATCCGCTATCCAATAGGGGATTATACCCTCTTCCGCTAAGCGACGGATTATTTTTTCAACCACATACTTAACTGTCATGCTCTGCTCTCTCCTCAATCAGCTGCTTTGTGAGGGTTTCCGCCTCTAGAAGGGCCCTTAACAGGTCGGTGAAGGCCACCCAGTTCGTATGCTCATCAACTTCTATGTTTAAGACTTCAGCCATATTGCCTTCACTAAGCATAATTTCAACCTTAACCCTCATCTTTAATCACGCCGCAAACCTTCAACACTTCAAGAAGTTGCTTTATGGAAACCCATACGTGGCTATTTCCCCTGCCTATTCCAATATCGTTTTTTCCGACCCACATGGTTGTCTTGCGATATTTTGACCCTCGACTCTTTCTTCCAATCTCTATGTATTCCCAGAGGCTGATTTCTCGTATGCGTTTTCCGTCTGCATACAAATGAAAGTACCTAGTCATGCTTCTTTCTCCCCCCAACGCAGGTCACTTAATTTGCAGCTCACTTATCAGCTGCTCGTATACTTCCTTGAAGGGCATCGGAATGTAGATGGCGACCACAGGCATGTTCAGCTTGTTCACTTTGTAGACTTTGAGCCATCCCCAAAAGCCGTTAAGAGCCTTCGCATCCTGAATCCGCACCAGTTCAGCGTCCTTCACCATTTCCTCATACTCAAGCTCATGCACAGCCGATTTATGCGCCTTCATGGCTCATCCCTCCTAATGTAGAGAACTGCCCCTTTTTCCCTAGTGTAGTTTCGGTAAAAGTTTATGCATTTCCGTATGGCCTGCCCCAGGCTTTCAACTTCTCCGCGCCGAACCATTTCCTCCAGGAACTCAAGCTGCTCAGGCTCCAGCAACAGGCTGAATCGGGTTTTAGCCATGCGTACATCACCTCCGTGGGGACATCCTATATTATGTTGTATATAAGGTTTGTGTATGGCTTATGTGTGTTTTTCAGTGTAAGGAAGCGGGGAGAAGGGAAGGGGCGAAGGTTTCATCATTAAAAATGGGGAGATGTGTCGGGGCCTTTAAAGTTTTATTCTAGCATTAGGCCGAACAGCTTGTCGACGACTACGGTGAAGAAGCCGCTTACCGTCATGCCTTCTAATTGCGTGACTGGAATGCCTAGGCCCTTGCTTGCAGCCGTAATTATGGCTCCCAACACCAGCGTCTTTAGGAACTTTCTAGGGTTAAAGGATTCGCCGTTTTTTACTTTTGCAGTGGCGTAGCCGAAGGCCCCCCATACAACTCCAATTATAACGCCTAACCCTAGAGTTTCAAGCATGGCTTTCCGCCTTCCACTATACTTAGGCTTCTAGCGTAGCATATTTAAAAGTAGCGTTAAAACCGCGATTTGAATTGGTAGAAAAACGCTTATTATGATGATTTTAATCCAGTAAAGGTCCCTTTCAAGCTTTGCGAGCCTCACGTCTATCTTATCCAGCATGGGACAGTTTTCTTCGGTGCATTCTCTACGCCTGCTCATGAACCTTCCGCCAAGACCTGGTTAACCATGTTGTCGGTTATCTTCTCCTTGATTAGTTCACGCAGCCTCTTCTTGCATTTCGGACACAAGCGCTCGTAAATCTCCTTCACGGTCAGGCTGATGCTTAATCCGGCTTTAGCCAAACACTCACCTTCCTTCACGTTCCTCTTCCACTTCCTCTTTTATTTCTTCATCTTCAAGTATTTCTTCTTTTTCAGTCCCGAAACGCTTAACTTTGAACTTGTAGCTTTTCTTCCATCCATGCCTATAAATTAATATTTCAACTGTTCCGTCCGGTAGCCGACGCTGATTAACCACGTTAACCGGTTTCTCGCGGAAAAACCTGCTTGCCTTCACAGTAAAACGCCTCCTAAATGCGCGGCAATAGTTCTATACGCACCGCTGTCTTGCCTAACGTAAACTAGGATTTCGTGGCCACTTGCAACTCTAATCGGCTTGTTTAACGCAACTGAAAAGCCACGTGTACCGCCGCCGAGCGCCAAGTTTTGACCTGCGGTGTGGTCATGTATGTAGCCGTTGAGCTGGCAGTCGCCGTCAGCAGAAGCAGCGCCCCAATTGTAAATTAGCAGTGTTTTGCCAGACGGCACTGTGTAGTCTATCACCCATGTGTCGGTTGCAGTTGGGCATGTGGCTGAACCCCATAAGTCAATGTCTTGGGCGTTTTCAGCCGCCCAGTCCGTCAGGCCTTTAATGGCTACTGACTGCGCTTTTATATCAATGTTGACATTTTCCGTCTGACCTGTAATGTTCACGTCTAGCGTGGCGGTCGAACCCGTTATATTGATGTCTAGGGTTGCAGTTGAACCCGTTATGTTAACGTTAAACGTTACGCCGGCAGACACACTTTCAATATTAATGCTCCAATCTCCGGACTGTACGGCGTTTATGGTCCATGTTCCAGACTGGGCAACATTGAAAACTACGCCTGAAGCTATGCTTTCAATGTTCACGTTAAGCGTGACAGTTGAGTCTGTTATTTTAACGTTTAAAGTCACCGCGCTAGAAGCAATGTTTACATCAAGAGTCACAGCTGAAGCGGCAATATTGACATCAAGCTGGACACTGTCCATGATGTGCGTCTGCAGGTAGCCGCTTGCATCTAGAGGTGCACCAATGTTAATGGTCCACGTTCCAGTTTGAGCTGCGTTAACGGTCCATGTTCCGGACTGTGCCACATTGAAGGTTACCCCTTCAGAAATAGATTCTATGTTCACGTTAAGGGTGACCGTGCTTGCAGCAATATTCACGTCTAACGTGACGGCGCTTGCAGCAATGTTGATGTCTAGGGTTGGAAGGGACTGCGCTGCAATGTCAATGGCCACGTTCAGCTCCTGGCCTATGATAGTCATGGGGTAAGTGTAGTCGGGCCAGCCATGCGGGTCAGCCTTAGCCTTGCTCATCACCTTATCCCCATCAACTTTTTAAGTATACTCACGAAGTCGGATAAAACCTTGTATGGTTTGGCTTCCTCTTCCTCCGCCGTCACAATATATAGTATGGGTGTATGCTCATAGGTGTCATCTAGATTCCACAGTTCAAAGCGTATGGGACAAGGCCACTCTGGAATGCGCCACCTCATCGGGCTTTTAACTAGTGCGCCGTCGCCGCGGAAGTCGCTTCCAGCCGGCTTGGGCGCGATCTGCTCGCTGCCATAATAGGCGCGGGCCCTGCATAGTCCGGCGCAGCCAGACGGAAAATACACGTCTATGCTGGTGACATAGTCTTCTTCAACGTTGAACTCGTAGGTAACTGGCGAAGTTTCAGGCGTGCCGGCTGGAACGGATACTGCAGCAGTGTAAACTGGCATTTACCCGCTACCCTTCCCCTTTTATGGGGCGACTTCTGCTTCCCAGATAATCTTTACATTATCTGTTCCAGATGCGGGCGGGCTTGCGAATTTAACCCTTATCTTTGTGTTGTCCGCCGGGTCGACATAGCCTGTGCATGGGCTGGCCGCTATGGCATCCGTGCTTATAGGCGTTACCTTAACAATTATCTTGTTTGGGTCTGTAACCGCCAAGCCGTGGGCGCCAAGGCTGAAGTCGGTTGTTGTTCCGTCTCCGCTAAAGATTGCGGTTCCGTTGTTCTCAGTAACATATCCAATATTTTCTCTGAGTATATCGTGTGCTCCTAATGTTCCACCTATTTTCCTATAGAAGTCTCCTAGAAATTCGTTCCTTTCAATTATGTGGTAGTCGCCCGAGTATACGTATATACCATACTCCGTTAGGCGGGTTTGCACAACGGTTCCTACTGCGTGGTCCTCAGCCAACCCCGCTTCAAGCGTGATTTCCCCGGTTTCGTAGTTAATAGCGCTTATCCTGTGGTCTTCCGCACCGACCTTGATGTAATGCCCGATTATAAAGTTCAAAGCCGAATCAACGGTTATAACCGTGTCGCCAGCGCTCGCCGCTTGTGCAAGAGTGGTGCTGTGCTCCGCCGTAAAGTTGATTATTACATTATCCTTTATCACCTTCTTTTCTGTTGCCGCTACTGAAGTGCTGTCTAGCCCGATTCCCACCAAACGGCAATCCACAATCAGGTTACCTACAGTTCTCGTCCCACCCCCACTTTTGTTATACATTATACCTCTGTGGCAAGTGTAAACTTCATTGTTCAGTATATTACATCTCTCGGAACCGGCGGAAATCATGATGCCTTCTTTATCCGCATACACTATTTTGTTTCCTTCAATCCAGTTGTATCTGCCATAGATTTCTATGCCATAATAATCCAAGTCGGCGATAAAGTTGCCCATAACCTTGGTGTATTCACAGTCTGCCATGATTCCTATGTAAGCATTGAAGATTGTGTTCCCGGCGATGAGGTTGTGTCTTGACCCATTTTGGGCTGCGATGCCTTGGTAGTCTATGTCTTTTAGCTCATTATTCACGACCATGTTGTACTGGGTTCCCTTGTGTCTGACGATGATTCCCTCGTTTTTGCCTATCTTAGTTATCACGTTGGCTACGCAGATACAATATTTACAGCCCTTCTCTAATGCGATTCCCATGCTCGATTTGTAAATGACGTTGTAACTTATGATGCAATGTTGCGGATATAGGCTTTCATCTTCACATGATGCAGACAATGATATTGCTTCTGAGCCATTTTGGTAAAAGTAGTTGTGGTCTATCAGCCAGCCGTAGGCAGCTCCAGCATCTATGCCACGTTCAATCGAACAGTCACCCGCATTTATCGTGTAAGGAAAAGCGCTGTATTCCTTCCCTATGAAATTGCAGTGGTGAATCCTGACGTTTCTCGTGTCGTTTAGAGCGTCATAGTTGCCCTGTATAACACGGGATAAAACCGATGTCGGGTTGAAAGTTAAATGGCTGATTTCCACATTGCTAGCTTTTATCCAGACCCCTACGTCATCCCCTGTCCAGTCTAAGATGGTTCCTTCTTCACCAGTTAAAATCGTATAGTCATTGTTAATATAAAGACGTAGGGGAAGCTTATACCTGCCCTTCTTGATAAAAACGGTTCCGCCACTCGTCAAAGCATTCAAGGCTGACTGTATCACTGTCGTCGTGTCCGAATCGCTGAACTCAATCTGCCCAGTCCTACCGTTCTTAGCCTTGACTAGGCCTCCATCCTTGAAGATGATGTAGCTGGCTGCATCCGGCGGACTGTTGTATAAATCGTTTCTTATTGTTTTTCCGGAAGGGTCGATTATGCGCACGAACTCACTCATCGCCGTCTCAGCCCCTCCTACTCTTCCTCGCCTACAGCCGTTATATAAGCAGTTACAGTTCCCGAGTCAGCCAATAAATACGCGTTTAAAGCCTGGTCTGCAGCACCCCTAATGTCGTAGGGAAGAAAAAGCGGCATTGACCTGCGCGCTTCAAGCTCTAAATGCGTAAATGTTGTAGTTCCCCACTTGAATTCCAGCTTGCATGCCCCGTCAACGCTTACTATTAGGCAGGCGAGGCGGACTGCCTTTCCGCTTGCCGGAGTCCAAACAGCCTGCGTCGTGCCAGACGTGTCGTCGCTGAAGCTCACATACCGGTAGTCTTTGGCGTCCCTGTACTCTTCTAATGTGCGGCGTATGAAGTCCTGAACCATGGCTTACTTCAGCACCCCCTCCAAGATGATTAGCGCCTTATGGCTCTCCGTTGCGTCTGTGTTGTTGTATCCTACGACTATTGTGGAGCCGCCTTCAAACTCGATGTTGGCCAGGACGGGTATGCGGTGACCGTCACCTACAACGTAGCCGCTTTTAGGTATGATTTTTTCTGTTCCACGTTGAATCCAGACTCTGAGCGAGAAGCCGCTTCCAACCGGAAAAACAAACTGAACATTATTAACTATGAATTTGCGTCCAGATGTGACCGTGTAGGCTGCAGCCTCGCCGCTGGAGCCAGCGGCGGCCGTAAGCTCATAGGCAACCGAATGAATATTATCCATCCTATTTAATCACCATCCGTTAGGCGTATTCTGTGAGACTAAAAAAGGGGGGAATTTTAGGGTTTATGCAGTTCCAGCACTATGTAGGGGCTGATGGCGCTTGAACCATGCTCGTTCGTTATCGAGTAGTAGAATGTTTTGCCTTTGCCAAATTCTATGTTTAGTTCCGGCACTTGGCCATAGTAGCCGTCGAAGATTTCAGCCCTCACCTCGTCCTTGGTAAACACGTAATTGTCAACTCTTAAGGTTACGTTGAGGAAGCGTGTGCCTATCTCGGTAGCCGTGTATTCTTTAATGTAGATTTTGTGGATTATGTAGTCGTCGTCAGCGGTCCAGCTTCCAGTAGACGTGTTGCCGGCAGCTATAGAGCCGACCTCGATTTGCTTGAAGGTGTAGAAGGCCATCGCTGCTCACCTCAGCCTTTCTTCTCGTATTCGGCCACTGCATACAATGTTATAGACGCTGAAGACAAGGATATGGCGGAGCCACTCACATTTTCAGCCGTAATTTTCAGCGTGTGGTCTCCAAGCACCTCTATTGGAAAGTTTTTAAGTGTGAATACTTGCTCGTTAACGGCTACGTCGTCCTGGTGGGGTATGCTTAACAGGTCAACGCCTCTGGTCAGATTGGTGCTTTCCAGGTATTCCAGCGGGTTGTTGTCAATGTAGAATTTGATTGCGACGTCTCCGGGAGTAGCCGTGAAGCCCGTGTAGTCAATCATCAGCAAGTCGTTGAAGACGTACTGTTCAACCGTTGTCGGCGTTAGGCTGTAGAGCTCAACTTCTGTTCCAGCAGACCATGAAGTTGCGGTGCCAAAGTCATACGTGCCAGTTACATAGCGAATGTACTTGTTGACCTGCTCACTGAACCGGGCCATAATGTCTCCTGGAACAGCCTCTCCGGGAGCAAGCTGGTACAGCGTGCCTATGATGCGGAACTTGGCGCCGGAGCCTCCTTCAACGCTGAAGTCCGTGTCGGGCGGAATCACCAAGGGAAGTCTGCTTATGTCTAGGGGCCCGTTTATCTTGGTGTTTTCTTTTGCCAGCGGCGCAACGTCTTGGATGATTGAACCCGTAGTTTTCCCGTCGATTTTAAGGTATGAGGCCGTTGTGGTGTCCGTGCCGATTTTGTTTATTTTTATGGCTACTCTGGGGTGGGTTCTGTAGTCGGTTCCCTGCACAATTATCTTGTCTAATGGAACTGTTCTAACCATGCTTACTCACGCTCCAACGGAAATAAAGGGGGGTGAGGGGCTAGCGGCCTCTCCATGCGCCTTTGAGAGCCTTCAAGCCTCTGAGGTTAGCCAGCATACGGTCTTCCATGTCCTTGTCGGTTACAGCCGGCATCTCATCAATCTTTGACACGTGCTCAGACAGGACTGGATGCCATGCATTCACGAAGTCGGCTACTTCCTTCTCGCGCTTGACCACGCCGTCAACAAGCCTTGGAGCACCTAGGGCCGCAGCATACGCGTACCACTCATCGATGTTAGTTGACTGCAAGCCTTTCTTGCGTCTCTGCTCTTCAATCGCCTTTTTGATTCGCTCAGCCCACTTGTCCTCGGCAGCTATTCCCGCAGCAATGGGGTCCTTCTTGGGGCTGGAAATTCCAATTTTGTAGTTGGTTTCTCCAACGGTCTTGAGGGTTTCAATCTGTTTCTTGCGCCACTCGTCTGGGCTAAGAATTCTTTTTACGGTTGCTTTGGAGGGCATTCCTGCAGGTGGAGCTGGTAATGCCATACTCACTCACCACACCAGACATTCTATAGGGAATGTTTTAAATATCTAACTAAATTGTAAAGAGAATGGGGATAAAATGCCAAGAAGATATACAATCGTACACGAACAATATTTGCTTGAATGGCTCATGAAAAACTATCCTGCGGGAACGTGGAGAACCAACGTGCGTTTGGGAGCCGTAAGCAAAGAATTGATAGAGCGCACGGTCACACCCGAAGAAAGAAGGGCCCTAAAACTGTGGACCTTTCAGGCCGACGCCGTAGTGCTATTGCCAGACAAAGTCGTAATAGTAGAGGCTTTGGTCAGGCCGGAATGGTGGAAAATGCTCCAGCTGGAAGAGTACGAACGCGCCTTCAAAAACACACCCGAATTTAGAGAGCACTGGGACAAACCAATAGAGAAGGTTCTGCTCACAACCATAGACAGCCCATACCACAGAGCAATGGCAACAGAAAAAGGCATACGCGTCGTACTATACCAGCCTCCATGGATAGTCCCATACATGCAACGCTACGGCATACGAAGAAGACGGCCACCAGGAGCCTACGTAGAGAGAGGATAGATATGCGACACACATGTAATTTTGC
>Ga0190363_1001561_pt1 | contig 13478 bp, 14 predicted proteins | sample 48721867_MG_FD_161272 | JGI IMG/M metagenome (GOLD analysis project Ga0190363, IMG submission 161272) | Hydrothermal vent microbial mat bacterial communities from Southern Trench, Guaymas Basin, Mexico - 4872-18-6-7_MG | ecosystem: Environmental > Aquatic > Marine > Hydrothermal vents >...
GATCTACTTGAATATCTAAGAATTAAGGCTAGAAATATAGTTGTTACAAACGAGCAAGTAATTATAGATGGTTTAAGAGAAGATAAGCATCCCGAAAATATAAGGGAGATACTTAGGCATTTCATAATAGCTGTTACACGTAGGAGACCTTTAATCAAGTAGCTAATATATTCTAGGAGTGAACCTTTTATTTCTCAGCTTCTACTAGGCTTCTAGCACATATCAATACTACGCTATACCGGGAAGGTGTTAAATCAATGTATGACAGCAAGACATTAATCTATTCTATTATTATTACAGCTATATTAGTTGCCGTTTTAACTAGCTTAAGCGTAAATTTAGCCTATATAGCAATAATTGCTGCAAGTATAGCCTCGGGAATAATTGTTGCTTTCACATATTCTGGTGAATATCTTCGTGCACGAGACATTATACCAATAACAAGTGTCATAGGTTACGGCATAGGCTATGTTATCGGTATAGGTATTTCAGCAATAGTTTACGTATTTAAAGGTAGAATTAATGATTTAGCTTTACTAGGTGTTAATAGTGGTTATATTGCTCTACTAGTTGTGACTTTATTCATAGCTTACTTCATAGGTCCAATAGTATACTCTAGGATCTGGAGAACAAGGTACTATAAGAGGAGAAGACGTTAAAGAGCTTCAACTTGAAAAACTACATGTACTCTTGTATTCCTTACATGTTTAGTCCATTCGTAGCCTACTGCTATAGCTGCAAAAACTCCTACAATGTCTACCTTGGCTTCCCTAGCTATTTCTATGAGAGCATTACATGTTCTACCTGTACGAAGTAGGTCGTCAACTATTAGAACCTTATCTCCACGATTAAAGAGTTCCTTAGGAGCATACAGTGTAGTTATAGCAGGTATATCTCTAGACACCATAGCGTATTCTATGTAATCTTTAAATCCTGCCTCACGACGCTTCTTCACTATAAGGACCTTGGAATCAAAGTATTCAGCTACACTAATAGCGAGCGGTATACCATCTACTTCAGCACTCATTATTAATGTTGGCTTATAGTCCTTGAACATGCTGTAAGCTTCGTATCCTAGTAGTTTAAGTATACTTGGATCGTATATTACATTATATGTATTCACTATTCCTTCTTCAACAATTCTTAAACGAGTTTTAATTACCTTGGATACGAGCTTGTATTCTATGATCCTAGATAGTATTTCACGGGCTTTCTCACGAGTAGGGATTATTTTAGCATTAACATACCTCCATAATCCTGGTGCAGGTATTTGAAGATATTCTTCTAGTTCGCTATAAGTTAAGTACTTTTTTAATGCTCTTAGTAAGTCTATTGCTAGATATCTTTCGTCGAGTATCAATTTTCTTCCCTTACTATAACTCCTTCTCTATCTATACCCGTACTTATTACTAATTTAGCCTCCCTTCTAAGTGCTTCTACCACCTGGTTAGCCTTTCTCTTCCAAGCTAAAGCTATGATTGAGCCGCCTATACCTGCTCCAGTAATCTTTGCACCTAAAGCACCTGCTTTACGAGCAACATAAACTAGTTTCTCCAATTCGATTAATGATACACCAATAGCTGATAATAAGCCATGGTTTATATTCATTAGTTCTCCTATACGCTCCCATTCACCGTTCCTTAATGCTTGCTCAGCTTCATGGACTATTTCCTCGGAGGCATCATATATTTTCTCCATAACCTTTGGATGTCTTTCACATAGGGATAAAACTTTAAGAACAGCTTCACGTGTTGACCTTTCTATTCCAGTATCAGCTATTATTAATGCTACTTCATCTAATTTCGATATACTTATACTTCGAATAGAGCCTTTACGGTAAAGTATTGCTCCACCAATAGAAGCTATAGTATTATCTATACCGCTAGGCTTGCCATGTACTATTTTCTCAGCTTCATATGCTATATTGGATATTTCATACTTGTTGAGATGTAGTCCCAGGTATCTTGAGAACGCCGCTGTGAAAGCTACTGCTAACGAAGCACTTGAACCTAATCCTGCAGCAATTGGTATATCTGAATGTATTTCAATATAAGCCGGTTTAAGAGAGCCACACATGTCTTTAAGCCTTCTTAGTATAGCTATGAGCTGTTTAAGGTTATTACTACTAGCGCTTAATGTTCCTGGATCAACTACTAATCTCTCACCAGTATTTCTCGATATAACTACTATACCACCAGTATACTCTCGTACTTCAACCTTCAGTCTTAGCCCTAATGCTACAGCTATAGCTGGCTTTCCTTTAACAACAAAGTGTTCACCAAATAATATGACCTTACCTGGTGCAAGAGCTACAATCTTCATCTAGTTAACCTCTAGTGTATCAGCGATAAATAGATAGGGCTATAAGACTATATCCATCTAGGACTATCTGAGAATGATGACTACGCCAGCGATATAGCCGAGAAGACGTAGAGCGATGACGAATAGTCCGCCCCTTCTGAACATTTACAACCTCGTTTACTACGAAGTAGTATTCTACATCTATGATTAAAGGATTACCACAGTATTATTGGGCGCCCAGTATTTATACCGTTACATGGTCTCTAGGTCTTATGCGGTGGTGGAGCAAGCGTGAATGCTTCAGACATATACATGATTAACACGGCTATTAGTGAAATCCAACCTTCAAGTCAAATAACATCACCAAGTGTAGAATTAGCTAAAGAGTATGAGAGGGAATGGGATACAAGCCTATTAGAGGACATAGTATACACATTCTCCGTAGTGAGCGTACTTGAAGGACTAGGAGAAGATGTAGGCGATGTAAGATTATTACTAGAAAACCTTGTCAACAAGTACATATACCTACTACATCCGCTACCCTACTATCCTGATCTAATTAAATGGCACGAAGAGATAAAACCTAAAGATAAAGGAGCCATCATTGAATCATTGGGTGAAGACGAATTATTTGAGATATTAGGCAAAATACTCATCTATAAGGAGGAATTCGATGAAGGCTACATAGATAATGTTGGCGTAGAAGACGTCTGCACAGCGTTTAGAAGATTTGCTGAAGCAAGTGGTGTACCTGAGCCAAAGTTAGGTGATGATCTAAGGGATAGAGGTTATCGCTGTATTACTGCATCCGCATTGCTTCTGTCAAAGATAGTTTTTGGTTAAGATTTAACCAGTAGCTCTTTCAGCAAGCATACGAGCTACATGGTCTATCGTCTTGCGTATAGTGAGTGGTAGACCAGGCATGTCTACCCTTAGGAATCCACGTAGTATTAATGCACGTGCTTCATCCTCTGTGAATCCACGTGACATCAAGTACTCTATTTCCTCCTCAGCTATCTTGCCTATAGCTGCTTCATGTGTAAGTTCTGCTCCTTCAACATGGGTTTCTAGTTCCGGTAAAGCCTTAATGGTTGCCTTACTTGATAATGGCAGCCCTAAGCACTCTATGTGACCACGCGTAGCACCATGGTACGCCATTATATGTGCTCTAGCTGCAACCCATGCTTCATCTTTAGCGACAACTCTTGAGATTATTTCAGCACTGGCTTCCTCATCTTCAAGTACTGCTTCTGAGCCTACATCGTATATGGAGTTACCTGAGCCAACTATAATTGAGGCTGTATGAAGTTTTGCTTTACGACTTAATCTTACTGATGGATACTGTTGAATACTAGCTACATCACTGTATATCAAGTAATAGCTAATATATTCTCCTCCCTCCCAGACCCTTACACTAGTTCTAGGTCTAACGTGAATACCGCTGCCCCAGGCATGTATCATAGCAAATGATAGTTTAGCATTCTTCTTGACATAGAACTCTGATACACCTATATGTAGTGCTGTCTTAACCCTATGTCCAGTAGCACAGCCTGTTACTAAATTCAGTTCAGCTCCTTCATCAACTATCACTATGTTATGGACTAATTGTGCTTGTCTATTATCTGTTATTAGGAGACAAGTGTATATGGGATATTTTACCTTGACTCCTGGTGGAACATATATGAAGTAGCCTTGCCCCCTACCATATAGTTCTACTGCAGCAGTATACTTATCCTGTGATACATCAACATTCTTCCAATAATATTCTTTAACCCATGGTATCTTTCTTAGTGCTTCACCTGTGCTCATCACTATTACTCCTTGTTTTCTAAGTCCTTCTATTAATGCACGATGGAGAATTAACTCGTTGACTTGTATATAACTAGCTTGGCTTAATTCTTTATTGCTCATACCAAGTCTACTGGCAGGCTCTCTTATCTTCTCAAGTACTTCCTCCTCAGAAACACTTGGTTCATGCATCTCAATTATATAATCCTCTAAGCTTATATCGGGGCCATACTTAGCCTTCTTAGATAATGCTTTTATAGCCTTTTCTTTAAGACTCATTGAATAACGCCTCCTACTAATTTCTCTACTGCTTTACGATATCCATACTTAAATACCATTGCTATAACTTCATCAGGTATACCTGAGAAAACTATTTTTCCATCAATCATTAAGTGTGCAACATCTATCCTATGTTTTTGCATAAGTTTTGATAGAATATGACCAGTATGTGTAACTAAAAGTACAGATGCCCCTTTATCAGATAGTATCTTTATAGCTGAAACTATCTTATCAATGCTATCAACATCTACACCACTATCAGGTTCATCTAACATTGCTAATCTAGGTTTTTGTAGCAGAGTTAGATATAATTCGAGCCTCTTCCTCTCACCACCACTAAATCCTACAAACAAGTATCTGTCCATTAAATAGTCTACTGAGAGAATCTTGGCAAGTAATGTCTCGTCACTACAATGATATTTAGATAACATAGCTGAAACAATATCTTTAACCCTTAACCCTTTAACACTTGGTGGTATTTGGTGACCTAACGCTATACCCATCTTAGCTCTCTCATAAGATGGTTTATCAGTTATATCTTTACCCATGAATAATATTTTACCATTAACTACACGGTACTTCCTAAGGCCCATTATGCTAGCGAGTAATGTTGATTTACCAGCAGCATTAGGCCCCATTATAACATGTACTTCTCCTTCACCTACCCTTAAGTTGACTCCCTTTAGAACCCTTCTACCGGATACCTCTACTTTTAAATCCTTAACCTCCAGCAATAACACCGTTAAAGACGCCTCATCACTACTCATTGCTAAGACAGTCTAATAAACCCTAACACATCATTCCATCATGGGTGATAACTAGACTTGAGAAGTAGGGAGGAATTACTAAAAGAACCAGTTGAGGATGTAAAAGTATATAGCAATATAACATTGAAGGAATTAATTAAAATATACAGTAATATTCATGGGTTCATGGCCAATCATATTGTAAGAGCTATAAACATATTAAGTGAAGGATTAAAGGAAAGCAATGTAAGATTTATTTCATTTACTGGAAATCTTATTGCAACTGGTCTTCGAGGGATTTTTGCACAAGCTATACGTAAAGGGTTATTTAATGTCGTTGTCACAACATGTGGCGCAATAGACCATGATATTGCTAGAGGGTTTAAGGCGAAGTACTATAAGGGGTTCTTTGAAGCCGATGATGGTTTCTTAAGAAAATTAGACATACATAGACTAGGGAATATTTACGTACCTGTAGAAAGCTATGGTCCTACAATCGAAAAAGCTGTTCACCAAATACTGGATGAAGTTACACAAAAGAGAGAAGAATGGAGTGTTTACGAGTTATTATGGGAGATAGGGGCAAGAATAGATGATGAAAACTCTATACTTAGAGCCGCATACGAGAAGAAAGTACCGGTATTTGTCCCAGGATGGCCTGATGGTGCTTTTGGTACAGCCTTGTTCACTTACAGCCAGCTTCATAGATTCAAGATAGATTACTTCAAGGATATGTCTAGGCTCGCCGAAATAGTCTTTACGAATAAGGGTAAAAGTACTGCATTAATAGTAGGCGGTGGTATTAGTAAACATCATGTAATATGGTGGAGCCAATTCATGGATGGACTAGACTATGTAGTCTACATAACAACAGCTGTAGAATATGATGGTAGTTTAAGTGGTGCTCATCCTAGAGAAGCTATTAGTTGGGGAAAATTGAAACCTACTAGTAAGCATGTTGTAGTTTATGGTGATGCAACGATAGTAATCCCACTTATACTAGGAGACTTGATAGGTGAAAGCTAGTTTTCCCTACACTTCATATTAGCTATTTTCTCAATGATCTTACTAGTACTACATAATGGACACTCTACTTTGCTTTCAAGTCTTTCAACTTTAGCATTTATTCCACGTTTACGTAATTCTTGTTTAAGCCAGTCTTCATTAACCCCTTGATCCGGTCCTAAGAGAATTATGTCTGGCTTAATCACCTCTAAAGGCTTAAGTATATCATTCTCATCGCCTAGAATAGCTTTATGTACATACTTTATTGCTGAAACAACATTAAGTCTTTGATCCTCCGGTATAATTATTTTCCTTTTCTTAAACTTCTCTGCATTAACGTCTCGTGAAACAATTACATACACTCTGCCTTTTTCCCAAGCTTTATGTAATAACTCTATGTGTCCTGGATGGATTATTTCAAAAGTACCTGCTACTAGGACTCTAGGTCTACTCATCAAACTACTCAATGGTTTCCAAGACAATTCTACTAGTCCCAACCTAGCAAGAGTGTCAAGTAATCCTTCAGCATAAGCGATACAGGCTAAGGATGTAAAAACATCACCTTTTTCAAGGTAGTATCTTGAGTCATCTAGATAATTCCTGGCAAGCTCTACTATTTGCCGTGCTTTTTCGTCAATTACCTTGATGTTCTCTAAGGCTTGCTCAACATTCGATATATATGCTTCAACTCTACGCTTATGCTCAATACCCATAGAGCCGTCAGTCCCCCAATACATTGTGACTAGATTAAAGTTTAAACTATAAAACCTAGCCCTAATACACATAATACATGAATAGTATTGGAATTGTATTGGATATGGTATTCACACTATTTCTATCAACTTTATCTTAATTATATTGCACTACTTCATCAAGTATAGAAATATGGAGGGTCTAATGACCTCATTGCTTAGCTGCACGTTTAGTAAATAGAGTATGTGTTAATGGAATCAGTATTAATATCGCACCTAACGCTATCGTTGCTTCGGGTCCAGTAATGCCTAAAATTATAGGATGAAATGTTATCTCTATATTAGTATTTGTCCTATTATAGATTTCTATGTATAATGCTAATAATTTCCCTAGAACCACATGTTTATTATATATCCATTCCTTGTTTTGACCCAGCTCTATTAATCCTAGATGTTTTCCCTTACTATCCAGTTGCTCAAATAAATCCTTAACGTAGTAGTTGAATGATGCCGCTATTATTGTTGTACCAGAGAATACATCCGTGTCAGCCTCGATAACTATTGGTTGCTCCATCGATATGTTTAATATGAACCTAGTGGCATCAACGTCTTCAATGGAGTACTCGTATACCTCGTATGTTCCTCCATGGATCTTTACACTTAGTAGACCTTCACCTCCAGTAGCTGCTATAATTATACTACCATTATTAAATATGTTTAAAGGTGATAATTCTATATTAGTTGCTTGACTTGCCCTAATACTTGTGCCTAGAAATACAAGTATTATCAATGCAACGCCTATCCAAATACATGTTCTATGAAACCATGACATTTCTTTAAATATATTTATCATGTTGGCTCGAACCTCCTTGTAAAGTATATGTATAGTAGAATTGTTAGAATGATTGATGCTAGTGGTATAGGTATTAGTGTCCAATAAGGCACATTCAATCCTATTACGTAGTTATTTAATGTATCTGAAAACATTAATGAGAGAGCAATATATCTAAACACTTGTAATTCTAGTACAAGTGATAATGTTGTCATTATCCCTGTTATGAAGGTATATGCAAAGTAAAACACGATGGATAATACACCTGCAAGTGCTGTTCTTTTCGTACCTAGTGCTATTAACATGAATATTACTCCTATGAAGTACAAGTATATGATTCTACCAGTGAATACAATTAACACTTCAAGAGGCTTCTCAGATACTATACCAAACATTATTATACTTGTTATAAGTAAAGGAGCCCCTACAATTAGAATTGATGGTAATAGTATACGTGTTATGAGAAGCACCATTAATATTATTCCTCTGGATAATGGATATGTAAGATATAATTGAAATACATTATTTGATACCAGAGATGCTAAACCAGCTGAACCTCTGATAGCAAGGTATATTATTGCTATGAATAAGGGTATGCTAGTAACATCTATTGCGAGTTTAATTGCACTAATACGTGGTATTACAGAAGCATAGAGACCTCCTAAAATCATAGATACTACTAATAAAGCATCATATATAGGTGGACGTGTTATATCCTCTAATTCCATTGATAGAAATGCTAATGCTCTACCCATGTTCTTCAACTCCTAGTAATTTTACGTAGGAGTTCCTCTAGTTGTATCTCAAGACTTTCAACGCCATATACCATTACTCTATGCCTTATCATAATTTCTCCTACAATACGATAGACTTCTCCAGGATTATCAGTGTAGACTATGACACTTGCTCCTCTAACCTCTACCCTATCGAAATATTGTGATAATAATTTAATCATCCTATCTATGTCGTTTACCCTAATTCTAATAATTTTCTCCTTTAACATATTCTCGATTTCGGATGGACTTCCCCGAAATACTATCTTACCTCTATTTATCAGTGCAATACGGTTAATTATTCTTGAAAGCTCTGGGAGAACATGAGATGATATAAGTATGGTTATACCATAATCTTTATTTAAATTTGATAATAAGTCTAATACTTCACTTCTACCTAGAGGATCAAGATTATTTGTAGGCTCATCTGTTATAATTAGTTCAGGCTCGTGTATCAATGCATGAGCAAATGCAAGCCTTTGTTTCTGCCCAGCACTCAGTGTTTTTATGGAAGAAGATTGTTTCTCTACTAAACCAGTTACCTTAAGTACTTCTCTTACTCTTTCAATGCCTACACCGTAAATCCTAGCAGTGTGCGATAAGAATTTCCCGACTGTAGTTGTCTCTGGAAAGCTAGGATTCTCAAATATTACTCCTACCCTCTCTCTAGATTTTGGTTCATAGAATGGATCATATCCAAATAGTTTAACTATACCTCTATCTCTTCTTAATATTCCAAGACATAATCTAATAGTTGTAGTCTTACCAGCACCGTTTGGGCCTATTAAACCTATGATATCCCCTCTGCCTATGGTTATATCCAAATTGTCGACCGCTACGATTTTGCCAAAACGTTTTACAAGTCCTCGAGCCTCCAGTATTGGCAAGGCTATGCCAGCGCCTCTACAGCCAATATTTCCTTGTCTTAGCTAACTGTGCTTTAAATACTTTAAATAGTAGAATAAATACTCTTCTATTCAACTTGTTACTTTGGGTACATGTACTCTAGATATAAAGTCTAATGGCGACGGTATACTGTACTCACGTAATAGACTTTCATGAATTTTAGCTAAAGCACCTCGAGCTGTGGGAGTTAATAGCTCAGTTAACCCTAATCTTTCTATCATAACTATTAAGCCTGCAAACAGTGCAAGCAAGCTATCTCTAAATATGTTTTCATCTAATGCGCTTACTTCAAGATCTACTGCTACAGCAAGAGTATCTTTAGGCGAAATAATAACATATTTAACTAATTCCACTATAGAATTAAGTATAAGTAGTTCACGATATATTAGAACTCTTAAACTCTTATCTATACCTTCAGTTTCAACACCACTTGAAACAGTTAAGCGTATACATTTACCGCTGGGGAGAATGAAGGCTGAAAGCTCGAAAGGTAGTTTATTACTTCTAGCTTTTAATACCCTTAACCCTGTTCTCTCATCTACATCTATAATAGTTTTCCATCCTTGATCTGCGGGATGCCATGATGATTCAGCGGGTTCGCTTCGAAGCCATTTCCTTATCTTCTCAAGAGGATCTATTGACCTTGCAGTCACACTTACACCTTGTATAATATTATTGTATGTAGCCTATCAAAACCTTATGGTAATGACTCATTAGCATATATTAGTGGTTAGGCATTACTTATCTCCCAGAACACCTTGATCCCAATAAGCTCCACGAGGTCTAAGTCTTGGGTCTTGAGGAGCTATACGGTAAGCTCTTGTCTGAATACAAGAAGAAGACTCCAAAAAGTCAAGAACTATACGGTAAGGCTAGAAACCTTCTCCCTATGGGCGTTACATACCATATTCGATTCTTTGAGCCTTATCCATTCTATGTTATTGAAGCCAAGGGTTCAAAGGTACGTGATGTTGATGGCAACGAATACACAGATTACTGGATGGGTCATGGCGCACTTATACTAGGACATGCTAATGAACAAGTAATGTCTAAGGTTAAGGAGCAACTAGACAAAGGTAGTCACTGGGGATTTGAACACGAGTATGCACTAAAACTTGCAGAGAAGATAATAAAACATGTACCAAGCATAGAAATGATACGTTTTACTAATAGTGGAACAGAGGCAAACATGTATGCCATAAGACTTGTAAGAGCCTATACTGGAAGGAAAAAGATCGTGAAATTCGAAGGAGGATGGCATGGAGGTTATGATCAACTACATGTAGCTGTTAAGCCAGGTACATGGCTTGGATCTGCAGGCTTACCCGAAGAAGCTGTAGCACATACACTCGTTGTTAAATTCAACGATGTAGACGAGCTAGAGAAAACATTCCGTGAACACGGCAATGACATAGCTGGTGTGATTATGGAACCAGTACAAGGTGCTGCAGGCGTTATACCGGCTGAACAAGAATTCATTGAAAGAGTAAGAGAGCTATGTGATGAATATGGTTCACTCTTAATATTCGATGAAGTAATAACAGGTTTTAGATTGGGTTTAGGAGGCGCACAAGAGTACTATGGCATTAGAGCAGACGTAGTGGTCTTCGGTAAAATCATTGGTGGAGGATTCCCTATAGGTGCATTTGCTTCTACAAGAGAAATTATGGAGACATTAGATTACACTAAGACGCCTAAAGAAAAGAGAAGCTTCCATGGCGGCACTTTTGCAGGCAATCCTGTATCAATGATTGCTGGATATGCTACATTAGAAATACTAGAAAAGCCGGGATTCTATGATTACTTAAATTGGCTTAGTGGTAAACTGGCATCAGCACTAGATGACATAGGGCAGAGATCCAAAGTACCAGTAAGTATTACCAGTGCTGGCTCAATGATAGGGATACATTTCATGAAAGACAAGCCCAAGAATGTAAGGGAGGTTCATGAAAATAAGGTACACCCATTGATAAATAAGGTGTTCCACAAGTACATGCTGCTAAAAGGAATAGTATTCCTAACAGAAGATACTAGCCACCTACTACTAGCATCAACACATACATTAAAAGACGCAAATGAATTCCTGGAAGCATTTGAAGAATTCTTGAAAACAGTAGAGGGATTGGTAGGGGAGTAGCCCTCTTAGACCCTAAACCATAAAATATTTTACTAATATGGAGAGTGCCGAAGATTGATTAAGGTCATAGAAGGGTACACTGCATATGGTACTCAAGGCTTGGTCGTTTCGAGTAATCCTATTGCATCATATCTAGGATTAAGGGTTCTTGAAGAAACAGGTAATATAGTAGATGCTGCTATCACTACCAGCCTAGTACTAAGCGTCGTTGAATCATATATTGCTGGTATTGGTGGTGACTTAGCAGTACTTGTAAAGAAAAATGGTAATATAAAAGCATATCTTGGAGTAGGTAAGTCGCCAAGAAAACTGTCATTAGAACTAATTTACTCTATGGGATACAATTCCATACCCGATTATGGTCCATTAAGTATTCTTGTCCCAGGAATGATAGACGTAATAAGATTATTACATAAGGATTACTCTAAAACAGATCTTAAAGATCTTGTTGCACCAGCTATTAGGATAGCACGTCACGGTATACCAGCAGATCATAAACTAATAAGATATCTAAAGGAAATGTATACTCATATATCAAGAGATCCTCAAACTATTAGAGCATATATGTATCAAGGGAGAATACCCAATATAGGAGATAAGATAGGGCCTGAATTTCTAGCTGAAACACTTGAAAAAATAGCTGAAGATCCTAGAAGATTTTATGAAGGCGACATAGCTGAGCTAATAGTTAAACATGTTAAACGCAAGGGAGGAGTACTCGAGTTAGAGGATCTAGCTAGCTATCATGCTATTAAAACTGAGCCATTAATACTAGAGCTCAATGGAAAAATTAAGGTATATGAAATACCCCCACCAAGTCAAGGAGTACTTGTACAAGCATCATTACTTTTGATGTCTAGAATCCTTGAAGAACATAGACCTAGACTTTATTCTAAGGAGTACGTAAGATTCGTAGCCGAGGTCTACCGTAAAACATATTCATTACGTGACACGTTGCTAGAGAATATTAGTAAAATAGACTCTATAATAGATGATAGCGTAGATGACGTTAAAGCAAAGATAAATATACCTAAACATGGATCCACAGGCTTTATTATTGCATCAATTAATGGCGATGTAATTGTAGGCACACAGAGTCTGTATACACCTTTTGGCTCAGGTATTACCGTTAGAAAGACAGGTATAACATTGAATGCTGGTACAGCATTATTTAGTCCAGCAGGAATAAATAAACTAGAACCATCAAAACACCCTATAACAACTCTCTCATCACCAATAATAGAAGATCGAGAACATAACTTTACTATAGGGTTAGCTGGTAGAGGTGGAGGGTTTAAACAACAATACTATTCTCAAATAATTCTTAAACACTTGTTCTATAAGCAGAGTCTATCAGAAGCTATAGGATCACCAAGATTACGTTATAGGTCAGGACTAATAGTTGATGTAGAGGAAGGCTACGAAGATCTAATGCAACTGGATACATGGAGCTATCATATACACATTTATGCTTATCCATCAGATAGCCTAGGCGTTATAAATGCAGCTAGAGTATTGTACAGTAAGCATATTGTAGAGGCAGTTAGTGACCCCAGGGATAGCTCTGGAATAGCATTAATATAGCTACCCACTAGTGTTGAACTATTAGACAAGAAATATTAACACACGCCACCATATTGCACTAGGTTAGACCTTTTTCTTAAACTAAGGGGTGTAGGGCTTGTCGTTGAAAGCTGTAATATATGGTGTAGGACCTATAGGTGCACTTATAACGAAATATGCTGTTATGAAAGGTTATGAAATAGTTGGTGCGATAGACATAGACCCATCAAAAGTGGGTAGAGATTTAGGCGATGTCGTAGGTTTAGGAGAAAAACTTGGAGTAATAGTAACATCTAATCCAGAACATGCATTTAGGCCAGTTAAACCTGACATAGTATTTCATGCCACAACCAGCTGGCTTGATAAAGCATTACCTCAACTAGTTATAACTATAAAGAATAAAATAAACATTGTATCAACTTGCGAAACACTAAGCTACCCCTATTATCGATATCC
>Ga0190363_1001562_pt1 | contig 13473 bp, 13 predicted proteins | sample 48721867_MG_FD_161272 | JGI IMG/M metagenome (GOLD analysis project Ga0190363, IMG submission 161272) | Hydrothermal vent microbial mat bacterial communities from Southern Trench, Guaymas Basin, Mexico - 4872-18-6-7_MG | ecosystem: Environmental > Aquatic > Marine > Hydrothermal vents >...
CTGGACTACTATAGCCTATCACCCGGCTTTGCTGTAGAGTACTCCATAGTGGACGGAAACGTTTACAAGGCATCTACCTTAGGGAGTCCAGGTAACTACGGAAGCTATAATGAGTCCTGGGAGAAAGTAGGCTCTATTGAAGTTGTAAAGACTAGTACAGGATTTGAGGCAAAAATACCATACGACATAATTGGAGTATCAGGAAAAACTGAGATCTACGTAAGGGTATCTGTGAAAATTAATGACACTTTCTATCTAGCGCCTGCTGAGTATCCAGCGAAGACGTTCTCAAGAACTGCAGTCTCATTAAAGCCTGTGTTTGTATATGATGATCCCGAAGGGGATGACAAAGGTCCTGGAACGTATACATATCCTAAGAATGACGTGTTCGTTGACGGGGCCTTTGATATACTGAGGTTTGAGGTCTACGACCTAGGGGAGTCCATAGAGTTCGTATTTAAATTTAAAGAGCTTGGCGACAACCCATGGAACGGCCCTAACGGGTTCTCACTTCAGATCATTGAGGTGTACATGGACATGAAAGAGGGAGAAGGGGCCACGTGGGCCTCTGAGGGAAGCAACGTGGAAATAGCGGAGCAAGATGCATGGGAGATTGCCATTAGAGTTGCAGGTTGGGACTACGGCAATGTTATATGGTTTCCAGATAAGACCAAAGTGGAAAAAGCCCTAACTATATACGCTGATGATAATGCCAACGAAGTTTACGTAATAATGCCAAAGACGATAAAGTTGCCCAATGGTAGTGTGATTAAAATTGATGGTCCTAAGGATACTTGGGAGTATGTAGTTCTCATAGGAAGCCAAGACGGTTATGGGGTAGACTACTGGCGTCCAGTCAGAATTGAAGCGGAAGAGTGGGCTGTTGGTGGCGCTGATCCCCAAGCGATAATCGCTGAAGTAGTTCCTAGAGTTATGGACATGCTATCTCCTCATTGGACAACGCAAGAGGAAATGCTTACTAGCTATAACGTGACTACTGGGGAGAAGGCAAAAGTATATGGAGTTGGATTACATGCAGAGCCGCCATTAACGCCATCGCCTAGTCCATCTCCATCGCCGTCACCATCTCCTTCACCGTCGCCTTCGCCTAGTCCGACGCCTGCTGCTGGTGGTCTTAGTACGGGTGCTATCGTTGGTATCGTGATTGCGGTGATTGTGATCATTGGTGTCGGCGCCTACTTCGCCATGAGAAGAAGATAAACACACTCACGCTTCTCCTTCCTATTATTTCTAAAAATAACCTTTAGTTAAGCAAGATTATATATACTAGAAGATAAAATTTATTATTTTGGATTATGAGGGCTCGGCAGGGGGATTATTATGAGTAATGGAGAAAGATTCTTTGGATCAGCAAGAGAATATGAGGATAAAGGCTATAAAATATTTGGAGTCCGTACAGGGATTGATGGGCTTGATGAGCTTTTTTGGATATATAAAGTAGAGGACGGAAAGCCTAAGAGGGAAGTTCTTAAGGGAATACCGTACAGGGCGGTGGTTAACGTTACTGGAATACCTGACACAGGAAAGAGCCTCATGGCAGAACAGTTTGCAATAACTCAGGCATCGCTTGGCTATCCCGTAGCCTTTGTTACTGTGGAAACGCCGCCATCATTTCTGGTGACGACAATGAAGAACAAGGCGGAGCTTAGAGGGCTTAACTGGGATGACATCAGTGATAACATAGTAATTATCGACGCTGCAACAAAGTGGAGGCTCAGAAGAAACCTAGAGACACTTAAGGACACAATAACAAGGGTTCATAATGAGTTCCAAATAAAGAACTTAGTAATAGACTCCATAACTGGGCTTTATGAGCACGAGGAGCCAAAGGCCCGTATGATAGTGAGGGAGTTATATGACCTCGCAAAGAGCTTACTTGTAACTGCAATGTTTATATCCCAGAAGAGGTCTGCTCACGATGAGGCCTCAGCAGAGGCTGCAGGAGGATATGCTGTTGCTCACATAGTAGACTGTACAATAGTGGTTACTAAGAGATCCATAGAGACAAAGTACGAGGCAGAGAGATATAAGAAGCCTATAGGGGAGGTCGTAAGGCTTCTTAGAATAGACGGGTGTAGGCTCTGCGGCCACGACACTCAGTGGCACATAATGGAGATAACTCCAGAGGGATTTGTAAAGGTTGGTCCTAGCCTTTCTGAGCTTGCTCAGATGAGTAGTACATGAAGGAGGGGGTTTATGGTGAGAATAATTGAGCCCGGAGAGGTAAGTGGTGAGGAGATTGACAGAGAAGTTTTTCAGGTGTTCGAGGAGTCCATAAGGATCCTAGGAGGAATAAGAGGTCTAGCAAGGTATAGAAACCTCACGTGGCTTCCATCATTAGTTACTGCTGCCTATGTCATTGTAATGAATGAGAAAGGATTTTCAAAAGAGGACATTGCTAAAACACTTGGAATATCAGAACAAACCGTTAGAAATATTCTTAAAGCAAACGAGCTTATGGTCTTAGCGAAGATCTCAGAAGAAATGCCAGAAGAAAAGAGAGTACACACTGCAGGTGGGATAGCAAAGTTCGCTTATAAGAAGATTAAGGGTTTAGCAAGAGATCCTGAAGATCTATCTAGGGCAATATTTTACGAGGTCTTGGATGTCCTAGGCGGTCTAAAAAGCCTAGTAGAGTACAGAAATCTAACATGGATAACAAGTCTTGCTAGGGCGTCTCTTGTGGTAGCACTTCACAGGCTTGGATATGATACAAAACAAATAGCAGAGTCAGTAGGAATTGACGAGAATACTGTGAAAGCCATACTTGAAGCAGACGTTAATACTGCTAAAGAGAGACTTGAGCTCATAAGGAGAGGACAAATTGGGGAAAAAGAGAGAGTTCATATTGCCGGCGCTCTTGCGAAGATGGCTGCAGAAAAACTTGGGATTTAACGCCGAAGATCATACTTAGCCTCGTGAAACTGTTTTCTCCTTTATGAATGTTCATAAGCGATCATGAGCCTCCAGCTCACCGGGGTTCAAAATATTTAAAAGCTAGGAGGGCTGATGGACTATTAGATGCGGGGATCCGGGGTCACCCCAAGCGGGGACAAGGCCAATAAGTCCCAAGTCCGTCGTGAGCGTGAATCTTAATGGAAGGCTCTTCGCTCACAAGTGCTCATGAACGCTCACGACGGACAGACCCCAAAGGTTTTGCTCTTCAGCCATAGAGACGTTAACTATAAAATGCCTCTATAAACCTAGAGACAAGTTTATCAAGTGTCCCACTAGTTGCAACGGAGATAACTCTCTCAAACTCCTTTTCCTTTAGTCTATATCTATTTTTATAATCTCTTTCCACAATCCCATATTCCTCGAGCATTCTCAAGTGGAACGCTGCCGTCTGTGGCTTTAGTCCTGCTTTATTTGATAGCTCACTTAAAGTTCCAGAACCTAGCTCCATTAAAGCTCTTAAGAGCTTTCTTGCAGAGCTCACCCTAATGAATCCGATGATCAACGCTTTCTCTACTGTAAATATTGGTGGAAAGTATCTCCTATAACGACCTATTTTATAGGACACAATTTCGCCATTGTTCTCAAGTTGGCTTAGGTGATATTGGGCTTGACCAATAGCTATACCTAGCTCTCGAACTATTTCTCTAAGGTGAGCTCCGGGGTGGCTCCATATATACTCCTTAATGGCCTTTCTTATGTTCTTTTTAGTCTCCTCTGAGGTATCTGATCCTTGAGACATATGATATCACTAGCAGTAGAAGCGCTATTAGAGTAGTAGCAATATGAGCATGAATTAGCGCAATCACGCCATAGTTACTCACAACAGCATCTAAAATGGGTTTAATTGCTATAAACAGGAACGAAAATGCAAGTAACAGTAGAAGGGATCTTCTAAGTTTTACATATGAGGCCAGGGATATTACAAACATAAAAAGGGCAAGCATTGCAAGAAGCACTTGTAGAGTTCTCATGAGGGCTGTCAGAAGTAACCCAATCAAACAAGATCACCTCTTGAGGATCATCACGTATGTTATAAGAACTATTGCGACGGCAAGTGTATAATCTATAAGAATGACAAGCCATAGTAATCTTGCTAGATAGGAAATAATCATTAGCACTATGAGAGCTGAGGACACCCCTCCAAGGAGGGCATATGAGGTGCTTATATTGCCAAAGACTTTTCTCTCATATAACAGGGAAAGTATAAGTAACACTACGCCAAAGACGAGTGAAATACTCATCGTAAGTAACACATACCACATTGTGAACACCCATGCAGCACGATTTTAATGATGTTGGCATCGACAATCGTACCTTAACTTTAATATTTTAATATTAAAGTGGAAAGTTATGGATACACCTGAAAAGGAACGAAGTGTTAGACCATGTCATGGATCAAGGCGAGATATGGAGCATACCTCCTTATAATAGTATTTGTTCTTGCTCCTTTAATAACCCCTCTGGAAGCTACAGCTGAACATTTAGATACTCATAATGTTCACCGTGAAAATAGTGGGGGGCTTGGACCCAATGGTGTTGGAGATCATGGCAAGAGCGTGCCTTCTGTAATCAAACCTAAGAACCCCTTTAAATTAGGTTTTCCTCTAAATATTTCCCTATATGGTGGAAAAGTCACTCTTACAGTATCTAAAAACAGGATTCAAGTAATGTCTGAGAATTATAGTATCTTAACCATAGAGGATGCCCTTCTTCTGGACTACAGCAGAGAGATGCACTTCCTAGGGTTTATAGGAAAGGACTCTCATGACGTTATCACTGTAAAGGTCTTCCCAGTTCTCATGGTGGTGGGCTTTGTAAAGTACACAAATGTGACAATAGACCTCATGAAGATCGAGAGCCACGTAGGATCAAGGGTTGTGGGATACTCTGGCAGTTTAAGGACAATTATAATATCCGATGAGATAAGGTTTATCAGTCACACCACAATGACCGTGTCGGGAAGGTTTATGATCACTCTTATGACAGGGAATATAGGCAAAAACGTTATAAAATACGTAGACACGATAAGAGCCCTTAGCGAGCGTGTCGCAGCCTACGCCATAATAAAGAGGATGCATAATAAGCCTGAAATTGAGAGTTTTGCTCAATTGATGAATATCAGTATGAAGCTTATAAAAGTAGAGCCCAATAGAAGGATTATAGTGAGAGTGTCATCTGAGGAGCATCTTAGAAATCCAATTATTGTTTTAGAGATTGGCAACATTAGTAAGTGTATTTCAATGGTGCTCTTAGATGAAATTCCTCTTGTCAGGGCCAAAAGCGTCTCTGAGCTTGAGAGTACTCCAGGATCGTATTACGTAATCGAGAGCTATCAGGGAACAAAAGCTGTAGCAGTCCATATTCCTCATATGAGTACTAGGACTATTGTTATACTATTTGAAGAGCTCTATAAGAAGTACTCAGTTTATGGAACTATAGTTGGAGTTTTAGCTGGAGTGATTCTTCTAGGAGTGCTTTTTTATTCTATAACAAGAGAAGATTGACCTCCTTCTCGTGTTAAAGTGTAGAGACTTATAAGGAGGAGGCCTATAAGAGCATAAGGTGCGCCAATGTTCTTCTTATCCCTGTTCTCCTAGAGGATGGAAATAATGGCCTTGTATCCTCTCTTCAAAAGATATGTACAGAGAATGAACATTTAAAGGCCTTTTCGCAGCATCGATTTATCCTTGTTCCTAAGGATAAGGTTCTCTTGGCAATAAACTGTAAAATTAAACAAAAGCCTGATGTCAACATTTAAAATGGCGCCCCGGCCGGGATTTGAACCCGGGTCGCGGGCTCGACAGGCCCGCATGATAGCCGCTACACCACCGGGGCTTCTCTCGAAGCTCTTCACTGGCTACTACTATTAAGCGCCCTTTATTTAAAAAAATTTCGTCATAGGATGGAGATTTATCTATACATATTTTGCATTGGAATAGCGTTACTTAAGGGCCTTCCTTAAGAGCCTCTTTATGTTCTTCTTAAACGGCGGGTAAATTATTCCGTACTCCGTTATTATTCCCGTAAGATATTTATTCGGAGTTACGTCGAAGGCAGGGTTCCTAGCCTTAGATCCCTTTGGTGGAGGTATGGGCTTCTCAACACAGAGAACTTCCTCCTTGCTCCTCTCCTCTATTGGAATGTCCTTGCCACTCTCGATGTTTGGATCAAAGGTCGTGATTGGAGCTGCTACGAAGAAAGGTATTCCATTCTCCTTGGCCAATACTGCCTTCTCATACGTGCCTATCTTATTTGCGAAGTCACCGTTTAGTGCAATCCTATCTGCCCCTACTATGACAAGGTCTATGTCTCCTCTCCACATGAAGTATCCTGCAGCATTGTCAGGTATTATTACATGCTCTATTCCCTCATTAAGGAGCTCCCATGCTGTGAGCATTCCCTGAAGCCTGGGCCTTGTCTCATCCACGTACACAAAGACCCTCTTTCCGCCTCTATGAGCGACCCTTATTGGGGCAAGGGCAGTTCCCCAATCTCCTACTGCAAGCGCTCCAGCATTGCAATGGGTAAGAATCCTATCTCCATCTTCAATAAGAGGTTCTCCATGAACTCCTATAAGTCTAGCCTTTTCGATGACGTCATTAGCGTATTTCTCAGCGGCACTCCATCCCTCATCATAGTGCTTTAGCATGTAGTCTATTGCAAAGAATAGATCATGTGCTGTCGGTCTTGTTTTTCTCAGGACCTCTGCAGCCTCCTCAGGGCTAATTCCTAGGTCATGAGCTAGTGCCATTCCATAGGCTGCAGTAATACCAATGGCAGGAGCCCCTCTGACTACCATTTCCTTTATTGCGAACGCAACATCATCTAAAGTTCTCGCTTCAAATATTACCAGCTCTCTTGGAAGCTTTCTCTGGTCAATGAGTTTTATCACACCGTTCTCTGCCCAAACGCTGCGCATTTCTATTGGTTTACCGTTAACAATAACTCTCATTCCTTAAACCTCCTCCACTCCCACCACTTCTTGAAGAGGAACATAAGATTTCTAATACCATCCTTAAAGCTATTAAGCTTTTTTTCACCAAGCCTCTTCTTGTATGGAATACCCACCTCAATTGCTCTACCCTTTGTGAAGGCCTCTATTTTTATTTCCTCAGAAAACTCCATGCCATCTCCAGTAAGGCTAAGCCTTTTTAAGAGGTCTCTTTTAAATACCCACATTCCTGACTGAGAGTCCTCAATCCTTATTTTAAAGAGCACCCTTAAGGTCCATGTCAGGATCTTGTTTCCTATTTTGTGTAGAAGGCTCATTGATCCTTTTTCCATGTGTGCAAATCTGTTAGTGTTTATGAAGTCCAGTTGATTTTCCTCAAGTATTTTTACAAGCTTTGGTATGAGCTCAAATGGATATGTGCCGTCAGCATCTCCTGTAATTATTATATCGCCTGACGCATGTTTAAACCCTGTTTTATAGGCTCTACCGTACCCCCTTCTTTGCTCTACTATTACCTTAGCACCTAGTGACTCCGCAATCTCCCTTGTCCTATCCTGTGACCCACCGTCTACCACTATTATTTCTACATCGTACCCTTCCTTCTTGAGTTCCTCTACAGGTATAGATCTCAGAGTTTTTCCTATCCCTTTCTCCTCATTTAGGGCTGGGATAATCACGGAGATCTTTCCTCTTTTTTCCACTGAGTATCACCTCTATCCTCTTTAGGAGCTCGTCTATTCCCTCTCCTGTTACTACAGACACTTTAAGTCTGTCATTATTCCTCCTCGTGATATCAGACTTTGTCTCGACCTCTATTATTGGTATTCTTGAGAATGTATCTTTTATTTCATCTAAAAGCTTTTCTTGAGGCTCAACTGGATAACCACAGTGTCCTGTTGGGTCTATGAGAAAAACGATTATTGTCGCAAGGTATCTTAGTGCTAATATTGCCTTGAGCTCTATTTCATTTCTCTCCTCGAGGGGTCTATCTAATAGACCAGGAGTATCTATCACTTGAACTGTTCTCCAGCCAAGCTTTAGATGACCGACGTTTATTCCCTTTGTTGTAAATGGGTACTGAGCTATTTCAGGCTTTGCTCTAGAAATTGCCTTTAGCAGGGATGACTTGCCCACATTGGGGTATCCCGCAATAACTACTGTTGGCTCCTCAGGATTTATTGTTGGGAGGCTTGAGATTACAGCCCCTCCCTTCTTGAGCGTAAGGAGGTCGTCTTCTAGATCCTCAATTATGGATGCTGCCCTTCCATAAAACGTCTTTCTGTACTTTTCAATGGGCTTAACGTCACTAGCCATTTTTATTTTCTCTACGAGGCTATCTGCAACTTTATTTATTAGTCTTCTTCCCCACTTTATCCTGTCGAGGGCGCGTCTTATTTTGTGAACGCCAAACGAGACTTCTATAAGCTCATAGTAGAACTTATGCATCTTTCTGGGATCCGGGTAGTTCTCGAGAATCTTTGTTAGAGCGCTGTTTATAACGCTTTGAGCAGTTCTAATTCTAACTATGGCTATGTTTTTCTTATTCTTAAGGGGATCCCTAGCCTTAGGTGGACTTGCCTTTACAGCTCTACTAAAGGCCTTATCAATGATTTCCTGTGGTGTTGGTATGTATGGCACTTTAAACGCCATTTTGATAGGCACCTCTTATAATCCTGAGAATGCTACTGGGAGTTATTTCGAATTCTTTCAAGCTCCTTGATAAATGTCCTCTTTATGTTTCTAATGCTTAACATACCCATTATTATTTCGAACTTCTCCTTGTCAAGGACGTTAAGGAGACGCATCAGAACAAGATATCCTAAATACATAAGCACTACTGCTGGAACAAATGTAAAGACCCTGTACAAATAGGGCTTCAGTACATATGCTAGGGGCCCCAAGGGAAGCGCTAAAAGGAGGTACAGATGGGATCTTACTCCAAGCCTTTTGAGGCCAACATCTCTTAGGAGAAGGTAGGTCAATAGGGAGCCTAGAGCTCCTACTGAGATAAATGTCGCAAATGCTGCGCCGAAGCTTCGCATCCTAGGTATTAGAAGCATGTTAAGTACCACGTTAAGAGCATTCGTAAATATTGCTATTCCAGCAGCTGTCCACTGTTTATTGAAGCTCAGGAATGTAGAGGACAGGGGGCTTCTAATGGCTAGGAATATGTACGTCAGCACGAGTATGAAGAACGTGCTGGACGCTGTTACGTACTGGTTACTTAGGAATATTGTTATCAAGTTATCCGAGAGCACGTAAGTGAGGGGTATTGCAGGAGCTAATATTATGGCTATTGTCTCCTCCCAGTCCCTTAAATACCTCTCTATTTCTGGAATGCTTTTCCTATGAACGTCAATAGCTACCTTTACAAAGAATATCTGAGAGATTCCCATAGCAATGTTTGATATGAACCTCGCATATCTCTGGACAGCATTGTAGTCTGCAACGTCGGCACTAGTGAAGATCCATCCAAGCATGATCTTATCTATATTAGCAGAGAGTATAATCACAGCACCACTTATAGCGAGCGGGATTGAGAACTTAAAGATGTCTTTTATGATCTCAAGGTTAAGTGAGAACTTGAATCTCATAATGAGTCTTTTTGAAAGGAGAAAGAGAAGCCCCATGTTTAAGGCTCTTGATATTATAAACGATATTAAAAGGAGCTCAGCAGCAAGAATGCCCTCTATCATGTGGCTTTTATATAAAAGCGCTACTATTATCTGGAGAATCGCTCTAGCGACAGCTTCAGAGGCGGATATGAGATTTATAGTCACATATGACAAGTTTGCCCTTATAAAGGATCCTAGAACTGAAAGGACAGTGCCTTCAAAGAGTATCCATAAGAGCATTGTGTTAAAAAGGCTCTGAGTAGTTGCGTCAAATAGCCTATAACCAAAGAGGGGGAGAACAGCGTAGACTAGTAAAAAGGAGCCAATAACAATCAGAGCTGTAAGTACGATTTTTATACTCATGTATGTGTTAAATAAATCGTCATGTGAGTACTTGCGCTCTGTGTACCTTTTTATGTATGCGGAGCTAACTCCCAAGTCAACCATGAACAGGTAAAGGTTGTAAAGAGAGAGAACAAATGCATACATTCCATAGAAGCCCTTTGGAACGTTTCTAGCAATGAAAAATAGTGCTATAAGACCAGATATCCCCCCAATGACATTTTGTAGCACTGTTGCACTTCCCTTTGCGCTTATGCTAAGTCTTTCCTCGCTTTCCATACTGAGTTTGAAATAACGTAAAAGTATTTAAGAACGTTTTAGTACGATTACATATTCTGACTAGAAATATTTATATAGAACCACATACATATTAACTTTGACGCATGAGGATCAGGAGCGATTCGCTGGGGGTGTTGGTGATGTCCTGGTGGCCAAGAAGGAGAAGACGTAGATGGGAGCCATGGGAGCCATTTGGTCCTGAGGAGGACATATTCGAGGCTCTTATGGAGGAGATGACGCTCATAGACGAGTATATTGAGAAGCACTTTAGGAGAATACTCCATGACCTTGGAAATATATTTAAGGAAGTCACGAAAATGGAATCCTCAAAGCCCATAGTTTATGGAGTCACTGTAACAATTGGGCCTGATGGCAAGCCTAGGGTTGAGAGGTTTGGCACAGTTCCAAGACGCATGATGCCTCAGGGCATTGTGGAAGAGGAAGTCGGCGAGGAGAGAGAGCCATTAGTAGAGGTTGTTGAAGACGCTGAGAAGGTGTACGTTACAGTAGAGCTTCCAGGGGTTGATAAGGACAAGATAGAGCTTGAGGTACTGGATGAGAACAAGCTTGTTATAAGAGCTGAGGGCGAGAGCAGGAAGTACAAGAAGGTACTAGAGTTACCAGCAAACGTTGATCCTGATAGCATAAAGGCCACATATAAGAACGGAATACTTGATATTATAATTAAGAAAAAGAAAGGCTCTGGAAAGAGGATAAAAGTAGATTGATCTCCTTTTTATTTTTAATATTATTTATTTTTGGATACAGCAAGGCTCTAATTCTGCCTGGAGGCGGTTCATGATGGAGGTCAGGGAGATAGGAGGCACTTTTGAGAGAGTGCATGCGCATTCACACATAAAGGGACTAGGTCTTGAGGGGCTCAGAGCAAAGCGCATAGCAGATGGAATGGTTGGACAAGAAGAGGCTAGAGAAGCTGCAGGAATAATAGTGAGGATGATAAAAGAAGGCAAGTTCTCTGGGAAGGCTGTACTAATAGCAGGACCCCCTGGAAGCGGTAAGACTGCTATAGCAGTTGCTATTGCAAAGGAACTTGGAGAGGATGTTCCATTTGTTCCAATAACAGCGTCTGAGATATACTCTGCTGAGATAAAGAAAACAGAGTTCTTGACACAGGCTATAAGAAGTGCCATTGGTGTCAGGATCAGAGAAAAGAGGAATGTTTACGAGGGAAAGGTCATAGAGGTTGATATACAGACGAAATCATCCCCATGGAATCCATACATGCAAGTTCCTACAAGTGCAAGGATAGTCCTCGCGACAAAGGACGAGAAAAAGAAGCTAAGCCTTGACGAGGGGTACACCAGACAACTAGTTCAGCTGGGGATTAGAGAAGGAGACGTGATAATGATAGATATAGACAGTGGTCGCATAGTGAGGGTTGGCGTTGCTGAGGACGCTATTGGTGACGAAACGCTTTACACTGAAAAAGCTGTGCCAGTGCCTACAGGGCCTGTGAAAAAAGAGAAGGAATTCGTCTACACACTTACACTACATCAGCTGGATGTTATGCACAGCAGGTCACAGTATTCAATAATCGATATATTCTTTGGAGGGGTGCAGAGAAAAGAGATTAGCCAAGAGGTTAGAAGAGAAGTCGATAAGACGGTAAAGGATTGGATAGAAGAGGGCCGTGCTGAGATAATACCAGGAGTGCTGTTCATAGATGAGGCCTCTCTTCTAGATATAGAAACATTTGCCTTCTTGAATAGAGCACTTGAGCAAGAGCTTGCTCCAATAATAATATTCGCTACTAACAGAGGAGTTACTAAAATACGCGGTACAGACGCTGTAGCACCTCATGGGATGCCTTTGGATCTCCTAGATAGACTACTAATAATTGTAACCAGAAAGTACTCTGAGGATGAAATAAGGGAGATCCTGAAGATAAGGGCCAGAGAAGAAAAAGTTCAAATAACGAATGAAGCCCTTGAGAAGCTCGTTAAGTTAGGAGCTGAGAGATCTCTTAGGTATGCAGTACAGCTCCTTACGCCAGCGAGAATTATTGCAGAGAGTGAGGGCAGAAAAGAGGTCATGCCAGAAGACATTGAGAGAGCTTCAAATCTATTTGTAGACGTAAAAGCATCTTCAGAGTATCTGAGTAAAATAGAAAAGGAGATGTTATACTACTAAAATCTCAATGTCCTCTCCGGCACTTATCTCAATTTTTTCTGGCAATATAACTTCTATGATGTTTTTTCCATGTTTACTGACTGTAGGGAATACTATTATTCCAGGCACTCCCTTTAAGACGCATTTGGCGTAATAGACATCGTGAAATTCCTTCTCGCCGACCTTAAAACCCTTTATGACCTTATTTGCAAGCCTCCTCACGGTTTCCCATGTCTTCTTGTCAACAACTATGTTTATGGTTCCGGGATACGGTTTCCAACCTAGCTCCCTTTCTATGACCTTTGAATAGATGTTTACATAGTACTTTCCCTCTCCAACTCCCTTTGAGACCTTACCCTTAATTCGAGTAAGTCTCATCTAAGAGCTCACCCTAGCTTCTTTATCATTTGACACACTCCTTATCATTAAGAGACAGAACCTTTTTGACAATGTATGTTGACATCCTCCCCGCTAAAGCGCGAGGATTCCTTGCAGGGAGGTTTGGACTACCAGAGGATGTAACCTCGGCAGCCCGGGGCGTGCCACCTCCCCGTTAGGTCATCGTAGAAGATTTCTAATCTGCCTTGCTTTCCCTGCCACTTAGCCTCTCCTGTTATTCTAATCTTCAATCCCTTTGGTAAAATCAGATATTTCTTCCAGTTTTCTTCTATAATCTTATAGCAATCATTTCGGATAATAGTCATTAGCTTTCGCTTATTCAACAACCTATCCTTCCAATATCGTGGTGGAGAAACCTTTCTGATATTTGGAGGGAGATTTTCCTGTCTTTTCAACCTTAGAAGTGCAAGGAAACTCCTCCAAGCTTCGTCATTCTTCCTTATAACCTGCTGTGCCATGGCAGATCCAAGAATTCGCTTGAACTCGTCATAGAGTTCCCTTACTCCCTTCCTCCAGTCAAATCTCCACTCGAAGAACGCCTGCCTCCTGATATAGTTCAGCTTGTTCCATAATACAGTGGACATCTCACAGAGGCTAAACAGAACCTTTTCTTGCTCTTTCGTAGGCCTAAGACGGAATTCATTCGTCCTTTTCATCAGCACGCCCCTCAAAAAATAGACCTCGCGGAGGAAATATTTAAATGTTTTGAACCATGCTGACTCATCCCCGCCCTGAAGGGCAAGACTTTCTCGGCGATGGTTTTGTAAATACTTATGT
>Ga0190363_1001563_pt1 | contig 13473 bp, 17 predicted proteins | sample 48721867_MG_FD_161272 | JGI IMG/M metagenome (GOLD analysis project Ga0190363, IMG submission 161272) | Hydrothermal vent microbial mat bacterial communities from Southern Trench, Guaymas Basin, Mexico - 4872-18-6-7_MG | ecosystem: Environmental > Aquatic > Marine > Hydrothermal vents >...
AGTGGTCTATTGTAGCGCCACGAACCAGCATGCCATCCTCCTTCTGTGTCTGTTAGTCCTGCTAGGTATGGTGGTAGTTGTTGTTTTGGGTTTTCCATGATCCATTGGGGTATTTTGTTTTTTGGTGTTTGCAGTACCCATTTGTCTTTTGGGTGCAGTGTTGCATATAGTGTCCATTCGTAGTTTGGTTTCTTGTCTGGCCTGTATCTTGGCGCTTCGAGGATTGATGATGTGTATTTTGCGAAGAAGTTCCAGAATAGTTGGTGCCATGGTGTGTAATGTGTTGTTCCTATTTGGGCTATTAGTGATCCTTTGCTTATTCTTACTGTTAGGTCTCCTGCTATGAGACCTGCTAGGTATGCTTTGTCCTCCGGATCCACTATTGGTTTCCGCTTGGGTTTTCTTGGCTGAATTCCGTATCTTTTAAGGAGGAGTGCTATTGTGTTTTTTGATGTTTTGAATGTTTTTGCGAGTTTTCTTATGCTCCATTTTTCCATGTGGTTTAGCCATGCTAGTGTTTTTGCTCTGTCATGTTCACCTAGTTTCCAGTAGTCTTCTGGGGGTTGTTCGTGGGTTTTCACGTACTCTATGATTCCTAGTAGTTTGGGGTTTTGTTTTACTTCGTTGAGTAGTTTTTCTACATGTTCCTTTGCTTCCTCCTTCATGTAGCGTGTTTCTGTTTTCTTCAGCTCTATTCCAAGCTTTTTCAGTAGTTGTTTGAAGTGGGATGTTGATTTTAGGTTTAGTTTGGCTGCTATGTCTCCTACGCTGAGTCCTTGGCTGTTTAGGTGGGTTATTACTTGTTTTAGTGTTTCTTCACCGTATTTCTCGATGATCTGTTTTGGTTTTAGTTTGTGCTCCGCTATTTCTCTAATGATCTCCTCTGTTTTGCTTGTGTTCACTGTGCCCCCTTGTTTATTCTGGGGGTTTTAAAGGGTGATGTGGAAGTATTGCTGGTTTTATGTGGGGTTTGGTGGAAGTGTTTTTTAGTGTTTCCATGGTGGTTTTATTTGGATTAGTGTTGGTTGTGGCTGGTTTGTTGATACTGCTATTGCTTGGCTTGTTGGTAGTTGTCTTATGTGTTTTGCGTATGTTGGTGTTAGCTGGTGTGCTGGTGAAACGGGTTCTGCTTGTTTCTATGTTGTAGGGGTTTAGTGCGTTATGCGTATTAGCTGTGTTTGCGGTATGTTGTAATTGGGGTTGAAATGTTAGTTAGGGGTTTGGGGAAGAAGCACGTTACCGTGTTAGTCTTGGCTATTCTTATCTTAGCTTTTCTACCATTGCTTCTTCCACCAAACTACGCTACTTTACCTCAGGAGAGAAGGCGCATTGTTGAGGTAGCTATTAAAAATGCTTATAATCATTTGGATAGCGGCTTCCAATTAATGGTTATAAGGATTGACTATGTTGACCTATTTGAGAATCCATGCTTCGAACATCACTTGCTCCAAGGTATTGCATGGGAGGTTAGACTTAGAGGATACACGTTCTTCTACATACCGATATGTGAAATCCGGGTTTTCGTAGACTCCAAAACACTACAACCACTATGCGGCTCCATTAGACCAGTAGGCTACACATGGCCAACATGCGAACGCTAATACCCCATTTAATATGGGGAAAACAGGTGCTTCCTCATTTATGATTCAAAAGATATTTTGCTTTGGTTTTCGAGAATGTGTTTGTGAAGTGTTTTGGGCTCTTTTGTTGGGTATTTGAAAATAAGCTTATAAGTTCACTGTTATGTACTTATGTATGCTTAATGAAGGTTAGCTGGCTAGATTATGGTTGCTAGGGTCTCTGCAACTGTTTCTTGTCTGTAGGTCTTTTAAGTTTTTGTAGGTTTTGGTATGTCTCTTTAGGTTTTAGTCCTAGGTATTCTAGTGCTAGAATGTATGCTGAGGTAGTGTGTCTGTCTAAACCAAGGTCTTTAGCTATCAGTCCCGCTAGCTTACTCGTGTATGCTGGGTTTACAAAGAATGGTTTTAGCCCATACCTTAATGCCTTAAGTATAAACATCTGTGATGTTTCTCGCTTTGTCCACCTAGATATTTTACGGTTAATAGTACTATTCTTGGTGAACGTTCTCGTCCTTATGATATCTGGGTCTTCGAAGACTACCACACTACATCCATGTTGGTAGCAGTAATCCATAATCTTAGAGAGTACTTGAGATTGCTTTGTCTTCCTCGCAATCCTAGGATAGCCATGACTTGTAGCTTCCGGAAACCACCAAGTCTTATAGTCCAGTAGCTCTCCTCTAGTGAAACGATAGCTAGGTTTGCTCTATCACTATTCCAGTCAATACCACCAATATTGTATCCTTTAGGCTTACCATATATTCTTCTACACTCAAGATAAAGATCTACTGGTACTATGAATTGGAACTCAACTAAAGCTTTATCCCTTGAATAATCTCTTATAATACATCTGGCATTATAGCCGAGAAGCTTACTAGAGCTGAGCTCATACAGTTCTTTTATGATTTTAGTATGTGTTTTTAATGGCTTAATAGGCAGCTTTATCCTCCTTATCCCGCAATTTTCTGTAAAAACTACTACTTCTACTTCATTCGGTGATGAAAACCTTATATTGCGGTTTCCCTTATCTAATCTATCACCTATGGACTCGAACATAAACCATTGTCTTAGCTGTTTAACTTTCCTTTCTTTTCTCTTCGCTGACTTGTACATTTCCCTAGCTCTCTCGTAACATGCATGAGCATATTTCTGGTTAGGAACAAAACGTTTAATCTTAAACATACACTTCTTCATGGGTATCCTGTTCTCTAAACACTCAAGTGCCGTGAGGACTCCAAGACGATACATTCTAGCAGTAAATACCAACTTAGCTATAGCATCACTATCACGTACTTTACCAAAACCCCTTACTGTTACGTGGTCAATTATGGCTTCTCTTATCATGGATTAGCACCCTTCCTAAGAATAATAACAATTACCTCCTCTCCACGATACTTTTCAGCAACTCTCTCATACTCCCTAGGAACATAGATTACGTAGCCTCTCTTACCCCATCTTGATACTTTTCCCTCAAACACTAGCATTAATTCCCTCACCAATAAATATTAGAGAAGGAAAAACTTATAAATCTTACTAGTTTAAAATATAATTGTCTGCTGGGATGAAACCGTGCTTCACCGATGGCTCCGGCTCCTAAGCTACGAAGCTGGGGCCGTAGGTGAGGCATGGTCAAAAACCGTGATGAACCGACCTACGAAAACCCAGAAAAACCGTAGGCGGGAAACGGTTTCTCGTTCGAAAACTTTGGAAATACTTAGTGTTCTCAATAGTTTTTATAGTTTGAGGAGGCTTGAGGTTCTTTTTGGAATACCTTATCAGGTGCTTTGGAGGTATATTAATCTTCTTAATGTTCCTGAGGAGAAAACTGCTGAGAAAATTGTTGAAACTGCTAATAGGCTTAGGCTTCTTGAGAAAGCTGCTGAGGAAGCTTATGTGAAGTTTGAGGGGGATGTTTACCGTTTAGCTAGGCACCCTGGATTCATAAAGCTATGTTCCCTCCTAATAGAGAGTGCTGTTAAGGAGTTAGGGGTGAACTATGTTTATTCGGCATCGTCTGAAGCGGTTCCCTTAGCTTCGGCTGCTGCTGTTAAGCTTGAAGCCGAGGTTTGCCCGACCACATGCTATGTTAGATGTGAGAGGGAAAGGTGTAGTAACAATACATTATGTTTCAAAAGCGCATAGGGAAGTAAGGTTCCTAACTGTTCCTAAAAGCTGCCTTCAGTCCGAAAGAAAAGCAATAGTGGTTGACATAGTAGTTGACGATCTAGATAAGCTATCAGCGTTGAAAACTTTAATGGCGAAGTTCAAAGTTAAACTGTTAGCGTTAGTAGCGTTACAAACACAACATAGCATATTGGAGCTTGAAAAACTAGAGCTAGGAGAAATTAAAATACTGTATTCCCGGAGTAGGTAGCGCTAAATAGAAAGTAAACATTTACTGAACAACTAAGCCTTAAACGGCCGATGGAAACAGTATTAACTCATATGATTACCTACGTTCTTAACATTTAATGCTGAAGTATGAATCAGACACTAAGGAAGGAGGGAATAAACTATGGCGAAGAAGCCGAAGAGGGAAAGGAAAAAGAAGAAAGAACAACCAGGATAGAAACGTAGCATAATGTAGAAGCGTATATTATTTTCTTTTTTCCCATAGTAAAAGTGAGTAACGCAGAAATCTCATCGATACTTAGTGTTTAAGTGATGCTGAAGTGTTGGAAGCGCTAATTACGCTAACCTCGTCGCTCTTAGCTTTGACTAATACTGTTTTAACAGTGTATTTTATACCTATAATTATGTATCCTTTTCTTGTTAGAAGGAAAAATTTCGAAGCCCACATTGCAAATGGGGATGGATTGCTAAGGTTAGCTGTTATTGTTCCGGCTTATAGGGAAAACCATGCTAGTTTGAAGCCGACTGTTGAATCTATTGTTTCGCAAAATTATCCTAGAGAAATGTTTAGGGTTTACTTTGTTTTAGAAGGAGGAGATTATGGAACCTTCGAAGCCGCTAAATACTATGCTGAAAAGCTTAGAAGAGAAGGTGTTGCATGCGAAATTCTCGTTAGGGAAGGCCATGCTAGATGGGGGAAAGCTGACGCTTTAAACTACGCTCTAAAACATGTCATGGAGGATGTCTATCTGGTTTTCGATGCTGACGTTATTGCTCCGGAAAACTACTTTATGGAAGTAAGTAGTGCTTTGAAGAGCGGTTTTGACGCTTTCTTCCCCAAAGTCTACAGGTTCTCGGAAAGCTTCCTAGGGAAACTAATATTCATAGACACTGTGCTATGGTATGATATTTACCTTGAATCTTTAAGGGCGATTTCCGGAGGATATATTCCGCTAAGTGGTGAAGGATTAGCTGTTAAAACAAGTGTTCTTAGAAAAATAAACGGGTTCCCAAGGGTTCTAACGGAAGATGCGATGCTCGCTCTACTACTGGCAAAGCAGGGGTTCAAAATATCCTATGGTGAAGGAGAGGTTTACGAGAAAGCACCTAGAAAACTCCTACCGTACATTAATCAGAGGGTAAGGTGGTTTCAAGGATTCTACCGATGCCTGCTTGAGCTTGTAAGAAACACTGGTAAGCTGGGTTTGAAGGTTTTCCTAAGCTTACTAATAGCTTACATGTCACCTATAGCTGCTTTAGCTTCAGCCCTATTCTACACGGTATTGTTAGGGGTTGCTTTAGCTTATTTCTTCAACATTAACCTACTAATACCTGCAGCGCTAATTTATTGGAGCATGGGCTTACTTACAATAGGTGTTGTTTCACTTCTCACAATACTAATTCAAGCTTTAAAGCAGAAGAAAGCAAGGATAAGCCTGTTACATGTAATAGCGACACCGCTGTACTGGTTCTTAAACGGCATAGTGGCTTTCCTATCAATAATACTTCCGAGAACATGGAGGAGAACAGTAAGAGATTAGGGAAGTCTGGAATATTCCTTATATTTTTCTTAGGTCTACTGCTTTCACTCCTGGCTCGTTCCGGTGCTGAATAATGTATTGGTCGCTTGTTATCAGTAGGAGATTATAGTGTTTTTGCTGTTGCTGCGTGGAAGCAGCTTTTCTACTTCCTCTTAACACTTACTATTTCTACTTCTCTCACTATATCCTGCTTTTTCAGTTTATCGACAATTTTTTCTTCATTTGCTTTGCTTTTTGAGAAGTCAGCTATAATGGTCCATTCGGCTACTTCTTCTCTCCTTATAGTTTTCGATACTGTAAATAACAGGTCCACTCCGTAGTTTGCGAGTGCTTGAGCTACTTTAGCTAGTGCACCGGGCTTATCGGACATTACTATGCGTAGCTGGTAAACTTTGGATTCAGCATTAGCTAAAGGTAGCATTCGTATTTCTCTGGTTTCAGTATCCGCTATAAGCATCAGTATGGTGCCTGAAGATAATCCTAGGAGATCACGTACTTTCGAAGGAATCATAACTCTACTTTTAGAGTCTACTACAACTACTTCGTAGAGTTTCGTTTTCCCCACCTGTGTGTGAATATTTACCGTAATGTTTAAATATTCTAACCTCTTACCCACCTAGGTGGGTAAGAATGTGCTGTTTGGAGGGCTAAGTGGATGAGCAAAACACCACTATATCTAATAGCGTGTTTAATTGTTGGTTCAGTGTTAGGAGGGCTAATAGGATGGTATGTTAAGCCTTCACCCCAGCAAACCGTTTCGGCTGAAACACAGTGTTTGTATGGGAAAGGTAAGTTTAGTGATCCGCCTGAGCCAGGTGAGGAAGTAGTCATTGTTCATGGTTTTGATGCGAATTATCCGCCATTCACGTTTGTTGCTCCGAACGGTACCGCTATGGGTTTCGACGTAGACGTTATTGATTGGATAGCTAGGAAGTATGGGTGGAAGGTGATTCATAAGCCGTGGGATTGGTCTACAATAGTTACTGCTTTGGAAAGCGGAGAAATAGACATTATTGCTTCCGGAATGTCAATTACTGCTGAGAGAAGTAGGAAAATATGGTTCTCAATACCCTACTACTCCTACGTACACCAGTTGGTAACTAGAGTAGACGTTGAAATGTCGGCTAAGGAAATTTTGAATTCTGGAGAGTACATTGCTTTTCAAACAGGTTCTACAGCTGATAAGTGGGCTAATAAACTACTGGAAGCAGGATATAACTTTAAGAAGCTGGGGCTTGACTCGTATGTTGCAGCATTAGAGGCTGTTTTAAACGGTAGAGCTATTGCATGCATTACTGATTCGGCATTTCTAGAACCGTATTTGAAAAAGAATTCTGAAGTTGCAAAGAAGCTCAAAGTAGTTACCACATTAGGTGCTCCGGAAACTTACGGAATAGCTACGAGACCCGAAGATAAATGGTTAAGGGACAAAATAAATGAAGCACTATCTGAGCTCATGAGTAGTCCTGAATGGGATAAGCTACTGGAGAAATGGGGTCTTAAATGAACCGCTAACGCTTCGGAAAGGTGATTTAGTGACGTGAACACCGTAGTTCAGTATTTACCGTATATTCTTGAGGGAATATATTGGACGTTCTCTTTGGTATTTGGGGGTTTAGCGTTGGGTTTCGCTATAGGATTACTTGTAGCTATAGGGCAAGTTTATGGTGGAAAATTTGTGAAAGCACTCTTAAACGTTTACGTATGGTTTTTCAGAGGGATTCCTCTAATTGTTCTGCTTTTCCTTTTCTTTTGGGGAATATTTCCAGCGATGGGGATGAAGCTTTCACCGCTAACTACGAGCATTATTGTTTTAGGTTTTAGAAGTGGAGCGTACCAGTCCCAAATATTTAGGGGGGCAATAGAGTCTGTTGGTGAAGACCAGGTTGTTGCCGCTAAATCAATAGGTATGTCTGGTTTCCAAGCGATAGTGCATGTAGTGTTGCCTCAGGCTTTGAGAACAGCTATTCCGGGCTGGACTAACGAATACGCTATTTTACTGAAGGATTCGGCAATATGTTTCGCACTAGGGGTTATGGAGGTACTTACGAGAACAAGGTATGTAGCTATATCTACGAGCACATATTTTCTCCCATATGTTTTCGCAGGAATACTTTACATTATCCTAACATATGCTGGAACGAAACTGTTCAACATAGTCTATGAGAAATACAGAATCCTGGGGCTCATAGAGGGTGAGGGAAAATATGGGTAACGATGTTGTTTTGAAAGCTGAAAACCTACATAAATGCTACGGTAAAGTGAAGGTGCTTAAGGGAGTATCTCTCGAAATAAGGAAGGGAGAAACAAAGGTTATTATGGGGCCAAGCGGTGCCGGTAAAAGCACATTGCTGAGATGTTTGAATTTACTAACGAAACCCGATAGGGGAAGAGTATGGTTGGAGAATGTAGAGCTAACGAATCCTAAAATAAACATTAACAAGTTGAGAGCGAAAATAGGTTTTGTTTTCCAAGAGTTCAACCTATTCCATCACTTAACAGCTCTAGAGAATGTAATGATAGGGTTAACTAGGGTTAAGAAGTTGCCTAAGAAGGAAGCATTAAGGAAAGCTAAAGAAGCACTACTAACAGTCCATATAACAGAGGATCTATGGGATAAATATCCAGCACAGCTTTCTGGAGGGCAAAAACAAAGAGTTGCTATAGCTAGGGCTTTAGCTATGGACCCTGTAGTTATGCTTTACGATGAGCCAACATCAGCTCTTGATCCGCAATTGGTAGGTGAAGTATTGCAAGTAATTAGGGAGTTAGCTAGGAAGGGAATTACGAGCCTAATAGTTACTCACGAAGTAGATTTCGCATTGGAGGTTGCTGACGAAATAATGTTCATGTACGATGGAGTAATTGTTGAAAGGGGACCTCCGGAAAAAATAGTGTTTAACCCGAGACATGAAGTAACAAGAAAGTTCTTTGAGAAAATAAGTAGAGCATATGGTGTAGGGAAATATGGGTTTTTGGGAAGAATTTCTCCCAGCCTTATTTAGCGGTGTAATCGTCACTTTAGAAATGCTTGCAATAGCTATGCCAGCAAGCGTTCTCCTAGGTATTCTACTTGGCACCTTAAGGGTTTATGGAGGGAAGGTTTTGAAAACAATAGCAACAGCCGTAGTGGTTGTTTTCAGAGGTTTCCCATTAACAGTAACCCTTCTAATACTGTTTTTCGGGCTAGCTGATTTCCACATTTACTTAACACCTTACTGGGCAGCTGTCCTAGGATTCACATTATGTAGCGGATCATACCAGTCAGAATATGTTAGAGGAGCCATAAGGTCGATAGATGAAGGGCAATCTTTAGCGGCTAGAGCTATAGGTATGAGTAGATTTCAAGAAGCAATATACATAGTACTGCCGCAAGCGCTAAGAAGAGCGTTACCCGGAATATCTAATGAACTAATATACATGGTCAAATACTCATCACTAGCTTTCCTAGTAGGGGTATCTGAGATGTTCTCGGTAGCTAAAACATTTAATTCGCAATGGTTCATGCCCGTAGAAACATTTTCAATACTAGCCATAATTTATTTAGCCATGACATCGATCGTAACCCTAGGGTTTAAAATATTGGAAAACAAACTAAAAATACCAAGCACAACATAAAGCTATGTAAGCAATGTTAATGTATGTTTGTTTTAAATCTAAACCCTACTTTATAAGAATAGAACCAATATTCACTAGTGGCTCAAGACACTAAACGTTTTCGCCAACACCGTACTTCATGAACTTAGGGCTAAATTCTGTGCAACAGTAACTTATGTGGCCGTTGATTTTACTAGAATTATTGTTACTGTTAATATTGGAGCTGGTTTATCATAGAAAAATTTCTTACAAAAACATTCTAGTGCTTCTGTTTAAAGAACTTCTCAGATGAAGAGTAAGGGCGGGTCGGCGAGGTTCCCCACTCATCATTTGCTCGGTTAACTTCGGGTTCCTCATTCCCGTATCTCCATTGTTTTGCTTGGAAATATTTGTTATGGTTTGTTTTCGAAGAGGGTTTTTATTTCCGTGAATCAAACCCATTGTTTTTAATATTTTTTAGAAAGTTGCCTATGGGTGTAAATGAGGAGCCAATGTTAGCCACTATTGTTGTATGGGCAGTCATTCTTTACTTAGTTGTTTTAAGCATTCTGGAGGGAATATGGCTATTTGTCGATGTTTATTGTTTTATGGTGGATATTGTTGAGGGGGTTATTGCGGGTTCTTATTCCTTAAGCCTCTTTAGACCTCTATAAGCTATTATGTATGCGCTTGCTGCGTGATTGTCCAATTCTTTTTCCTTCATAATTTGCTTGTGTGTTAAGCTGTTTGTCGTTCCTTTAGGGTCTACTAGAATTACTGCGAATCTTAGCTTCAACGCTTTGATAACGCCGTGTTTAATCAGTTCCTTCTTGGCGAACTTGGCTATCTTACGGTTAGCGTATGGGTTCTCGGTAAATCCCCTTATCTTTATTTTCGTTAAGTTTTCGAAAACAACGCTGTCTACTCTTATTCCCCTACACCACTTCAGCGCGTTCGAGACAGCGTTGAGTCTTAACAATCTAGCTTTGTTTCTAGGAAATCCGGGAGATATTGTTTCGCTATACCAGAAACTCTTCAATGCAATGATGTCTCCACTAACATCTATAACCACTACGTTAATCCTATCACTATTAATGTCGAAACCAGCTATCAACACATAGCCTCTGGGTTTTTGGCTTTGAAAAATGCTTAAGGTATAACCATAGAGGCGCTTCTACATGGATGGATATCTTACCGTTCATGAAGCTTATTGCTACATCGTAGCTCGCTTTCTTCCGGTTAGTTAGATCAATTATTAAAAATGTTGTTTCTTTAAAACTTAGATGTTGGAATAGTATTTTTCTTCATAGATAGCTTAAACAAAATTGTTTAAAAAGAATTTGTTGTTTCACATTTTAATTCTAGGATAAAGAGCCCATAGGCGTGCTAATTCATCTTTTTCGGGCATAGGTTTTTCAATAATTTCTACATGTTCTTTCTTGTGAAGTATGACTTTTGGTTTCCCCTCCCTAACCACACCTATTTTAGAATATTTAACCCCCAGTGCTTCTAAGATTCTTGAAGCTACATGTTCTTTATCTTTAGGAACTGTAAAGACAAGGGTACCTGAACTTATCATCCATAGAGGGTCAAAGTTTAGTGTTTCAGCTAGAATTCTTGTTTCCTTTCTAACAGGTATTTTATCAACCCATATCTCTAACGTTTTATTTGAAGCAACTGCAAGCTCCACGAGGGCTTCAGCAACACCTCCCCTAGTGGCATCATGCATTGCACTTACAGCTTTAGCCTTAGCTAGGGCTGTTGCTTCCTTTACAACACTTATTTCATCCATGTATTTTGACGCTTTCTCTAGAGCATCATCGCTAACTCCTTTACTTAGCAGAACATCTCTGAAATCGCTTGCCAAAATAGCTGTGCCCTCTATTGCAGCACCTTTAGTTATGAACACTAGGTCATTCTCTTTAGCATTAATAGGTAGAACCATTTCATCTCTTCTACAGACACCCAAGCAGGTAACCACAACTATGGGTCTTGAGGATCCTGGAGCATATCCTGTATGACCTCCTACAATACTTACTCCAAGCTCTTTTGCAGCAGAGTCTATGTCCCTACTTATTTTATCAAGCATTTTTTCCTCCCATTTCTCAGGGAGCAGAATTGTTGGCAGAATCCATCTTGGACTAGCACCCGACGTAGCTACATCATTGCATGCAACATGAACAGATAGCCAACCTATTTTCTCTAAAGCGCCAACTATTGGGTCGCAGTGAGCTATTACAACATCTTTCCCCTCCGTCAGCATTGCTGAAAAATCTATTCCAATCCCTGAACCTAAAACAACATCGTCTCTTACAGTTCCCATTCGCTTAAACACGTACTTTTCAAGTAGGTTTTCAGGTATTTTACCCAAACACATTTCACCTCATTTAACCAAGTTTCTTGATAAAGCTAATAATGCATAATTCATTATAAATGAGACTGTAAAAGCAATTATTGTCGCCCCGAACTTCATATAGGTTAATGCTAAGGCACCTACAGCAACACCTATAACCCAGCTTATAAGACCCATGACTTCTTTTTTCTTAGGAAACTTTTTACTTAATAACCAATATGCGTTCTGGGAAAGAAGTACAGCTATTAATGGGACAAAAACCGATCCTATGTAGTATAGGAAATCCTCAAAATACATGAAGAAAACAGGAATCATTGATAATATGCCATAAAACATTATTAATGCCTTATAGTTGGCTCTAGGGGAAATATTTTTTGTTGAAGTAACTGCTGAATAAATATTTAGAAGATTCATTGTCACGGCGCTCACAATAAAAACAGGTCTATTCCTTTGAAAACTCTCTCACCTCTACCTATAGGCTTTTAGAATCCCATTATCCAACACTATTTCCTCATGGAATTTCTCTAAATAAGTCACCAATATTAAAGAAAAAATTTGTATTAAAGTTTTTTCTTTAATACTTTTTATTGGGAAATAAATATTAGCTAAAAATAATTACCATTTCATCTTAGCTTTTATGAATTTAAAGGCTGTTAGTTATAGCAACCAATTATAATATCATTAATTATAGTGTAGGTAAAGCATTGAAGAGAAAGATACCTACAGCTTTATTATCTTGAGTATTTTAGGTAGCATTTTCCATCCGTGCTCAAATATTCCTAAAGAGCCTTTGCTACATTCTTTTTCTGTAAATTTAGCTACGTTATCTGGTTTAAGGTTAGGTGCGTATAGAGCTAAGGGTACGGGGTCGTCGGTGTGTGTTTTTGCCGAGGGAGGTGTTGCGTGGTCTGCTGTAACAAGTACAGCTACGTTATCTGGTTTCTCTTTGAGGAATGGTTGTACGAAGTACTTGTCTATTTCCTCTATTTTGCTTTTCTTAAGCTCCATGTCTCCGTCGTGGCCTGGTTCGTCAGGTCCTTTAAGGTGGACGTAGACTATATCGTATCCTTTTAGAAGCTCCAATGTAACATTGAGTCTTAGCCTATAGTCTTTTTCGGGATTGCTTGTTGGTGGAGGTACTTCTCTAACATGTGCTCCGAAAGCTCTTCCAATACCTAGTTCTACAGGCATTTCAGCTACTAAAGCGAATTTGGCATTGTATTTTTTAGGTAAGGGTGTGGCTTTGGGGAGTTTTCCTCCAGCATCTCTAAGTAGGATTGCGTTTGCTGGTAGCATTCCTTTTCTCCTTCTTTCCTCGTTTATTGGGTGTTTATCTAGGATTTCAACAGCTTTCCTAGTGAATATGTTTGCTAACTCAGCTGTTACCTTTGCTTCCTCAGTGTCTTCTAAAGGAGTTATTTCCTTAACGAATGGTTTATAGGATTTAGTAGCTACGCTAATAAGCCCCTTCCTACTGTATGCTGGATCACTATTTTCAACCATTGGTGATAGCTTACGCTCCCTACTACCAATAACAACTACGGCTCTATGGCCAATGGTTGCTTTAACTCTAGCGTATCCACCGTATTTTCCAAGATCCATGTTGTCAACTGCTTTAGCAAGCTCTTTTGCTTCCTCACCTGAAAGACTTCTTCCAGCTCTCCTATCTATTAACCTAAGAGTTTCCGGCTCAACAGTTGCAAAATTAGCTCTAAAAGCAACCTCGTAGCCTTCTCTAAAGCTTAATCCTGCACCTAAAGCTTCTAAGGGACCTCTTCCAGTGTATACTTTGTGCGGATCGTATCCTAGAAGGGAAATTACTGCAGCATCGCTTTCAGGAGCAACACCCTTACCGATAACGTACATTAGTCCGCAAACTCCTTTTTCAGCTATGAAGTCCAATCCGGGTTTACGGGCTTTCTCAAGAGAAGTTACAGGGTCTTTAAGGCTATCAGCCATACCGTCTAGGACAAGATAGAGAAGCTTAACCATCAATACTCACCGACTTCAAAATTCGTTTTTGAAGATATAATTTTATTGCTTAGAAAGAAAGGGAAAATAGTTTAATGAA
>Ga0190363_1001564_pt1 | contig 13472 bp, 11 predicted proteins | sample 48721867_MG_FD_161272 | JGI IMG/M metagenome (GOLD analysis project Ga0190363, IMG submission 161272) | Hydrothermal vent microbial mat bacterial communities from Southern Trench, Guaymas Basin, Mexico - 4872-18-6-7_MG | ecosystem: Environmental > Aquatic > Marine > Hydrothermal vents >...
ATCCGGATAAAAATGTAAAAAATTTAGGTACCTTAGCCTCAATCGCAGAAAGAGCGGGAACATCAGCCATAATGATTGGAGGATCAATCGGCGTCTCTGAGAAAATGCTAGATAGAGTTATTCTTTCTTTAAAGAGAAAAATAAGGATACCGATAATATTATTTCCTGGGAACATAACTGGAATCAGTAAGTATGCGGACGCCATTTGGTTTATGTCTCTCTTAAACTCTTCAAATACATATTACTTAATAGATGCACAAGCATTAGGAGCAATAATAGTTAAGAAATATGGAATAGAAGCTATTCCGATGGGATATTTAATTATAGGAGAAGGAGGAGTTGCAGGATATATTGGACAAGCCAGAATAATACCATATGACCACCCAGAGGTTGCAGCAATTTATGCGTTAGCTGGACAACTCTTGGGTATGCGTTTCATATATTTAGAAGCAGGTTCAGGAGCAAAAAAACCAATACCACAACATTTAATCAAATATGTTAGAAAAATAGTATCAATACCTATTATTGTCGGAGGAGGAATAAGAACTAGGCAGCAAGCCAAAGAGGCTATATTGGCTGGTGCAGACATCCTAGTTACGGGCACTATAATTGAGGAGGAAAATGCTGAAAAAAGAATAAATGAAATTATAAGAGGTATAAGGGAAGCAGTGCAAGAAAGGCGATAATTTGAAGAACATTAAAAAAGAAATTATGAGAAAAATACTTCACATATTTGGTGTAACCATATGGTTTGTATATCATTATCTAGGATATGAATACACTTTTACATATTTAGCAACATGTCTATTAATTTCATTTATCTTAGAGTTAATTAGATTAAGAAAGTATTCATGGTATCCTTTTAAAGAAATCACTAGAAGGTTATCTAGGAAATATGAAAAATCTGCTTTTGCAGCCCACATATATTTTTTTGCAAGTGCAACGTTAATAGTGTACTTATTGAAAGATATCATGGCTATAGTGGCTATAATGACTTTCATATCGTCTGACGCAATGGCCGCTATAATTGGAATGACTATTGGTAAACATAAAAATCCAATAGATAAAAAGAAAACAATTGAAGGCACAATAGCAGGGGTTATTGTAGCAGCCATAGTTACAGGGATATTTTTAAAGCCAATTTATGCAATTGCCACAGCAATTACATTTCTCATTATAGATTCAATCGATATAAAGATAAGTGATAACTTTACGTTACCATTGCTTATGGGAATAACACTAAGAATTATAAATATGATAGTAGGGTAAATAATGAATTGAGGTTTATGGCTATAGTAAACAATGAAACAAAAGAATACTTCACTAAACTTGAAGAAGAAACTAGAAGACTATATGAAATAGCTAAAAGTGCAAAAAGTAAATCATTAGATCCAGAGGATGAACCAGAAATTTTTTTGGCTAGAGATTTAGCAGAAAGAGTTGAAGGAATACTTGAAAACTTTGGTCTGAAAGGTATTGCAGAGAGAATACGGCTGTTAACAAGTAAATATTCGAGAGAAATTGTTGCATTAAAAATTGCAGAAGATATTGTATATGGAAAATTTGGTTCATTTAAGGAGGAAAAAGCTGCAGAAATAGCAATTAGAGCAGCATTAGCAATATTGACAGAAGGAATAACAGCGGCACCATTACAAGGCATTGATAGAGTAAGCATAAAACAGAATTATGATGGCACCAAATATTTAGCAATATACTATGCAGGGCCTATAAGATCAGCAGGAGGAACAGAACAAGCATTAACGGTATTAGTAGCGGATTATATCAGACAGTTACTTCACCTAGAAAAATACGTTCCAACCAATGAGGAGATCAAGAGATTTGTTGAAGAAATAAGACTATATGAAAGGCGAGTTGGAAGATTTCAATATCATAATAGTGATTCAGATCTAGAAAAAGCACTAAGAAATATTCCAGTAGAAATTACTGGAGTAGCTACTGATCCTATAGAAGTCAGCATACATAGAGATTTACCTAGAATTGAAACAAATAAGCTACGGGGAGGAGCTTGTAGAGTACTAAATGATGGTGTAATTGGAAAAGCTGCAAAAATAAAGAAAATAGCAGATGAAGCTGGTTTAAGTGGTTGGGATTGGCTCAGTGATTTTTCAAAAGAAAGTATTGAGGAAGGAGGAATAAAACCAAGTGAAAAATATTTGGCAGATGTTATAGCAGGAAGACCAATTTTTTCGCATCCTTCTCGTCCAGGAGGATTTAGATTAAGATATGGAAGAAGCAGAAATACAGGGTTAGCAGCCATAGGACTCAATCCCGCTACAATGGTAGTGCTAGGTGGCTTTCTTGCTATTGGTACACAAGTAAGGGTAGAACGTCCAGGAAAAAGTGGAATAGTAATGCCAGTTACATCAATAGAAGGACCAATAGTAAAACTAATAGACGGAAGAGTATTAAAGATAAGAAATGTCATTGAAGCTGAAAATATAAAGGATAAAATTAAGGAGATTTTATTTCTAGGAGATGTTCTTATAGGATTTGGAGAATTTTTAGAAAACAACCATTTATTGCTTCCATCTGGTTATGTTGAAGAATGGTGGAGATTGGAAGTAATTAAAGCAATAAAAAAGAAATATAAAGATTTTCATCAAGCATCAATTGATCTTGAAATCGATGAAGAAAAATTACAAAAAATACTTGAAAGATGGTATGAAAACAAGCCAACAGCAAGAGAAGCAATACAAATTTCATTAAAGTTGAAAGCACCTTTACATCCATGCTATACATACTACTGGAGCGAAATAAGTGCCGGGGATGTGCAACTACTGCTGGACTGGTTGAAGAGAAGGAGTAAGAAACTGGAAGACGAAGAAGAATCTATAGTGGGTCCTCTTGACGAAGATATAAAGAAGATTTTGGAGAATTTAGGAATACCTCACAAAGTACATGAAGATAATATCGTTATATCGGGTAATCACGCAGTTATACTAAGTACATGTTTAGCAGGGAAATTAGATGAAGAACTTCATATTGAAAATGGACTAGAAGCAATCAATATGATTTCTCCAATTAAGATAAGAAATAAGGCGCCAACATATATTGGGTTGAGAATGGGCAGACCCGAAAAAGCCAAGGAAAGAATGATGAAACCACCAGTTCACATATTGTTTCCTGTAGGAATTGCGGGAGGAAGTAGCAGAAATATTATTGAGGCTGCAGCTAAACGGTATGTTGAAGTCGAAATAGCAACTAGAATATGCCCAAAATGCGGAGAAAAAACATTCTATACAAGATGCCCAAAGTGCATGAATAAGACATTAGAAGTTAGATTCTGCCCAAAATGTGGAAGAGAGGTAAAAGGATTAATATGTGAGACATGTAGACAACCTACGAGGTCACATATCAGACAAAAAATTGATTTATTTAATGAATTAAAAAGAGCATGCCTTAACATAGACATACAAGCTCCACCAAAACTTGTAAAGGGTGTAAAGGGATTAACTAGTGCTCTAAAAATTCCGGAACCTCTTGAAAAAGGAATTTTAAGGGCGAAACATAATGTCTATGTGTATAAGGATGGAACAACAAGATTTGATATAACTAATGCTCCATTAACACATTTTAAACCAAAAGAAATAGGAGTAACAGTTGAGAAATTGAGAGAGTTAGGCTATTTTATGGATTACAGTGGACGTCCATTAATTGATGATAATCAAATCGTTGAGCTAAAAGTTCAAGACATAATAATTCCTGTTCAAGCAGCTGATTATTTAATCAAAGTAGCTAAATACATTGATGAATTATTGGTTAGATATTACAAAATGGAACCATATTATAATATAAAAAGACGAGAAGATTTAATCGGCCACTTAGTAATAGGTATCGCACCTCATACATCAGCCGGAATTATTGGGCGAATAATAGGGTTTACTACTGCTCAAGTATGCTTTGCCCATCCATATTGGCATGCTGCAAAACGTAGAAATTGCGATGGAGATGAAGATGCAATAATATTGGCACTTGATGCATTTCTTAATTTTTCAAAGAAGTACTTACCAGAAAGAAGAGGAGGATTAATGGATGCACCATTAGTTGTTATGGTTACGCTGGACCCAAGAGAAGTTGATGATGAAGTATTTAACCTAGAAACATGCGAGTCATTTCCTCTAGAGTTTTACGAAAAAACATTGCAATATGAAGACCCTAAGAAAGTAGCGAATATTATTGAAATTGTAAATGATCGTTTAGGAAAAGAGGAGCAATATGTAGGATTAAAGTTTACACATCATACTGAAACTATAGATGCAGGACCCAAAGCTACCATATATAAGAAATTGAAAACTATGAATGAGAAAGTAGAAGCACAAATGAAATTAGTAGAAAAAATACGTGCTGTTGATAAGAAGGATGTTGCTGAAAGAATTTTGATTCATCATTTCTTCCCAGATCTTATTGGCAATTTAAGGGCTTTTTCAACGCAGAGCTTAAGATGTATTAAATGTAATATGCGTTATGAAAGACCACCATTAAATGGAAAATGCAGAAAATGTGGAGGAAAGCTTGTTTTAACAGTGTATAGGAAAGGTATTGAGAAATATTTAAAGACAGCATCAACACTGATACAGAAGTATAAATTGGGCGAATACTATAAACAACGTATTGAATTAGTTGAAAAAGAATTACAGTTACTATTTGAAAGTGGAAGTAGTGGCAGACAGACAAAATTAGTTGATTTTTGGAGAAGTGAAGCAAATGAATAAGAAGATTTATGAATCCTTAGCTTTTTTGAGAACAATAAGAAATGTTAGAAAGGGTTTGATAACTCGAAGTAAGATCATAAAAATTTTAAAAAACAACAAATTTTCAGCAAAAGAAATAGCTGAGAAAATAAATATGAGTTATAGTGCAATCAGACGTCAATTGAAATTGATGGAAAGGGAAAAAATAGTTAGAAAAATTGGTAGAAAATGGAGCTTAACAGGATATGGACAGAAAGAGATAATGGATTTCATAAAACTTTAGAATATTTTTACAATTTATTCTAACAGTATATGTAGCAAGTCGATATCTCGAATCATACCTATAAGATTACCCTTTGCATCCAATACGGGAAGCTGATCAATGTCGAAGCGTCTCATCTTCTTTGCACAGAGACTTATCGGAGTTTGTTCTACTGCTGTTACTACATTTTTAACCATTATGTCTTTTACTGGTTTGTCGGGAAGAGTTAGTTCACGGCTACTTATGTAAATTATTGAAACTGCATCCCAGTCCCATTCTTGACCCTCTGTAGTAGCTCTAGTAGCAGAGGTATGTTCTTTGAGAGTTATCTCACAGAGAGAGATGATATCGGTATCAGAAATTATTCCTGTTAATCGTCCCTTAGAATCAATAACTGGAAGAGCTTGTGTTTTTGCTAATTTCATTATAGTGTACGCTGCTGGAAGAGGAGTGTTTTCCCAAACAACAGTAATTCGTCTATCAACATAATCCTTTATTGGTCTTTTTATCCGCATATTGGCAATAGCTTTATGAACAATGTCTGCAACAGTAATAATTCCGACAAGCTCATTATTCTCTATGACTACAGGAAGACGACGGATGTCATGTTCTAACAATAGCTTTGCTGCTTTTTCAAGTGTGTCGTCAGGCGAAATTGTTATTGGGTTTCTGGTCATTAATAATGCCAATTGTTCTTCTGTAGGTTTTTTCATCAAATCTGTACGAGTCACAATTCCAACAAGTTTTCTAGTTCTTTTTTTAACTACTGGAAGACCCATAACCTTATGTTTTAGCATTAGCTTTAAAATATGCTCTCTAGTACCAGGTACTTCTGCAAAAATCACATTTGACGTCATCACATCTTTAACCTTCATTAATGTAACGCCTCCAGAAAAAAGAAATATCAATGAAAACCTTTATCGGAGTAATATTTATTTTTTCCGAAGAAAAACCTTTCCTCACATTCACAGGGAATCTTTTTACATTTAGGGCAAACATCTTTATATTTATTAAAAGCAGCTTTAGAAAGGTTCACATTTAATAAGTTAGCTAAAGAGGAAAGCCATGCCAAAACGTCTGCGAATTCACTCTCCATCAATTGATGGTCACCACTCTTGATGGCCTTTGCAAGCTCACCAATTTCTTCTATAAACCAGAGAAAGGTTCCAGTGACACCCCTTAGGCTATCTCGTTTAAAATATAATCTTTTCATAAGATTTTGAAATTCATCGAGACTCATAGTGTAAACCTCAAAATATTTATCTAATACGAACAGTTTAATATGATTTGGTTGGGAGAAAATGTCCAGGAGAAGACGTAGAGAAGGGATGATGCCAGTAAGTGGGGCAGGATTAATTAGATTTTTCGAAGAGGAAATGAGAGGTTTAAAGATTAGTCCAATCCATGTAATAATCATGGCAGCTGCATTAATGACATTTGCAATATTAGGGAACTTGGGAATATTATCATTTATTAAATAGACAACAAGATAAAATGATATGAGAGTTATTAGTTTACTTCTCTGAATTATTGGTGTTAAGTTTTTCAACAATTATTTCTTGACCATCATACGAAGGAATAATTGCACTCATTCCAGTCGGATCCTCTAAAACTAAGGTAAACGAAAGTTTACCTTGCTTCGCAAGAAGAAACTTTTCTGAAATTTTTTCAAAATCTTTTTCATCATAATCATAGAGAATAATCATCCTCTTAAAGTTTTCAATAACTCTTTCAATAACGCCTTCAACATTAGTGATAAATCCATGTGCAGCTGGCCCTGGTTCAATAATAACGCCTAACTCAGGTATCTTTATTGTGCAATTTTTTGAGCGAATAACCTTCGCATACAGATCTTTAGGGGAAGATACTTTAAGGATAAAGCGTTTCGGCTCTCCATGTTTTAATGAGAAAATATCTACATGTTTATATCCACAATTTGAACAATGCCATACTAATAGTACTTCATTAAAATGTGGAATTGTATGATCAAGTTCTCTAATAGATAATGAAACTGCTCCGCAAAAAGGACATTTAAACAATTGTTTTTTCTGGTTATCGTCAGCAAATGACATAAAACCACCTAAGATATAATTAAAAGTGACGTTAATAAAGAAATTTCCAAATTTGAGGTTTGGAGCATGGAAAGTAGCAAAGAAATTGCAGCAAGATATAAATTATTATTCAGGTTGCCATCCTACAGAGATATTCTGATAAGAACTACATTGTCAAGCATAATATTCGGAATTATTCATGGTATGGGTAAACAATACTTTACAGGAGATGACGTTCTGAAAAATATTATTTTATTTATAATCATGTACTATATACTTCCAGCTGTTTTATCAACGTATATAACTGTAAAGATGATGAAACGAGAAATATTAACAGAAAGAAGATTAGCTGGTTTATCTTTATTTACTGTCTTATTTATGGGTATTTCAAACATCACAGGAGTCACAATTTCCATAATAATGAACAGTATATTAGTCCAGGAAATAGTGACAATAGTTAGTTGTGGAATTATAATGTCTTTAAAATACTTAGTTATATGCACACTTGAAAGAAAAAAAGTAGAAGCGTTTCTAAGCTCTATTTTGCATTACGCAATGTGCGTTATTTCAGGAGTATGGATTTATCAACTTATTGGTAAATATGGTATTCTAAACGTAATTTTAAGGAGTTTTTATGTTGCAGGCTCATTCACCATCACCTCATGGTTCCTTATGGATGCAGTTGATAAGGTTGGATTAAAGGTAATACAAATAGAAGGAATAAAATTGTTCAATGCCTTTACAAAATATTGGCTAGCTAACAGAAAAGACAAAATAGAAGAAATCCTTGAGAAATATTCGCATGAAGAAGATGTAAAAATTAAAAACATCATATTCTTTGATGAAGAGAATAAACCAAAATATACTATAATAATACCGGAATTTCACTTCGGACCATTTAGAGACCTTGGAAGTAGCCAATTTCCCCATATAATAATTGATCAGCTAGAAAGAGATAATATTAAAGCTGTAGTGCTACATGGAATCTCTGAACATGGACAAGACATAGCAAACACCAGTGACTGTAAAAAAATAATAAGAAGAATAATAGAAGAAAATTTTAAAGCAAAGCCTGACAGAACGAAAGCAACCAATATAATAAAAATTAAAAAAGGCAAATGCACAATATACTGTCAACTTTTTGAAGATACAGCACTTCTAATAGTAACTAGAGCACCAAATTTAACAGAAGACTTACCTATGTGGATTAAGAGAGAAATAAAGGATAAAGCCAAAAAATTAGGAATAAAAGATGTAATGATCATTGATGCACACAACAGCATAAGAGAAAATGAACAATTAAGCGATAAAGACTACAAAGAAATAATTGAAGCAGCAGAAAAAGCATTAACAAAAGTAAAAAATCTAAATCAAAATAAACTGAAAATTGGTATAAGCAGAAAAATAATCAAAGAATATACTGAAGAACAAGGAATAGGAAAGGGAGGCGTAATCGGTCTAACTATCGGTACAGAAAAACAAATGTTTACATTCATAGTATATGATGGAAACAATATGATACCAGAGTTTAGAGAAAAAGTTATCAAAAGATTAATGCAAGAAAAAATCTCAAATGTGGAAGTATTAACAACAGATACACATAGCGTAAATGGATTAACACCTGAAGAAAGAGGATATCATCCTGTAGGAGAAATAGATCATAAAGAGGTGTTAGTTAAATATGCCATCGAAGTAGCAGAGGAATCAAACAAAAAAGTTACATATATGAATTATACGATTAGGGAAATAACAGTAGAAAGCATAAAAGTCTTAGGTGAAGATTTGTTAGCTAAATTCTCAAAAGCAATAAGTGAGGCATTGAGAATTGCTAAAAAAGTATCAATTGCAGCATTCACATTGTCAACTGTGACTTCTATTATATTATTTCTAATATAGTGAGAAAAAACTATTGTAACAAAAGATAATAAAATCAAATAACATAAATGAAAAATAACTAAAAGAATTAAGAGTAAGCTGACAAAAAGCCTCCTCTATTCACTCACCATCAGCTCATGGTAGAAGTAGATTGTTTCTCTTAGAACTCTCTAATATAAGGACTTAAGCGATGAAAATGGGATCTATGTAAAAATGACAGTGTAAGGTTTGTTAACTATTAGAGCTTTGTAACTTACGTTCTAAATAGTGGGGATTTTTAGAAGAGTAGACAGTTATAGGGTTGAATTGTAACATTAATGTTGCATACCTACTGGTAGAAATTAAAACTTGGTCTGAGAAAAATTCAGAAAAGGAGTATTCGCATTACTAGTTGTACACTCACTCACCATCAAATGATGATCTACTGAGTGAATATGGCAGAATTAAAATCCATATTCAGGCTAAGCTTATTCAATAAAATCGAAGTCACAAAACTCAGACTACCATGAATTTTATGGTAATTCATGGTGTATCAAGAGATATTTCCAGAGACAATTACCATAAATTGATGATAAAAGAAATGTGACAATGTGATTCAAATCACGTCACATCACATGTTTATTTAAGGCTTAGCGCAGTGATAAAAGCTTGACCTAAAGCTAAACCTCCATCTCCAGGTGGCACTAATTTATGTCGAAGAATAGGGATATTTGAAGATTTCAATATTTTAGATATTTTTGATACTATAAGCTCATTAACAGCAACCCCACCAGTTATCCCAATATAATTAGCATCAAATTTTTTAGCTATTTGTAAAGCAGCTAGCGCTAATGCCTCAGCTAAAGACTCATGAATAAATCGGGCAATATATTCACCTCTCCATTTTTTAGTATTTATCAAATCAAGTACATAGCTTAGAAGCTTATTTGTATCAATTATGGTAGTGCACTGTTCTTCTTTTAGAGGAATATGAAAGTTAAAGTCAACTGGAGAGGGACATTTGATTGCATATGACTCAAATTTCATGGCAGGTTCTCCTTCATATGTTCGTTCTTTGCACAAATTAAACAACACAGAAAATGCATCTAATATGCGGCCTAAGCTAGATGTCCTTGGTACATTTACATTTGAAGCAATCTGTTTAAGTACAATATCTATCTCTTTTTCACCGTATTTAAAACTGGAAAGGTATTGTGACTTTAAAAAGTCACGAGTAAAATCTATTGAAAATGTCTCTGAAAGAAAGCCGGCAAGCATACGTGCAGGATATCTTGTACACATATCACCTCCAGGCATAGGCTGATAACGGAGGTGACCTGCTCTTACAAAGGTCTCATCAGTATAAACAATTAATTCACCACCCCATGCCCGTCCATCAACTCCATATCCGTAGCCATCTATGACTATTCCAACAACACAGGAATCTAAAGGTATGTTTGATTCAGCAATTAAAGAAGCTAAATGAGCAAAATGATGCTGAACTTGAATTAAGGGTGTGTCAAACTTTTCAGATAAAGCTCTAGCCAGCCTTGTTGTAGAAAATTGTGGGTGTAGATCACATGCAATTGCATCTATATTGTTAGATCTGGTAATTTTCATAAGATAGTTTAAACTTTTATTGAGGTAAGAGAGAATATCAAGATTATCGGTATCACCAATATGCTGAGTAAGAAAGCATTTATTGTTCTTAAGTATTGCTCCCGTAACTTGTAATTCGCCTCCAACAGCTAAAATTGTTGAATTAGAACGCAGGGAGTTAATATCAATAGGTGATGGTGCGAAACCCCGTGACCTTCGAATGAAGGTAGGGATATTTGACGTCACACGCAACACTGAATCATCACATCTATTTATAATGCGTCTATTGTGAATCAAAAGAAAGTCAACTATATTTCTTAAACGCTTAAAAGCATCATCGTTTTTAATTATCATAGGCTCCTTAGGTAAATTAGCACTTGTCATTATTAGGGCCGGCTCTTTAGAAAAATGCAATAACAGAAGATGTATACCAGTATAAGGAAGCATAACACCAATATTATGTAATCCTGGCGAAATCCATTTTGATAGAAAATATTCTTCCGATTTTTGAAGAAGCACGATAGGTTTCTGAAAGGAGGTAAGGAGTTCTTCTTCTATGTTAGAAACGATTGCATATTTTCGTATAGTGGAAATATCAGGAGACATCACAGCAAATGGTTGAGAAGGACGTCTTCTTCGCTTCCTTAATTTTAACACAACATCATCATCAGTTGTCTTAGCTGCAATGTGAAAACCACCAAGTCCCTTTATAGCAAGTATATAGCCCTCATCTAATAATTTAGCTGCTAATAAAAGCGGGTCTTTATCATCTATAGGGGAGCCATCTACAGAGTATAGAAACATTTTAGGACCACATTTAGGGCAGCATATACCCTGTGCATGATAGCGTCGATCTAAAGGATCATTGTACTCTCTTAAACACTCTTCACATAATGGAAAGTCAACCATAGATGTGCGCTCACGGTCATAAGGTAAATCACAAATCACAGTGAAACGCGGCCCACAAATTGAGCAACATGTAAAAGGGTAATGATACCATCGGCTACCAGGAGTTAAGATATCTGAAATACATTCATTGCAAATACCTACATCAGGAGGTACAACTGAAATTAAATCTGTCGTCCTTGGAGAACTGGGCAATATTTTGAAAGTTTTATATCCTTTCAATGAGCTACTCCAATGAATTTTAAAGGTATCAATTCTAGAAGTAGGAGGTTTATTATTTAAAAGATCATGAAGAAAAGCATCGATATCGTCTTTTTCACCCTCAACAACGATCTCTACACCTGCATCACCCAAATTTAAAACGTAACCCTTTAAATTGTGTATGAGAGCTATTCGATAAACAAATGGTCTAAAACCTACACCTTGAACTATTCCACTCACATGTATTGTTGCACAGCGCTTCATAAACTAGACCTCTTGAGCTTATAATGATTAATTATAGAAATCATTTAAATGTTACTATGTAACATCGTCACAAATGTGATTTTGATATTATTGTATCGGAGTTACTATTTTTAAGTTACAATTTACCATGATCCAAGCGATAATGAAATAAAGCCGATAATCATAAAAGAATGGAGACAAAGAAAAGTTACATATATAATGAAAGATCAATGTTGTCCTATTATGTGATGAAACAGTCACACAGACAAAAGAGCTTTAAGTGAGAAGTTACATATTATGATATGCAACAAATCAGGAAATGAGAACATGAAGAGTCAAAGCGACATTTACAAAATAATAAATGAACTAAGAAGAGATATGTTAGAATATTTTGAAATTATCATACGTAGATTATCAAGGATGAGAGCTTTAGAGGAACGCTTAGATATGATTGAAGAAGATGTAACCGATATGAGAAGCAAATTTAGACGTTTAGAATCATTTATTAAAGAAATTATAGAAAAAGAAAGATACATTGAAGAAGTACCAAGGCCAGTTTATCCAAGACCTAGAAGAACAGAAGAAATACCAAGAGTCCCTGTTGAAAGGCCGGCAGTAGAGATACCTAAACCCATTGAAGAAAAGAAAGAAGTTGCTGTTAGATTACCGCTGCCAACAAAACCTAAAGTAGAAACTAGAAAAGAGGTACGAGTAACACCAGTAGCTCGAGAAAGAGTATCTAAAAAAGTCACATCACAAGTCACAGAAAGAGATCTTGCAAGTGAAATTTCAAAACTAACACGAACAGAAAGGCAAATAATTAAAGTCTTGATAAAGTATCCTAATCTAAAAGGTGGAACAAGCATCGCCAGAAAAATCGGAAAGGCAAGAGAACATACCTGTAGATTACTGAAAAAATTAACGGAAAAAGGATTACTCATAAGAGACGAGTCAGTATGGCCCTATGCATATAGAGTACCAGAAAAAATAAAGCAAATAATTATGCTAGAAGAAGAATTAGGTTATGCTTAAAGAGAAATGTGACTTGAAATGACAATAATTAAGAAGATAGCTCTAATAATGCTTTTTGCGAAAGATGATAGCGCCATCTCGCTCTCGAACCTTGTCTAATTAACAATCCTGAATAATGTAATCTAGCCAAATATGTTGCAACAACATTTACAGGAATATGTTCACCATATTCTTCAAAGAAGGCTAAAGAGACATCCTTACTTGTAAACCATTTATCTGCAAATCGTCGGCCCAATAACAAAACCAAACGTTTCTTAAGATCTCTACTCTCTTTACTTTTAACTGTGATAGGTGTGACACTGTGACTTAGTTCATCATAATAGGATGAACCTGAAAATAACTCTATTAAATCAAATAATTGCTTTATTTTCTCAAATGTAAACCGGCCCTCAAGTGTGACAGAGATTTTATCACCAGTAGGTGATGTATACTCAATGCGCCATTTACCTTTTTTCATGAATAAACACTCTCCGGAGAGAGTATATTTTAATTATTTTGTGACTTATATAAGTATTTTTCGCTTATAAGAAGTAGACAACGAAAATAAAAAAGAAAAAAGCCAGAATAGGTCTTTTTCCTCAAAAATAAGGAAAGTCTTCAGAGAAAATGTTA
>Ga0190363_1001566_pt1 | contig 13456 bp, 10 predicted proteins | sample 48721867_MG_FD_161272 | JGI IMG/M metagenome (GOLD analysis project Ga0190363, IMG submission 161272) | Hydrothermal vent microbial mat bacterial communities from Southern Trench, Guaymas Basin, Mexico - 4872-18-6-7_MG | ecosystem: Environmental > Aquatic > Marine > Hydrothermal vents >...
GGCATTAAGGGTGGACAGTTGAAGTTTTTAAGTAGCGACGATCTACGTGAGATCGATTATGCAGCAAAGGACATTCTCTGGTACACAGGAGTCAAAATCCTCAACGAGGACGGATTAAGGGTCCTCGACGAAGCCGGCGCCGTCGTTGATTACAAAGAGAAACGCGCATGGATCCCCCCATACCTAGTCGACGAAGCAGTTAAAAAAGCACCAAAATCCTTCAGAATGGCTGGAAGAAACCCCAAGAACACTATAACGCTGAATAAAGAGAGAGTATACTTTGTTATGGGGGTAGGCCCTTATGCAGTTTCCGCTGATGGAACTATGAGAAAACCGACGCTAAAGGACCTTCAAGATGCTTACAGAGTCGTGGATGCATGTGAAAATATTGACATCGCAGGTTTTGGTATGTGGGGTGGCCCAGAAACACCTGAAGAAGATATGGCTTTGCCTGCGAGAGTAAGAATGTTAAGAGGGTACCTCAGAGTGCTTGAATTGACGGAGAAACCAATCGATATGAATAAGACCTACGTATACGATTGGGAATACGACCGTATGGATACGAAGCAAAAGTTAACGGATATACTAAACTTGGAGATAGCTGTCAGAGGTAGTCTAGAGGAACTCCGAAAGCTTCCTCTCACTTTCTGGGGGTGTGATGAGGTAGTAAGTCCATTAACACATCATCCGCGGGATGTTGACTGCCTTCTTTTTGCCGCGAGACATGGTCTACCTCTATATATCGGATCTGAACCCCTTATAAACGCTACTGGCCCAGCTACAATAGCGGGTACACTGGCTCTTTGGACTGCAGAGGTCCTTAGTGGTCTTGTCCTTGGAGAGATGGCGGCGGATCCGAAGCAAAGACCTCCTGCACTGTGGATAACTCTTATTGGGCTTTTCGATCAGTTAACCGCGTATGGTCCGCTACTAGGTTCTCCGGAAGCAGCGTTGTCTCAAGCCGCGTGCGCTCAGATCGCTCATTGGTACGGCTTTCCTATTCGAGGCATTGTTGAAACATCCTCGAAACTTCCAGATGCTCAGGCAGGATATGAAACAGCCGTGGCTCTTCTTGTCAGCGTGATGGCAGGAATTAATTATAATACAAGCGTAGGAGTAATAGGTCCAGGCGAGATAGGTATAAACCTTGAAAAAATAGTTCTCGACAACGATCTCATTGGGTACATAAAAAGAGTGATGGAGGGAATTAATGTTTCTGATGAGACTTTGGCTGTGGATGTTATTGAGGAGGTTGGTCCCGGAGGCACTTTTCTAGGTCATCCACACACAAGGAAATGGTTCAAAAAGGAACAGTACTATCCTTCCGTCTTTGATAGATATCAGTATGATGTGTGGGTTCGTCGAGGCCGGAAAGATGCGATACAAAGAGCAAGAGAAAAAGTCGAGGAAATCTTAAGAAGTCACTGGCCTGAACCCTTAGATCCAGATATTAAAAAACGTATAGAAGAGTACATCCGTAAGGTTGAAAAAAGTGAAATGTAAAAATGGGAGAGGTGAAAGAGAGTGGAAAAGGAGGAGTTAATAGAAAAACTCTACAAAGCTGTGAGGGATGGTAATCCTGCGGAAGCTGAAAACCTAGCCAAAGAAGGAATAAAAGCTGGTTATGATCCCCTAGAAATCCTTGAAGGTGTTACCAAGGCCCTAAAGGAGGCTGGTGAACGCTTCGGCAAGGGAGAAATGTTCATTACAGAGCTTATGTTCTGCGGTCAAGCAGGAAAGGCTGCAATGAATGTTTTAACAGAAGAGATTAAACGGCAGAAAAAGGAAGTTCCCCACCGAGGACGCGTGTTAATAGGCACCGTTAGTGGTGACATTCATGATATAGGCAAGAGCCTTGTAGCTGCTATGCTCGCCGCTGAAGGGTTTGAAGTCATAGATCTTGGCGTCGATGTGCCTGACGAGGTATTTGTAGAAAAAGTAAAGGAACTCAAACCCGACGTTCTAGGCATGTCTGCCCTAATCAGCACTACTATGTATAAATTCAAGGATGTTATTGAGCTCTTAAAGCGAGAAGGGCTCCGAGACAAAGTAAAAGTGATAGTTGGAGGAGCTTTTGTGGACCAGAACTGGGCTGATCAAGTAGGCGCTGACGCATACGGAGCTGATGCGGTAGATGCAGTAGCAAAGGTTAAAGCATTACTTAATATCAAGTGAAGGAATAAGCCTACTTTTTAGCCAAGTTTTATTTTTTCTTTTTTAGTGAATATGGAAGTTGACGTAAAATTTATATGCTTTACAAAAAACAAAGAGAGGGGTGAGATGGTTTGACGTTAGAGTCTATTTTGAAATTAGGAAAAAAGGAACCTGATGCGAGAGGAGAATGGTATGATTGGACATATAATGGAAAATATTATTGTATTCTCTATACGCGAGCTGGCATGTTTAGAGGGGCTCATAAACATCCAAATACGCAATATACACTGTTACTTGATGGAAAAGGCAAATACGTTTTCAAGGTTGGTGATAAAGAAGAAGAGCATCCCCTAAAGCCTGGCGAAATCCTTACGGTACCAGCAGGTGTGCCTCACATATTCCTTCCAGAAACAGATTGCCTTACAGTTGAGTGGTGGGATGGACTTTACTCCGATGAAAAGTGCGAGTCTGAGTTTGCACATTATTTGAAAGAAATAGAGAAGCGTATCAAGGAGTTCGAAAGGCGTCAGCAAGAATTAAAAAGTAAACAAAAAGGTACGCGCTAACGATAATACGTGCAAAACTCAAATTAAATAAACTAAGTGGATATTCACTTTTCTTTTTAGTCTTTTTATAAACAAAATAAATTTAGGTAGAAACTATTTTAATAGAATAGTAATGCTAGATTAGTAAAATATAAAAATAGGCTAATGAATTACTTAAAAAATACTACCCCTCCTAAGTGGTTGGTTTCATGTACAAAATTGAAGATTTAGAAAAAGAGTATATCTCAAAGCATCAAAGATCGAAAGAGCTTTACATGAGGGCTAACAACTGCTTTCCAGGCGGTGTCACTCATGACAGCAGGTTTGCTGAACCCTTCCCTATATACATGGAGAAGGCATTGGGAAGTAAAAAATGGGACGTCGATGGTAACGAGTATGTGGATTATGTTATGGGTCATGGCGCCCTCCTTTTAGGGTATGGAGATGAGAGAGTAACAGCTGCGTTCAGAGAACAAATCGAAAAAGCGGTACATATGGGTTCATGCACAGAACTTGAAATTGAATGGGCAGAGATGATAAAAAAGCTCGTCCCTTCTGCACGAGACGGCTTAGTTAGGGCTACATCCTGTGGAACAGAGGCAGTGCAAATGGCTATAAGGCTTTCACGAATTTATACAGAGAGAAAAAAAATAGTCATATTTGGGGGAAGCTACCACGGTAAAGGAGATAACACTATATGCGCCTATAAAGGCCCTCCCTTTAAGATGTTCAATGTCCGAGGTATCCCTCAAAGTATACTTGATGATGTAATCATTGTCCCTTTCAATAATCTTGAAGCGGTTGAGGAAGCCTTAGCAACCAAAGAAGTGGCATGCTTAATCTTACATGGAAATAATTTATACACAAGAGATTTCGTTAAAGGTCTCAGGGAGTTAACAACTCAGTATGGAACTGTATTTATTATTGACGAGGTAATTTCGGGTTTTAGATATTCCGCGGGTGGAGCGCAAGAATACTACGGTGTCACACCAGATTTATCCGTTCTCGGTAAGATAATCGGAGGAGGGGCTCCAATAGGAGCTATATGCGGAAAAAAGGAGATAATGGACTACTACTCTTTCAAGGATGACTACTGGAATAGATTCGTAAGGGTTGCGGTTGGTGGTACATGGAACGCTCAGCCTATCTGCATATGTGGTGGAATAGAAGTGATGAAAATCATAGATAAAAACCGTGATACAATTTATCCGAAATTATATAATATTGGCAAACGCTTAACTACTAGGTTTAACGAATTAGCTGAAGACCTAAAAGTTGCAGCGGTGGCAGTAGGCTTTCCACCCGATAATCCTACATACTTCGCGATAAACCTTCTGAATAGAGCTACTCCTCCAGGCAAAGAGTACTTGTGGGAGACTGGCCCTAGAAGCTTTGAAGATTACGCTTTAAGAGCAAAATTGATTGCAAATTCACGGGCATATTACGCATTCTACCTATCTATGATTAACAACGGAATCTTCCCCTTCGGAAAAAGCTCCTTCATGTTATGCACCAAACATTCAGAGGAAGATATAAAGAAGACAGAAGATGCATTTGAAAAATCCTTAGAAATACTAAAGGAAAACAACCTAGTGGGCAAGATTTAATCCACAACTGCACACCCCCTTTAATCACCAATTTTTAATATTATGTAAAACTCAATTATAGGCGCTTATAGATTCCAGAGAGGATGTAGAATAAGTGCAAACTGTCGGGTATTATATATTAATTCTATGGAAAAATTAATGCTTTGAGAAATTCTTGGTTAAAGTCTGGATCATTTGCAAGTTCCAAGTATCGAACTCTATTTGCTATTTCCTCAGCCTTTTTTCTTACCTCTTTTGATACTAGGGCCATTTTAGCACCCATTACTGCGGTGTTGCCTACTACTTTTATTTTCTCTGTAGGTATATCCGGGATCAGGCCGATAATCTTGGCGTTTTCCGGGTTAAGGTAGCTTCCAAAGGCTCCTGCGATGAAAACTCTGTTAATATCCCTATCTTTCAAGTTTTTCCTTTTCATCAAAATTGAACATCCAGTGTATATTGCTGCTTTTGCTAACTGTATCTCATTTATGTCTTTCTGTGTAATTGTGATTGCTTTACCAGTTACTGTTTCATTATCCCACGCAACAATAAATTCCATTCCGTCATCTTTTTTCATCCGTTTCGTTTTTATTTTCGAGTTAAATCTTCCACACTTGTCTATAATTCCGTTTTTAAGCATCTCAGCTACAAGATCGATTATTCCGGAGCCGCATATTCCGGACGGCTTTACTCCGCCTATGGTTTCGTATTTAACTTCAAGGTTTGGATTTATCTGAACTCTTTCTATGGCGCCCGTAACAGCTTTCATTCCATGTTTTATATGAGCTCCTTCAAATGCTGGTCCAGAGGCGCAAGAACAGCACAGCAAATCGTCTTTGTTACCAATGATGATCTCAGTGTTTGTTCCGATATCTACAAGCAAAGAAATTTCTTCGGATTCATGTATTCCAGTAGCCAAGATATCTGCAACGGCATCCGCACCTACAAAGCCAGCTATAATAGGTAAGGTCGTTACTATTCCTTCCTTATTCATTTTTAAGTTCAACTCTTTAGCTATGAGGTGTATTTGTTTCTTTAATGCTGGTGTATAAGGTGATAAAGCAATATATCTTGGTTCTATCCCCAAAAAGAAGTGGTGCATCGCTGTGTTACCTACTACGACGGTTTCATAAACCTTGCTTGAATCAATTTCTGCTTTTCTGCATGTTTCGCGTAAAACCTTATTTACGCCGTTGATCAGAAGTTTTTGGAGTGTTTTTAGATTAGCGTTATTTGCTGCCGCGAATGTAATTCGCGATATTACGTCTTCGCCATAGATTATCTGTGGGTTTTCAATTGATCCCATTGCTACGGTTCTTCCAGTTGTTAGGTCAACTAGATGGCCAACTATTTTTGAGGTACCGATATCTACAGCGAATCCTAATAAATAGTTTGACGTGTCACCAGGCTCAATAGCTACTATTCGACGGTCGTTCCAAACGGTTATTGTGACGCTCCAATTCGCATCTCGAAGGATGTTTGGCATCTTCTTTAAATTTTCGTAGCCGATTTCTAGATTTTCAACATTTTGAATTTGTCTCGATAAGACGTCCAAAAGTCTCTCAAGGTCAGGTTTAATGTCGGATAAAGTTGGCTTAGGTAATATGATATAAAACTTTTTTAAAAGGGGGCTCAATTTCACTTTTCTTTCAAGACCTAGAATCTGAATTTTACGGGACTCTAATCGGCTTTCTGGCGGAATCATCACTGTAACGTTTTGTAGCACAATAGTTTGACAAGCCAGTCTGTAACCGAGTTTTATCTCTGACTTAGACAAGTGTTTCCTTTCAGCTTCCGTTATTTTGCTTACGGCTCTGGAATTTTTGACAATTACCTTGCATTTTCCACAAGTTCCTTTTCCACCGCATTCTGAACGAATACTTATACCCGCCTCTTTTGCTGCATTAAAAACTGTTGAACCAGAAGGCACTTCTACTTTCTTTCCTTCAGGCTCAAAGACTACTGTTACATTGTACTTCCTAAGTTTCATTTTCTCTCCTCTCATTTGGAGTTGATGAAGAGAAAAAAGGTTTTCGATGCTGACTTCAAAGTGGGAGTTAATATTGCGATATTCTTAAGCGCCTTACGAATCAAGCAGTAAAGTTTATAGGCTTTTGTATTTTACAGTGTACGTCCGAAGTGAGAACCATGTGGGAATTTCAAGCTATGCAAAAAATTTTTCAGATAGGGAGGGTCAAAGTAGGCGGGATTCCTGGCGAGAGACCTGTGGTTCTAGTGGGTTCGATGTTTTATCATGGGCATAAAATAATGCAGGATGAGATGACCGGCGAGTTCGACAAGAAAGCAGCCGAGGAGCTATTAAACTTACAAGATGAATTTTCAGATAGAACAGGAAATCCTTGTATGATAGATCTTGTTGGAGCTAGCCCTGAAGCTATGAGAAAAGAGCTAGAGTTTGTGGCAAGCATGACTGACGCTCCTATCTTGATAGACTCTCCGGCTATGAATGTTAGACTTGCAGGGCTGCGTTATGCCAAGGAAACAGGTCTGATCGATAGAATCGTATATAACTCCATAATTCCTGAAACGAAACCAGAGGAGCTTCAAGAAATAAAAGAATCAAAACTTGAATGTGCCATTCTACTAGCTTACAACCCAACGGACTTCACGTCCCAAGGGCGAGTCCGAACGATAAAAACTCTCATTTCAACGGCTAACAACGTAGGTATTAAAAAACCTTTAATAGATACATGTGTTCTTGATGTACCTACCCTTGGAGTAGCATCCAAAGCTCTCTTCCAAATAAAAAATGAGACAGGGCTACCTGTAGGTGCTGGCACTCATAACGCTATCGGAACATGGAGAGGGTTGAAAAAGAAGATGGGTAAACAAGCCGTCACACCATGCTCCGTTTCAGCGGCAATTATGGCTGTAGCTATAGGGGCCGACTTTGTTCTTTACGGTCCAATAGAGGATGCACAATACTTCTTCCCAGCCGTTGCCTTAGTTGACGCAGCGTATGCGCAATTACTGATGGAAAAAGGTAAAAGACCAGACACGAAACATCCGTTGTTCAAAATAGCATGACAGTTTTAGAAAGGCTTAATTCGCATGCATCAAGCCCCATCGATGCGCATCGTTCCTTAAAGATTAGGCTGTAGTCTAATGGTTGGACATACGAGACTGGCAAGTTTTATAAGCAAGTTTTATAAGTCAACCGTATGATATTAGTGTAAAGGTGAAGTAGCTGTGATTAGGAAAATGTTCAATTGGAAGGCCGCAATATTAGCAATACTAATAGTAACACCTATTATGGCTGTGGGCTTTTCGAGGACTTTAGTACAAGCACAAGGACAAAAATATTTCTTCACACTACACCTTGTGTGTCCCTACGTAGGGCCCGGACCAGAACATGACACTGCCATGCAAGTAAAGGATGATCTAGCAAAAATAGGGATAAACGTAGAAGTTCACTTCATGGAGAAGAGCGAGTACTATCCTAGGGTTTGGGGGCTTTCCTACAACAAGACATGGGATGAAGGAGGATGGGACATTGAGATGGGAAGATTCGGCTGGGATTCAACTGATGCAATGTGGAGTATAGGCTGCTACCATTCAACCGGTATGCCGCCAAATGGATGGAATTACTTCGGATGGAATGACGGAATAGCGGATCGAGCACTTGAATTAGGCTGGAAAACAGTTAACTATACTGAACGTCTTAAGCACTACGAAACACTTTTCTGGGAGCTTTATAGAAATCCGCCACATATGAGCTGGTATCATCCACGCATTCCCATGGTAGTAAATAAACGATTTGATATAATTGGCTCGGCGGTAAATATGGGATTGTCCCCGGAGGATGGCGAAAAGTTCCCAAACACTATCGCATTCTGCTTTGGAATTTTTGCGCCATGGTGGAAACTTGACCCCTTACCAGGTGGAAAACGCGTCCTCAGAATGGCCTGCCCCGCCGAACCGCATAGCCTACTTGGTATGTTTATGTCTAGCGGAGATGACTGGAACTTTGGATTGACAGACTGCCTAGTAACCTTTGGAATTGATCCAGAGACACATAAAACAATATTCATTCCTTGGCTGGCTAAGAGCTGGGAATTTTCTGAGGACGGAAAAACTGTAACTTTCTACTTAAGAGAAGACGCCTGTTGGCAGGACGGAGTGCCAATTACTGCTGACGACGTTGTGTGGCAAGTCAATACAATCTTGGATCCGGAAACAGCGTCACCAATGTATGGTGATTACGCAGGCACGATAGAGTCAGTTGAAGCATTAAATGAAACAACAGTTGTATTCCACCTCAAAGAGCCTACTCCGGACTTCCTAGCATTAGTTGCCGGACCTTGGGGAGGAGCCCTTGCTCCAAAGCACATACTAGAGGATGTCCCTCATGACGAGTTAATGACTCATTGGATGAACACGGAAGGCCCAACTGCTGAGCATCCAGACTATGTTGGCAGTGGGCCATTTAAGTTTGTAGAGTGGAAGAAAGGTGAGTATCTGAGGTTTGTAGCGTGGGATGGCTGGTGGGGATGGAAAGCTTTCGGGAATGGAACTCCAACTGTCGATGAAATTCTAATAAAGATAATACCTGACGAATCTGTAGCACTTTCGGCTCTAGAGGCTGGAGAAGTAGATCTTCTCCACTGGTACATTTACATGGCCGTTGCCGCTGAGCTTCCGTCCATTGCGGAAAGTCATCCTGACACACTAAAGCTTTATCGATATACATATTGCGCTACAAGATTCTTAGGATTCAATCTTTTCCATCCAATACTTAACAACAGGTTTGTGAGATTAGCCATATGCCATGCTATTAATGTCTCAAGAATTGTTAACGACATTTTGAAAGGCGAAGCGATTATAGCTTCGGGAGGTGCAATTTGGCCTCCTTTCCATGCCTTATATCCAAAGAATCCCCCACCGCCATGGGAATACAATATCGAGCTGGCGAAGCAGTATATGGAGATGGCGGGATATAAGTACGAGTACCTAACAGCGCCCGAGGTTGCGCCTACACCTATAACCGTCTACGTATACTCTATAGTTGGCGGTTTAGTCGTAGGCGTTATCGTTGGCTTTGTAGCTGGGCGCCTAACTAAACGCGAACAATAATCCTTTTCTTTTTATTTTTTAGCAAAGTAACAGTTTATAATGTCAAGTTGATGTTTTCAAGAGATTTGATTTTTAGCATCACGTGAATTTTCTTCGCACGTATGAAGATAGCTTTACTGTTTGAGTAAAATTTTTATTTTCTCGGAGAGTTTTAAAAGTTGAAGCGAATAGGAGAATAATAAAATGAAGCTGAGAACCTATATAATAAGACGTTTAATCATGATTATTCCCCTCTTCTTCGTTATGTCCATTCTAGTTTTCTTGTTGATCCACCTTGCACCTGGCGACCCCATATTGACTATGTTTGGAACCACTACCCCTTATAATAAGGAGATTGTCGAAATAATGAGAAAGAAATATGGTCTGGATAGACCACTATACGAACAATATTTAATATGGTTGAACATGTTGCTTCACGGCGATCTTGGATATTCTTACTTGAATAGAAGACCAATAAGCATGATGATAAGTGAAAGGGTAATCCCCACTTTAGAAATCACAGGTTTAGCTTTAATTATTACCGTTATTTTCTCAACTCTTTTGGGGGTGATTGCTGCTGTTAAACGTAACTCGATCATAGATCATCTCGTAACAAGTTTCGCTGTAACAGGAAGAGGTCTCCCCGGTTTTTTGATCGCTTTAATTTTAATTTTCATTTTCTCCCTTAATTTGGGGTGGCTCCCCGTTTGTGGGAGAGAGACTCCGGGTATGACCTTTTCTTCTGCTTTCGAATACTGGCTTGACAGAATTAAACATCTAATACTTCCTGTTGTATCACTGTCTTGGTACCAAATAGCCTATCTTGTTAGACTCGTAAGAGCAAGTATGCTGGATGTCCTAAATCAAGAATATATATTGACGGCAAGAGCTAAGGGTCTTAAAGAAAGCATCGTAATTTATAAGCATGCCTTAAAGAATGCTCTGCTTCCCGAAGTCACGATAATAGGCCTTTACGTCGGCTATCTAATTGCTGGCGCAGCTGTGATTGAAACTATTTTCGCTTGGCCTGGTTTAGGAAGCCTGTTAGTAACAAGTGTGCATAGAAGAGAATATCTTCTTATTATGGACATTAACTTGCTCATTTTCATATCAGTATTAGTGGCAAACCTGCTCACTGACATAATTTATGCCTATCTGGATCCTCGAATAAGATATTAGGAATGTAAAAGAGGATGAAGGGTGATGGACCCCAAAGTAACACTATCATCAATATTGAAACCGCTGAAAAGACTTAAAGAAAATAAAGCAGCTCTTTTCGGGTTCATTGTAGTTTTATTTTTTATAATTTTAGCCATATTTGCTGATATAATAGCTCCCTATGATGTTAATGAAGTATTTCAAACAAGATTGCCTCCGTCACCTAATCACTGGTTTGGAACGGATACCAGAGGCAGAGACCTCTTTTCCTTGGTTGTTTACGGAGCAAGAACTACTCTTTACGTTGGAGCAGCATGTTGCTTTATCGAATTTGTATTAGGTTTTATTATCGGCGCAATTTCAGGCTACATTGGAGGTTGGTTAGACGATTTGTTTATGAGAATAGCAGATATTTTCCTTTCATTACCATCCCTTCTCGTTGTTATACTAGCTGTATCTATGTTCAAGTCACGATCACTAACCGTAATAATTCTTGTTATGGGCTTTATAGGTTGGCCATACATGGCGAGAGTGGTTAGAAGCCAAGTTCTTCAGTTAAAAGGGGCCCCCTTCGTTGAAGCAGCAAGGGCAATAGGGGCTTCAACACAAAGAATATTGTTTAGACATATACTCCCAAACATTATGTTGCCTATCATTATTTTGTTGACGATTGAATTCGCAGGTTACGTGTTGTGGGAAGCAACTTTAAGCTTCCTAGGCCTAGGCGATCCTAACAGTATATCCTACGGTGCATTAATTCTATCCGGTAAGAATACGTTACGAACATGTCCTTGGATAACATTCTTCCCAGGGTTATTCCTATTCTTATTATTATTGGGATTTCAGCTGTTCGGTGACGGACTACGTGACATATTTGAAATAAGAGTGTGAGAGGCATGAGCAAATTATTGGAAATAAGAGATTTGAAAGTCTATTACTTTACAAGCTATGGTGTAGTTAAGGCTGTTGACGGAGTAAGTTTAGAAATGGAGAAAGGAGAAAACCTGGGTGTGGCGGGCGAATCAGGAAGTGGGAAAAGCACGCTTGCTCTTTCAATATTGAGACTGATCAGAGACCCCGGAAAAATTGTGGGCGGTAAAATCCTTTTTAATGGTGAAGATTTACTCAAAAAATCCGAGGAGGAAATGCGAAAGATAAGGGGAGCTCGAATCTCGATGATTTTTCAGGATCCTACATCTTCCCTTAATCCAGTTTTTACTATAGGAGATCAAATAGGTGAAGCAATAGCTCTGCATCAGTTTAATATAGATAAGGGATTATTAGACTGGTTTTTGGCAAGATTTAGGCGTTCATCCACTCGTGAAGTGGAAGAGAAAGTTAAAGAAGTATTGAAGGCAGTAAGGATTTCTGACCCCTCAAGAAGAATAAAAGAGTATCCTCATCAATTTAGTGGAGGGATGAGACAGCGAGCCATGATTGCCATGGCCATTTCATGCCGCCCTGACTTGCTTATTGCTGATGAACCTACAACTAATCTTGATGTTACTATACAAGCACAAATCCTTGATTTGATGAACCAGCTACAAAAAGAGTTTAATGTTTCTATCATGCTAATTACTCATGACTTAGGCGTATTAAGTGAATTTTGTCAAAAAATCGCCATAATGTATGCAGGAAATCTTTTAGAATTTTCTGACGCAGAGACTCTTTTTGAAGATCCTAAACATCCTTATACTGAAGCTCTACTCCAGAGCATACCTAAGTTTGGATTTAGGGGAAAGAGGCTCGAAGCTATTCCAGGGAAACCACCTAGCTTAATTAACCCCCCTCGAGGTTGTAAGTTTCATCCAAGATGTAAATATAAGATGGATGGAATTTGCGATAAAATACCCCCACCTCTTATTGAACTTGATTCTGGAGTTAAAGTAGCATGTCATAAATATTCAAAGTCTTAGATTAGGAGGTGTGTAAAATATCAGGAGAATTCATGTTTGAACTCAAAGATGTAAAGAAATATTTTCCTATTATGGGAGGAATAATACCTAAACCTGTAGAGTGGGTTCATGCAGTAGATGGAGTAACATTCAACATTAGAAGAGGCGAAACGTTCGGTTTGGTAGGAGAAAGCGGATGCGGAAAAACAACTCTTGGTAGACTTATTATTGGTCTTGAAAAACCTGATGAGGGTAAAATTGTGTTTAGAGATTCAGATAAACGTACGTATGTGCTTAACGAGTCTTATAAGATGTATCGAAAACGCATAGCCTCTAAAGTTGGAGTAGTTTTTCAAGATCCCCATTTATCACTTAACCCTAGAATGAGAATAAAATCTATAGTCAGGGAGCCTTTAGATATCCGTGGAGATACGCATTCTTCTCAAAGTGAAAAGGATGAACTTGTTCTAAAAATGTTAGAGAATGTAGGGTTAGATGCATCCTATGCTAATAGATATCCAAGTGAACTTAGTGGAGGAGAAAAACAGAGAGTGGCGATAGCTAGAGCATTAATTTCTAATCCCGAATTTATATTGGCCGATGAGCCTGTATCTTCGATTGATGTATCTATTAGAAGCCAAATACTCAATCTGATGAAAGATCTGATAGCCAAGTTTAGGCTCACTTGTCTATTCATATCGCATGATCTCAGCGTTATTGAATATGTAAGCGACCGAATAGGAGTTATGTATTTAGGTAAAATCCTGGAGTTAGCACCTGTGGAAACTTTCAAGGATGCGCTGCATCCTTACTCCATGGCATTAATATCTGCTGTTCCTGTTCCAGGTAAACGCCGTAAGAATCGAATTATACTGAAGGGAGAGGTCCCATCCGCCATCAATCCTCCTTCTGGCTGCAGATTCCATCCAAGATGTCCCTTTGCAACTCCGAAGTGCGAGAAGGAAGAACCAAAACTAATTGAGGTTGAAAAAGACCGTTTTGTAGCATGTCATTTATACTCGTAAGGAATGAAAATAAGCCCAAA
>Ga0190363_1001567_pt1 | contig 13455 bp, 12 predicted proteins | sample 48721867_MG_FD_161272 | JGI IMG/M metagenome (GOLD analysis project Ga0190363, IMG submission 161272) | Hydrothermal vent microbial mat bacterial communities from Southern Trench, Guaymas Basin, Mexico - 4872-18-6-7_MG | ecosystem: Environmental > Aquatic > Marine > Hydrothermal vents >...
TTGCAGGGTGGAGTTTTATTTATATTGGGACAAGTCAGGTATGAAGGTAGTAATTTGTTGCTGTTCTTTCTGATTGCTTTTGCTTGGTCTTGGTTCTTTTGGTTGTTGCAAATGTGGGGTTTAAACCTTTATGTAGCGCCATTTGGTCCATTTTTAGCGGCATTTTTACTCTCTTTTGTGAATGAGGGAAAAGAGGGTTTGAAAGAATTGTTGAAAAGGGGTTTTGATCCTCGAATCGGAAGAATATGGTATTTTCCGATTTTCTTATTGATGCCGGCTATTTCTGGTTTCTCTTTCTTTGCTGCGTGGTTAAGTGAAGGAGATGTTCCTGCGCTGACTGTTTTATCTCAGCCTTGGCTGGTTCTGCGGAATTTTGTCTACATATTCTTTCTGGGAGGGCCACTTGAGGAAGAGTTCGGCTGGAGAGGCTATGCGCTTCCTCGGCTTCAAATTCGTCACACGGCTCTTGCCTCAAGCATAATGCTTGGAATAATATGGGCTTTTTGGCATTTACCTTTAAACTTCATGGCTCAACCTCCAGGGCCTCAATACCAAGCCGCCATTGGAATGTTTCTAGGCTCAGTTGTTACTATGGCTTTCATGTCGGTACTGTTCACTTGGCTTTACAATAACACCGGCGGCAGCGTTTTTGCCACTTTACTATTCCACACGATGGTTAACCTGTCAACATACGTTATGTTCCCAGTCTTTGAAACACAAACCGGGCCACTATATTACTTAATTTCAATGATAACCGTTGCCATAATCATCTTAACGGTATTTGGAGCAAAAAGAATGGTTCGAGAAAAAATAGATTATTAAAACCAAAAACTATGGCGTGTTAATCATTTTGGATTAAGTTCATTGTTTATTATTTCAGCTTGGTTCTATTAATTGGCGATCTAGATACGCTCTGTGGGTTTTGGCTTCGTATGGTATGTTCCGTCCGATCTATTCTTTGTTTTTATGATCGTTGGTGGCGCTTCTCCAACAATTGCCGCGCTTATAGTAGCTAGGCTTGAATTTGGAAAGAGAGAGGTAGAATGTTTGTTCGATCAATTTGGCCGTTAAGACTTCACAAAGTGGTGGCTGCTTGTACCTATTCTTCTTTCATTCTCGTTTTTGTCTGTAAACCGGATTCTCTGTGCCGCAAAAAGAAGGAAACCCCCAATTAGCTGCAAAAAGATTCGTTAAAAAGCAGGGAAATAAGGAACGACACTTCAAACGTAATTTGTGCAATTTTAGTGCGGGGGGTGGGATTCGAACCCACGCAGGCCTGAGCCAGCAGGTCCTAAGCCTGCCCCCTTTGGCCACTCGGGAACCCCCGCTCCTAAGATGGGATAAGGAATCCAAGGAGAAATTAAGTCTTCTCATCATCCCTAAGGAGTTATATCAGGGTCTTCCCAGGGCTCCGGTCGGTTTTTCCTCAGCTCATCGCAGATGGAGCCAACGATAAGGCTTGATCTTAAACCTAAGAAAGGCCCTTTATAGGAAGCCTAAGCCTGTGAGGATGGATAGTAATCCTGAGGTCATAACTAGTAGTAGGGTGAATCTCTTGAAGTTCTCCTCAGCTACCCTATGCGATAGCCTGGCGCCGAGCACCGCACCGCGAGTCATGGAGGGCATTAGAAGGATGATCCATCTTGCCGTGTGGGCGTTTATCAAGCCGTTAAGGAGGTAGGTCGGGATGGCCGCTATGCCGAGGAGGGTGAAGTATGCAATGAGACTAGCCCTGAAAACCTCTTCTCCACGCCCTATGAGCTAAGAAGAGTATGCCTATAAGGCCTGAGATGGCGAAGGGAGTCACCATCCTCAAATCGATCCAACCACATACATTGAGAAGCAGGAATAGTGTTACGAGAGAGCTGTGAGTGATGATTACAGGTATAGCAAGCTAGGCTCCATGAGAGTTGAGAGGAGAGGAGCAGACAATAGGGCGAAGCCAAATCCAGTCAAACCCTGAACGACTCCAGCGGCGAAGATGGCCAGGGAGGGGAGAAGCCATATCATAGGGAAGCCCTAATTAAAACTCCCTTTAATGTTAAAGAGATATGCCCCTCAAGGTTAAAGTGAGATACTTTGCAGGCCTCCGTCGACTGATAGGCCTGAAGGAAGAAACCTATACTGTAGAGGAAGAAACCTCGTTGAGAATTCTACTGATGAAGCTCATACCGGAGAGGCATGGAGAGATTGGGAAGCTCTGGATGAAGCGGCTCTTCGAGATGAGTCCAGATGGGGAGCTGACGCCGCATAGGGGCTACATGATCCTGATCAATGGTCGACACTATAATGAGTATGCAGAGGGATTAAACCGTATATTGAGGGATGGAGACTGCGTCTCCATCCTGGAGACGGTGGGTGGTGGATGATGCTCTCGGAGAGGGAGCTGGAGCGATATGACCGTCAGATCATGATTCCAGGCATCGGCATAGAGGGTCAGAGAAGATTAAAGTCTACGACGGTTGCCGTCGTTGGCGTAGGAGGATTAGGATGCCCTTCCTCCATCTATCTCGCAGCCGCGGGCTTCGGCAGGATCATCCTCATCGACGAGGGACACTTCGAACTTAGCAACCTGAACAGGCAGATACATGGCTGGCAGAGGGATATTGGCAGATTGAAGGCGGAGGTGGCTAAGGAGAAATTGACGGCCCTCAACCCCGACGTGGAGGTGGAGACGCTGACCATAAAGCTGACGGAGGAGAACATCGACGAGGCCCTTGGGGAGGCCGACATAATCATAGATGGCTTAGATAATTGGAGAACCAGATTTCTCGTAAACGAACATTGTGTCAGACATAGAAAACCCTTCATCCACGCAGGTGTAAGGGCCCTATATGGACAGATGACCACCATAAAGCCAGGTGAAGGGCCCTGCCTAAGATGCATCTTCCCTCAAAACCCACCTGAAGCTGAACGCTTCCCCGTTCTCGGGGCGACTCCAGCCTTCTTCGCAACCCTACAGGTTATGGAGGCCGTGAAACTGGTCACGGGCGTCGGGAGACTCCTAGTAGGTAGGCTCCTATTCTTCGACGGCGAAGAGATGCGCTTCGAGATAGTAGAGGTGGAGCGCAACCCCAACTGCCCCACCTGTGGCAACCTATAAAAGCCCTGAAGGAAGCCCATCAAGATCCAACAACTGTGGTTGAATCACCCTCTAGTATCAGCTCAGGTTAAAGCCACCCAGCAATTCCTCATGCCTTCTAGATTCAGTGCTGTACGAGGTTTTCGGTGAGGTCGTCTGCATCGCTCCAAGAAGAGATTCACACGACCTTTTCAACTCTGCTAGGAGATATAAATAACTTCATAAAGTAGACTAAATTTTTGACTTTAAAAGTGGAGAACTATTGTTCTATGGATTCTATGAATTCTCTTATTGGTATACCGTTAGTCTTTAGGTGCGAGGTATATTTCTTTGCTGATGGATATATCTCTCCTAATGAGTAAACTTTTCCTCCTTTGATGATGAATCTTCCTTGGGGTCCTCCTATGATATAATAGTTGTCTTTTGTGAACCTTTTCAGGAAAAGAATAACGGTTTCTCCCTCCTTCATCGGTGGACAGCCTCGAATACTAATCACTTTTCCATCCAATCTACCCCCTGTCATTCTCACATTTATAGTCTCACTGTCTTCATACCCTTTGATTATCTCTTCTATCTTAATGATATAGTTTGTGAGAAGAAGTGGTGTAGACACAGGTTCAGAGAGTTCAAGCTTATAAGAAATCGAGTTTAGGACGACTCCCCTTATAATTAGGTCTGATGAATCGGCCAACTCCTTAAAGTTTGGATATAAGTTTACCCAATCGGCATCGATGATAATCTCACTCGTATTTGGTACATTCGTATACATAATGAAAAACGCTGTAGTGATTGATATTATTGCGAGGAAAGATATCATCATTAATATAAGGCGATTCATATTCCTCCCTCCTACAATGCTCCGGGCGGGATTCGAACCCGCGATCACCGGCTCGAAAGGCCGGTATGTTTGTCCGGGCTACACCACCGGAGCCTATATGAATTGGGTTGAGGAGCGCCTTATAATCTCTTTGCCTAGGCCGCTTTGAAGCCTATTATTAGGTCGAGGATGAAGCCGATGAGGAAGGGGGCGCTGAGAAGGATGGGTAGATAGGCCTTAAAGCCTTCTAGGGCCTCTGAGGGCGGCGTCGGCAGGAGCTCCTCCAGCCGTTTAAGTCACTCTATGTTGGGCTGTATGCCCATCAGCCTTAGGAGGTGGATGGTGTTGAGGATGAAGACGCCTATAGCGACGACGGCTGCGAAGCCTCCAAGGAAGCCGAGGATCAACGGATACAAGGTGAAATCTAGGAGCTCCCCAATCAACCTATAGGGGGATAAACCCCGAGGCTTTAATGATTTCGAGAATCTTTTATATCCCGGCTGGATTCGAGATATTTTAGGGCCCGTAGCTCAGCTTGGTAGAGCGACAGGCTCATAACCTGTCGGTCGGGAGTTCGAATCTCCCCGGGCCCACGCTATGGAGGCTTGAATTCTTTCGATGTTTATCTCTTCCAATGGCATCGATATTCGATGATGAGCTGATCCAAGATGTGTTTTAAGCTCCGAGGTAGTCTACGACTCGCCCTTCCTCCGTCAATCTGTAGAGGGTTCTGTCTCCCTTCTCAATCTTCTCGACGCAGAAGCCCTGCTCCAATACGGCGAGATGCCATTTGAGGGTCTTCTCATCGAGGCCTGTCTTGGCTGATAACTCCTCTAGGGTGGCATCCCCCGCCCTCAGGGCTTCTAGGATGCGCCTTCTCAATGGATGGTTTACGGCTTTGAGGTAGAGGGCGTGTCGACGACGGGTTTCAGCGACGCTATCGGCTATAGTTCTCTCCCTCTCCATGGTGATCCAGAGGAGTGATGTATTGGACACCATAAAGCTTTATCCCGATGTAGACTTCAACCTCTGAGGGTTTAGAATGAGCGGGAAGGCTGAGGAGAAGATCGAGACCGAGAAAAAAGAGGCAGAGGAGGCTGAGGAGGGAGAAGTAGTCTCTAAGGGAGACTTCATCCTCGTCGAGTTGACGGGTAGGGTTGAGGAGACCGGTGAGGTCTTCGAGATAACGGATGAGGAGACCGCCAAGAGCAGCGGAATCTACAGCGAGAACGAGGTCTATAGACCTAGGCTGATAGTCGTCGGCGAGGGATGGATTCTCCGAGGCCTGGATAAGAGGCTTGAAGGGGTGAAGATAGGGGAGGAGACCGAGATCGAGATACCGCCGGAGGAGGCCTTCGGAGAGCGGGATCCAAGAAACATCCGAATGGTTCCCTATAGGGTGCTGAGATCCAAGGGCATTACACCTAGGATAGGTGAACGCATAGAAGTGAATGGGCGGACGGCTGTGGTGAGAAGCGTCGGAGCTGGGAGGGTTCAACTAGACTTCAACCACCCCCTCGCCGGTAGAAGGATCGTCTATAAGGTGAAGGTTCTAAAGCGGCTGGGGGGAGACGAGGAGCGTATAAGGGCGTTGATCGGGAGGAGATTCCCCGGAGTCGACCCAAAGAGCTTCGGCTTAAAATTGCTGAAGAAGAGGGTGAGGATCACCATGCCTGATGAGGTCTTCTTCGCGGATAACATACAGTTGGCGAAGAGAGCCGTCGCCCTGGATATACAGAGATTTCTACCCGACGTTGAGGCTGTGGAGTTCATCGAGGTCGTAAAGCGGAGATGAGAGTCGAGGTCGCCGTGGTAGGCGCCGGCCCCACAGGCCTCCTCGCCGCCTACGAGGCAGCCGGGGGTGGAGCTTCCACAATTGTCTATGAGGAGCATCCAGAGATCGGGGAGCCACCCCACTGCGCAGGCCTCATCAGCATCCAAGGCCTTAAAAGATTAGGCGTGGAGACCGGAGACTACATCCTCAACGAGGTTAGAGGATGCCGACTCATCTCGCCTAGCGGCATAACCCTCGAAGCCTGGAGCTCCAGATCTAAGGCCTATGTCATCGACAGGCCGAGATTCGACCAACTCCTCGCCGAGAAGGCCCTAAGCATAGGGGTCTCCATAGAGACCTCGAGGAGGGCGGAGCGTTGGATTGAAGATGGGGGGCGTATCAAGGGATTCTCCGGTATGGGATTCAGAGTTGAGGCAGATGTCTCCATAGACGCTGAGGGGGCTGGAGCGGTTCTATCAACCCAGGTGGGACTGGAACGTCCAAGGGGCCTCCTCGGAGGAGTAAACGTCGAAGTTGAAGACGTAGAGGTTGAAGACGGCCTCGTAGAGCTTTGGTTCAACAGTCGATTGGCTCCAGGATTCTTCGCCTGGGTCATACCCCTCGATGAGGATAAGGCCAGATGTGGATTAGCCACCTCCGAAGGTGAATCCTATGACAGGCTTAAGGCCTTCCTCCACAAACGCTTCGGCGGAGAACCAAAACATTCGAAGCCCTGGAGAGGGATCGTCATCACCGGAGGCCCCATACCGAGGACATATCTCGACGGCCTCATAGTCGTCGGAGACGCGGCGGGACAGACGAAGCCCACGACGGGGGGCGGCGTAATCCTTGGAGGCCTATGCGCCAGGGAAGCTGGCAAGGTGGCGGCTGAGGCCATAAGCCGAGGTGAATTCTCCTCAAGATTTCTCAGACGCTACGAACTGTCTTGGAAGTCGATGCTGGGCGGAGAGTTCTCCTCCATGTCCCTGGCAAGGAGATTGATGAATAGGCTGAGAGACGAAGACCTTGACAAACTCTTCGCGGCTGTGAAGGAGGCGGAGCTTCAACCCCTATTGACGAAACTAGTCGAGGAGGGAGATATGGATATGCAGAGAAACGTCATCCGAGAGGCTCTGGGGAATAGGAGGCTCCTCGGCATAGCGATAAGGGTTTTAGGGCGGATGGCACTCTCGGAGCTGAGAGGACTACTGAACCTTTAATCAGCGGCCTCCTCCGCTGGGGACATGGATGGAATAAAAGGGATGAGTTATGCTGAGACAATAAGCTGCCAATTCGTCCCCTCTTTACATGAAGCGCATGGAGGGAAGATGTCGTCCCTGGCGATGGGGATTATCTGACTCCAACAGTTTGTACAGATGAAGAGGCCTGACACCGGACTCCTCGTTCCAGTTTGATACCTACTTCCAGCCTCTCCGGCGAGAGCCACCATCATCCAGCTCGTCGATCCACAGTCGGTGCATGACGGAAATCTCTCACCCTTCGAGAGAGGGATGATCTCACCGCAGCCGGTACAGAGGAAGAGGCCGGACTACGGATTTATATCGCCCGTTCTAAATCTGCTGAAAACCAGCATTTCATTTAGAATTCCTTAATACTAGTATTTTAAGAATTCATTCTCTTTGGCCCTTCGATTATTTACTAGTGAAATATGAGGGTGAGGTGCTGTAAACCTCATATTTAAATATGGGATTCACCGCCCATAGTGGCTGATGAGGAATGCCCTACTGCATCTCCTGCGGTAAACGGATATCACCTGATGAGAGGTCTGTTAAGTTCCCCTGCCCCAACTGTGGGGAGGTAACGATCTGGCGGTGTGAGAAATGCCGCCTCTTCGGCCGGGAGTATCACTGCCCGAAATGCGGCTTCACCGGTCCCTAGTCCTCCTCTTAACCCAGAATAGGGGGAGCGATGAGGCTGCGAGTATCAGCGATGCATGTAGGATTCTCCCCTTGGAGTTTACAACTCTTGGAGCGAGCTTCATGAGGAAAACATCCCAGTATTTTGATCCTGAGGGCGTCGTATATCCGACGAGGATGTATCCCTCATCCCTCGTCTCCTCTATACACCATCCCCTATCTCTGCCCACGTCTCCATAGGTCTCGTTCCATAGGGGGTTCCCATCTCCATCGGTTTCTATCACCCATATATCCCAGTCTCCACTCCCATAGGATGTTGTTCCGCCGACCATTATGTAGCCACCAGCCGTCCTCTCCCTCACCAGCCAGCCTATATCGCTTCCAGCTCCCCCATAGGTTTTATTCCATAGGATAACGCCGTGTTCATCGAGCTTCAGTAGCCAGAAGTCGTAGCCTCCAGCTCCAAAAGAACTGGTCGCCCCAGCGGCTATATATCCATCCCTAGTTTCATCGATGGAGAAAAGCCAGTCATCTCCATCTCCTCCATAGACCACATCCCACTCTATCTCACCCTCCTCATCGGTCTTTATTATCCAGGCGTCGGCGAGCCTATTCCCTGAGATTGTTTTATATCCAGCTACCATCAGGCCGCCATCACGGGTCTCGGAGACATACCAGGCTCCATCCTCATAGGGTCCTCCATAGGTCTTACACCATAAAACCCTGCCCAGGGAATCAACCCTAAGGAGGAGGGCGTCCCAGTATCCGCTGCCCATGGTTCTAGTTCTCCTGGTGCATCCCGTAACGATGTATCCTCCATCCCTCAACTCCTTTACGCAGTATCCTACATCCCAGTCTGGCCAGCCATAGATGAGACTCCACTCCTCGTTTCCATAGGCGTCTAGCTTCATAAGCCAGATGTCATAGTGCCCTGAGCCCCAGGAGGATGTCTCACCGGCGAATATGTAGCCACCATCTCGAGTCTCCTCGATCGACCAGCCCACATCCCATCTAGCGCCGCCGTAGGTTCTGTTCCACTCGATGTTCCCCTCCTCATCCGTCTTTATCAGCCATACATCATACTCTCCCCGTCCATAGCTTGAAGTCGTCCCGATGATTATGTAGCCTCCGTCGCTGGTCTGCTGAACCGCCCAGCCTACATCCCCCCTATCTCCGCCATAGGTTCTAAGCCATTCGATCTCAGGCGTTGGAGACACTGAGGCGGGGTTGAGGATGATTAGGAGTCCCAGCGAGGCTAATAGAGGTAGAAGGGAAAACATCCCTAAAATCTTGGTGGGCAACCCTTCATCGTCGAGAAGGTAGGGGGAGAATATTAGTCATCCGCCTAGGGCTACCTGAAGAGCTTTAGATGCCCCGTAACTCGATCCATCCTCTCGGAGAGGTCTGGTCCGAGGCCTAGAGCTGTTATGGTTCCCGGAGGCACCTCCGTGAGACCGAGGTCTCTTATGATGACGTTGACGATGCCGAGCTCCTCAGCCTTCTCAGCCAGCTCCTCCAGCTCCTCGAGGGAGTCAACCCGTAGCACAACCTTCTTAGCTCCCTCCTCCCTCCATCGACGCCAGATTCTAGGCTTCCTCCTCCTCGTCTCATATGAGGACTCGACGGCTGCATGGCAGGCTTGACTTATGAGCTTGCCCACACTCATCTCTAGGTCGGCTCTGAGGACTATGCACTGTTTATACTTGAAGAGGCTCTCATCCATCAGGGCACCAACCTCTCACGGTCCCTTGGGAACATACAACACTCCCTGATGTTGCTGGCGCCGGTCACGGCCATTGTCAGGCGTTCAAGGCCTATGCTCCAACCGGCGTGGGGTGGAGCTCCATACTCGAAACATTCGATGTAGTGCTTAAAGTTCTCAGGGTTCAAACCCTTCTCCCTCAGCCTCCGCCTTAGTAGTTCTGGGAGGTGGATCCGCTGTGTTCCGCTGCTGATCTCCAGTCCACGATATATGAGATCGAAGGCGTGAACAAGCCTGGGGTCGTCCTCCCGAGGCATAGCGTAGAAGGGCTTTAGAGCTTCAGGCCAATCCTTTATGAAGAAGGCTTCCTCCCCGAGGAGGCTCCAAAGCTTCCTCTCCTGGGTTCTGGTGAAGTCATCTCCCCACTTGATCTCGTCGCCGACGCCTCTGAGCATCTCTATCGCCTCATCATAGGTCAATCTCCTCAATGGGAGCTTGGGCACCTCCAGCTCTCTCCTCAGCGCCTCTAGCTCCTCCTGTCGCTCCCTCTTCACGGCCTCTAGCATGTATGCCAGACATTCCTCCAGCACCCTCATCACATCCTCATCGTCGGCGTAGGCCTGCTCTATGTCCATCTGCCGAACCTCGTTGAGATGCGTCGGCGTATCGAACTTCTCGGCCCTCCAGACTGGGACGACCATGAAGACCTTCTCGAAGCTGACGGCGCACATCTGCTTATAAAGCTGTGGACTCTGCGCCAGGTAGGCGGTCCGGTCGAAGTAGGGGAGCTTGAAGAGCTCAGCTCCACCCTCGGAGGCTGAGGCTATGATGCAGGGGGGCTGAATCTCCAGGTATCCCCTATCGCTGAGGAATCTCCTGAAGGCCTGCAGCAGCGTGTGCTGAATCCTGAATATGGCTCTGCTCCTCGGGGTTCTGAAGTCTAGGAATCGATAGTCGAGGCGTGTATCCAGCTCGGCCTTCACCCTCCCCGAGACATCGATGGGTATGGGCTGCTTGGCCCTATTGATGAGCTCCACGGCCTCAGGGATGAACTCGACTCCCGCATGGGCGATCCCGCTTTCGATGACCTGCCCTTTGAAGGCGACGACATCCTCTCTGCCGAGGTGGAGTCTCTCCACGGTCTTCGCTATCGGGTTGTCAGGCTTCACGGTTACCTGCATCTCACCCGAGGCGTCTCTGAGTAGTATGAACTTCAATCTGCCGAGATCTCTTGTTCTGCTAACCCATCCTGCTATTGTTAGGATCTCGCCCAGCCTCCTCTTAGCCTCCTCTATACTAACCCTCTCCAACCTGATCCCCTTCGGGGCCGAGTCTATTGATGTGAGAGAGCTTAAAGCTTTGATGCTATGTATGCTCCACCCTTAGGCTTATGCCCCTAACCCTCCGGGCGATCTCAGTCAAAGCCTTTATTCGCTTCTCATTGAGCCTCCTACCCGCCAGGACGATCCTCGTCTCGCTGGAACCGTCTGGAAGCCAGATGACGTTTATGGTGAGTATCCTGTAGCCTGAGAATAGATCCTCTAGAAATTTACGCTCGCTTCCACCGCTCTCTATGACGATGATCCTACGCCTGAAGGCGTCTCGCACCTCCCTTATTAGCCGTCCCCCATAGCCCATGAATTTCTCCCTGTCACCCCTCCCGACAACGAGGGCTAGAACCCCATCCTCCTCGACGACGTCGACGAGCTTTGCATCCTGTATCATGGGGTATTTATCCTCGATGTCGAGGAGGAATCGAGCCACCTTCATGTATAGCTCTGAGACCTCGCCTGACCTCAGCTTCTCCCTGCACTGGGAGCAGAGGACGCCGCTTCTGAGGCAAAATTCACACAGCCTCGTCTCCACTCACTCTTTCCTCCGGGCCGGAGGGCGTGTGGGGGCTGGCGCCTAAGGCTTCGCCGTCTATCTCGTGATCCTGATCTCGATGGTGCTGATGTTCGTCGGCGTGTTGGTGTCCTCGGAGACCATCTCCTCAGTTCCTATCTTGATGTCCTCGACCTTTATGTCCGGCATAAATCTATTCCTCATAACCTCGACGACGTCGACGGCTCTGCTGATAGCTCGTCCTCTCGCCTTTATCAACACCTCATTCGCCCCGCTCTTGAAGAGGGTCATACAGGCGAGGACGTAGTTCAGGATGGGCTTCCTCCCAACGTAAATCGTGTTCACCGACATCTCGAATCCCCTTCCTCCGTGGTGTTCTATTATCATATCGACATCTAGTTAAAAGGTTATCGTTGTTTGCAGACCCTAATTGTAGAAAGGATAAAATATCATGAAATCTCTATGCTCTAGGTCTGGTGTCCCTGATGTCGCTGAGGGATCCCTTCAAGCTGGAGCTGGCGAGGAAGCATAGATTGGAGAAGATGATATGTAGGAAGTGTGGAGCCACAAATCCACCTAGGGCGACGAAGTGTAGAAAATGTAGGAGCAAAAATCTAAGGCCTAAGAGGATTAGGGGACGCCGCTAGACTTCTCTGCGCCGCCTCGGATTCTTCGTTTCAGGACGAGGAGATTCACCCCTGCTATATAGGCTTCTATACTCGCCCTGACGATATCTCTGCTCCGCCCTCGTGAGGAGACGACGATGTCTCCATGTCTCAACCTCACCTCCACCTCAACCTCCGCGTCAGTTCCCCCTGTTATGGCATCTACATGATACGCCTCTAGGTGGGGCCTCTCCTCGGGTTTTAGGGCTCCCATCACAGCCTTTAACGTGGCGTCCACCGGGCCTACCCCCATCGAGGCTTCGTGATACTCCGCTCCATCGATGCGTAGCTTCACGGAGGCCGTCGGCGTTATGGTGTTGCCCGTGACCACTATGAACTCATCTATCTTCACGGTCTTCTCAGCCTTAACGCCCATAACCTTCTCGGCGATCTCCAGCAGCGTCGTGTCGGCCACCCTCATCCCCCTGTCTCCGCGGGCCTTCACCTCATTTAATATGCGTCGAAACTCCTCTTCTGAGGGCGTTAAGCCCATCTCCTCTAAGTTTCTACGCAGCCCATGTGAACCTGCGTGCTTCCCCGGAACTATATGTCTAGCAGCTCCCACGATGTTTGGATCTATGAACTCATAGGTGGAGGGATGCCTCAAAACCGCGTGGGTATGTATGCCGGATTCATGGCTGAAGGCATTTATTCCCACCACTGCCTTATTGGGTGGAACCACCACGCCCGTCACCCTCTCCACCAGCTTCGAGGTCTCCCAGAGTCTCTCCGTCTTTATGCTCATCTCAGCCCCATAGACGACTCTTAGGGCTACTGCCACCTCCTCCAGAGCCGCATTTCCAGCGCGCTCACCTAGGCCGTTGACACAGACATGCACCTCTTGAGCTCCGGCCCTTAGGGCTGCAAGGCTGTTGGCCACCGCCAGCCCCAGGTCGTCGTGGCAGTGCGCTGCGAAGAGTACATCTGGGAACTCTCTAACCATCTCGGAGAAGAACCTATAGGAGGCCTCAGGTGTGAGGGCGCCTACGGTGTCGCAGAGGGCTACCCTATCGGCACCAGCCTCAACTGCCTCGGTCACAGCCTTTTTAAGGAAGGCGAGGTCGGTTCTTGATCCATCCTCCGTGGAGACCTCCACGATTAGGCCCTCATCCTTAGCGTAGGAGACCACCTCCCTCAGCATCCCAAGGGCCTCAGCCCTCGTCTTCCTCATCTTAACTCTTAGATGTAAGTCAGAGGTGGGAATGATTATGTTGACACCGTCAACGCCCACTTTCAAGGCCGCATCTATATCCCCCTTTAGACATCTGGAGGCGCTGAAAATCTCAGTCCTCAGATCCTCCCCGGTGATCAGTCTTATAGCCTCCATCTCCCCCTCGGAGACGGCGGCGAAGCCTGCCTCGATGGTGTCTACGCCCAGCACGTCGAGAGCTCTCGCTATCTCCAATTTTTCCTCAGGTGCAAGAGAGACTCCAGGCATCTGTTCCCCATCTCTCAGGGTGGTGTCCAGAAACCTTACACGCTGCTTTATGGGGCTAGATAAAGCGATACCCCATTTCCCATCACTGAGACAAGGGGAGAGGTGGTACCATTATAAAAGCCTATCGACGCATGGGAAAGTATTTTATCGGCGCAGGGGAGTATCCCTTTTGCGGGCCGGTCGTTCAGCCTGGCTAGGACGCCGCCCTCACACGGCGGAGATCGCAGGTTCAAATCCTGCCCGGCCCACCATAGG
>Ga0190363_1001568_pt1 | contig 13451 bp, 13 predicted proteins | sample 48721867_MG_FD_161272 | JGI IMG/M metagenome (GOLD analysis project Ga0190363, IMG submission 161272) | Hydrothermal vent microbial mat bacterial communities from Southern Trench, Guaymas Basin, Mexico - 4872-18-6-7_MG | ecosystem: Environmental > Aquatic > Marine > Hydrothermal vents >...
GTTGGATAAACTGCGATCAGTCGAAGGTACCGTCATCTTAAGTGCTGCCGTGCTTGACGATATCATAGGTGTATTATTGCTCACAGTTATATTTGCGGTTGCGGGCGTACAAACGAGTATCATCGTGACGATTATCAAACTATTTGCTTATCTTATCGTGGCCAGCTTGGTTGGCTATTTTCTGTTTCCACCGCTTATCTATTGGGTGGAAAGATTGCGCCTCCCTCATGTAGAGGTAGCTATCGGTTTATCTCTCGCATTTATATATGCGTGGTCGGCACACTCGGTGGGTATAGCTTCGATCACTGGCGCATATCTTGCGGGATTATTTCTGGCACGTACGAGGTTACAACGTAAGATAGCCAACGGTATGGAAATCTTCTCTGAAGTGATGTTTGGCCCCATATTCTTCGTAAATGTGGGGTTAGAAGCCAACCTACGTCATTTGGTTATTAACCCAACCTTTGTACTATCATTTGTGCTGATTGCTATATTGTTGAAAATATTTGGCGCTATGGGAGGTGCGAAGTTGGCCAAACTTGACACCTACACATCGCTGAAGATAGGTGTGGGTATGACACCACGTGGTGAGGTCGCCCTTATTGTTGGTACACTTGCTCTATCGTATGGATATATAGGGTTACCAGTATTTAACGCTACAGTTGTTATGGTGCTCGTCACCGCAATCTTTGCACCACTCCTACTCTACAGGTTATACGGGGGTTAACCTCAACGGTTATATTAAGACTGGCTCAGCCCGCAAACAGTACCATCGCAGTAAGTGCGAGTATGATGGCGATACTCTGCTTTATTGTGATAGACTCCTTAAGTATAAAGAGGCTAAGCATTATCGTAACTATGGGGTATAATGCAGTCATTGTCACAACAACGGATGCTTTTCCCTTGGTGATCGAGTATAGAAAGGATACCGCACCTAACGTACCCATTATACCTGTGACAATTGCAAGTGTCATCCCCTTTGTGTGGAGTTCGGGTCTAAAATCTATCGTGGCTAATATCACAATAGTCACCACTATGCTACCGATAGTCTGAAATACTAGCACACTTCGAGGATCGATATAGCGGGTGGCAAGCTTGGGTAGAAACCCCCATACCCCCCACAGGACCAATGTAAGCAACCCGAAAATAAACCAATTACCCATTTTCATGTGAAGAACTTAATAATATCTCAGCAAGCCACGTAATTTAGATATAGGCGAACACATCGCTCTCTACCACTAAAATAACAGGAGCTCCGGTGACGATCCATACGCACAGGAAGCGCCTCCATAAGCGAGGCTAACACTTACCTGCGTGTCGACATGGAGGGTAATAACCAACCCCACTGTCGCCACCGGAGCTCCATTAATAAAGTAACTCTTATCAAATCGATGTCAACCCCTAACCATAAATCGTACCATCCGCAATAGACCAACTTGACAATTTTAGACTTACCTTATTATATTAAATATGTTTAATTATGAGGGGTAAGGTTAGGTTGACGTCGAGTTTGGAGGATTATCTCGAGGCGATCTGGTTATTATCGCGCGAATCGAAGGCAGTTCGTGTGCGTGATGTTGCACGTTATCTGGGGGTTACGCCGGCTTCTGTGGTGAATGCTGTGAAAATGCTCGCACGTCGCGGGTTAGTTGAGCATGAGCCTTACGGTTATATAAGTTTAACCGATAAAGGTGTGGAACTGGCAACTCAAATCTATGAACGTCACACAATTCTTACATGTTTCTTTCGCGATATACTAGGACTTGACTCCAACTCCGCTGAACAGACGGCTTGCATTCTTGAGCATCACATTAGTGAAGAGGGACTGGCTCGGTTGGTTAAGTTTCTGGAATTTGTCGAAGAGTGTCCAGATCGCGCACCTTACTGGTTAAAAAGTTTCCATCATTACATGAAAACGGGCAAACGTTTAGTAATTTGTCCACTCAGAGGAAAACAGAAATGACAGTGCGTATACCATTAGTAAGCGCGTATCCTGGTGAACCCTGTCGTGTCGTCCAGATACAAGGTGGACGTGGCTTAATCCGTAGGTTGTACGCACTCGGTATTCGTGAGGGCAAGGTTATACGCAAATTGACCACACAGTTCATGCGTGGCCCAGTGGTGATCGACGTTGGTGGTGCTCAAGTAGCGATAGGGTTTGGTATGGCGAGCAAGATCATCGTCGAGGTTGACCGATGAGAATCCTACTTATGGGTAGCCCCAATGTAGGTAAAAGTGTGATCTTTACGCGACTTACTGGGGTTAATGTCATTACTTCCAATTACCCCGGTACTACTGTTGAGTTCACAAAAGGTACGATGCGATACAGAGGCGAACGTGTAGAGGTTGTCGATGCCCCCGGTACCTATAGTTTAGATCCTACTTCACGTGCTGAGGAGGTGGCTGTGGCTATGGTTGAAGAGGCTGATCTCATCATAAATGTGGTTGATGCCACCAACCTCGAGCGTAGCCTCAACCTAACGCTTGATCTCATCAGGACTGGTAAACCATTGATCATCGCACTCAATTTATGGGATGAAGCCAAGCATAAGGGGATAAAGATAGACGTGAAACAACTGGAAAAGATACTAGGTGTACCCTGTATCCCAACCTGTGCAGTCACTGGTGAAGGCATAAAGGAGCTCGTTTCGAGGTTGGATGAAGCCTGCCCGTCTGAATTTACATATCAGGATAAATGGGAAACCATTGGCCAAATTGTGAGCAAGGTCCAACAGGTTACACATCGCCATCACACTATATGGGAGCGACTTGCCGATGCATCTGTAAGACCGTTTACCGGTATACCCATAGCGTTGATTGTACTGTACCTTAGTTTTAAGCTTGTCCGCTTAATAGGTGAAGGTCTAATCAGCTTCATTTTCGACCCGTTATTCGAACGTCTCTGGGCACCATTAATGCTTAAGCTTTCAGCTTTACTTGGGGGATCGGGTCTCCTACACGGGATATTGATCGGAGAGCTCATCGACGGAAAGATAGAATTCATGGAATCGATGGGCTTACTCACCACCGGTTTGTACGTACCGTTTGCTGCCGTGTTACCCTATATTTTTGCGTTTTACCTCATGTTGTCGTTGTTGGAGGATTCTGGGTACTTGCCAAGACTTGCAGTGTTGGTGGATACCTTTATGCATCGACTGGGCCTACATGGGCTTGGAATAATACCGATGCTGTTGGGATTGGGTTGCAATGTACCGGGTTCATTATCTACGCGTATACTTGAGACACGGCGTGAACGCTTCATAGCCGCCACTGTTATGGCGATAGCTGTCCCATGTATGGCACAGATTGCGATGATAGCTGGGCTTGTAGGTAGATACGGTGCTAAAGGGCTGGGCACCGTCTTCGGTACGCTGTTTATCATATGGGTTGGATTGGGTGCTTTATTGAACCGTATCCTTAAAGGTGAAAGTCCCGAAATATTCGTGGATATACCACCATATCGCGTACCTTATATGAAAGCAGTAGCTAAGAAGATATGGATGCGTGTTAAATGGTTCCTCAAAGAAGCGGTACCGTTCGTGTTACTCGGTGTCTTCATTGTCAACGTACTATACACATTGGGGATAATTCAACTTATGGGTAGATTCACCGCCCCTATAGTTACTGGATTGTTTGGATTACCTCAGGAGACGGTAGGTGCCCTGCTTATTGGGTTCCTTCGTAAAGATGTAGCAGTTGGTATGCTCGTACCACTGGGGTTGAGTTTGCGACAGCTCATCATCGCCTCAGTGATACTCGCTATCTACTTCCCATGTGTAGCTACATTCACAACACTCGCAAAGGAACTTGGGCTTAAAGATATGCTTAAATCCGTCGCTATCATGGTCGCACTCACCCTTATCGTAGGCACATCCCTTAACTTGATTCTACCAAGATAAAATATCAAAGTAAAAAATAAACTATTGACACACCCCACACCTCAGTTAAATTATGGTGAATTTTGGTGAATATTGGTGAAATGTATTGTGGTAAGGAGGTTTATAGGGTTGAAGGTGCTGGGCGGGTCTTTCTGCCGGCCAAGTTTCGTATAAAGGTTGATGAGGGTAAGGTTATAGTGACACGTGGGTTTGAGGAGTGTTTATTAGTTTATCCCCTATCTGAGTGGCGTAATCTTGAATCCAAGCTCCATTCATTGCCATTCACCGATGCACGTGCGAGGTATCTCTTACGTTGGTTTGTCGGCAATGCTGAAATTGTGGAGATTGACAAACAAGGTCGCATAAGGATACCGCGGCATCTACTTGATTATGCGCATCTTGAAACCGAGGTACTCATCATAGGTTTACTCAACAAGATCGAGCTCTGGAATCCTCACAAGTATGAGGAATATGAGAGGATGATGGAATCCAAAGTTGACGAACGTGATTTCAAGGAGCTTGGGATATGAGGGTAAGGTTTACCAGTACAAATGGGTACGTTTATTTCAAATTAAGTGGCACCTTACGTAAAGAGGATTATCCCAAGTTACGTCAAGTCATCCAAAACGTTCTTTCACAAGATACACGCAAAATCATACTGGATCTCAATGCTGTTCATCACCTTCATTACATATGGGCCACATATTTAGATGAACTTTATAATTACGCCAAAAGTTTGGGCTATGAGCTACAACTCCATTGCCATAATGGTTATCTTATCAACATATTGAGGTTCGGCGGCTATGTCCACTCCATTTATCCATAAACCAGTCATGGTGGCTGAGGTCATCCACTACCTTAATCCCGCTCCCGGTAAGGTTTTCGTTGATGCTACAGTAGGTGGTGGCGGCCATAGTTATTATCTTCTACAGGCAGAACCAAACATACGACTTTATGCAATCGATTGTGACTCTACTTCATTACAAGTAGCGGTGCGTAATCTATCTGCCTGGCGTGATAGGATAAACTTCATACACGCAAATTTTGTTTCTCTCCATCAATTGGTTACGGAACCGGTTGATGGTATCCTCTTTGATCTCGGTTTATCATCGCTTCAACTGGAGGATCCCCAACGTGGGTTCAGCTTCCGTCATGATGGGCCTCTTGATATGCGGTTTGACACATCTGTACCTTTCACCGCATATAACCTTATAACCCAATCTTCTTATTGGGAGCTCGCCCAAATTATCAAGCAATACGGTGAGGAACGTTACGCCCATGTTATAGCCAAGAATATCAAACAATGCAGACCAGAGACCACATCCGAACTCTATACCGCCATCATAGATGCACTACCACAAAACTATCGTAACAAATCGAAAGTAGCTGCTAGAGTCTTTCAAGCCTTACGAATAAAGGTGAATAATGAACTCTCGAACCTCCAATCAGTGTTGCCGGTGGCTGTAGATATGCTCAAACCCGGTGGTCGGCTGGTTATACTATCCTATCACTCGTTGGAAGATCGTATTGTAAAGCGTTTCTTTAAAAGTTGCAATTCAATCAAAATCTTAACTACTAAACCGATCGTACCATCTGCAACCGAAATAGCTGATAACCCACGTGCAAGGAGTGCCAAACTTCGGGCTGCTGAAAAACTGTGATATGGAACGTATAATAAGCTGGCTCATACTCTTAGGGTTGGTGGTGCTTCTTTACCTACATATTGGACATCAGATCGTACGTTACACGTATCTCATAGAGGTACGTGAGAAGCTACTCCTTAAATTGCAATCCGAATACGATAGCTTACGTGCAGAATATGAATATCTCATCTCACCCACTTCTATACAGAGATGGGTAACCATACACAACTTTCGTGTCCCACACATCAATGAGCGTTCCTATATAGTGATAACAGATGGAGACTAAACTCAAACTATTGCAAATACCGGTGATGTTGATTTTTGGCTTCTTTGTCACTAAGCTCGTAACACTACAGATCCTACATTGTGACGAAACTTCACATACATACTCGTACATACGTACGAAACGTACCATCACACCTATACGGGGTGAACTGTTTGACAGAAACCTTCGCTTGCTTGCAATATCAAATCATAACCACCGCATATATCCAGCGTACGAGCTCACCTGTCACATCACGGGTATAGCCAACATCTACAACGAAGGGCTCGCAGGTCTCGAGTATCAATTTGATTCGCTACTGCGTGGCCACCCTTACCAAAGGACTTACATTGTTTCAGACGCTGGTAGGTTATATCCTGATCCAAAAGCTAACCTCACCACTCTCACTTTCACACCTTCAGTGGTATTAACCATAGATTTAGACCTACAACAAATTCTTGAGGACGAGCTCATCCGTCGGGTGCACGAAACTTCCGCCCTACGTGGTTGGGGTATCATCCTTGACCCATGGACTGGCGAAATACTTGCTATGGCTGTCTACCCACAAGATGGCCACCATAACCCTATCATACAGGAACAATGGGAACCCGGTTCTGTTTTTAAGCTTGTACCACTTGTTGCATACTTAGAGCATTATAATGTGAACTACGACTCAACTTTCATAACATGTGATACCGTCCGTATTGCTAATAAAACTTTTAAGGATCCCGTTCATCATCCACCATATACGTTTAAGGAGGTGGTTTGGCACTCCAGTAATGTAGGGTTCATCAAGATGGGCTGTTCACTCGATCCATACACTCTCTATTTAGAGGCTAAAAAGTTTGGTTTCGGCACCCCCACTGGTATTGAGTTTCCGGCTGAAGCTCATGGTTACATACTGCATCCATCAGACATGACTCCCGTGGATATTGCCACTTTCTCTTTTGGTCAGGGTGTAAGTGTCACTACGTTGCAGCTTGCGCTAGCTTATGCTGCTATAGCGAATGGTGGTTACTTGTTACAACCCACGCTCGTACGGGGGATCATCAAAAATGGGCAACTACATGTCTTACATAGACCTACCATCATACGACAGGTTACCACCCCCGAAATAGCAGCAAAGGTGGCAGCTCTGCTCGAAGGAGTATTCGACCATGGTACCGCAGTACGTGCCAAGATACCCGGCCTACGTATTGCAGGTAAGACCGGTACCGCCGAGAAGCCGATCCCTGGTGGTTACGCGAAAGAGCGCAAAATTTTCACTTTAGCCGCCTTTTTACCATTACCTGAACCTGAGCTTGTGATAGTTATTTCACTTGACGAAGCCAAGGGAGGGCAATTTGCTGGCACCATTCTTGCACCCCTTTTGAAACGCATAATTTTACGTATATTAAGTCTAGAGGATTATCGCCATTTATGGAGGCAGTATGCGATTGAACCAGCTATTGCCCGAGGTGAACAGCAATATTGAGATAACAGGTATCGCATATCGACATACTTCTGTGAAACCCGGTTATATGTTCGTCACATGGTGTGGCAGGTCGGTAGATGGCCACTCTTACATACACGAAGCACTTAAACGAGGTGCAAGTTTCGTCATCTGTGAGAAAAACATATCACCCAATATTCCACATCTCAAGGTACACGATGCACGTCGTACATTGGCTGAAGTGTCACGTAGGTTCTATGGCTATCCCGACAGGAAGCTCGACGTCATCGGTATAACGGGTACCAATGGTAAAACAACAACCGTGTTGCTCCTTCATCATATACTTAAAAAGGCTGGCATTAAAAGCGCATTTTGGACAACTGTAACTTATGGGGATGACGATGAACAACATGAAGCGCAACTTACCACACCTGAATCGCTTGACCTCTTTGCATTTATGGCTGATGAATTATCCAAAGGGGTAAAGTTCGTTGTGATGGAAGTATCTTCACACTCACTTGTATTGCATCGTGTACATGGGGTGGAATTTCGTGCTACTGGTTTCACATATTTGGGACGAGACCATCTCGATTTCCACCTAACTATTGAAAGCTATATGCGTGCAAAAGCCCGTCTATTTATGAACCTACCTCGTACCGCTATAGCTGCTCTGAATTTTGACGATCCAATAGGAAGATTTTTCTCTGAGATAACCGATGCGAGGATCATAAGTTACGGTTACGCCCTGCACAGGTTGCCGATGATACGTGGTATAATACGAAGAGTCGACCTCCACGGTATGGAGTGCGAAATCAATGGCTACTGTTTTAATACCACACTTGTAGGTACGCATAATCTTTACAACATGTTGCTTGCTTATTCTATCGCTTATGCGTTATCGATACCCATACCTCGTATTCTTGAAGCGTTTGCCGATTTCCCAGGTGTACCGGGTAGGTGGGAGCGTATCCAAAATGTTATTATCGACTATGCACATACGCCAGGCTCTATGGCTTTGGTGCTATCGCTTGCGAGAAGATTGGCAACTGGTAACCTCATAGTAGTGTTCGGTGCGGGTGGCGATCGCGACCCCGGTAAGCGCCGTCCGATGGGCGAAATCGCTGCTCACTATGCGGATTTTGTGATAATAACCAACGATAATCCACGTAACGAAGATCCTATGCAAATAGCTCATGAAATAGAAACCGGTGTATCCAATACCCCCCACTTAGTAATCCTCGATCGTCGTAAAGCGATCGAGAAAGCCATAGATATGGCGAATGAAGATGATCTCGTCCTGATACTTGGTAGAGGACACGAACGTTACCAGATTATAGGGGATAAACGGATACCGTTGAATGATAAAGAGGTAGTACTTGAATTTTTATCTCGGAGGCATAATGCTGTACCACCTTCTATATCCGCTACGTGAACACTTCTTTCCATTTAACCTGTTCCGTTACATAACGTTTCGTTCCGCTTATGCCGCATTCACTGCATTCATCATCGTATTAATATGGATGCCACATTTTATTAGATTTTTACGTGCACATAATTGGGTAGCAGGTGTACGTGAACCTAGCCTACCACGAGTAAGTAAAAAAGTAGGTACCCCGTTAGGTGGCGGTATATTGATACTGATTGCCGTCATGATAGCTACACTACTTTGGGCTAATCTCAGGGAACCTTATCTATGGTTGGCATTAGGTACCACACTTGCGCTAGGAGGGTTAGGGTTTTATGACGATTATCGTAAAACACGCTCATCAACAGATGTGAGGCCGCGTACTAAGCTGATATTTCCATTTGTGGTAGGTATGGTACTTGCGTTTGTAGCGACTTATTTCCCCAAGAATCCATACTTTACGTATAGAACGAGTGTGCTGTTTTTGAAAGATGTTTACTTAAATTTTGGCATCTTCTACATCATCTTTGTGGGTATCGTGATGACAGCTACGTCGAATGCGGTTAACCTTACCGATGGTATTGACGGATTAAGTAGCGGTATTATGACACAGGTAGCCACCGTCTACGCCGTGCTGGCATATATTGTGGGAAATGTGAAATTATCACAATATCTCAACCTCATATACATACCAGGTGGGGGTGAACTCACCATATTCTTAGCCAGTATGGCAGGTGCAAGTTTGGGCTTCCTCTGGTACAATATGCATCCAGCTCACATCTTTATGGGAGACACGGGGTCAATGTCACTTGGTGGCGCAATAGGAGCGGTAGCTGTGCTTATCAAACAGGAAATTTTGCTCATCCTCGTGGGTGGCATATTCGTTATTGAAGCACTATCTGTCATCCTGCAGGTGATATCATTCAAACTGCGTGGTAAACGCATATTTCTGATGACACCGTTACATCATCATTTCGAAAAGCTGGGCTGGCCCGAAACCCACATAATGATAAGGTTTTGGATAGCCAACATTATCTTGGGTATTTTGGCACTCAGTACGCTGAAAATTAGATGAGAGCCAGTGTATTAGGGGCGGGTCGAAGTGGCAAATCAGTAGCCAAGTTGCTAGTGGGTAGAGGATATAAGGTGCTGTTAAGTGATATTGTGCCTAAAAGGTTGCAACTACCTGGGGTTGAGTTTGAGTTAGGACATACGGAAAGGATACTCGATGCGGATTTCATAGTGTTGAGCCCCGGTATCTCCCCTAATTTGCCTATTTTACAGCGTGCACGTGAGTGTGGTATCCCTATATATGGCGAGCTTGAGGTTAGCAGCTGGTTCCTACCTGCTGATACCAAGATAATAGCTATAACAGGTACTAATGGTAAAACTACCACCACATACTTAACATATGAAGTTATGAAAGCTGCCGGCTATCCTGTAGTTATCGCAGGTAATATGGGGATACCGCTGAGTGAACGGGTAGACGCTGTCAAAGCGGGGGACTACCTTGTGCTTGAGGTAAGTAGTTTTCAACTCGAAACGATAGATAAATTCCGCCCCCACATAGGGGTATGGCTTAACTTTGTACCCGAACATTTGGACCGCTATCGTGATGTGCTGGACTACTGGAAGGCGAAGGCACGTTTATTCATGAACCAAGCATCTACCGATTTCGCTGTACTTAATAAAGATGTGGAATCGTATGCAACCCTTAACACCAATGCACAAAAGCTATATCTACATGATGTCCATCATTTACATCATAGGGACGGCACAATTTACTATGGAGAGAAACCAATACTATCCAATATACATGCACCTCCCTATATGATGGAGAACCTTCTCGCTGTTACGAGTATAGCTTCAATAATTGGGTTGGATTACTCATTGATCAAACATGTATTTAGTGAATGGAAGGGGTTACCCCATCGTATGGAGTTAGTAGCCGAGATAAACGACGTGAGATTTATCAACAACTCGATGTGTACCAATCCAACCGCTTTTGTTAAAACCCTTGAAAGTATAAATAGTCCAGTCATATTAATTGCTGGCGGTAAGAACAAAAATCTGGACGTCACCCCCATAATTCAGGCTATCAAGAAATACACCAAACACACGCTATTAATTGGGGAGACAGCACCTCTCATTAAGTCGTATGTTGATAATGCCGAAATTATACAAGATTTACCAACTGCTGTCAGGCGTGCATTTGAGCTTGCGGAGCCTGGCGATGTTGTGTTGTTATCACCAGGATTTGCGAGTTTTGACATGTTTCGTGATTTCGCACATAGGGGTGAAGTATTTCGTGATGCGGTACATAAGATAAAGTCCGCTATGCAAGATGCTCGATAAACGCACGTTATTACTGCTTACAGTGGCTGTACTTATATTACTGGGTATACTTATGAGCCTATCCGCAAGCTTGGTATTACCTACAGCATCTGGTGTACAAAGGAGTTATGCACGGTTTAAGTGGCACCTTTCCTACATAACAATCGGTGTAATATTGGGAATGATAGTAGCACGTATTAACCCTAACTTTTGGCGATTTGCACTCAAACCGCTATTGGGTATCACGTTGCTCTTGCTCGTGTATGTGCTGATAGCACCACCTATTGGTGGGGTACATAGATGGATAAAGTTAGGTCCGTTACACTTCCAACCGTCACGGTTGGCTTCCTTTACGTTAGTCTTGTACATTGCGAATTATATCGGACATAAAAAGTCTGTGTTGGGGGAGTTCAAACACGGTACGTTGCCATTACTATTTATGGTTGGTACAATTCTGGTACTCATATTGCTTGAACCTTCCTACGGGCTATTAACTGTGATATCGGCCACGGTATTGCTGTTGTTCATGCTGGGCGGTGTACCGTTCAAATACATAGGATGTGGTATGGCTATGGCTATACCGTTGGCCGTATTTTATTTTTTACGTACCCCCTACGCGGTGAATAGGTTCAAACACTACCTGAAATCACCACCAGCCCAGATAGTGAATGCAGTTGCTGGAATATCATCTGGCGGTATATGGGGTAAAGGTATAGGTGGCGGTGAGATAAAGCTTTCACGCATACCGGCTGCACATACGGATTGCGTATTTGCGGTGATTGGTGAAGAGATGGGCTTCGTAGGTACGGTGTTGGTGCTGACAATGTTTACTGTATTTTATATGTTAGTGTTGAAAATAGCGAGGGAGCAACCCAACCTTTTCAAGCAATTGCTGGTTACGGGATTGGGTACACTTATATATCTGGAAGCGATGTTACATGTGGCGATTAACTTGGGGTTCATGCCCACAACGGGGTTGATGTTGCCGTTTGTTAGTATGGGAGGTAGTGCGAACGTACTTTTTCTGATAGGAGTAGGTATAATTTGGAGGTTAAGTCGACCAGAATGATGAAAGTGGTAATAGCTACTGGTGGTACAGGGGGACATATATTTTTGGGTAAAACTATTGGCGATATGCTCGAAAGTAAGGGGGTTGAAGTTATTTACATTACAACAAGCAAGGGATTGGGTACCCAATTGCTTCCAACCGAACGCACGTATGTTCATAGATTTTATGGTATTTCGTGCATACGTGATGTGGTGAAGGCGATATTTGTGGTTGTACCTGCATTCATACATATTTTACGGATATATAAAGCTGAACATCCATCTTTGGTTATAGGTACGGGTAGCTATCCATCATTTGTACCGATGTTAGTGGCGGTGACGTTATCTATACCCACGGTGATGTATGAAGTGGATGCCGTACCGGGTAGGGTGACAAGGTTACTTTGTCGGTACATAGATAAGTTGCTACTTGCGTTCCCAGAAGCCCGTGATAAATTGGGAGGTGGTGAGGTAGTCGGCATCCCACTGCGTATGTCCATATTGAAGCTTAACCGTAACTGTACATTAACAGATAGACCGCATATATTGGTGATGGGTGGGTCACAGGGTGCGAAACAGCTAACCCAACTCGGTATAAAGTTAGCGCAAGCCCTACCGGAGTATGATTTCACCATAATCACAGGTACACGTATATGGGATAAAGTTAGTGATGTAAAGCTACCCAATCTACAGCTTATACCGTTCACCACAGATATGGCAAGCATATATTCAAATACACAGCTGGTGATCGGGCGTGCAGGTGCCCTATCATTGGCTGAATTCTCGTATCTTGGTATCCCAGCAATACTGATACCGTTTCCATATGCTACACAAGACCACCAGTATTATAATGCATTGCATTTCAATGAAGGGGCTATAATTTTGCGTGAATTTGAAGTTACAATCGATAAACTTATGGATGCGATTCGTTACTTGCTTTCGGATACATCTACCTACCACCAAAAATGTAAGGCTATGCGTGAAGCAACAACCGGTATCAATCCGGAGGTACTGTATGACAGTATGCGGGAGCTCATTTTTCGATGATTGGGGTATAAAGCGTATACACTTCGTAGGTATAGGAGGAGTAGGCACAAGTGGTATCGCAGAATTACTGCATACGATGGGGTTTGAGGTGTCAGGTTCGGACCTCGAAGAGACTGAAATCACACAACGGTTAGCCCGACTTGGTATCAAAGTGAGTATCGGACACAATCCAGCAAACGTCCACGGTAAAGACCTGATCGTATACTCAACCGCGGTGAAAGAAGACAATCCTGAACTGATCAGGGCACGTGAACTCCATATACCATGTATACCACGTGCGGAGATGTTAGCCGAGCTTACGCGTGTCAAACGCGGTATAGCCGTGGCGGGATCGCATGGGAAAACCACCACCACCTCACTACTTGGGGTAATACTGGAGGAAGCAGGGCTCGACCCCACCATA
>Ga0190363_1001569_pt1 | contig 13446 bp, 9 predicted proteins | sample 48721867_MG_FD_161272 | JGI IMG/M metagenome (GOLD analysis project Ga0190363, IMG submission 161272) | Hydrothermal vent microbial mat bacterial communities from Southern Trench, Guaymas Basin, Mexico - 4872-18-6-7_MG | ecosystem: Environmental > Aquatic > Marine > Hydrothermal vents > Microbial...
GGCTGATTATCAACCTTGCCACGGCATTTCTCGCCGCATCCGTCGTGAGCCTCTTCCAGAAAACAATCTCAAAGCTCGTTTTGCTTGCCGTCTATATGCCGATAGTTGCGGGTATGGGTGGAAATGCCGGGACTCAAACACTGGCGGTTGTTGTCAGAGGTTTGGCACTAAAAGAGATTGAATTAAAAACGGCCAGGAGGGTTATCATTAATGAAATCATTGCTGGAGGAATAAATGGAATTATAAATGGAATCTTGGTTTCTATGGTTGCCATATTATGGAACAAGAGCCCAATACTCGGATTAATTATCGGGCTGGCGATGGTTATTAACCTTATAATAGCTGGCTTTTTTGGCGCAATTATACCCCTAATTATGAAACGACTGGGGAAGGATCCGGCTTCCTCTGCAACTATCTTTATAACAACCGCAACGGATGTCTTCGGATTTTTCGTATTTCTGGGGCTGGCAACAATTATGCTGTGATTCCTGAGTCCCGGGATAAGAATGAGCAACCTATCAATTAAAGAACATAGGTGGATAGCAAACATTATTAATCCTGCTCCACATGTGGCTTACCTTCAGTGAGACACACGCCTGACCGAAGGTCAGTCATGTCCTGACCCCTTTTTTTACTGAGCATTCTCAAACTCAGATGTTGAGGGTGCTATGGCTTTGTTTGTAGCGTTATTTCCACACTACATAGTACTTCTCAAACAGGAGTCATCGACGGAGTCCCAGTAAAACTATATGAGGTTTCCACACTGCCGAGTGCTTCTCAAAAACATTCTAATAGATTCTCTCATGCTTGTCTATATCAGAGATCAATATTTCATTACAAACTCGCAAGGATGTGGCTGAACCTTCGGTTCAGATACGTGTCTGATTTGCCTTGCAAATCAGCCACATTGCGACAATTAGCGTCAGCCTGGAATTTCTGTGATCAAATTTTTGCTGGCTTTAAACCCAGCCTGAGCGTGTCCTATGTGACCCTAGCTTTTCAAGGGATACTCAACATATAGATTCTTTTGCGGTTCCCCTGGCTCAGGAAAATCGAAAGGAACACCCGGAGCGAAGGCAAGTGACTGGTCTAATGTGCTCAGGGTTTCGGAGTTCTCCGATTTGGAGAGTGACCTTGGGCAATCGACCTTAAGCGATTGGTTAGTGTGAAATACCCTGCCATTTATAGCGTGGTTGTTTATTTTATACTTTTAATTTGTATATTTTTAATTCTTATCAATTTTGAAATCAAATAATAAATGCAAGATGAAGTTACTATTCAATCTATCTGGCGAACATCCGGAGCTGCCAAAGGCGGAGATATCCGCGGTTCTGGAGGGCGAGGGTATAGCCTATAGAATACACTCTGAGAATGAGAAGAACAGGATTTTAATTCTGGACGTAGGTACAGAGAATCCCCTCTTTATCAAAAGACTTGCAATGACAAAGAGGGTAGGGGAGTTTATTGGAATCTCTAAGAATTTACGTGTACTGGCACACAAGCTTTACGAGAGGATATCTAAGGGAACATTTGCCGTAGAGAGCGACTCACAGACGATAAGAGAGAAGTTGGGGGAGGAGATATGGAGGCTTGGATTTCATGTGGATCTATTAAATCCAGATACAAGGATCCTGTGCTTCAGAGATGATCAGGGCAGCTATAGAATTGCCATTGAGGCACCCATTGAGAGGGATTTTGCTGAGAGAAAGCCACAAAATAGACCCTATTTTCACCCAACATCTATCGACCCAAAGATCGCGAGGGTCCTGGTAAATCTGGCGAGAGTTAGAAAAAACGACAGGTTGCTGGACCCTTTTTGTGGCACGGGCGGAATTTTAATCGAGGCGGGTTTAATGGGTATGAAGCTCGTTGGCTATGATATAGATAAGAGGATGGTTGATGGCTGTATAGAAAATCTAAGATACTATGGATTGAACGGAGAGATAAGAGAGGGGGATGCCATGAAACTCATGCCAGAGGAAAAGGTTGATGCAATCGTCACCGACCCTCCCTATGGCAGATCATCCTTCATGACGGAAAGGAATATAGAAAAATTTTATAATGAGTTTCTCCTCTCAGCATCTAAGGCTCTGGATCCGGGGAAATATCTCATAATGATTCTGCCGGATTCGTCTGATTTAAAAACAGATAAATTTGAGGTCAAAGAAAATTATTCACTCTATGTGCACAAGAGTTTAACCCGAAAAATCCTCGTGTTGAGAAGGAAATGATTGTGGGTTCTTTTTTTATTTAACTGACAATATATAACAGATCCAGAATGAAAGGTGCGGAGGCGATCGTTAAATCCCTGGAGAGGGAGGGTGTAGAGCATATCTTCGGAATCCTCGGTGGGGCGATCATGGAGGTCTATGATGTGCTCTATGACAATAAGAACATTAGACACATCCTGATGAGACACGAGCAATGTGCGGCCCATGCTGCCGAGGGTTATGCCAGGGCCAGCGGTAAGGTCGGCGTGTGCATGGCAACCTCTGGACCAGGTGCAACGAACCTGGTAACGGGAATTACGGATGCTCATATGGATTCCGTCCCATTGGTTGCATTTACCGGTCAGGTTCCACTGCACCTGGTTGGTAACGATGCATTTCAGGAGGCAGATGTAATAGGCATTACAATGCCAATAACGAAGCACAATTTTCAGATCACCGATCCAGATGATATTCCGAACATTATCAGAGCCGCATTCAAGATAGCGTCTACCAGAAGGTGTGGGCCCGTCTTGGTGGATTTACCAAAGGATATTCAGCAGAAAAAATTGAAGAGGAGATTTCAATATCCAAAAGACGTGGATCTCCCCGGATATAAGGTAGTGAAGAGCGGGGGGCATCCACAGCAGCTGAAGGAGATAGCAAAGGCACTGATGAATGCCGAAAGGCCAGTAATTCTGGCGGGGGGAGGGGTCATACTTTCAAATGCGAGTAAGGAGTTATTAAAGTTAGCAGAATCTCTTAAAATTCCAGTTACAACCACACTGATGGGTAAGGGTTGTTTCCCGGAGGATCATCCCTTAGCCATGGGCATGGTTGGGATGCACGGCAGGAAGGTAGCAAATCTAATGGTTACCGAGTCGGATCTTTTATTTGCAATTGGGGTAAGGTTTTCTGACAGGGTCACAGCCAATGTTGAGTATTTTGCACCCCACGCAAAGCTGATTCATGTAGATATTGATCCATCCGAGATCGGAAAGAACGTAGACGTTGACATCCCGGTGGTTGGGGATGCAAGGCTCGTCTTGCAGAATTTAATCAGGATTACAGATAAACTAAAGGCCAAGAAAAAGACGGAGTGGCACGAGAAGCTTAGAAAATTCAAAAAAGAGTTTTCTCCGATCTATGATTACGATGATGTTCCGATAAGACCGCAGAGGGTAATGAAGGAATTGAATAAAATCATAGATAATAAAACGATCATAACAACGGAGGTGGGGCAGTGCCAGATGTGGGCGGCTCATTATCTAAACATCAAAAATCCGAGAAGCTTTATATCCTCTGGGGGCCTGGGAACGATGGGTTTTGGTTTTCCCGCGGCAATCGGGGCGAAGGTAGCAAAGCCGGATTTTAAGGTCATAGATGTTGGTTCAGAGGGCAGCTTCATGATGACCGGACAGGATCTGGCAACCTGTGTAGTTGAGAATATCCCCGTCGTGGTTGTATTACTCGATAATAGATATCTGGGAATGGTTAAACAGTGGCAGGATCTCTTCTATGGTAAGAGGAGATCTCACACCTACCTGGGGGAGGTTCCGGACTTCGTGAAATATGCGGAGGCATTTAGTGCAAAAGGGATCCTGGTAGAGAGACCCTCTGAGATAAGACCCACATTGATTGAGGCAATTAAATCTGATGAGCCCGTCGTTATAGACATTCGCGTAGATCCGGATGAACACATCCTGCCGATGGTTCAACCCGGGGGAAGACTCGACAGGATGATCGAGATAGGCTCCACTGAATAGGCGCTATTTGAGTTCTTCGGGTATTCTCGGTCTTCTCTTCATTATGTCCTCAAAATAGCATCTGAGCAACTCCGCTACAGAGCACGAATAGGATATACATCCCCTTGGTTTAAACGGGGGGTCTCCATCCATGAACTCTGACATAGTACCCAGTCCACCCTCCCTGATGTGATTTTTAAGTATCCCCTCCAAAAGCTCCTGAGCATTCAGTCTTTTTCCATAGAGCCTGATATATGCTTTTATATAGGGACCCAGGAGCCACGGCCATACTCCCCCATTATACGGGGAATTTCCGGCATAATTTGGATCCTCTGGACTTAAGCTCCTGAGACCAAAGGGCGTTAAAAGCTCCCTCTCAACAACCCCCAGAACCTTTCTCGAGAGGGCATCGCCCAGGACATTGAAGTCTAAAGACAGGAGGATTATCTGATTCGGTCTCAATGAATCATCCCCCAGAGAATCGGATAGATATCTGCCATTCCAGAATTTCTCCATGAATTTTTTCTCAGATCGCAGATATGTGGATCTAAAGATACTCTCATCGGTATCGTCCATGAGCTTTGCAAATTTCTCCATTATCCTCAGGGCGTTGTACCATAAACCCTGAACCTCTACAGCATTGTTTCTTTCCAATGTCTTCATCCAGGTTCCCCCTTGATGGGATAAAATGCCATCCCTCTCCATCTCCGAATAATTTCTCATTATATCCTTCAGGGTCCACCAGTAGGTATGCAAAAATTTTTTGCCTTCATCTATTCCGACATATTTGATGTACTGATACAATCTGTCTATAAGCCATAAACTCGTATCTATGTCTCCATACTCGGGTTTTCCTGCTAAGAATCTGCTCGGTATTCCCCTGCTTGTTGCGTGATTCAAAAAGTGCTCAAATATCTGCTCAGCATCCCTATACCTACCATTTATGAGTGTCAATCCGGGCAGTGCTATCATTGCATCCCTTCCCCTGTCTCCGAGATTAGGGTAACCGGAGACTATAGTTTTCTTTGAATCCATATCAACGATAAATGTGTCCGCAACATTTAGAAGAGAGAATATGAATGTGCCTTTCTCACTGCTCAGAATCCTGCTCTTTCGTTTATATCCTTGCAGTAATTCCTTAAAGGCCTGAGCAGTCTCCTCCTCGGTATAATAGCCTACAGCAGTTATGGTAAATTCCTTGATAGAATTTGGTTCGGCATCCATACGAAAATATGCCGGGCAGTAGGAATATTCCTCAGTCTCATCGGTTGAATACAACAGATTCTGCCACCTCTGCTCGGAGGGGGTTTCGAGACATACTGCTCTATCAGATTGAAGAGCTATATATCCGTTTGGGGAATTGATCCCAAGAATATTCTTTGTAAAAAATCTTGGCTTGAACCCTATCCCCTTATTTTTTGTTAGCCTCTCGAGACCCCTGGAATTCACCAAGGGTCTTACCTTAAACCTAATCTTATCATCGGATTTATTATCCACAGAATAGAAAGCTATCAGTGCATTCTTATCAGAGAGGGGGATTATGCGCTTGGTTACCCTGACACCCTTTGCCCTGTAGTAAAATGAAACGGAATCGTAGCTGAACTCAAATTTATTCAGGTATCTGTAACCATCGGAGGTGGTTCCATCGGGGTACTCGTTCGTATGAAGCGGAAGTACCGAATTCTTAAACTCAATCTCATCATCCAATTTCTGCAGATAGACCATTCTCCTCAGACCCCTGCATCCGGAAACCAGCAGGCCATGGAAGCTATTATTGTTTAAACCTATAACGGTGGAGGATGAATAACCCCCAAGTTTGTTCGGGATGATCCACTCAAGCTCCTTCGACCTCTTCAGGCCCAATCTGTTCGGGTTAAATGTAGCGAATGGGAACGCCTTCATTGAGCCTATGGAAGTCATTTTATCCTCTTTGACATAACATATTGACTTAAAACTAAAGAATCTTTGAAATAACGTAGTCGGTAAACTCAGAAGTCTTTGCATCCCCGCCGAGGTCATATGTCAATTTTTTACCTTCTTTAAATGATTCAGTTATAGCCCTCTCTATTGAATTGGCAGCCTTTTTTTCCCCCATATACTTTAACATCAGAACCCCGGCGAGTATTGCAGCAGTTGGATTTACCTTATCCAACCCGGCGTACTTTGGAGCTGAACCATGAACCGGTTCAAACACGGCAATTTTATCTCCTATATTTGCAGATGGGGCAATTCCAAGGCCCCCGACCAACCCGGCGCATAGGTCCGAGATTATATCACCAAATAGATTCGGTGTCAGGAGAACATCATAGAGCTCTGGTTTTACAACTAACTGCATGCACATATTATCAATGATCCTGTCCTCAAACTCTATCTCCGGGAACTCCTTAGAGATCCTTCTCGCAGATTCCAGGAATATGCCATCGGTAATCTTCATGATGTTGGCCTTATGCACCACAGTTACCTTCCTCCTCTTCTCCCTCCTTGCGTATTCAAATGCGAATCTGGCTATCCTATCCGATGCTTTCTTTGTTATTATTCTTACCGTCTCGCCCTCACTCCCGTCCCTCTTTGTATAGCGCTCAATCCCCGCATACAACCCCTCGGTATTTTCCCTGATGATTACTATATCGATATTTTCATATCTCGATTCAATTCCCTTAAATGACCTTACTGGCCTTAAATTTACGTATAGATCCAGCGCCTTTCTCAGCGCAACATTAACGCTCCTGAATCCGGAGGCAACCGGAGTTGTTATCGGCCCCTTCAGAGCCACCTTATTCCTCCTTATGGAATCCAAAACGCTATCCGGTAAAGGAGTCCCCTCCCTCTCCATAACCCCGGCTCCGGCATCAACCCGCTCAAATTCTATCTTAATACCGGTAGCTTCAATCACTTTAACACAGGAATCTATAACCTCCGGTCCAATCCCGTCCCCGGGAATCAGAGTAACCTTGCGCATTTGATCACCTTATAGTTATAGGAATAGTTCAATTAAACCATCATATATATAATAACCGGGGTTATAAAGGCCTCTATAAATGCCGCAATGGCAATGAATAGGAGGGATGCGAAACCAACCTTTAGTGTATCATCCAGAATTCTATCTATATTCGGGTCCCTTCTGATCACATGCACACCGAAACGCAGTCCAGCTGCAGTAGCTATCAAAAGTGCGGCAAGTTCAAATATTCCGTGTGCGAATACTGCCGCAGTTGCTAGATGGAAGGGAAGTATAGCATAGACCATACCAATAGTTCCCGCGGTAATCGATACCCCAAGTAAGGGCGGAAGTACAAAGAACATGCCGCTCAAAGATAGAGTGATAATTACGTTGGTATTGTGAGAAAAGTAGTGGAAGACATCTATAAAGGGCAATGATGTGTAGGGAGTTCCAAAAAGACCCTCGCCCCAGTCCTCTACAAGAATATCGGTTATGTAGCCGGATAGAAAGGAAAATTGACTCATTATCAGATAACCGATAGAGAACCCAGTGCCCGCAAAAAGAGCGCTTAACAGAATATAGTTCATATTCCCTCTCACAAAATCCATCAGGATAGATGGGGAACTCAACACAAAACTCTTTGATCTTGAGAGATACCCCTTTATTAATTCGATCCTTACATCCCGTATCTTTACGGGGTTATAGGTTATATTCAGGAAGAAATTCAACCTGGCCAGATCCATCCACGGATTCATAAAAAACAGGATGATCAATGCAGAGAGTGGCGATATACCCAGGCTGAACAGGGAGAGGGGTATCTCCAGAGAGATCACCAACAGAGAGTATACCAACCATATGACTGCTGAAACGACAATAAACAGGAGTATCTGCCATATATTTTTAATGACCAGGTCTGCACTCCTCCTTATCGAGTCCATGATACCTCTGTTCTCGATCACGATGGATGTCTCAACAAAGAAGAATGGAAGACTGATTAAAATCCATAGAAACAACCACAGAATGAAGGAGAAAATGACCAAGAAGAGGATCACGAGTGAATATAATGATGAATGCCCGGGCAACAGAGCAGAGATTATAAGAGCAACCGCGCCAAAGAAGATAATGGAATAGATAAGAAACAAAAGGAATAATAAGATACGTATCCCGAGTATCCGCCATACGCAATTCCTGCCATAATACAGAAAATTTTTAAATGTAATCCCATCGGTAATACCCCCCCAGAGATAACCAATGCTTCCTCCACCGACATATGCATAGAGGACTAAAAAAAGGAGGTATAACGCAGAGATCAGAATCAGGGATATGGCAGATAAGATAACTATCTCGGGTCCCATGGCGGAGAATCTCTTGATCAAATCCGGATAAATCCCTGGAAACGACTCCGTATAGGCATCACTGAAGATATCCTGATAATCTCTCAGGACAGGGGCTATCTCAAAAACGAGGGGTAACGAGAGCAATATTAAAACTGTCAATATGCACCATATAAAGGCGCTGGAAAGGGCATCAGAAATCAAAGAAGGAATTACCAGACGGGGGGCATTCATCAGCTGTTTAAAACCGGAGACAAAGTATAGAAATGCATCCCAGGTCGAGCCCTTATAAGGGCTTTTTTCTTCGGGCATATGACCACCTACATCATATTATCATTCAATCCAGCTTAAAGCCGTGATATTTTCTAAAATGCGGAACCAAACCGCCATCTCTCAGAATTTTTAGCATAAATCCCGGGAGAGGTTTTACCTTCATCTCCAGATTTTTATCCCTGTTTATCACAAGACCCCTCTCCAGGTCCACCTCCAATTCATCATTGGAATCAATTTTATCCGTCTCTTTACATTCAATAACCGGGAGACCTATATTTATCGAATTTCTAAAGAATATCCTCGCAAATGACTTTGCGATTACCGCAGAGATCCCAGCATATTTTATAGCCAGGGGTGCCTGTTCCCTGCTTGAACCGCAGCCGAAGTTTTTTCCGGCAACGATAAAGTCCCCATTTCTTATCTTTCCGTAGAATTCCGGGTCGAGATCCTCCATCACATGCCTCGCCAGTTCCCTGTCATTTAGGGTCCTGAACTTGTACCTCCCGGAGATTATTAAATCTGTGTTGATATCGTCCCCAAATTTATGAGCCTTGCCCCTGAATTTCATCCTCATCACATAAATCGCATTCAAACTTTATATTCTTTTTCTCCAAAGTTTAATCAGGGGCCTGGGCTCATCTCTATTCTCTATCTCTCTCGTCTCCCCCGAATAAACTCCTCGACCATCTCTCTGGCTCTCTCATCCGGAAATTGCTGCGGTGGATGTTTCATGGTATATGCGGAAATCGAGGTAAGGACACCCCCAACCCCTCTGTCCAATGCCAGCTTACAGCATCTAATGGCATCTATTGTACAACCGGCAGAATTTGGCGAGTCTTCAACACTCAACCTCAATTCTAAATTCATTGGAACGTCGCCAAAGATTCTCCCCTCCATCCTCAAGAAACAGATTTTATTATCCTTTTGCCATGGTACATAATCGGATGGGCCTATATGAATATTCTCCGGGTTCAGGGGTTCACTTAAAAGGGATTGGACTGCCTCTGTTTTGGATACCTTCTTTGATTTCAATCTCTCCCTGGCCAGCATGTTCAGAAAATCTGTATTTCCACCGGTGTTTAGCTGATAGGTTCTGTCTAATTTAACCCCTCTCTCTGTGAATAGACGTGTAAGTGCTCTATGGGTGATAGTGGCTCCAAGCTGTGACTTGACATCATCCCCTACTATGGGAAGGTTCTTTTGTTTAAATCTATCTGCCCACTCGGGATTGCTGGCTATAAAAACGGGGACGCAGTTTATAAGCCCGACATTCGCCTCTAAACAGCAGTTTGCATAGTATTTGGTTGCCTCTTCCGAACCAACGGGAAGGTAATTTAAGGCTATTTCGGCCCCGCTCTGCTCTAAAACATCCACTATATCGGCTTCTTTTTTATCTGAAACTATGAAGGTTCTGTCATCCGGGTATTCTTTCATGTGCCGGGCAACACCATCCAGAACCCTGCCCATAACCACATCAACACCAGTTCTTGGAATGTCCCCGCAGAATACCTTGGTGCAATTTGGTTTGGCAAAGATAGCCTCGCTCACATCCTTACCAACCTTTCGCTTATCTATATCGATCGCAGCCACAACCTCTATATCGTAGGGTTTATACCCCCCAATATCCCAATGCATCAAGCCAATTGCATCCTCTGGCTTTTTATCTTTATAATAATAAATTCCCTGTATCAGGGAACTTGCACAGTTACCAACACCGATTATTGCAATCTTTATCTTTTCCATACCACACCCCTCCTTCTTCATTTTATTTTATTATCTTAATTTTTCCAGAACAAGGCGATTCGTTTAGTAGTATATTAAGGGAGTGAAAATCTAAAAATCACGCTCTTGTTATGGCTTTGGGACAAATCCAATATATTAACCGACGTATGCCCTTAAAATATCCTCGACATCAACTATTCCGAGGAGATGCCCCTCCTTATCGGTTACGGGTAACCTTATAATCTTATTCTCGGTCATGATCCTCGCGGCATCCTCTATCTTCGAATTAGCGGTTGTTGTTATCGCCGGGGTCTTTATAACCCTTTTTACGGGAACAAGCCTGGTTCTTCCGGACTCCTTTGAAAGCCTGACTGAACCTTCTCTGATTATGTCACCCCGGGTTATCATCCCGATGACCTTGCCCTTCTTTAAGACAGGAAAACCGCTGAAACCACTGCTGTACATCTTATCCCATATCCTGGAAAGCTCATCCTCCTGTTCGCAATAGATGACATCCGTGGTCATGATCTCACCTACCCTCTTTTTCACCGGTCTGTATCCGTTTTTCACAAAGGCAGATAATACGTCTGTGGATGAGATAATGCCCACCAATTTGTTATTATCAACCACTGGCAGTTGTCTTATGCCGGATTTTATCATCCTCCTCGTGCACGAGAACAGGTCTTCCTCGGGCGTTATCGTAATTACATTCCTGTTCATTATTCCCTCGACCAATAGATTTGTCTTGCTGGATGTAATCCTTAAGACATCACCCCTTGCAATGATCCCAATCAATCTATCGTGCTCCAGGACCGGCAGGGCCCTGTAACCCTTCTCGCGCATGATGGATCTGACCTTGGTCACAAGGTCCGAGGCGTGAACGTGTACGGGATTTTCTGTCATTACGTCCTTTACCAAGATCATTTTGTCTCAGAATTTTCGAAAAAATAGAACTTAATCCTCACTGGCACACTCCTCACACACCAATCTCCCATTAAGGGGCCTTAGGTCCTCAGAATAATTGCCACATACCTCACAGATCCCGGAGATCGTGGTGGTTGGAGAGGCTATATCTGCTATGTCCCACTGACTGTGCTCTCTTATCAATAAATGTAATGCTGGCTCCACTCGAACAAGGTCGAATTCAGATAACATCCCGATAATGTTGCCATCCTGTGTAACTATCAATCTTCTTATTTCTCTGTCCCGCATCACTCTGGCTGCATCGTCTATGTCAGCATCCGGCGTTATCGTAATTAGCGGTGATGTCATTATCTTGGAAACACAGATTGTTTTTGGGTCCTTTCCAGTGGCGACAACCTTGGCTATTATGTCCATATCCGTAACGATCCCGACACCAACCCCATTATCAATAACAATTACAGAATCAATATCGTTCTTTTTCATTATCTCTGCAACCCTCTGAACATTCTCATCCGGCTTTACATAAATAACACCCCTGGTCATGGCATCCCCAACTTTTAGTTCCATTTTTACTGTAATAATTTATTTCAATAAAGTATAAGGAACTTGAATTAAAATATGGATGAATTTTAAAGGACGATGTCCGTCGAATTCAATTTTGAGATAAGGAACAAGGATATGGCCGCAAGGATCGGTAGGCTTGAGATAAACAAGAAGGAGCTGGAAACACCCGCATTGATACCGGTCTATAATCCAAACAAGCCAATCATCCCGGTGAAGGACCTGAGGAGAAAATTTAACGCAGGGATCCTGATGGTCAACTCCTATATAATCCTGAGGAATGAGGAACTCAGAGAGAGGGTTCTGGATCTGGGCATTCATCAATATCTGGGTTTTAAGGGCCTGATTGCTACGGATTCCGGATCATACCAGTTAATGAATTATGGAAGTGTTTCTACGACCAACAGGGAGATTATAGAATTCCAGGAGAAGATTGGCTCAGAGATAGGGGCATTTCTCGATATCCCCTCGCTTCCCAACGCCTATAAACCGAGAGCCATTGAGCAGTTGGAATTAACTCTAAGGAGATCAAAGGAGGCAAAAAATTCAAAATTTGTCGTTAATGCTGGAATTCAGGGCTCTACATACCTGGATCTTAGGAGGATGGCGGCGAGAAAAATCGGAAGGCACTTCAAGCTCTGCGCAATCGGGGGCATCGTCAGGCTCATGGAGGAGTATCGCTTCAGTAATTTGGTTGACATTATTGCGACCGTGAAGAAAAACCTACCATTGGATAGGGTAGTTCACGCGTTTGGTCTGGGCCACCCAATGGTTTTTTCTTTAGCAGCCGCTCTCGGTTGTGACCTCTTTGATTCTGCCGCCTATGCCCTCTACGCACAGGATCAGAGATATATGACAGTGAATGGAACCAAGAGATTGGATGACCTGGAGTACCTACCCTGCTCCTGTCCCGTGTGCAGTAAATACGGGATCGAATTAAAAGAGCTGGAGGAGAGGGAAAAGACGAGGAATCTTGCAATGCACAATCTCTACGTTAGCCTTGAGGAATTGAATAGAGTCAAACAGGCAATAAAAGATGGTAATCTGTGGGAGTTGTTAAGTATCAGGGCAAGGTCTCACCCAGATCTACTGACGGGGCTCGAGAGATTAAGGAAATATGGTAAATGGCTCTCGGAGCTGGATCCGATTACCAAGAAGTCACCCCTCTACTACCTGGGTGGAGAATCCAGGTACCGACCGGAGGTTATAACTGCGAGGAAAAGGATCAAGAGGGTTTCCTCGATGAACAGGGTAAAGATCCAACCCTTCGGCAAGGTTCCTATAGAGATTCTGGATATCTATCCCTTCGGCTCTTTTGGAGCCCCAGAAAGCCTGATCAAAGAAGAGCCATGCTTTAATGTTCGCGAGATGGAGAAGATAAAGGGAATTATGGAATATCAATTTGGTTCAAATGCGTCAGAGCTTATAGAAAAAAATTTCAGAATTAAGAAATCTAAAAGGACGGGAAGGATAAGGGGGATCTACCGAGGAAGCGAACTCATTGCTTCAGTACGCGCATCCGATCACTTTATAATCCCAAAAAGCTATCTGGCAGATAAATTAAAGAAAAAATTCAGATACCCAAGGCTGAGGGTGGTTGTTGATGACGATGCGGTACCCTTTGTCTCCAGGGGAAGGAGCGTCTTCGCAAAATTTGTAGTGGACATAGATCTGGAGTTAAGGGCCAATGATGAGGTTCTTGTGGTTGATAGAAGGGATAATTTAATAGGGATTGGAAC
>Ga0190363_1001570_pt1 | contig 13444 bp, 16 predicted proteins | sample 48721867_MG_FD_161272 | JGI IMG/M metagenome (GOLD analysis project Ga0190363, IMG submission 161272) | Hydrothermal vent microbial mat bacterial communities from Southern Trench, Guaymas Basin, Mexico - 4872-18-6-7_MG | ecosystem: Environmental > Aquatic > Marine > Hydrothermal vents >...
AATGGCCACGCAAAATGGTGCAAGAGCTTTGCGTTTAAACGCTGGAGTCATAAAAGAAGGGGCCCTTGCAGATGTAGTTATATTTGACTTCAACAAGCCACATTTAAGACCAATAACCAATGTAATCTCTCACATGGTGTATTCAGCCAATGGTAACGATGTGGAGACAGTGATAATCGATGGGAAAATCATCATGCTCGATGGGGAAGTCTTAACTGTGGATGGGGAGGAGATTATAAATAAAGTGCAAGAGATAGTGGACAAGCTTCACTAATCTTTTTATTTTGTAACTTCAACTTATTTTTGGTGGGAACATGGTTGAGCTTAGTTTTGGTTCTCTCACATTTAAAGTGGCTCAAGGAGACATAACAAAGTTTCCCGCTGAAGCTATTGTTAACGCTGCTAACAAATATCTTGAACATGGTGGTGGAGTGGCCTATGCAATAGCAAAAGCAGCAATTGGGAATGCGAGAGACTACATAAAAATAAGCAAAGAAGCTATGAGAGAGCAGATTGGAAGGGATTGGATTGAACATGGGGAAGTAGTTGTAACACCGGCCTTAAAAATGGAACAACATGGGATTAAGTACGTCGTTCATACAGTTGGTCCTTATTGTGGTGGTACGTGGGATGATGACAAGAAGGAAAAGTTAAAGAAGGCGATTCTTGGGGCTTTGAGAAAGGCTGAAGAGATTGGAGTTAAAAGCATAGCATTTCCAGCCATAAGTGCAGGCATCTATGGATGCCCCTTTGAAGAGGTCGTGAAAACTTTTGTGGAGACAGTCAAAGAGTTTTCAAGAGAAGCGAGAAACGTGAAGGAAGTGTATCTGGTCCTCTACTCTAAAGAGAATTACGAGAGAGCTTTAAGGCTTCTTTAAAATGGTGATTCAATGAAAACGGACAAAAAACTCAAAAAGAACTGCTATTCCGAAAGCCTCAGCTGGCTTCCACTTCTTTTAGTGTTCAGACTTGCCTTTCGGGTCATATCGGTTATGGGTGCCCTTAGCATTGTCTTCTTTTATAACGCTCCCCTCCTCATGAAGTTACCCATGTCTCGTTTTGCCATTCCGGGGTACATCCTCCTTATGGGTGTTCTGGAAGTTTACCTTGTGGTAACCCTTGGGAGGAGAGCCTTTCCCATAAAAGCTTTGATCGTCTATTTCAGTATAGCGCTCCTTTTTGAGCTACCTTATGCCGTTTTAAGTGGAGACTCACTGGGGTTAAAGCTCTTTGTTCTCCCATGGTATTTGAGTGCGCTAATTGGGTTTGGTCTGGTTTTATGCTCGTTGGAACCTGTCAGGATGCTAACTTCTCAATAATGTCTAGTTTTTGAGAATGGTGCACTTCTAAAGCTGAGATCATCCAATAGATAATAGTTTTAGCTCTCATCCTCTCTTTTTCTAAAGTAACAAGACACTAACCCTAACGCTTCACAACTTAATTCTAACAATCCCCGTAACCAACAACTAACAGGAAAGGAGCGGTAATATCACCAATATGTACAAAATTAGAGCTGGTTCAGAGAGTGGTTCATACATGAAAGATCCAAACACCAAAGGCACGACAACTATTGTTGCCTAATGTTGATTAAGCATTATGCTGTACTTTCTAAAACTCGTCTATGGATTTAACCATAACGGGAGATTTAATTTAGATAACTCATGTGTTTAACATGTTCGCCATAAATTTTTAAATTTGCAAATTTATAATGATAGTTGAGGGGATATATTTGTGAAAGTGAAGGTAGTAATGCCAAAATTGGGACTAACTATGGAAAGCGGGATTATAATAAAGTGGATGAAAAAGGAGGGGGATTCTGTTAGGAAAGGTGAGGTAATAGTGGAGGTGGAAAGCGAAAAGCTTACTGGAGAAGTTGAGTCCCCGGCTGATGGAGTTCTTGTTAAGATAATACATGAGGAGGGAGATGAGGTTCCTGTTGGGGAGCCGATAGCGTTAATTGAAACGGGGGTGTAAAGATGAGAAAATTTGGGGCTGTGTTGTTGTTGGGGATTTTGATTTTTGGCGTGATTGAGGCTGGATGCGTAGGAAAAGAGACCCCCACTTCTACGAGTCCAACCTCTACGGCATCGGAATCAACATCGCCATCTTCTTCAGCATCTCCCGCACCCGCTAAGGTATACAAAATGAGTGTTGTCGTGGGACCGAATTCCCCTTGGGGACAGGCTGCGAAGATGTGGGCAGATGAAGTTGAGAAAAGGACAAATGGCAGAGTGAAGATTCAGGTATATTTCTCTGGACAGCTTTTTGCAGGGAAACAGACAAATGAGTTTGTTTTACTTAGCCAAGGAGTTGCGGACTTTGCAGTTGGTTCAACAATAAACTGGGCACCTCAGGTTAAGGAGCTGAACTTGTTTATACTGCCATTCTTCTTCCCCGAAGGGAACGAGAAGGGAGATATATACAAGGCAGTTGACGCCGTAGAAGATGGAAAAGCGGGTGAAAGAATTGCAAAAATACTGGAAAGTAAAGGTGTAATCCCATTGGCGTGGGGTGAGAATGGATTCAGGCAAATAACCAACTGGAAGCGCCCGATTAAAACTCCAGATGACCTTAAAGGGCTGAAAATTAGGGTAGTGGGTTCACCCATATTCATTGACACATTTAAAGCCTTGGGTGCCGATCCAACAATGATGAACTGGGGTGATGCTATTACAGCATTCCAGCAGAGAGTAGTTGATGGGCAAGAAAACCCAATAAACATCGTTATAATTCCATATAAGATTCATGAGTTTCACAAATACATGACAATATGGGACTATGCAATTGATCCGCTAATATTCGCCGTAAACAAAAAGACGTGGGAGTCTTTTGACCCGGAGACCCAGCAGATAATAAAGGAAGCCGCCATAAAAGCAGCCAGATGGGAAAAAGCTATGGCACGTATAGGTCTTGATGATGGCACCTCCCTAGAAATATTAAAAGAAGAATACAACTACACTCCCGAAATAACAGATCCTATCAGCTTTTTGGAAGATAAGGGAATGGAAATAACAACTTTATCTCCAGACCAGAGGGCAGAATTCAAAGCCAAGGTTGGCGGTGTTTACAAGACATGGATATCGAAGATTGGAGAGGAACTAGTAAATGATGCAGTTTCAGATATTGAGAATGCCCTTGGGATAAAAGTCGAAATTCCCTCATGACCCATTTTTAATTTTTCTTTTTTCGGAAAGGAGGTGTTTGATTTGGATGAGAAAGTAGAAGCGGAAGGATATGTTGCAGCCGTTCTTCTTCTTATCATGATTCTTGTAGCGTTTGTAAACGTTGTTACAAGATACCTCTTTCACGCTTCTATAGCGTTTACAGAAGAAATTGAAGTGGCATTTTTCGTGTGGATAACGTTTCTGGGGATAGGTATGGCATTTAGAAGAGGTTCTCATCTAGCCATGGTGTTTGTAAGGGATAGAGTGCCCGTAAGAAAGCATCTCATAATATTCGGGCAGATACTCAGCTTAATCCTTTTCATTGTGGTTCTTTATCTCACAGCCCAGTATGTCTATCTTGATATGACAATTTATCATTCGACGACGATGGCTTTGGGTATTCCAATGTGGATATATACAATTGGAATGCCGATAATATCCATTCTGGTGATTTTTAGAATAGCACAGAGCATAAGGGAGGCCATGAGAAATGCTTGATCCTTCGGTTCTTATACTTCTCATCTTTGGTATTCTCCTTCTTGTCGGTGTTCCGATAGGAACATCCCTTGGTATAGCCTCGATATTTGCAATCTGGCACTATGCTTATGGGATTGAAGTGGTTGGACCAAACATATATTCGGCTATAGCAAAGTTTCCTTTACTCGCAATCCCGTTCTTTGTAACTGCGGGTGTAACCATGCAGGAATCGGGCATCGCGGAGAAAATAATAAGACTGGCAAAACTTCTAATAGGAAACATCTATGGGGGTCTTGCAATAGTTGGAGTAGTGGTGGCAACATTTTGGGGAGCAGTTTCTGGTTCGGGACCAGCGACTACGGCGGCATTGGGGGTTATCTTAATTCCAGCATTGATAGCTAGTGGCTACTCCAAAGGCTTTTCGGCCGGTGTCATATCAACCGCATCTGGTTTGGCAATAATAATACCCCCAAGCATAGCCTTTATCATCTACGGTGTAATAACGAGTGTCTCCATTGGAGCACTTTTTATTGGAGGTATAATCCCCGGATTAGTCACAAGCTCCCTTTTGATAATAACAACATACCTGATATCCAGAAAGAAAACCTGGAGGGGAGGTGTTGAAAAAAGGAGCATGGGTGAAATTGTTGACGCATTTAAAGATTCCCTCCTTGGTCTATTAGCTCCATTGATAATACTTGGGGGGATTTATGGAGGAGTATTTACCCCAACTGAGGCAGCAGTTGTTGCGGTTGTTTATTCTTGGTTCATAGGGGCTGTTGTTTACAGGACGATAACCTTTAAGAAGTTTATCAAGATTCTAAGAGACTCCGCAGAGACCTCGGCTGTTGTTATGTTTGTTGTTGCATTTGCAACACTATTTTCATGGGTTGAGCAAACCGCAGGTTTGATAGATCGTGCAGTAGCTGCGATAATAGGTTTTTCAGTTAATCCAATAGTTGTACTGTTTCTGATTAACATCATGCTACTGATTGCCGGGATGTTTCTGGATGCAATTTCAATATATTATGTTTTCCTCCCCATCTTCATGCCAATTATGCAGCATTTTAAATGGGATCCTCTGTGGTTTGGAGTTGTCATGACCATAAATCTTGCAATAGGTCAGGTAACTCCGCCTGTTGCCGTGAATGCATATGTCGCGGCAAATATAGCCAAGGTATCATTAGAGGACATAGCTAAGGAGGCACTTCCACTAATACTTGCCGCCATACTGGCATTAATAATCGCGATGTTGTTCCCACAGCTTTCTCTCTGGTTACCTAGACATGCGGGTCTATATTAGGGGGTGTTTGAATGCGGGTTAGATGGGAAGACATACCACGAGAAAAGCTGATTTGGATGTACGAGACAATGGTGAAGATAAGAAAGTTTGACACGACGGCGGAACAGAATTTCCTTAGGGGTGAAATTCCCGGATTTATCCATTCGTATGTGGGAGAAGAAGCCATTGCAACAGGAGTCATGGCAAATCTTAGGGAGGATGATTACATAACGAGCACTCACAGGGGACATGGGCACATGATAGCAAAGGGTGCGGATTTAAAACGAATGATGGCAGAGCTTTATGGAAAAGAGACCGGATACTGTAAGGGGAAAGGAGGTTCAATGCACATAGCTGATGTTTCAAAGGGCGTACTGGGAGCTAATGGAGAAGTTGGTGGAGGAATTCCCATAGCAGTTGGAGCGGGACTTGCAATTAAATTCAAAGGAACAGATCAAGTTGTTGTTTCGTTTTTTGGGGATGGAGCAACAAACAGGGGTGCATTCCACGAAGGGCTGAATTTTGCCACAATTTACAATCTTCCGGTGGTATTTGTTGTGGAGTTCAATGAATATGCATCGACAGCTCCCGCAAAAGAAATGATACCGGTCAAGAATGTTGCGGTTCGGGCAGCTTCATATGGAATACCCGGAGTGACAATTGATGGGAATGATGTTCTTGGGGTTTATGAAGCCGCAAAAGTGGCAATAGAGAGGGCAAGATTCGGAGGAGGCCCGTTTTTAATAGAGGCCAAGACGTACAGACTGAAAGGGCACTTTGTTGGAGACCCCGAGCTTTATAGATCCAAGGAAGAAGTTAGGAAATTCTGGGAAAAAGAGCCCATAGGGAGATATAAAAAATTCTTACTTGAGAATGGCATTCTGACTGAAGAAGAAATGGAAAAGATAGACAGAAAAGTGGACGAGATGATTGAAGAAGCTGTTGAATTTGCGAAAAGGAGCAAATTCCCAAGACCAGAGGACGCGCTTACGGATCTCTTCGTTGATGATTCCGGCTATGACTACTGAGGTGAACAAAATGGGGGAGAGAATTATAACCTTTGCCCAAGCAATATGTGAGGGTATTCTTGAAGAGATGCTTAAGGATGAAACCATCATAACCTACGGAGAAGATATAGCAAAGCAGGGAGGAATATTCGGAGCATATAAGTGTTTGCTGGGAAATGTGGGAGATAGAATATTTGATACCCCAATTTCGGAAGAGGTGATATACGGTTCAGCTCTTGGTGTAGCAATGGCTGGCATGAAGCCTGTGGTGGAGTTTCATTTTGCCGATTTTCTCTTCACCGGAATAACAGCAATAACAAACCAAATAATGAAAATTAGGTACATGACGGGAGGACAGGTTAGCCTGCCCATAGTTCTTAGAGGACCGGATGGGGTCGCAAAATCTGCGGCTGCTCAGCATTCCCAAAGCATAGAGACAATATTTATGCATGTGCCAGGAATAAAAGTTGTCATTCCTTCCACCCCGTACGACGCCAAGGGGCTTATAAAGAGTTCAATAAGGGATCCAGACCCTGTGATATTTTTCGAGCACAAATCTCTTTACAAAATAAAGGGCCCTGTTCCAGAGGAAGAATACTATATACCCCTTGGAAAAGCTGATGTAAAGAGGGAGGGAAGTGATGTAACAGTTATAACTACGTCAAGAATGGTACATGAGTCTTTGAAAGCTGCAGAACACTTGGGAAAAGAGGAAATTGATGTCGAAGTCGTTGATCTAAGGACCCTTGTTCCATGGGATAAAAAGACCGTTCTTAAGTCAGTAAAGAAAACAGGAAGAGCAGTAATTGCTCATGAGACTTGGAAAAGGGCAGGATGGGGAGCTGAGATCGCTGCAACCATATCCGAAGAATTATTCGGACAGCTTGAAGCTCCTATACGGAGAGTGGGAGCTAAAAACGTACCTCATCCTTTCAGCCCTTCACTGGAGCAGTTCATGATACCAAAGGTGGATGATGTCATCAATACCGTGAAGTCTTTATTTTAGTTCCATTTTTTCTGTTTTCTTCTTTTATCTTTAAAAGATTGGAAAGCAGCTGTATGCTGGTGCCTTCAAGCTTTCTGAGATTTTTCACAACAGTTGCTTTTGAGACACCAATGCTCTCTGCTAATTTAGTTAGCGTGGTGCCTCTGGGATAGCTGTAATATCCTCTTCTTAAAGTTTCTTTTAGTAGGGTTTCTTGGGTTTTAGATAGATTTAGGCTGGTTAGAATAGATGCCATTTGGAGATAAGTTAGTGGATTCGCCATGAGCCATATCATCGTTCTGAGATCCTGTCCTTTAGTCTTCCCTTTTTCCACAATTTTCACTTCGTTCTTTTCCTTAAGCCTGTTCAGAACTTCGTTTTCATCTCTCTTATTTTTGAGAATAGCAAACCACCTCTCGAAGCCACCAAATGCATAAAGGGAGCGCTGAAAAACAACATGGGACTGAAGGAACTTTTCCATTGCATCCGTAGTTTTACACACTACTTCAATGTCTTCTCCGGATTCATCCTTCCAAAGGGCTCTAGCATGTTTTACGTATTCATTTTTTCTGATAATCTCCATGGCATTTTGAACCTCTTCTCCTCTTACAGTAAAGAGAACGCGGGTTTCCCTGGGAAGAACATGAGGCATTATAATATAAATTTTCAGATCTTCCATTTTTTCGGAGAGGTACACAATTGGACAATCCGGTTGCCATATATCTAGTAATAAATATCTCATGATACTACGTCTGTAAATTTGATTTTTATGTTTTTTGTCTGGTACGTCTTGCTCGGCATCTCTGGGTAGTAAGTTGTAACATCGTTTGAAGAGCTGATATTATTGCTTTTGCTGGACTTTGCAAGTTTTTTAGTTTTCCGGATTCCCGGAATTGTGAATACTGTAGTTTCTGGGGGGTTTAATTCGAAGATCTCACCTGAAAATCTGACAATCATCTAAAGAAGGAAGAGGATGAAAGTTATTACAAACATGCCTAGGTAAACAGAAAAACCCTTAACTCCCTTTTCCAATCTTCTCATTGGTGATGGGCATGAAAATCGAGGACGTTTATATCTGGGATATAAATGCTAAGTGGCTTGGAATCTCTCCTTTTCAGCTCATGGAGAATGCAGGTGCCGACGTTGCAAGGGTTATAGAGGAGAAGTTTGGTAAGGGCCTAAAAGTAGCAATTTTCTCTGGAACGGGAAACAACGGGGGAGACGGATTTGTTGCGGCTAGACATTTAAGCTTTGAAAATGAGGTGATACTTTTCTTGATTGGAGATGAGGCAAAAATCAGGAGTGAAGAGGCCAAACACAACTGGGAGATTCTTAAAAAGCTTGATTTTATAAAAATCAAGACCACCAAAGACTCAAGCCAGATAAAGGAGTTAAGTCTTAAAGGCTTTGATGTAATTGTTGATGCTCTTCTCGGGGCTGGAACAAAAGGAGAGCCTAGGGAGCCCATAAAAAGTGCAATTGAAAAAATCAACGAGTATTCTGGAAAAACAAAAATTGTGAGCATTGATTTGCCAAGCGGTTATCCTTCAAAGGTATGTGTAAAATGCGACTTTGCGGTAACTTTTCAGTGGGATAAAGAAGAATATGATGGCTTTGAGAGGATAGTAGCTAAGATTGGTTATCCCAAAGAGCTCTACCATCTTGTGGGGCCGGGAGATGCAAAATTTGCTTTAAGAAAGAAAGGGGAGCACAAAGGACAGAATGGAAAGCTTCTCATACTCGGAGGAAGCGAAGATTATTTTGGGGCTCCCTATCTGGCCGCAAAGGCCGCAAGCTACATGGTGGATTTGGTGTATCTGGCGATGCCCGAATATTCGGCAAGACGCATTAGTGATCCGGATATAATTCTTAGACCTTTTGAGGGAAAGAACTTTAGTATTGAACACCTTGAACGGGCTCTTGAACTTTCAAAAGTGGTTGATGCAGTTATCATAGGGCCCGGAATTGGACGAAAAGAGGATACAAATGAATTAGTAAGGGAATTCATAAAAAGCTGTGAAAAGCCCATGGTAATAGATGCCGACGCCTTAAAGTCAATTGCGGAAGATTTAAATGCCCTTAAAGGTAAAAGTTTTGTTTTAACTCCACATGCTGGAGAATTTAAGATTCTATTTGGGGAGGAGCCAGGGGGGAGTTTGGAGAAGAAAGCAAAGAGGGTAATGGAAAAAGCTCAGGAAACAGGCGGCACAATTCTGCTTAAGGGAGCGTACGATATAATAAGTGATGGCAAAGCATGGAAGTACAATAAAACTGGAAACAAAGGCATGACAACTGGAGGAACCGGTGATGTCCTCTCTGGAGTGGTTGGTGCTTTGCTTGCATTGGGCAATACACCGTTAAAGGCGGCAAGCGTTGGTGCTTTTCTCAATGGCCTTGCGGGGGACATGGTAAAAGAGGAGATGGGAGAAAACTTCACGGCAATGGAGGTAGTTAAAAAGGTGCCTTTTGTTGTTAAGTGGATTTTGGAATTTTAATCTCCCAATCCTAGAAGCTCCCTTAATCTTCTTGCTTCTTCTTGTAATTTTGGAGAATTTATAAGTGTCAATAATGCCATTATTCTGATGAACTCAAGGCGGTTGATTTCGACACCTTCAAGCTTTTTGATGATATCTCTAGAAAGGTTCTCGAAGTTGCTTAGAAATTTCTTTATTAAATTTATGAACTCTTTTTTGTTTGATATTTCAAATCCAGCTTCGATGAATATTTTGTAAAGTCTTAATGCTTCATCAGTGTGTATTTTGTCCATTGCTACCAATGCATTGGCGTCATTTTCGTAGGGGGTTATTAGGAAAACCCTAGCACTTCGCCCATATAGTTTTTCGTTTCCCTCTTTTCCAATTACTTCAACAAACCCTGCCTCTTTAAGTAAGCTAACGTGTCTATGTATAGTCGATGGATCCTTGTTAAGTATCATACTAAGCTCGGAAGCTGTCATGGGGCGATCTCTAAGCAATGAGAGAATATCTACCCTGGTCTTTTCTGCTAATACTTTAATTTTTTTGGCGTCGGTAACTATAAGAACGTCCTTCATGATATCAAAATTCCTCTAATCTATCTTGGGGGGTTTCACTTTCTTCAATAATTTTCTTTCCAGCGGCCACCATATCTATGCTGTGCACGACCCCACCAAACTCCTCTATAGTTCTTACAATTTCTTCGTAGTTTAAGTTATCGCCAACAATGGTTATCTTCACGTTTTCTGTCTCTTTATCAATTTCAACGAGGGTAATGTTTACCCCATCAACCCCCCTTAACTCGCTCAATCCTAGAGCTAATTCAGTTACCATGGGTTGATGGGGCTTGAGCACATCCAATACGAGAAGTCTAATTCCTTTCGCCATTTTTATCCCAATAGGTCTTAGAGATTATTCCTTTTTAAGGATTTCTCCAAGTTTTCTCAGGAGTTCTAGAGTCTCTTTATCTCTTCCTAACTCGGCCATGCTGAGCCAGTCAACAGCGTGGATAATGTCTTCATTTGAAAATTCTTTTAAAGCCTCTTCTTTTCCCTCTAATTCCTTTGAGATTTTTGTTGTGTATGAATGTTCTTTTTCAGTGATTTTATCCATAATGTCTAGGAGTTGTTCCTCATCAAATTTATAACCAAGGGCTTTGAAAATATCGAGCTTTGTCTTCAGTTTTGATCTTGCCAAATACCTTAATTCTTCATCTCCAAGGTAGAGGTTTATATAAAATACATCAGCAGTTCTTCCATAGTATTTTTCCACTAGATTTCCTTTCATTTCTGTTCTTTTTACTTCCACCAGGTTGACTTCTTTTAGTTTTTCAATGTGGTGATACACAGTTTGTGGTGTTTTTCCAAGTATGTCTGAAAGCTGGGAAATTGTCATCTCTCTGTTTCGTAATAACTTTAATATTTGTCTTCTTGTGTCTTCGAGCATGAGTTTTATAACCTCTGGATCCGTGATGACTTTAACCTTCTTTTTCATATTGCTCACCTATTTTAACGTTCTAATAAATTTTTAAGCGTTCGGGAATATAACCTTTTCCCTTGTTGACATTCATTATTTTTCAAACCTTGCCCTGAGGGGATCAGAAATTTCATTCTCTGGAAAATTTTATAAATGTAAAATCCCACATCACACAGCAGGAGGGTACATCACTGTAAAGGGGTGAAAAAGCATGAATTTAGATTTTTTGTTCTATCCACAGAGTGTTGCTGTCATTGGGGCCTCAAATAAAGAGGGAAAAATCGGTAACGCGATAATGAAGAACCTCATAAATTTTGGATTTAAGGGAAAAATATACCCTGTTAACGTGAAAGAAGAGAAAATACTTGGAATTAAAGCTTATAAAAGTGTCCTGGAGATTCCAGAGAACGTTGATGTTGCAGTTATCTCTATTCCGGGAAAATTTGTTCCTCAGATACTTGAAGAGTGTGGCCAAAAAGGAGTAAAGGGAGTAGTTGTAATAAGTGCGGGCTTTAAGGAAGCTGGAAATGTGGAACTTGAGGAAAAGCTTCTTGAAGTAGCAAGAAAATGGAATATAAGAATTGTGGGGCCGAATTGTTTGGGAGTTACCAATATCGAAAATGGGTTTGACTGTACTTTTAATCCACCTGAGAGGCAAGCGAGACCAGAATTCGGTGGCATTGCGTTCATGAGTCAAAGCGGCGCATTTGGAGCAGCAATTCTTGACTGGGCTGCCAGACACGAGGTTGGCATGAGCAAATTCATAAGCCTTGGAAACATGGCTGATCTAGATGAGAGTGATTTTATGGAGTATTTAAAGGATGATAAGGCTACCAGAGTTATAACTGCTTACCTTGAAGGAGTAAAAGATGGAAGAAAATTCTTGGAAGTTGCTAGAAATGCCACAAAGAAAAAACCCGTTGTAATTCTAAAAAGTGGAAGAACAGAAGCCGGAGCAAAAGCTGCGGCTTCTCACACAGGTTCTCTTGCAGGAAGTTATACCATTTATCAAGCTGCTTTTGAACAAACCGGTGTTCTTGAAGCTAGAAGTATGCGCCAGCTCTTTAACTATGCTAAAGCCTTGACCATGCAAAAACCAGCGAAAGGAGATAGAGTTGCAATAGTAACAAATGGTGGTGGAGCAGGAGTTATGATGAGCGATGGAGTTCTTGAAGTGGGGTTAAAAATGGCTGACCTCAGTGAAGAGACTAAAGAAAAGTTTGCAAAGGCGATAGTGGAGGGTAAGCTTCCAGCACACATGAGCTATAAGAATCCAATAGATATCATTGGAGATGCACCTTCAAGGAGGTATGAGGTTGCTATGCGCTATGCCCTTGAAGATGAGAACGTTGATGTTTTGGCTGTTATTGCACTTTTCCAAAGCCCGGCCTTGGATGAGGGTATTGTAGAGGCAGTCGGTAGAATGCAAGAATATGGAAAACCTGTTGTTTTCATAGCCCCTGGAGGAGCTTACCCAGAGAAGATGGCTAGAAGGATAGAGAAAACTGGAGTACCAGTTTTTGAAACTGTGGAAGATGGTGTCGATGCAGTGTATGCCCTTGTTAGATATGGGCAGTATATCAAAGAACTCAAAGAGTAGAGGATTCTGTTAACTTATTGTTGGTGAAATGAAAAAATAAAAATTATCGAGTTTGCGTCTCCGCTTCGTTAGAAACAACTTTTGTTAACTTAGATATAAGCTTTGCCCGTTTGGCAAGAATACTTCCTTAGCTTTATTTCTTCGATGAGCTTGCCTATCAACTCATATCGTTCATGTGGCGTAAGCTTTTTAATATACAAGTCCATAAAAAGTTGTATGAAATTTAATCTTATAAAATTTCGCTTTAACTCCAAATTGGAGGATTATACGAATAAAAAGTGCGTGAAATACGCGTTGTGCGACATGCCGTATAAAATAAAAAGGAGGGATAAAACATGCTTGGAGTGAGACCAAATGCACAAGCTAAAAATGTGTTTGAATTATTCGCAGGTAAAGTATTTAGAGTTCCGGATTATCAAAGAAATTATGCGTGGGAGAAGAAAAATTACGAGAAATTTTGAAGATGGAGGAAAAGAAATGAGTGGGGCCCGCCTTGAAAAGTTAAAATTATTTAAACAATTTAATCTTAAATAACAATTATGACAGCGAAAAAGATTATGATTCAAGCAACTGGTTTTGGAACTGGTGCTGGAAAAAGTTTTGTGGTTGCTTTACTTTGCAGGCTTTTTAAAGAGGATGGATATAAAGTAGCACCTTTCAAAACCTTAAACTTAACTCCAGTAACTTATGTCAAAAATGGAAAAGAATTTGGATATGCTCAAGCATTGCAAGCTATAGCTGCTGGACAAGAGCCAGACTATAGGATGAACCCGTATACTCCAAAGCCTTTGGGCAATGGTAAGTTCGATATATTTCTAGAAGGTGAATGCATTAGAAGAAATTATGATCCAAGAAAAGAGTTTATAAAAGCAAGTCTAAAATCGATGTTAGGATTTAAAGAAGAATTTGAATACATAAAAGATGCTGCAAGAAGGTTTTTAAAAAGCTTATCAGAAGAGTATGATATTATCTGTATCGA
>Ga0190363_1001571_pt1 | contig 13443 bp, 11 predicted proteins | sample 48721867_MG_FD_161272 | JGI IMG/M metagenome (GOLD analysis project Ga0190363, IMG submission 161272) | Hydrothermal vent microbial mat bacterial communities from Southern Trench, Guaymas Basin, Mexico - 4872-18-6-7_MG | ecosystem: Environmental > Aquatic > Marine > Hydrothermal vents >...
TAAGCTACGGTCCATGTCAGAGTCCAACGTTATTCCTAGTTGTTCAAAGAGCATGGGAAAGAGAGAAATTCAAACCTGAAAAATTTTATACCATAGCAGCAAAAGTTGAAATTCACGGGGCAATATATGAGGCAGAATATGTTAAAGGTCAAATAAGAGATGCAAAACAAGCCAAGGAAATCTACTCAAAAATAAAAGATGCAAAGGAAGCAATAGTAAAAAACTTCAAAATCACCGCCAAAAAGAAGAAAACGCCAATACCATTAACAACGGTTGAAATGGAAAGTAGGGCAAGCAAATTTCTAAACATAAGACCTAAAAACGCCCTAGATATTGCTGAAGAACTCTACAGGCGAGGATACATCAGCTATCCAAGAACTGAAACTGAAATTTACAGCCCCACCCTAAACATTACAAGCAGAGTAAAAATGCTTATGGGAAATCCCCAATATGGAAAATATGTTAAAAAACTCTTAAGCGAAGGAAAGCTTCAAGCAACCAGAGGAACCAAAGATGACAAGGCACATCCACCAATACATCCAACCAAATCAGCGAGTCCGGGGGAAATAATAAGTAAAATGGGTAGACGAGCATGGAGGTTATACGACCTAATTGTAAGACATTTCCTAGCCACATTTAGTAAACCAGCAATAATTGAAACTAGACGTCTAGACCTAGACATAAAAGGTGAAAAATTCATTTTAAGAAAACAATTAGTAAGAGAAGAAAACTACCTCGAAATATATCCATATGAAAAACCGCAAGAAGAATATCTACCCGAACTAGAGAAAGGTGAGAAGATAAGAGTTATAGAAATATTGCTAAAAGAAGGAGAAACCAAGCCACCCCCATTCATATCAGAATCAGAACTACTAAAATTAATGGATAAATATGGTATTGGAACCGATGCAACAAAACAAGATCACATATTCACCAACATAAAGCGCGGATACATGTACGTGGAAAAGAAAAGATGCATACCAACACCACTTGGGAAAAAACTCATAGAAGCATTATATGAAAACGTGGAAGACCTAGTCAAACCTGAAGTTAGAGGATTCATGGAAAAAATGTTCCTAGAAATCGCATATGGAAAAAAGAGAATGAGAGAAGTGGTAGAAAAAGCCAAGAATTATTTCCTTGAAAAATATGACCTATTAAAGAAATATGAAGCAAAAATAGCTGAAGAAATAGCACCAGTAATAAGAGAGAGCATAAACCTCACACAACCAAAAATAAAGAGAAGAAGAACTTGGAGAAGAAGAAAACGCAAATAATCTAAATTAAGAAAGACATAAAAATTAGACCGAAAAAATTGAAATAATTCAAAAACATTATATTTGACTTGAAACAATCATACTAGGAGGGGGTTTAGTTCGCCACATTATGATGTTCTCGTTATTGGTGCTGGAATTTTAGGATTAACAACAGCCTATCACATCAAAAAAAGAAAACCTGAGAAAAAAATTCTAATTATAGATAAATTAAATGGTCCAGGACAAGGTAACACTGCAAAAAGTGGAGGAATGTTCAGAAGCTTCTTCTACTCCAAAACTAACTTTTACCTTGCAGATTCATCAATCGAATTTTATAGACATGTTGAAGAAAAAGGCATAGATTTAGGAATGAAATGGATAGGATACCTATGGCTGTTCAATGAAGAAGACTTCAAGAAGACAGAGAAAATATTAAAAGAAATGGAAAAGCATGGAGGAAAATTCATAGTTTATGATAAAAATGAATTAAAAGAAAAAATGAAAATCAACGTCAATGCAGCTGAAACTAATGAAGGAAAAATAATGAATCTAAGCAACATTGACATTGGACTCTTCGTACCCAAGGCGGGTAAAATTGACGTTGAAAAATTAGTTGCATTCTATGAAAGTGAATTTAGACGAATCAATGGAGAGATAAGATATGGAATTGAAGCTAAAAGACTAATAGTAAAACCAAGAAAAACCCTCGAAATACCAGGAGAACCATACTTCTGGCAAGAATCAACTGTAACTGGAGTAGAAACAAATAGAGGAATAATTGAAGCTGATAAAATAATAATTGCAGCAGGCGTATGGTCAAGTAAACTTTTAGACCCCATCGGCATAGACTCACATTCAAAACCCAAAAAACGCCAGATATTTGTAATCAAGGCAGATGAAAACAAACTACTACAACTACTGAAAACAACTGGATTTAACAAGTATAACTGCATGCCATTCACTATACTTCCAAAACCAAGAATCTTCGTTAAACCAGATTTAGAAGAACAATCCTTCTGGATTGGATATGCAGACGACTTTAATAGAGCCTATAAACTTGAAGAAGACCCTCAACCAGAAGAAAACTACTATAGATATGGAATCTATCCAGTATTATCACTCTATCTACCCCAATTTCAAGGAAAATATCCTATCAATGCATGGGCCGGACAATATGCAATAAACACCCTAGACCAACAACCAGTAATATTCGAAGTAAACAGCCTAATAATAGTTGGAGCCGCAAGCGGCAGTGGAATAATGAAAGCAGATGCAATTGGAAGAATAGCAGCAGCACTATACTATGGAGAAAAGGAAGCTGAACTATTTGGAGAAAAGTGGTTTAAAGTAAGCGATCTCGGAATAGAAAATAGACGAATTGAAAGAGAGAAATTCGTAATATAACAACCTCAGGAGACCGTCGTATCTTCATTCATTCCGTTTGTCTCTTCATCATCATCGGCATTATTATATTATTATTCCAAGTAAATAACTTTAGCTGAGAGAGGATTAAATTGAAGAGAGAAATTGAAATAAAAATTAGAGAAGCATATCAAACATTATTCGAAGCATGGGAAGCCCTAAGAAAACATCAAAACGATGAAGCCATAAGAAAAGCCATAAAATGCATAAAGGCATCAATGGAAACAGTTAGAAAAACATCAAAATATCTATTTAACAATGAAGACATCATCAAAACATCAGATAAAATAATAGAGAAAATGAATGGAATAATTAGGCTTGAAAGAAGAAGAATTGCAAGAGCACTACTAATTGAAAGAATATGGCTTAACCCATACCTAATAAGGCTAGTTGAAAAAGGAACATTAGACTTAAAGCCTAAAAACATCCTAAAGGAGGAGGAAGCAAGAATAGCAGTAGACCATGCCTCAGAAGTATATTACTGGGCTGACTCAGTGGTATTCAAGCTAATAAAAAGTAATAAAATACAGTTAAATAATAGAAGTTAACTCTCTATAACTCTCCTCCTACTCTTCTTACTCAAGAAAGGTAATGGCCGCATAAATATTTCAGGCAACACCAGCCATCCACCACTAGCCAACCCTATGCATAAAATCCAGTCATAAACAGTTAACTCAACAGTTTCAAAGATTAACTGCAATGGAGGCGCATACACCAATGCAAGAGTTAACAGTATTCCAGCTAAATCCGCTACCAGTAGAACCTTATTAGACATGAAACCAAGCTTATATATTGAATGCTTCTCCGACCTACAGTTAAATACAACGAAAAGTTCGAATAAAACTGCCTGTACAAAAGCCAGTGTTCTAGCCTCAGCAACACTATCCTTCAACATATAAAGACCGAGTAAATAGGCAGCCATGGTACCGAGATACTGAAATATCGATGAAGTCATTATAAATAGTTCCATATTACTTAGAATACTTTCATCCGGATCCCTAGGCGGTCTCTCCATAACATCCTCATCAGGAGGATCAAAACCTAGAGCCACAGCTGGCCCACCATCAGTAACTAGATTCAACCATAAAATTTGTAGCGGCAGTAATGCTGGCTCCAATCCAGCTAAAACACATGTAGTTATAACAGCTATCTCATCGAAATTACATGCTAATAGATATCTTACAAACTTCCTAATATTATCGTAAATAGCTCTTCCATCCCTAACAGCTCTAACTATTGTTGCAAAATTGTCATCAGCTAAAATCATGTCGGAGGCCTCTTTAGTTACATCAGTTCCCTTTATCCCCATCGCTACACCAATATCAGCAAGCTTAAGTGCAGGAGCATCATTAACTCCATCACCAGTCATCGCAACAATATGACCAATCTTCTTTAGAGCCTTAACAATTCTAACCTTATGTACAGGTGAAACCCTAGCAAAAATAGGTACCTTATCAACAATTTTAACCAGCTCCTCATCACTCATCTTATCTAATTCAGCACCAGTTAAAACCATGAAATCATCGCCTTCAACTAACCCTATTTCCTTGCCGATTGCAATAGCAGTTAACTTATGATCACCAGTTATCATTTTAACTTTGATTCCAGCCCTCCTACACTGCTTAATAGCATCCTTAACCTCATCCCTTGGAGGATCAATCATACCAGCAATACCTACAAAGACTAGATTGGTTTCAACTTGATCTGGATCCATAAGATGAAAGTTTGCTGGTAGCTCTTTGAAAGCCATACCTAAAACTCTCAATGCATTCTCAGCCATCTCATTGAAAACTTTCAATATTCTCTCTTTATCCACATCAGTTATTGGTCTAATATTATCATTCTCATAAATATGGGATGAACGTTCAAGTAAAACTTCTGGTGCACCCTTAACATAAGCCATTAATTTGCCATCAACAGCATGAACAGTAGTCATTCTCTTCCTACTAGACTCAAAGGGTATTTCATGCTTCTTAGGATACTTTTTAAGTGCCTCATGCTTCCATATCCCAGCCTTAGCACCCAAGACGACAAGCGCCCCTTCAGTTGGATCACCAAGAATCGTCCACTGACCATTCTCTTGAATTAACTCAGCATGACTACATAGGACACCAATTTTAAGCAACATCTCAAGGTGCTTATCTTCTAGAGGATTAATTCTCTGTCCATTATATAGAAACTCACCCTCAACATCATATCCAGTCCCAGTCACTTCAATAAGCTTTTGATTAACATAGATTTTCCTCACAGTCATTTCATTCTTAGTCATTGTACCAGTTTTATCAGCACATATAACAGTAGTACAACCCAGCGTTTCAACCGATGCAAGCCTCCTTACTATTGCATTTCTCTTAGCCATATCCTTAACTCCCAAGGCAAGAGTAATAGTAACAACAGCTGGAAGACCCTCAGGTACTGCTGAAACAGCTAAGCCAACAGCGGTCATAAACATTAAAAACGGATCAATATCTCTAAGCTCTCCTAAAATAAATGTAAGAATACATAGAAATATTATCAGTATACCCATTCTCTTACCAAATCTATTCAATCGCCTCATAAGCGGCGTCTCTTCCTCCTCAACCTCTTGAACCATCTCTGCAATCTTACCCATCTCAGTGTTCATTCCAGTGGAAACTACGATTGCCTCACCATAACCCATAGTCACAAGAGTACCCATAAACACCATATTCTTCCTATCAGCCACAGGAGTGTCTTCAGGCAAAACAATATCCGAATTCTTTCTAACTGGAATAGATTCACCAGTAAGCATAGCTTCATCCACTTCAAAATTCGTACACTTAACAAGTCTAGCGTCAGCTGGAACTCTATCACCCAACTCGAGAATTAGGATATCCCCAGGAACAACCTCCTTAGCTGGAACAAAAAATTCATGACCATCACGCCTAATTCTAGCTCTAGGTGCAGCAAGCTTCTTTAATGCCTCAAGGGCCTTCTCAGCCCTATACTCTTGAACAAAACCTAAAATTGCATTTAAAATTATAATAGCCACTATTGCAATTGAATCTACATGCTCACCAATAATAGCTGAAACAATGGCAGATACAATAAGTAATCCTACCAGAAAATTCTTAAATTGACCAATAAAGATCTGGAAGGGAGAAATTCTACGCCTCTCAACTAACTCATTAAAACCATACTTCTCAAGTCTAGCTTTAGCCTCACTACTACTCAAACCATCAATAGAGGAGTTAAGCTCCTTAAAGACTTCCTCAATAGTCATTGAATGCCAAGGTTTTTTAACTAACACAGTCGACCCTCCATTCTTGGATCTGACTGAACTAAAGAGATAACGATACAGATGAATATAAAAATTTATGATTACATTATGTCAAATAGGCTATGGAGAGAAAGGGAATGCCAATAGAATTGAGACGAGATGAAAAAATAGTGAAACAATTAAAACCTCATCCAATTGCATTCACCGACCTATACAGCATATTCTTATACCTAATAATCATAAACATATTATTCTACATATATTATCAAGATATTACCAACTGGCTTTTAAAACTACCAATAGTAGGATGGATACCTCAAATTAAAGACTACTTGACATTAACAATCTGGGGGTTAAGCATAATTTTACCCTTCCTAGTAATAGCACTTATAAAAGCAGTGTGGAAATGGTTCATTCTAAGCTTAATAACAGTAATATTAGGGGCAATATTCAAAATAAAACTTCAAATCCCAGAGCAAGCACCAGCCATAATAATTGGCTTAATAGGATTATCACTAGTTGAAATGTACCGTAAAGGACACACATACTACATAACGAACCAAAGAATAATCACTGAACTAAAATTCATAACACAAAAGCAGAGAGAATTCAGCTACAGTAAACTTAACGAGCTAATAGTTTCAAAAGGAATTATTGGAAGAATATTCAATGTAGGCACCATAATACCAATAACAGCTACAGATATGGGACTAGGAGAAGATATAGCTGCAGCAGGAATAGGAACAACAACTAAAATTAAAGGAGTAGAGATAGGCGGAGGAGTAATAGGTGGAAAAACAGTAGTTGTACCTAGAGGAAGAAGTGCATACACATTATTCGGAGTAAAAAATCCCGTAAAAATAAAGGAGCTAATCTCACAGTATGCATGGCAACAAGAAGAAACACCAATACTAAGGAAAATAGCAGAGGACATTGAAAAACTAGTCTACAAGGAGGAAGAGGAAACTCAAGAAAGTGAAAGTGAAGAACTCAGCTAAAATTATTTTTCACCAGAAGCCTCTGTAGGAGAGGTTAGCAGCAACATTGAAAGCATGTTAAAATCAATTTCAGCCTTAGCCCTCCACCCAATTTTTATTACACCGCCATCCTCCCTCAAATAACCATATCTAATAAATTTATCAATCAATGAATCAACTCTCCAACGAGGAAGCTTTTCAGCTAAAAGATCTTCAAGCTCCCTCCTCCTAGTAAAACCACCCCTAGAATTAACATAAGCCAATGCAGCTGCAAGAGCCCCAACATCATCAATTCTCCAACCAACAGTCAAAATATCAGTAGTCTTAGTAGGCTCCCTCAAAGTCACAACAAACAAAGCCCTATCATAATCCTCCCTCGAAACATTATTCAAATCAACATCATCCCTAAAAACAATCTTAACCTTCAAACCAAACTTAGCCAACTCTTCATCTAAAATCTTAATTACATCCAAATACTTCCTTCCCAGAGCTCGCTTAAGCTCCCAACCCTTAACACCAGGCTTCAAATGTCTTTGAAGTAAAAGTAATTGTGCAGCTCTCTTAACCTTAACTAAATAATCAACCTTCCTCCTATTCATCTCCACCCACCCTCTTAATCCAATCATCATATGAAAAAGAAATAGCAATAGACGAACCACCCTCAATCCGCCTAGGTCTATCCATGGGGATTATAAGATAGTCTCTAATTTTCGGATCAAACTCCAATGTAACGTATCCATATGAAGCTAGAAAGCTAATCATAAAAGCCTTCAAAAGAGAAGTCTCATAACTATCATCCTTAACAAAATCCCAATAAGGGATAGGTCTACCCTTAGAAAACCTTAGAACTCTCCTCCAAAATTCCTCAATCATATCGTTAAATGAACCTTCAAGAGCCAATTTATTTTTAATAAGATCCTCAATTGATGTAAGCTCCATTCCATAAACTGGAGGAGGAAGATAACCCCACCTACCCTTCAATGGAGGAAGTTCAACCCAATACTTAATTGCAGCCTCCAAAGCACTGGGAGACAAGATCTTCAGTGAAGCAATGGGATACCATGAATGAATAAGTATAGAAGCAAGCTTCTTCAAGCTAAGAGACTTAATTTTCCATTCAATAATCATGGGGTCAAAATAAAGCTTTGAAGACCTACTCTTAACCCAATCACCCTGCAACTCAACAATCTGAGAAATCTTTTCAATAGCATTTAAATCCAAAACCAAATCACTAATAGAAGAGAAATTCCTCAAATATTCATCTAATGAGGATAAAAGCTCTGGAACATCAACTTCAAAGGGATTTGAACCACGCCTTATAACATATTCACAAGCCTTAATTATACGCTCAGCAACATTCACTTTTCTACGCCTACCCATCATGCAACACTCCTAACAATAGACTTACCACCAACATTCTGAACAACAATCACATTAACATTCTTAACCTCAGGAATAATGGGACTTGGAGTAATAGCAATACACTGCACATTACTATCCTCAGCAAAAGATGAAATAAGTAGCCTTGAAATAACCTCCCTATTCCTTGGATCCATATGAATATCAAATTCATCAACAGCCCTAAAAGGCGACTTTATAAAATTCTGAGTAGCCAATAGAAAAGCCATAACAGCAGTAGTTCTCTCCCCACCACTCTGAGAATAACCATCCAAAACAACTGGAGTAATACCTCTAAATCCAATTAAAATCTCCAAACCAGCCTCCTCAACATCCTCTAAATTCGTTAACCTAACATATCCAGTCGCTCCAATCTGACTTAAAATTCGTCCATAAATAACATTCACTTTACTCAAAACATCACTAATCGCCTTCCTCCAAACCCTAACCCTATCATCAAGCTCCCTAAGCAAAAGCTCCCTATTCCTCTCAAGAACATTAATCTTCTCAGACAATTCTTCAAATGTCCTCGAATAAGTCAAATACATCTTCTCAACATCATCTGAAACATCACCAATATACTCCAAACGAAGCTCAACCGCCCTAACTCTATCCAACAATTCAGCGGGATCTCTAACAACTTTAGGAGGTAAACCTAAAGCCTCAGCTTCACGCTTCAATTCATCTAACTCTTCAAACTCCTTAGCTAAACCCCTCTCTAAACCTCTCAATTCAGACTTAGCCATATCCAATTTAAATTGAAGCAATGCTCCCTGAACCCTATTTTCAATATACCTCTCAGTCAACCGATTAATAGTACCATCAACTTCATCCAATTCCAATTGAACTTTAGTCAACCTATCTAAAGCATCACTCAAATCTCCTATGGAAAAAACACCAAACAGTTTCTCAACTTCACTTCTACCAATCTTCTCAGCCAATTTATCTATTAACTCCATTCTACCAACTTCACGGCTAACCTCAATTAAATTATGCAATATAGACTTACGCCTTCTAAGAAGACTGGACAGCTCATCCTTCAGATTCAAAGAATCATAATCAATTTTCTCAATTCTACTTCGCATAGAAGATATTTTATCATTCAACTTCCTAATTTTATCCTCAATACTCCTTATCGAGGTCTCCTTCCTATAAACTCTAGCCCAAGCTAACTCTAATTTAAGCTCATTCAGCTCCCTTTCAAGCCTCCTTTTCAATGCAAGCTTCTCATACTCACCTCTCCAAAAATCTAAGGTAGTCTTCGCCCTCTCAAGTAACCTCTGAACATTCGCCTCCTCCTTCAAAAGCTTATTCAATCGATCTTTAATCTCCCTAATCCTAGCCCTATAACCCGATAAACCTATAGCATCCTCAAAAATCCTCAGCTTCTCCTTAGGAGAAACAACAGCAAACTCCTCAACCATATTTTGATGCATTATAATCAACATGTTATCAGGATTAAAACCTAAAGAAACAAGGATATTTTGAACCTCACTCTTAGTTTTAACCCTACCATTAACCTCAAACCAATAAGAACCATCTGAACGCAAATACCTTGAAATCTTAATGGTATTAGAATGAATTTTAGGATACGGCCTCCTCCTACCCCTGGGAGAATTATCAATAACAATGGTAACTCTAGCTAACTTCTCACCCCACCTAATCAAATCACTAAGCCTTCTCCCCCTCTCAGTATAAGCTTGACCTAAAGCAACTGAAATTCCAAGCAAAATAGAAGACTTACCAGCACCATTAGGTCCACAAATCAAATTTAAGCCAGGCTTAAGGTAAATTCGACCATACTCATATGACATAAAGTTCTCTAGTATCACTTCACGTATTAGCACTAATTAAACCCCTCAACATAAACTAGTATATACACACATAAAAATTTGAATCACACATAAATTATAATATGATAGTATAGTAAGGTGAAAATAATGGTTATAGCTGGAAAAATCTTTAAACTCAGAGAAACAATACCCCTAAGAGTCATAGCCACAAAACTGTTAGACTATCGAGTAGAAGAAAGCGTAGAGGAAGACTCACAGAAATTCACATTATTCACAGAAATAGTTAACCTAGACTTAGCGGGGAATAAGCTCAGGGGACTCTACTCAAAGGACATAGTTATAAGAATATCTAGAAGAGGAGAAAGAATTCCAGTAATAAAAACACTTGAAGCCCCCTTCACCTTCACCCTAAAAGAAAATGAAATCCTACTAACCATAATTGGAAAGAAAAACTGGGCCAACTATGTTGCAAATGAACTAAGCAAAATAATATTCATAACAATAGGAGGAATAGTTGAAGCAAAAATAACTCCAGAAACCCTACGCCTATACCATGAAGCAAACCCTGAAGGCACAAAGGTAATATTCTTCGACAACGTCGACATACCAAACATAGATAAACTAAGCCTCTATGGACCTGACTTAAGAAACACAATGCTATACAGCGAATATCTATCCCATGGAAACATATGGTATATAGTAGCAACATCAAAGAAACATGGATATATAGTTGGAATAACAAGGAACTGCGTTGTAACAGTATTCAGTAGAATAGATGAATATACATTCTTCAATTTTGTTGAAGAAGAAATATTCCCACTAATAGAAAAATCATAACTAGGAACAATTAAATCTAGTTGAAATCAATGAAAAATAGAGGTGAAAAAATGGTTATTGAAGCGAAAACTGGGAGAATAATTATTGAAAGATTAACTAAAGGTAAAGACCTACTAGAAGAAATAAAGAGAGTTGCTGAAAGCACTAGAGTTAATGGAGGATTCTTAGCCGTAATAGGAGCACTATCAAAGGTAGTCTTCGGATTCTATGAAGAAAAAAGATACAAAAAAGTGGAGATGGATGGACCATTGGAAATACTCTCATGCATAGGAAACATCTCAGAATCAGAAGGAGAAAAAATAATACACGCCCACATAACAGTCTCCAACAATAAAGGTGAAGCATATGGAGGACACCTACTACCAGGATGCATAATTGATCCAACAGCAGAACTAATAATAATTGAAGGAGAAAATCTAACTCTAAAAAGAAAACTAGACGAAGAAACAGGGTTAAAGCTACTGGAAACCTAACTTTTCCCCTTAAATGTGGAAAGCACACCTAAAAGAAAAATGACAATGGTCATAGGATAACCAGTTGAATCAACAATATCATTAACAGCACAATCAGGATTATCCCTCAAAACATCTATAATTCTAAGAGCCATATCACAAAAAACATCGAGAACCCTTCTACTCTGCCTATGCATCATATCGAGAGCTGAAACAGCAGTTTCAGGCAAGCCCTCACCCTGATCCTCACCAATAACGGAAACAATCCCCTCACAATTCAATTTAACACGCTTAACACCCTTAACCCTCATCCAATCCTCACGTTCAACACCCATGAGAAGCATAAACCTACCCTTATAATTCTTAAGCATATACTCTCGAGCACTATTCAAAACCAAAAGCTTCTCTAAACCATCAGCATGCCGCTTAGCAATAAAAATACTGCCATCATCAACATTAAACGCCAAAAAATAACCCTCATCAAGAAACTTAAATAAATCCGCCAAATTATTCACAATACCACTCAAAACCTAACCCTCACAAATTAAGCTCTCACTACAAATACATAAATATTATATTATTAGCAGAAAGCGAGAAATTAAAATCAAACAACTACTAAAATTAAATTGACCGATGAAGAAAACTCCCGGCAATGACTCAATGATTAAAACTTACCCAACTGAGGATTAATCCACCAATGCAACTGATTCAATCCCCATATTCCTCTTAATCCACCTAGCAAACCTCTTTGCATGATAACCAAAAGTGTATACAATTTTGGGTTTAGCTTCCTCAATGTAATTAATGAGCTGAGGAAAATCAGCATGATTACTCAAAGGAAAACATGCATGAAAATTCCGGTAGGGATATATAAGAGTCCAACCTGTTGCAATAGCCTTAAGAAAACCATGCTTCTCAGCCAACTTAAAAGACTCTCGACTAGAAAAGACAGCTGGAAGAGAATTACTCTTTAAAGCCTCCCAACCCTCCTTAGTAGACAAATTTACACAATTAAACTTAAAACCACAGGCCTCATACACTCTATTAACCTTCCTAATCTTATCATCAATCAAAACTTTAACATCAAGCCACTCATTAAGCAAAGCAATCAACTCTTGAGCCTTACCAATAGAATATGCAATAAAAACAGGAGCACGACCAGAACTCAATAAAGATTCAACCCAGTTAACAATATCAGCATAAACATCATCCCGCTTAGGGAAAACCAAATCCCAATGACCATAAGTTGAATCAATTATAAGCTCATCACATTCAATGGGCTTAGCAGGCTTAGTTATAATAGTCTCCTCCAAATTTAAATCACCAGTATAAACCAGAGAGGAGGAATGCTTCAAAAATAAAAATTGAGAAGAACCCAAAATATGCCCTGAATCATGAACCTCAATATCCAATCCACCAACAGTAAATCTTTGAGAAGAAAGAAAGGCAGGAAAAGCATCTATAAGCTTTCTACCAGTCTGAGCCTCATACAACTTAATTGTTATATGAGAAGCCAATTTAGGCTTACTAGACTTAAAACCAGATATATGATCACCATGAGCATGACTAATTAATATAAAATCACCCTCAGCAATCCTAGAGGAGGGATCTATAGAAAAAGAAAAATTCTCTAAAAGAAGCAAAATCCCCCTAAACCAAAAAACACTCCACCACCTATTCATGGCTAGAAAGCAATAGCTAAATACACTAAAATATGCTTTTCCACCAATCACTTTTCCTTAAAAAGTTCACTTAGAGGCTTCCTCTCACCCTTCTTCTCATAATAAATCCTAATAGGTAAACGTATACGATAACCCAAATCATAAAAGAGCCTATAAAGATCATAGCCACTAATAGGCTCCTTAACTTTACCCTCCTCAATAAATCTCGCCAAAACCTTCACAATCTGATCAGCTACCATGGGAAACTGCTCTCTAGCATAGCTTAAAACTTCTCTAGCCTTACCTGTAAGCCATTTATTTAAAATCTCCTCTGGAGACTTCTTAACCTCTTCCTCTTCACTCTTCTTACGCTTCATCATTAACCTCTGAAGCTGAGCTAGCTTCCTCA
>Ga0190363_1001572_pt1 | contig 13437 bp, 10 predicted proteins | sample 48721867_MG_FD_161272 | JGI IMG/M metagenome (GOLD analysis project Ga0190363, IMG submission 161272) | Hydrothermal vent microbial mat bacterial communities from Southern Trench, Guaymas Basin, Mexico - 4872-18-6-7_MG | ecosystem: Environmental > Aquatic > Marine > Hydrothermal vents >...
AAAGCATAGTCCGGCTTATATAATTCTCCTATAATTTTCATATCCCCAAAAACTTGTGTATCACCTGCGTGGTAGATGGATGCGCCTGGGACATGTATGACAAATCCTACAGGAGACCCGCGTGTAGCGCTGTGAAATGCTTTAACCATAGTGATTTTTACCCCTTTTATGTCTGTAGTGCCACCAATGTTCATTCCTTCAACTTTCTCTACGCCTTGTTCTTGAAGATGTACGGCAAGGTCATAGATCGCAACCAAAGTGGCGCCAGTTCTTTTACAAATATCTACGGCGTCACCTACATGGTCGCCATGGTCATGAGTTACAAGTACAATATCACAGTCTTTTATATCGGAAGCTTTAATGGGAGCTAAGGGGTTTCCTGTTAGAAAAGGGTCTATGAGAATTTTCACTTCTTCAGTTTCTATTTTGAATGCGGCATGACCCAAAAATACTATTTTTCCCATTTTTCTACCTCCCTTTTGTTTCTCCCATTTTTCGTGGGGGTACAACATAAATATCGTCGATATAAAGATTACCTGAGCATTTTCCACAAGTTCCTACCTGCTTAAAAATGTAGTCTCCATGTTGAAATTTTCTTTCCTCTTTGTAATCACATTTTTCACACTTAATAACAGTTATTGTGTGATACTTTTCCATTTCTAACATCTCCTCTCTAGGTTGAGTTCTCAACGCGAAGAGAACAATTAAAACCAAAAGTAATAAGTATACTAACCAGAAGTTTTTGAAACCGTATTTCAAGTAAAGCAAGTAAAAAACAAGAAATACAACGAATGTTATTGCTGTTATAACCAAATTCACTAATGTCTTCGATTTTTTCAAGACTATCCCCTTTAGTAACCTATGCCTATGGTATTTCCAATACCCGCTACGAGAACAACATCACCCGGTTTAGTTCTCTCATTTATTATCTTCTTTATTCTTTCTACAACTTTTCTAGTTGCTTCTGCAATCTCCCTTCTCATTGGGGAAACGGCTTCTTCAATAGATTCTTTAATAATAATAGCATCCAGTGGTACTTTATATTTTGTCGCTACTTCTTCAATCTTGTATTTATCGACGCCAATCCCTCCAATAGCAGCGCCAACACCCTCCATTATTCCTCCAGTTTTCTCGCCCTCCAATTTAATACCAGCATCTATCATAATTATTCTATCAATTTTAAGTTTTCTTTCTTCGAAAAGCCTTCTAATGGCTTCTCCCGGCTTACCAACTGTACCTCCTGGTCCTCGTGCACGCACCGCAATTACAGTTCTATCATCTATCTTTGTTTGAGCAATTACAGTGTCTTTTACTATTTCTTCATACTGTTCCTTACCAACTACACCGTGTTCCCTTAGCAATCTGGTCACAGAGAGAACACCTGCTCCATCACCAATCGGCTTTCCATCAACAAAAGCCTTCAAAGCATCAAAATAAGCGTTCGCATATTTCATAATTTCTGGAAGCTGCATTTGAAGTTGAAGAATTAAAATATAACTTTTAGTTTTTTCCCCTAATATAAGAAAATGTCTAACAATCCTATAAATGAAATTCAAAGCGATAATTGCCTCCAACACATTTTCCAAATTAGCAGCCTGATCCCTACTTACATTTGGCGCCAACTCAGCTACAATATGTTCAAACCTCTCATCTCTAACATTAACTAAGTGTTCCAACTTATACATAATGCCGGACGGATCTCTATCAACAGGCTCTATCATAAAGAATTCTAGAAAATCATTTATTCTAGAAACAATATTTGCATCAGAATTTCCAACATCTCTAAACGCTTTAATGGTAATTTCCTTTCCCTTGCGAACCATGTATTCAAGTTTCTGTAATGCTCGCTTAATCTGCCTAACCCAAATACTTACTTGCAAGCGTTGTCCATAGAACATATATACCAAAAGTAACAACAACCAAATCCAGTTTATAATCCAATTCCAACTTTCTTGCTGCCACGGGAACTGCACAACAATCAACCTCATATCAATCTATGTACTATCACAAAAGCAATCAAAATAAATAAGAACATTACGGTTAAAGTTAAAAACAATAAATTTTCTTATAAAACGGAAAACAAGAATTACAGCATGTTATTTAAATAACAAACGCCACTACTCTATACATCTTCGATTGCTAGTTCAACAAATAAAAGCAACGTGCAAAATCAAATTAAAGCAATTTCCACCTCAGCAATAAGATAAATAAATTAGGAATTAGATGTGAAAAACTAGCTAATTAACGGTGCGGCATCCTTCCGTGTTCGGAATGGGAACGGGTATTTCCCTCCGCACTATGGCCGCCTGCCGAAGCAGGCAGCTTCCCAGTTTCCCATCCCCTCGCGGAGGATAGTACTCCTGGGAACGTGCGGAGGCTTGACTTTCACGGGATGCCGCACCACTTCTATCACAATCACCAACCATATAAAAACATTATCCTAAGAAAATTATAAAATAAAATGTTAAAGTAACTATCAAATTAAAAATCAATTAATTCGTTTAAAACGAGCTATTATGGTAGATAGCTTGTTCACTAATAACCCGCCCTCGCCACTCTGAAAAACTTTCCCTCATTAATAAACTATAATCATAATATTAAATATTGGCCGAAAAATTTATCAAACGAGAAAATACTAATAAAAATAGGATGTAGGGGCCGTAGCCTAGCCAGGTGAGGGATTAGCACGAAACTAGGCCCCCTTAGGGGCGACGGGCTCCAGAAGCCCATACGACGGGTTTGTTGACCGAAGTGGGATGAAGAACTTCTGGAGCGGTGAATTGAAGAAACCCGTTGGTCGAGGGTTCAAATCCCTCCGGCCCCACCAACCTTCCTTAAATTATATTTTTTGAAAACACAAACCATCAGTTAACTCTACCAATTTACTTTTTACATTATTTAACCGCAATTCAAAGGTTAACAAACATAGCAATTTAATAATCAACAACGTCAAAAACATAAATGGTTTAAAACAAGGTTATTGACCAAATACAAAATTTTAATGTATTACATCGCATCGTATCTGTAGGAAAATACTCTTCATAAAATCATTCAACACAATTTCCTATAAAATAAACGAAATGCATCCCATGCACCGTGCTTCGCATATTACTCCCATTTTAAGTCTCACATTGCAAAATATACATTAAAGATAACATTATCCTTGTCCCATAAGAAACCTAAATATAGCAGCAAACTTAAGTAAGGAACAAAATAATAACTAACATTGAAATGTTTGCGAAATCTTCTAGAGGTGCCGGGGTAGCTCAGCCTGGTTGGAGCGCCGGACTAAAACCACATTAACAAGGGCGAAACTCATAGGGTACAGAAATTTATAGTCCCTTCCTGTGACATCCGGAGGTCCCGGGTTCGAATTGCCTAGACTTGCTGGTCTGGGCACGAAACTCCCGGCCCCGGCACCAAAACACACCCGTTCTCGGTCTTTATATTAATATTGTAGAAAGTGTAAACTTAGTTCTCGGGTCAAACTAAACCCTTTATATTAAAACTTCGCGATTTAAAGTAAAATGGTTTTTATTGCAGGGCCCCTTTAATCCGACACAAATGCATGAACAATAAAGAGGGGTAAAAATTGCACGAATTCGAATTTCTAACACTAGACGACGTTGAAGTATCGGGAAAAAAAGTGCTTCTCAGAGTTGACATAAATTCTCCTATAGACCCGGAAACATTAACAATTTTGGACGACTCAAGAATAAAAGCTATACTCACCACTCTCAAAGACCTAGAAGATGCAGCAGTAGTTTTAATGTCTCATCAAAGCAGACCAGGAAAAAAGGATTTTACCTCTCTTGAACCCCATGTACGAATACTAAGAAAATATCTAGGTGACCGAGTAAAATTTATAGATGACATATTCGGCCCAGCGGCAAGAAAAGAAATAAAAAAATTATCACCGGGAAAAATACTAGTCTTAGAAAACGTTAGATTCTACTCAGAAGAAAACATCGAAGCTCCACCAAAAGTCCTTGCAAGAACCCATCTTGTCAGAAAACTAGCACACTTCTTCGACCTATTCGTAAACGACGCTTTTGCAGCCATACACAGATCCCAACCATCACTTGTAGGCTTCGCAGAAGTACTACCAACCGTTGCAGGAAGGCTTATGGAAAAAGAACTAAAAGCGCTAGAAAAAGTATTACAAAACCCAGAAAAGCCCTGCGTATTTTTCCTAGGGGGAGCAAAAGTACCAGACAAAATGGAAATAATGCTAACAGCACTCCAGAAAGGAAAAGCAGACAAAATACTACTAGGAGGGCTACTCGCAAACGTATTCCTAGAGGCAGCAGGATACAACATCGGAGAAGAAAACAGAAAGCCTCTACCGGATCTCGAAAAACTAAAAAACAAAGCAAAAACCATCCTAGAAAAATACAGGGATGCAATAGAACTGCCAAAAGACGTAGCAGTAGAAATAAACAACGAAAGAATGGAAGTACCCATAGACAAACTACCAGTAAAAGGACAAATAAAAGACATAGGAATAAACACAATCATACACTACTCAAAAATACTATCAAACGCAGCAACCATAGTAGCAAACGGACCAGCAGGAATATTCGAAGAAAGACAATACGCCATAGGAACAACAGAAATCCTACACTCAATAGCAAACTCAAAAGCCTACAAAGTAATAGGAGGAGGACACCTAGGAGCCATAGCAAACATACTAAACCTAAACACAAAAATCAACCACATATCCACAGGCGGAGGAGCAGCCCTATCACTCCTAGCAGGACAAAAACTACCAGTAATAGAAGCACTAACAAACGCAGCAAAACGACACAAAACCCTCCACTAACAGCAAAAACTTACACAACCCACAATATACACGCAAAAATACTCCAATCATACCACACATATTCAACCTTAACTTTAAATACACAAAAACACTGATTAAAATTCGAAAAGAAACCCCATAAAAGAGAATTCAAAGAAACACACAAACACTTAAAAAGAAGATCAAAAACAACGACAAACTTATATCCACATACATAAAAATACCCACAAAAGAATTAAAAGAAAGCCGCCGTAGCTCAGCCGGTAGAGGGAACAAAACCGCCAAAAGCGGCGGACTTGTATGTTCTGGCACGAAAATCATGTAAACCAAGAGATCCGCTGGTCGCGGGTTCAAATCCCGCCGGCGGCTCCATTAATTTATTTTTGTAGTTTTTGATGTTGTTTTATATGGTGGTTGCTATTGGGTGGAATTCGAGTTTGTGTTTGTATTTTTTGTTTAGTGTTTTTATTGCGTTTTTTGTTGGGTAGTGTTTGTTTTTTACGAATTCTAGGTTTTCGTTTTCTCTTAGATATCTTTCAAAGATATCCCAGACATTGGTGAACCATTTTAAGTTGTTTTTCCTGGCGTAGCTGTATAGATCGTTTTTGACATGTTCATGGAATATTTTTGCGATGGTTAATTCCTTTTCTGGGAGTTTTTCTTCCCAAGGAAGGGGTGAGCTGTGGGCTTCTACATCAAAGTTTACGAAGTCTATCCAGTTTATTTCGCTTCTTAGCCATTTTTCAACAACATATAAAGATATGTTATAAAGGAAAAGTTGTTTTCCTTCTAGCTTTATAGCCTCTATTTTATCGCCATATTGTTTAAGTTCTTCGTGTATGTCGAACATGTGTTCGGATGAAATTATGGATACTATGTGTCCTTTAACTATCTTTTCAATGTTTTCTCTGTGTTTTTTGTCTTTTAATATTTTTTGCGTATTTTCTGAAAGTTGTTTAGTGCTTTTTTGCAACATTCCTCTTTTGGTTCCTCATCGAAGACGATTGTGTTGTAGCAGCATTCTTTTGGGCATTCCCAACCTGTAATGTTCCTATCTTCTTCGATGTATGGTTCTTCGTTGTAATCTACTGGATATTCTATGCTTATGAGGGAGCTTTTGGCATCCCTTTCATCGAGGTGTAAAGTGAAGGTTATTTTGGGCTTTATGGTTTCTATTAGCCCTTTTTTCATCATTTCTTCGATAATATATATTATTACACTGTAGATTATGTCAATGATGTAGTGGTGGTTTATTTCTTGTATCATGTGGAACATCCATTTTTCGTTTTCGGGGAGTTTGGCCATGTGGGTGCCTCCTATTGTATTATTTGTTGTAGTATTTGTGTTGTGAGAATTCCTATGGCTGTTCCCAGTAGGTATGTTGTTGGGCCTCCGTTGGCGAATATTTGTATTGTTGCGTCGATGGTCGGCCATATGATTTTTTCAAAGATCCATGCGTTGTTGCCGAATAGGGTTCTGGTGATGTATGGGATGGCTTGGTCGGCGAGAACTACGTTGTTTCCTTCTATTAACATTTGTAGGAGTATGCCGTTTAGGATGCTTCCTAGAAATGTTTGTAGTAAGACTTTTATCATATCTTTTAGGCTTCCATCGCTGTTTTTGCCTGTCAGTAGGTTAGAGAAATCTTGGTAGTCATCGATGTTCATCAGAGCGTAGCTTATTAATGCTAGGATTATGTAAACTTTGATTTTTCCCTTTCCGGTTTTTAGAGTTCCTTTGAGGTTATCTGGGAGTTTAACGTATATTTCCATTCCTATTCTTGTTCCGAAGAAGCAGGTTGATGCGAATAAAGCTATGCAAAGTATGCTTGTTTTGGATAACTCTGGTTTACTTAGTGTTTTCTGAAGGAGATTTTTGAATGTGCTGTTGATTTTTCCTTTCTTTATGATCAAGTCGAATCTGCTTTTTGTACATGTGTATTTTTCCCAGTTTATTTTCTTGGATTTACCTTCAATTATTTTTTGGGTTATTTTGTTTGGTAGTTTTCTTTTTTCGTCGAAGTGCCATGAAAATGTTTTGTCGTCGATGAGGGCTAATGTTGCAGCTCTCATTATGTGTCCCCAAACGTCGCCTTCGTTGAGAACATTTTTTTGTTGGCGGTATTGATAGGTGTTCCCAACAAACTTTCCCAAGATTATCTTTTGTTATGAATCCTTCTAAAGCAGTTCCATAGACTTTTTTCTTAGCTTTGACTTTAAATTCATGTAAATTGTATTTTGGAATACTACGACGAGTCATCATGTTGCTTTTCGCGCGTGATGCAACTGATGGGCACAGAAATAGATCGTAGAGTAGATTATACCTATGAGGACATTCACAGAATTGTGGAGAAAAACTGGAGTGAATTAGTTAAAACTAGTATAGTCCATAAGATCTAAAAATGGCGTAGTGCATGGTTGACATTTTCTTCTTACTTCATATAATGTGATTTCTTTCTTATTTGTGGGTTGTAAGGGTGTGATGAGGTATGTTCTTTATGTGTTGTTATTTTTAGGTTTGATTTATTAATAAATCCATAAGTCTTTTATTGCTTTTTACTAAAGCTATGTTAGAAAACTATTTAAAGCAGATATTGTTCACCCTTTATGCAGTTACTATCTAGGGGCCGTGGTCTAGGGATAGGCAGACCAAACCTGCTTATCGGAGAACTTGGTATGATGCTGGGTTTGGGACCCAGTGGACTAGCAGAGTTTTCTCTGCTAGGCTGAATCCCGGGTTCAAATCCCGGCGGCCCCACCAAAACCATGCAAAATAAACCTTAAGTAAAAACAAGTTACTCATATATAATTATCAGACTGCGGGGGTGGCCGAGACCGCCAAAAACTATAATAGCGGCGGAAACCAGGACAAAGGGGCTGGATTCCGTTAAAAGGCGCCGGACTTAAGATCCGGTGGCGTAGGCCTGCGTGGGTTCGAATCCCACCCCCCGCACCAATTTGTTTTGTGTTTTTTGGCGCGTTTTAGTTGATTATTCAGTGGTTAATGTTTATTTGTTGTGAGGTTTAAGGATGTATAGGGGTTGTGTTGATGCTGTTGGATCATGTGGGGGTTGCTGTGAGGGATCTTGATAGTGCTGTGAGGTTTTTTACGGAAGTTGTTGGGTTAAGGTTTGAGGGTTATGAGGTTGTAGAGGAGCAAGGGGTGAAGATTGCTTTTTTATCTGCCGGGAATGTTGGGGTGGAGTTGATTGCACCGCTGAGTAGTGAGAGTCCGGTGGCAAGGTTTTTGGAAAAGAGGGGTGAGGGTTTTCATCATCTTGCTTTTCGTGTTAAGGACCTTTCAGGTATGTTGAAACGTTTGAAGGCTGAGGGGTTGCGATTAATAATTGATGAACCGCGTAAAGGTGCGAGAGGTAGAAAAATTGTATTTGTTCATCCCAAAAGTGTATATGGGATTTTACTGGAACTATGTGAAGACGAAGATTAGAATGGTATTTGAAGCGGTCTGTACATGGTAACTACGACTGTTTATCTTATGTAAAATGTAATGCGTAAACTGAGTTTTAAATCAGGTAAACTGAAAACTCTAGAGATGATGATGTTACAGTTCAACATCGCAGTTCCCTGGCCGCTGATTTTTTGGGATGGAGAAAGTGTTTTCTTAACTATGTTTTCTATAAAGGAGGAATGAAAAAATATAAAAGTTTTTTTAACAAATAGTTTTTAAGTAGACAAATTGGGGGATGGGTTTTGTTATGGTAGACTTTAGTTTCACTCCTGAGCAGGAAGCCTTAAGGGAAGTTGCACGTAAATTCGCCGAAGAGGAAGTAGAACCGAAAGTAAAACTGATGGATGAAAAAGATGAAGTTCCAATGGATTTGATAAAAAGAATGGGAGAACTTGGTTTTATGTCAGTGCTTATACCTCGAAAGTACGCTGAAGACGTCCCTCATGCTGGCATGGGCCATGTTGCAAGAACAATAATATTGGAAGAATTAGGAAGGGTTTCTCCTGCCTTATCCCAAGCTCTCCAAATATTCCACCTAGGTCACGCACCGATAATATATTTTGGAACAGAGGAACAGAAGGAAAGATGGCTGCCAGATTTAGCAACCGGTAAGAAACTATCCACTCTCGCGATGACCGAGCCTTGGGGTGGTTCCGATCCAATTGGCTCCATAAAGATGACAGCTAAACGTGAGGGGGGTGAATACGTTTTAAATGGAGTAAAGGTTTGGATAACAAATGCTCATATTGCCGATGTTATAGGGGTTGTGGCAAGAACAGGTGAGGGGCCCAAAGGATTTTCAGTTTTCATAGTGGAGAAAGGTATGAAGGGCTTCAAGCATGGTGCCATTAACAAGGGAATAGGACTTAGAGGGTGTAATGTCGGCGGGATAGTTCTCAAAGATTGCAGAGTTCCCGTAGAAAATAGAATCGGGGAAGAAGGAGAAGGGTTAAAAATAGCTTTACATGCAGTCAGCAATGTCGGAAGGCCCGGTGTAGCGGCAACAGCATTAGGCATTGTACGCAGATGTCTTGAAGAAGCTGCTAAGTACTCTAAACAGCGAGTACTGTACGGTAAACCTATAGCCGAACTTCAGGCTATTCAATGGCATTTAACCGATATTTACATGGATTATCAAATTAGCCGACTTCTACTATACTATTCGGCATGGCTTAGAGATATGGGTAAGAGGGCCGATGCTGAAAATGCTATGGGAAAATTCTGGGTCACTGAATCGGCGGTTAGATGCGCAAGAAAACTCGTAGATATTTACGGTGCTTGGGGGAACGCTGTAGACAAAATACCGCAGCGGCTTCTAAGAGATGCTATTCCACTTATAGCAGCGGCAGGAACTAATGAGATAATGCGACTAGTAATGGTTAGAAAAATATTGAAAGAATTAACTTGACTTCCATAAAACTAATCTTTTTTATTCGGTGAAATCGTTTTAAAATACTGTTGGGGCTTTGTATTCTCCGAAAACGTCTCTTAAGACATCGCAGATTTCTCCGATTGTTGCATAAGATTTAACAGCATCTATAGTGATTGGCAGTATGTTCTCATTGCTTTCGGCAATTTCCTTCATTTTTTGAAGAACCTTCTTAACCTTACTGTTATCTCTAGTAGCCTTCAATTTTCTAACGTGTTCTATCTGTTTTCTCTCAACTTCGGGATTAACCTTAAGAATTTCGTAGGAAATCTCTTCTTCTACAACGTACTTATTAACTCCAACAACACAACGATCTCCGGTTTCTATTTCTTTCTGATTTCTGTAAGCGTTATCAGCAATCTCTCTTTGAATATATCCAGATTTAATTGCAGCAACAGCGCCTCTCATCTTTTCTATCTTCTCTATATATCTTAGAGCTCTGTCTTCGATTTCATTTGTTAGCCATTCAACGTAATATGAGCCGCCAAGAGGATCCACCGTATTTATAACACCAGTTTCCTCAGCAATAATTTGCTGGGTACGTAACGCTATACGAACCGCTTTTTCAGTTGGTAAACAAAGAGCTTCATCGTAGGAATTTGTGTGAAGAGATTGAGCACCACCAAGAACAGCAGCCAAAGCTTGAATAGCAACTCTAACAATATTTATCTCCGATTGTTGAGCGGTTAAAGTAGATCCACAAGTCTGTACATGAAATCTAAGACGCATGGATCGGGGATTCTTTGCATCAAACTTCTCCCTCATTATCCGTGCCCACAGTCTTCTAGCAGCTCTAAATTTTGCCATCTCCTCAAAAAAGTCGTTATGCACTCCAAAGAAAAAGGAAATCCTAGGAGCAAATTCATCAACATCAAGACCTCTATCAATTGCCGCCTTAACGTATTCCATTGCATTCGCAAAAGTAAAAGCAACTTCCTGAACAGCGTTGCATCCCGCTTCACGCATATGATATCCACTCACGCTAATAAAATTCCATCTAGGCATATTTTTACAACTATACTCAATAATATCCACAACCAATCTCATAGAAGGCTCAGGAGGAAAAATATACTGCCCCCTCGCAACATATTCTTTCAAAATATCGTTCTGCACTGTACCGCTTAAATCCTTTAAAGAAACTCCCTGCATTTGACCTACCGCAATGTACATCGCTTGAAGAATATGTGCCGTGGCATTAATAGTCATAGAAGTAGATACTTTCTCCAAGGGAATACCGTCAAAAAGCCGTTCCATATCTTTAAGTGTTGGCACAGAGACCCCGACACGCCCAACCTCACCCATTGCCAAAGGATGGTCAGGATCGATTCCCACCTGCGTAGGGAGATCAAACGCCACACTCAAACCGGTTTGTCCTAATTCAAGAAGATACTTAAATCGCCTATTCGTCTCCTCAGCAGTTCCGTAGCCAGCATATTGCCGCATAGTCCAAAGACGACCCCTATACATATTATAATATACGCCCCGAGTATATGGGGGGGTTCCAGGGAAACCAAGATCCCTAAGATAGTCAAAACCCTCTAGATCAAGGGGAGTATACAGTCGTTTCACAGGGATACCCGAGGAAGTCGTAAAATTCTGCCTTCTCTCGCCGAAACAAGAAGCATCACGATCCCACTTATTCTTCTCCTTTCTTAATAACTTCATATATTTCTTATCAAAGCTCATAACAAACACCAAAATCGATTGCTGCTGATAACCTCAACTAACATCCCTTATACTAACACACTTATCAAAACACCCCAAATTAAAATTATGTCACTCTGATAAACAAATAGAACCAAGCTAATAAACAAACTTGATGGGACGTAGCAAAATCGTATCTTTAAGCAAAACAAAATGTATAATGAAGTAGAGTGGAGCCGCCGGCGGGATTTGAACCCGCGACCCCGTCCTTACCAAGGACGTGCTTTGGCCCGTTTTTATTTCTGCTTTGTCTGACCAGGCTGAGCTACGGCGGCATCTTTTGTTTTGGTTTTGTTATATCTTGTTATTTGACATCATGAGTTTTTTGATCGTGTTGTTTGTTTTATTTTTGTTTTTTATATTTTTGTTTGTTTGGTTTTATTTGTTTTTTGGTTTGTTTGTTGAGTTGTCTTTTTTGTAACAAGGTTTTACTGTTGTTATAGTAGGTCTTATAAGTAAATTGGTGATATTGTTAGTTGATGGTGGGTTATGATGATTACTGATACCGTCTGGATGTTTATTTCTTATCTGTTGGGTTTAGTTGATAGCTTATTTTTGTTATTTGACGGTGTTAGAGGGATAATTTCTGGTTTTCTAGGAGTTAATGTTACTGTTGAGGCTTGGTTTGCGTTTTGGTTGTTTGTTGCGTTAGCAGTTTCGACCTATGTTTTGTCTTCTAAGCGGGGGGTTGTTGAGCCGGCTACCGTTCCTGCTGAGGTTGGTCCTGATTCGATTATTGCATTTAAGGCTGAGAAGGTTGCAGTAGAGTCGGCATTAGAATTTTTACAAGATGCTTTTAGGAAAGGTGAGATTTCGGAGCAGTTGTACGCTAGATTAAAGTCTTTCTATTCAGATAAGTTGGATAGAGTCAATGAAAGACTTGCTAGCTTAAGTAGAGTTGAAGAGTTTAGAGGTATCGAGTTCGAGCTTGAAGAAGCTAAGCGTGAGTTCCTAGAGAGGTTAAAGGCTCCGACAATTACTGAAGAAGCTAAGGTTGAAGAGCCAGTTGTTAAAAAACCAATTGTCAGTAGGGAGGTCGTTCCCAAGCAAGTTCCTGAGCCAATCTCTAGAGAGGTTACGAGCCCTAGGATTGAAGAGCCCAAGGTTGAAGTTGTCAGGGAAACTAAGGTTGAAGTCAAGCCTACTTCTCCACCTCGGTCCCCACCGAAAGGGGAAACACTTGTTCAAGTATTAAGAGATGAAATGTTGAAGGAACTCCGCAGATTGAAGGAAATTATCGAAAAATCTAGTTAACAACGGTTCAGAGATGAGTGTTATGCCCGCTAGTTCTGAAAAAGAGGCTGCTAAGTTCAACGCCGCTGAAGCAGCTGTTAAGTTAGTGAAGGATGGGCATGTTATCGGAATTGGAAGTGGATCTACTGTTGAGTATTTTGTCAAATTACTAGGCAAGCGTATTAAGGACGAGGAGCTGGAGATCTATGGGGTTCCTTCCTCTTTTCAATCGTATTTTCTTGCGCTAAGTAACGGTATTCGTGTTGTTAGCTTAGACGAGTTTAATGTGCTTGATTTGGCGATTGATGGTGCTGATGAAGCGGATTCTAAGTTAAATTTAATCAAGGGTGGTGGGGGGGCTCTTACAAGAGAGAAAATTGTTGATTCTGCGGCAAAAAATTTTGTTGTAATTGTTGACTGGACTAAGAAGGTTTCTCATCTTGGTGAAAGGTTTCCGGTTCCTGTAGAGGTCTTGCCCTTTGCATATGGTTACGTTTGCCGTAGATTGAGAGAGTTTGGTGGAGATCCGGTTCTTAGAGAAGCTAAGTCTAAGTTGGGCCCTATCATATCTGATAATGGTAATTTTATTGTCGATGTAAAATTTCAACGAATAGATGATGCTAAAAAGTTGGAAAAGGAAATAAACAATATCCCTGGTGTTATTGAAAACGGTATTTTTCCATCGAGTCTAGTTAATATGGTTTATGTGGGGTATAGTGATAAGGTCGAAGTGTTAAAACGGAAATGAGTTTTTATTCAGCGTATATTCTTCTTCCAAGTTTTAGAGCTTCTTCAAGTATTT
>Ga0190363_1001574_pt1 | contig 13428 bp, 12 predicted proteins | sample 48721867_MG_FD_161272 | JGI IMG/M metagenome (GOLD analysis project Ga0190363, IMG submission 161272) | Hydrothermal vent microbial mat bacterial communities from Southern Trench, Guaymas Basin, Mexico - 4872-18-6-7_MG | ecosystem: Environmental > Aquatic > Marine > Hydrothermal vents >...
AGTGGAGAAAAGCTTATTGAAATTTTTAATTGGATAGGTAGTTTAGTTTGTCATCAAATTCAGGATCGCACTCTTCAAATTGGCGGCGTATATTTACCTATATGCGCTAGAGACACGGGCATATATTTAGGTTTTCTAATCGGCTATTCGTTGCTACCACTACGTAATAAGAGAGCTCATGGCCCCCCAAATCTTTACGTTACACTCGCCATGATTCTGCCTTTAATAGGGGATGTTGCAACTCAAATATCTGGGCTCAGAGTCAGCACAAACAATATTCGACTGGTAAGCGGATTACTTTTTGGGACAGCTTTATCACCATTCCTAATTTACTTGCTTCCAATTGTGCCATTAAGCTATAAAATCCCAATAATTCGCTCGCTGATTCCGGAGAAAGTTGAAGTTGATTCCAAGATTTCATGGATGGATGGAAAAGCGCTTGTTTTCGGTTTGATTCTCGACGTAGCGTTTTTCATCATAATTAGATTAATCGAGAGGTCTGGGAACTTTATTTTTTATTGGATGCTAAGTATACCAATAGTTAGTTCGATAATTTTACACATTTTCATTTTACCAATCTTTCTAGTAATGTCCCTAGTGAGTTTCCTATTCAAAAAATGGTTTTGATACTATCTTACTAATCTAAATTTTCCAGTCGACTTTAATTTTATTCGGCTTGGTGTAAACTTTAATTATGCTGGCTATTATTATTAAGAGCCAAAGGGGAGCGATGACGAAGTAGAAAACGGCGAATTCTAGAGGATTAAAACAGAATTGAAATCTCCTAGCAATAGCATAAAAGATCACTTCGTAACTCACTATGCTCCCAATAACTATGAAGAAGTTTCTTAATGTGGAAATAGTTGTTGATGTTATGGCTGTTGGAGGCAAAAGTATGCTCGTCTTAGTAGATAATAAGATAAGTGACACGTAAAGCATTTTAACTGTTAGGTCATCCGGTATAAAAAGACTTATTAGTAATAGCGGCAGGGCAGGGAAAATAAATAATAAAGAAGGAACCGTAACCCAAGGATATTTTCGAAGCACATCTTTAAGCAATTTAAAGTGTTCTTTAAACCAGAAAGCAGCGCCAATGCCCCAGCGCTTCCTCTGATTAAACCATTCTTTCCAGGATGATGGAGCCTTAGTGTAAACGGTTATTTTATCTATGAACTTGAAGCGTGCGCCGCTAATAAATGATCTGGTAGCTATATCTAGGTCTTCGCATATAACTCTCCTAAAACCGCCTAAAGCATTAAATGTTTCTCTCCTAATTGCGAATGCAGCGCCATTAACACCTAGGCATTTGCCTATTTTACGGGAGAAATACCAATTTGTTAGGTTGAAGCTTAAATAGTCGTAGCTCACAATTCTAGCTACAAATGAATCTCTGAAGACTTCCTTTTTAACCTCAATTATCTCGGCATTTTCCATTTCTTTAACTATTGTTTTAAGGAAGCTCCCTCCATTCCCATCTATAATCGTGTCGGCGTCCAGGAAAAGGTAAATGTCACCAGATGATTTTCTAACAATTTCATTTAAAACGTTAGCTTTTCCCTTCCTCTTACCATTAAATGTAAAATTAACGTCTTTAGAGAATTTCTCTGAGATTTTAATGCTTTTCTCGGTTGGTTCGTCGATAACAACGTAGATTTCCTTATTCTCGTAGGGATCTTCAAGAAGTCTAGTAAGTAAGGGCTCAAGAAAAATGGATTCTTTATAAACTGGAATGAAAATGCTTATTCTATTGGACATTTTATCTTCATTTATGATCCTGTTAATATTTTTAAGTTTCGATAAAAACCAGCAAATCTACATTGTATGCAATGACAGAAATTGTTCAAACCTAAACAAAATGTGGCATTTTTGAACCTTTTCCCTCGCAATAATTCAATCCTTTCTAGAAGATGGAAATAACTACTGTTTTTATTAATCTACCCATCTTATCTTAATGAGTAAAGGATGAAGCGAAATATGAAATTAAGTTAATTTTTCTCCGCAGTTTGGACAGAATTTTGCTCCAGCTTGAACTTTGCTCCCACACTTTGGACATTTAATGACTGTTTTCAACGGGCTTCCACAATTAATGCAGAACTTTGCTCCAGCCGGGTTTAGGGTTCCGCATTTAGGACATTTAACTCCTACATTAGCCTGAAGTGGTGTACCACAGTTGCTACAGAATTTCGCTGTCTGCGGGTTTTGAAATCCGCATTTTGGACATATTACCATGGGCTGTGTTTGTGCTGAAGGTGTGGAGGACTGCTGGAAGAGAGGCGGAATTATGGCTACCCCGGCTCCTACCGCTGCGCCGGGGCTCTTTGATAGACTTTCAGCTGACTTTTTAACAGTTTCCATCTTAAGGACTTCGGTTGCAGCAACACCTGTCTTTATGTAGAATATTCTATCTCTCCACTCTGGAGTTGTATCTATTCCCTCAAACTTTACATCAATTAATTCAATACCTATCCTTGAGAAGGCGTCAAATAAAGTGTTTTTCACTAGAAGGCTGGTTTCATCGAGTTTTCCATAAACATCTGCAAGCGAATATTGGCTTAGTATGTCGATTAATTTCTCGTTTAAATATCCTCTAAGGAAGTTTTGGAGACTGTCCGTTGTAAAGCTGCCTTGTCCACCTATAACCTCGTTAACAAAGAGATTTGGCTCCTCAACCCTAAACCAGAAGCTTCCAAAGAATTTTATGGGAGCAAGTTCTTTAGTTTGACCTTGAGCCCCAAATTTTCCTTGGAACTGCTTTAATGAAATGAAGATTATTGTGCATCTGAAGGGGATTTTATCGAAGCCCGCTATTTTTGAAAGAATTTTAGTTAAGAGAGGAAGATTTGCTGTTGATATAACGTGGCGTCCAGCTCTAAAAACATCATAGGCTTTTCCATCTCTGAAGAAAACCGCAGCCTCATATTCGTGAACGATGAGGACGTCTCCCCAGCTGATTTCCTCATCAGGGTATCTCCAAACTATATCTTCTTCTTTTGCTCCAACCCACTCTATAACTTTCGGCACTAAATCACCTCCTCCTTCTTAATCTAACGTAATGTTGCTTAATCATGTAATATATGACTAAAATCATTCTCTTAATCCTCTAAGAAATTCTGATCTTTGATCAACAAGTTCATCAAGTTCCCCAACCTTAGAAATTAGCTCGTTTATTGCTTCTTTCCACTCGTCTTTACCGGTCTCCATCTTGGTGAGGTTTTCGATGCGCATCTTTATGAAATCCGCCTTCTCTATTAGGTTTAAGTCATGTTGAATTATAGCGTCAAGTTTATTCTCTTTAACCTTTACTGCATCGAATATTCCAGCGTATCCCGCTACTGCCTTATCTATGCGTTGGGTAACTCTGTCTAGGCGGATAAGAAGAGACTCAAACAAATATGCATCCTCGCTGGAAAGTTTCTGGATCTCCGCGGGATCTGCGAATTTTCTTCTCAAAATGTTTTTGGCTGCCTTAAGTTTATTTACGACTTCAGTTCTTACGAGACGATCGCTTTCCCTTCTTAGCTCCTTTTCTTTATATCCCCTATATCCTGGAATGTAGCTCATTATCTTCTCTAAGAGACCTAATTCCTCTCGAGACTTCTCCAAATAATCTTTTTCACTCATTTTCTACCCCTCTGGTGTGAAATTATACCTATAACCGCAATTATAATTAGGAGGGCTCCCACAATAAGGAGAGGGTTCACTATGTTATAGGATGCTGAGATTAAACCGATCGCCAGCATCACGGAGCCCCAAATTAAATAATAGGTTGAATCCTTATGTGCAGCTAATGAGTAAACAATCGTGTAGGCTCCGAGAGGACAGAAAATCCATGCTGGAATATTTAGAACGTTGAAGGGAATGATATTTGCACCATAAATGATGGCGGCGAAACCAATGGACATAATAAGTATAGCAAGTGCAACTGGACCATAATTTAGTAAACGTTTAGTTTTCATATAACTCCTCTACTACTTATGTATCTGTTTATCAGAGAGGCTTTTAAATCTTTGCATGCTAGAAGAGTGATAGGTTAATATATACTGTTGCAAAAATATTTTCTGATGAATTATGATGCTTGAAATAAGGTATGGTGATGATTCATTAGTTATAGACGTTGATTCTAGATTCGAGCAGGCACTACAGGACAAAATCCCATTCACCACAACCCTAAACGTATGGAAGGAAGAAGTGTACTTTGAAACACCCGTTGATTTCGACATCTCAGGTTTGAAGGATTACATAAGAGTTGAATCCGGTAAACTTTATTATTGGCCTCCAGGTAAGGGCTTCTGTATTTTCTACGGATTCAGCCAGCCTTACAGTCCAGTGTATTCTATAGGCTCCTATGTTGGCGTTTTAGATAGGCTTAGAACCATCGAAGATGGTGTGAAAGCTACGGTTCAAGCCCATAAACCTGCCGAAGTCTATAGTGGAATAATATCTAAACTTGAATCTATGGACTTTAAGGTGTCCACACCATTATATGAAGGAGAGCGGGTGGTTGAAGCTGTGGGCCTCATAGAGGGTAGAAGGATATCCATTAGATTATACATTGAAGATTACGGAATACACTTAGAGGGCGAACCATTCTTTCCTCATGATTACAATCCATCAACGCTCAGACTTGTAGGTGAGCTGGCAGCACTCCTAAGTGGAGAAAAGTATGTGCGGTTAGATCTAAATGAGAACCATTGGGTCACCATAACTGGGTATATAAAGGATTTGAGCGATCTAGAGGAAGCCATAAAGGAGCTGGGGAAGGCGTATTGCAGAATTACAAGGAAGTCTACAAAGCGAAGGATTAGACCGCTATAACTTCAAAAATTAAATTGCCCCAGCTATCTCTAATTCGGGCTTAGATGATTCCAAAAGCTGTCCAAAGTTTAGAAACTACCATTTTCATGAAGCCTCCAAGATACATGTTGCTGAATAAGCGAATTTTAGCCTCCCCTGAAATGTTTTAGACAATAAAAATGACCAAAATTGATTTGAGAAAGCAAATTTTAGGGGTTGTGAGCTAATTTTTCCATCCATGTTTAAAATTTCATTTCGCCTTCTCACTCCAAATAAATAGTTTATATTATTACTGTTTTCGCAATATGACCGCTAATCTTTAGGTAGAGGTGGATTAATCATGCTCGTTCAAAGATTCAGAATAACGCCTACAAGTAGAGGCGCCCTATTTAGAGCTAAACGATGGTTTTACTCCACTTTCTACACTAAGGTTTCAGCTGAGGTTAGAGGGGAGAATAAGAAGGTTTAGGCTGATTTAGCGGCATTAGAGCTTATGGAGATAAAGCCCCTAGAAACTTTCAAAATATCTTTCAAAGGGGAATGAGAAAGAAAGCTGAAGCCGTATTGATGGTTATCTTCATCTAATTCGTAGCCTTTTTCCCAATCATTCTTCAGCTAGTAGAAATTATATTTTCATTGAGTCTAAATTCTTCTTCTCTTAAGTATTTAGGAATTAATGTCTAGTGATTGGTGATGATAGATATGAGCAGTTTTCGTGTAATTGTGACAGCTCCAATTCATAGTGATGCCTTAAACCTACTCGAAAGAGAGGCCAGTGTTTATTTGTTTGAGAGGTTGCCCTCCGAGGATGAGCTTATAGATCATGTAGAAAATGCTGATGCTATACTCGCTACACTCAATGTTGAAAGAATTACTAGGAGAGTTATTGAGGCGGCTCCAAAACTTAAGATTATAGCAAGGCATGGAGTTGGCTATGATAATGTTGATGTTGAAGCTGCTACTGAAAGGGGAGTTTGGGTTACAATAGCACCTGTGCTCCATGAAACCGTGGCGGATATGGCCTTTGCCCATATGCTTTGTCTAGCTAGAAATCTATGTAAAGCAACACACTATATTAAGTCTAAAATGTGGAAAGTTAGAGATCCGTTTCTTTTTATGGGCATGGATCTTTGGGGTAAAACTGTGGGCATTATAGGGCTTGGAAGAATAGGATCGGCGGTAGCTAAGCGTGCGAAAGGTTTCTCTATGGAAGTACTTTACTACGATATTGCTAGAAAGCCTGTTCGCGAAGAAGAGCTAAAAGTGAAGTTTAAACCCTTAAAAGAATTGCTTAGAGAATCTGATTTTATAGTTGTCTCTTGCCCATTAACCGAGAAAACACGAGGCATGATAGGTGAAGAAGAACTCCATTTAATGAAGCCAACCGCCATACTGGTGAACATTGCCAGAGGGCCTATAGTTGATCACGACGCGCTTGTAAAAGCATTAAAAAATAGGTGGATAGCTGGAGCTGGGCTTGACGTATTTGATGAAGAACCTCTGCCTCAGGATGATCCGTTACTTGACCTAGAAAATGTCACTTTAACACCGCACATAGCCTCCAATACTAAAGAATGTAGAAGAAGAATGGCGTTAACGGCTGTTGAGGAGATATTAAGAGTTCTACATGGCAAAAGGCCTAGATATCCAGTAAATAATGTTTAGTCTAAACAGCGGCTTGCTCTATTATTTTAAAACAGCAAGATAAAATGAATAACTTAGGAGGCTAGTTGTTGATGCTTTTGTATCCATTTCTTTCTCTAAGTTTCAAAGCTATTAACAAATAACATTAAACATTATCCGGAGAATTAAAATTGGATTTTAAAGTTTTTTAAATTTAAAAATAAATAGTTCTGTATGTTATTAGATTTAGCTATAAAGTAAAGATGAAGAAGTTCCATAATGTGGGAGTTATGGGCGGTTTAGTGCGATTTTCGGTTCTCAGAGAGATCAGAGAGAAGTTTTGTAGAAGTTTTCTAGATTTAATTATCGCCTTAACACTTTTGCGGAGTGGCCCCATAACTGGCTACAGGATGCTAACGCTTATCTACAAGAATTTTGGTATCTTAGTGGCTCCAAGCGTTTTATATCCCATGCTTCATTCAATGGAAGAAAAGAAATTGATTAAAAGAGAAAAGATTGGAAAAAGAAGCGGGGCTTTCTATCTTACTGATGATGGAAGATCTTGGGTTATTGAGAGATTGAATGCTTTAACGCGGGTACTTGCAGATTTAGAGAGAAAATCTAGAGTTTAAAAATCTACTTTTATTTAATGATTGAATATTTCGGGCGGCGAAAGAACTCTTATATTAACTGATCTAGAGAAACAAAATTTGATATCTTATACAGGGTTGGGGAATATTGGAGAAGCATGCCCCTATAAGTCTTAATTGGCTGGTTAAAGAGTGGGATAAAATTTCAGAAAGCGTATATAAAACCTTTGGTTCTGGAAGCGCCTTTATCTTACGGTGTGTCGGCATAGGCGTGGGCAAAGGATACGCTGAAGTCATCAAAAGCTACGGATTGACCTTCCAAGAAAGCCTGCAATTTCTACGCGAATACTTCGTTAAACGATCATTGGGTAAGCTTAAATTCTCAGAGATAAGAATGGATAATGCTTCAGGAAAAATTATAATTCAGGAAACCAGCCTCCAAAATTCTCATTCACGTTATATTTTATATGGGGTAATTGTAGGTTTTCTTGAAGAAATAGCAAAAAAGAAAATATATGTTCGGGAGATTAAGAACGAATTCCCCACCTTAATAGAAGCGGAATTTCGATTAATGGAAGGTGAAATATAAAGTGATAAGGGTTCCAACGGGAATAGCTAGGCTTGATGAAATGTTAGGGGGAGGTCTACCGAAGGGAAGTACAACTCTGGTTGCTGGAGGACCAGGGACGGGTAAAACAATATTGGCAGCTCAGTTCATATATTCGGGGGCAACAAAGTATGGAGAAAAGGGAGTTTACGTAATCTTTGGAGAGAGCGCTGAAACCTTTAAAAATAATATGCTTTCACTCGGATGGGATTTTGGGAAGCTCCAGGAGAAACGTCAAGTAGAAATTTTAGATTTAATATCTTTAAGAGAACCAGAGAGTGTAGAAACAACCTTCGATGAAATAGTTGAAACCGCAAGAGTGTTAGGGGCTAAGAGACTAGTTATAGATTCAATCACCGCTCTAACCGTTGTATTCAAGGACGTGGCGGAAATAAGAACATTAATCTCTGTTCTTCAAAAAGTGCTCCGTGGATTAAACTGCACAACAATCCTAATTACGGAGATTCCTTGGGGAACCAATAGGCTTGGCATGGGAATCGAGGAATTCGTATCGGATGGAATAATCGTACTCGAGATGGTTTCCCGAAGAAATCAGCTCAGGAGAAGGCTAATGGTCCTTAAAATGCGGGCAACCGAATTAAACCTAAAATATTATCAATATGAAATTTCTAAGAACATTGGAATAGACTTGCTTCCCTATCCAGAAGCCGAAGAATAAGGTGAAGAAATGAGTGAGGAGAGGGAGCTCTGGGACAAGTATTGCAGCTTTCTTGAAAAACCATTCTCCGAGCAGATTGCCTACTGTGAAGAACGCTTAAATAAATATTTCGAAAAATGGAAGAAAACAAAAACCGCAAGAAACTTAATGAGAAAAACCCGAAAAAAGTTCGAAAAATTTGAGGATGTTCCGCTGACAACCTATAGAGATTATCCAATTTTACACAAATTTGGAGCAAAGATAGATGCTCTAACGGCAAATAAACCTAGAAAGAGAGGAGAACGACTTTTTAACTATTATTCTAAATTATTTTCTGAATTAAAACCAATGCTAGACGGATGGATGGTTGGCGAGTTTAGTTACGCCGCAAAAACCTCTGGCACTTCAGGAAAACCCAAATGGATAGCTCATAATGCTATCTGCCTAGAAGACTATGAAAGAAGCTGCGTAACCCTAGCAGGCATGATGTGTAGTGAAAGCTGGGGGGAAACCAAGGCTAAAGAAGGAGACATAGGGCTTAATATAGCTGCTCCTATACCTTACATTTCGGGATGGGGCTTACTGTTAGGTAGTAGACACTTCAAAATAATCCCCCCAGTAGAGATTGCTGAAGAAGTAACTGACATGGGAAAGAGATTATGGATGATTCTTAAAGAAATTGAAAAGGGAAGAAAACCTGCCTTTGCTGCTGGAGTAGCCTCTTTTTTTCAGCTAGTATGTAGATACCTAAAGAATAAGGCTAGCATCTTCAAAGAGTATTATGAGTCATTAAATTTTGGTTCAGCTAAATTCTATATGTTTTTTAAGTGGCTACATTCCCGCTTCTTCAGTAAATCCTGCAAGAAAGTTAGAGAACTATTACCGCTTAAGGGTTTAGGGGTTGCGGGCGTAAATATAGCTCCCTACAAAGATTTTTTTGTTAAGGAATTTGGAGTTGAACCCACTAATATATATGGCTCCACAGAATTTCCAGTAATGATGTATGGTCCACCAGATAGAAAAACATACTTAATCCCAGATTTGAGGATGGGATACTATGAATTTATCAATGAAAGAGGTGAGGTAAAAAGAATAGATGAGCTTAAAAGAGGGAAAACGTATGAGCTTGTAGGAACCTCCATGGGGGGAATGCTTATCAGATATAGGATGGAGGATCTCTTAACGGTTGTCGACTTCAGAGATGACGGTATGCCTTATTTCGCCTTCAAAAGCAGAGTTAGCGAGTTACTAGACTTTTATGGATACTTTAGAATTGGTGAAGAACTCTTCTCTAGAGTTTTAGACCAAATAGGTCTAAGGTATTTTGAGAAATGGGCTCTTACAAAAGAGACTCGCAGAGATAGTGAATATATTCGCGTTCTTATGGAAATGCCATGGGAATATTCTGAAGAGAGAACTGCAAAAATGATATTTGAGAATCTCTTGCAATTATCTGATGACTTCCAAAGCTATGTAAAGGACTTTTCCATCAAACACCCTAAAGAAATAATTAAAGTTGAATATTTAGGAAAAGGGGCTTTTCTAAAGTACTCCTTGAATAAAATAAAGGAAGGAGCTGAACTTGGCCAAATCAAGCCTCCAAAAATTGTCCCACCTGAAAGGAAAGAAGTGCTGGATTTATTGGAGTCAGTCTGAAAATGAATGGATGGCATCTCATTCCATTTACAATACAATATCTTATAGCGGGAAGCGTAGCTTTAGCGCTTGCCTTTTACGTTCTTCATAAAAACCGCGGAACCATAGCCGCGAAGTTCTTTGCGAACTTCGCGGTTTTTCTTGCTTTATGGCAGTTTTTCATGTTTTTTCACAGAAATGCTCCCACTATATCACTTTCGAAGATATTTTTTGCATTAGGCACCGGTTTTGCCTCGCTTATGCTTCCAGCATTATTCCTTACAGTCACTTTTCTCCAAGATGGAAATAAAAAATATTTAATTGTAATGGTGCCTAACTTAGTGTTCTTTGTATTTCTCCTTCTTCAGATACCATTCGACGTATTTTGGACTGATTTCGGCTGGTCTTATGCATTCAGACCAGAAATGTCCTCTTACGTTTTTCTACCGCTAACTGTTTTTTATGTCACCTTAAATTATATTTGGATGATAAGACCTATTAGAGAAAGCAAAGTACCTATCATTAGAAAGAAGTATAAATTCATACTTTTCGGCTTTACTGTGCTCTTCATTATTGGTGTAGTTGTCTATAATACTCTTCTACTCCCTGTAATCCCTAATGCTCCTCCCATCGGGGGAGTAGTTGTAAGCGTAGGGTTATTCTTAATAACACACGGCATCCTTTTAAAAGAGAAAATGGAGGAAACACAGCTATCGATTCCTCATGGAAAAATTTCTGAAAAAACATCAATTTTTCTTCAGAAATTCTTTAATTCAATATATGAAGGTGGACTTGGGCAGCGTCCTCTTAAATTCGAAAGATATTTGAAAGAAACAAGTCTTATTGAAGATGTAAACTTTGTGGGAGGAAAAGTTGTCCTCCTTAAGGAACCCAGTACTTCCCAACTAGTTAAAATTCTTGACGTAGCATTAAACTATTTAGAGAAAAAAGATGTAAGTGATAAAATTGTTCCAGAACTTATAGAACTTTGGAATATTTTATATCCTCTTATCGAATCTGATACCATTAGTTTAATTAAAGCTCATGAAGGCTATATTAGAGGAAATAATCTAATACATGAGATAGCTAACGGAAGATTTAGAAGTCTTTTTCTGCCAAGAGGTTTCACCGAGAAAGATTTAGATGCTTTTTCGCGACATCTTGGGATTGCGCATAAAGAGCTATTTGGAAATCCTGTTTTAGTTGAATTTAATCCATCCGAAAGATATGAAAGAAAAATCGAGACCTATATTCATGAGGTTTTAGCTAATAATGAGGAGCTTGCGGTTTTCTCTAGAAGAGGTTCTAGGATCATTACTCTTCTGCCAACTGAGCGAGTGCATGTATTCTATCTCTCACCTATTCTCTCAAGAAGAAACATGATTTCAGATTATGAAGTTGAACTACCCCTTTATGATCTAACTCATTTGTTAGGAGAAATACGTTTAGCAGCGAAGAGACGTTACTCAATTCTTGTCGATAATCTTACAGATTTAGTCTTTTCTATAGGTTTTGAAAAAGCCTATATGTTCACAAGAAACGCTGTAGAGTTTGTAGCTTCATTTGGTGTTCCGGCCTTATTTCTCATTGCTGAAGGGCACAAACATGAGGTTAAGGTAGCATTCGAAAACTTATTTCCAATGATCTTGAAAATTGAAGAAAAACGTTCAATACGAATTAAATAGAATTAATTCGCTTAAAAGTCCTTTACATTTAAGGAAAAATTGGGAAAACTTGTGAAAGGAGAACCTTAGATGAGACGGTTAGCCAAAATTTATCTAATATTTTTCGGAGTTTATCATCTCTCCCATATATTGTCCTTGCTCGGTTTATACGAATTTATGACCGCTGCTCCATACTTTTTAAGTTTCTGGGAATGGCATTTAATATTATTACTGGTATATGGAATTATACCTATAATTGCCGTTTTAATTAATCACCCAGTTTTACTTGTGTTTGTAACTTTGACATGCCTAGTAGGATTTTTTATTGAAGTTTTTAAAGTATTTGAGTGGATCACAGACGGATATTATTTATTAGCATCCTTGGATCTTTTAGCTTCACTTTCTAGCTCCATACTAATAAAAGCTAGGAGGGTAGATTCTAGTAGAAAGCTTCATGTAACATGATTTTTTAAACTTGCCCAAGCTTAATACTTATCTTATGAGTTTCCAAACCGACTAATTGTGAGGATAAAGGGAAATCGTACCTTTTGAATCAAATAGAAATTTTTTAGTATACGTCATGTTTCTTGTAAGATTATGAATCAAAAGATTTCCTTATATATACGTTACGTTAAAGATTATCATTTAAGGTAACCCTAATGTCTAACGTGATGTCACCAAAATCGCTAATGATGGGAGGAATAGAGCCTATTTGAATTTGACTTATAGACGTATCTTTTTGGTGACGTACGTAACTTATGCCTCTTACTATTTGGCTAGACTTAACTTTTCTATAGCCCTACCATTGATGGGTGAGGACTTACAATTTTCAAAATTGGCCTTAGGGTTGATCGGCGGCGCCTTCTCAATATCATATGCTATAGGCCAATTTATAAACGGGCAGTTAATTGACAGCTTAGGGGCGAAAAAAATAGCTCTTTTAGGGTTAATTTTGTCGGCGATCATGAACTTGATGTTCGGTTACACTGAACTCTTCATATTATTTGTGATAATATGGGGCATAAATGGATATGCTCAATCAACAGGATGGCCCTCTGTGGTTAAAATTATAAGTAATTGGTTTAAGTCGGGATTGGGAACAGTGGGAGGAGCGTTTGGATCATGCTTTCTTGTAGGCAATACGATAGCTTGGTTGTTGCTGGGATACATTACAGCTAATTTCGGATGGCGGAACGCCTTTTTAGCTCCATCTATATTGCTGATCTCCATGGCTGTACTCTTCTATCTGGGAATAGAAGAGAAGCCTAAAGAGAGTAAACATGATGAAAAAGCGGATAAGACTGAAGCGGTGAAATCCAGATTTAAAAGGATACTGTTCTCAAAAGAGATTGTAACGATTTCTTTAGCATACATGCTTCTCCAATTTGTAAGAAGCGGACTCACCCTCTGGGCTCCATCCTACCTTTTCGAAACTTACGGTCTACCACTAGACGTGACCGGATACATGGCTACAGCAATACCAATAGGAGGGATAGCTGGCTCAATAATCTCCGGATGGCTTTCAGACCGAGCTAAAAATTTCAGAAGAACCTCCATAATATTCATTCTCATACTTTTTCTCTCCCTCACGTTACTAACATTCTATCACGCCGCTTCCTACGGTTTTCAAGTAGGTATAGCCCTACTTTTCCTCTCCGGCTTAGTGTTTTATGGACCCCACACTTTAATTGTTACAGTGATACCCATGGAACATAGAGACACTTACGGCGCGGCGAGTGTAGCAGGATTCATTGACGGTATAGGTTATATTGGTTCAACATTCGCCGACCCGCTCATAGGATGGATAGTTGACATCCAAGGTTGGAGCGGCGCCGTAACCTTCTGGCTTCTCAGCTC
>Ga0190363_1001577_pt1 | contig 13417 bp, 17 predicted proteins | sample 48721867_MG_FD_161272 | JGI IMG/M metagenome (GOLD analysis project Ga0190363, IMG submission 161272) | Hydrothermal vent microbial mat bacterial communities from Southern Trench, Guaymas Basin, Mexico - 4872-18-6-7_MG | ecosystem: Environmental > Aquatic > Marine > Hydrothermal vents >...
CTTTAATGAATGTCTTTTCTGAAAGAGAAAATTTTTCTTTAGAAAATCCTATCTTAAAAGATGATTATTTAAAGTATCATTTTTTTCCAGATTTTCTTTCAAGTATTTCTAAAAAACTTGGGGCAAGTTCTCTTTTTTCTTTTCATTTTTTCCAAATCCAAATTTCTTTTTTAGCGCTTATTTTGCTTTTTTTATTTTTGAGAAAATTTTTATCAAAAAAATTTGCTTTTTTGGCTTTATTCTTTTTACTTTTTGGAGCAAATCTTGGAGGAGTGGAATTTTTGTATCAGTTAATCAAAAACCCACAAGTTTTTGAAAATTCTCTTTTTGAGTGGAGTTGTATTTTAAAAAATGTTTGCTTTTTCTCGGAAGAAACGAAAATCATCAAAGATCATCTTTTCTGGCGCACTCCTCTTTTAAATGAATTTTGCTGGACTCGTTCAACTCCTTTTGGAGTAGGTTTTTTTGTTTTATTTTTGATTCTTTATTTAAATTATTTTTCAAAAAAAGAACTTTTGAGACTTTCTTTTCTTTTTCCTTTAGGGTTCTTTTTGCATCTTCATGGAATTTTAATTTTAAGTTTGGCACTACTTTCGTTTTTCTTTTTTGAAAAAAACAAAAAAATATATTTTAAATTTTTAATCTTCTCTTTCATTTTATCTTTTCCTTTTTTAATTTATTTTTCAAATATCCATTACCAAAATTTTCAAAAAGTTCATTTTCTTTATATCAAGCCCCCAGAAATTAATCCTTTATCTTTTTTCCTTTTAAATTTTGGATTTATTTTCATTTTCTGGTTTTTTGGAGGACTGTTTTTTTGGAAAAAAAATCCTTTTTTAAAATTTTTTTCTCTTTCTTTGGTTCTTTTCTTATTTCCAAATATTTACCAAACTCAACCTTGGATTTGGGACAACCACAAACTCTTTTTTTATTGGTGGATTTTTGGAGTCCTTCTTGGAACTCTTTTTTTAGAGAAACTCTTTAAAGGAAAGTTAAAATATATTTTTTTGGGAATTATCTTTTTTTCTTTGATTCCTGGAGTAGCAGATGTAAGTGGAAGAGTTTTATTTTTCAAAGATCATCTCTATGGCTATGAAAGCCAAAATCCTGTCAAAAAAGAAATTGGAGATTTTATTAAAAAAAATTTACCTAAAGATGCTTACATTTTGGGTGCTCCTTCGGCTTCAAGTATCATTACAACTTATGCTAAAAGGGGCCTTTATTTGGGATATCGTGGTTGGCTTTGGTCCTGGGGACTTGATTTTTCAGAAAAAGAAAAAAATGCAAGAGAAATTTTAGAAGGAAATATAAAAACTGCCTGCAAAGAAAAAGTAAAATATATTTTACTTGAACCTTCTTTGGAAAAAGAATTTGGAGTCAAAATTAAAAAAGAAAAAATTTTAAAAAAATCAAAAATTCTTTTTCAAAAAAATTCTTTTTATCTTTTAGAGATAATTTGCCCTTAATCCTCCTCAATCTCAATTCCCATTGATTTTGCAGTTCCTTCAACAATTTTTACTGCTTTTTCTAAATCATCGGTATTCAAGTCCTTAAGTTTTTTTTTGGCAACTTCAATTAGTTGAGATTTTTTAATCTTTCCAACAATTTTTGATTTTGGTTTGCCAGAACCTTTTTCTATTCCAGTTAGTTTTTTAAGCAAAGAAGAAACAGCAGGTGTTTTTATCTCAAAATCAAAACTTCGATCTTCATAAACTTTAATCACAACTGGCAAAACATCACCCATTTGATTTTTTGTTTTCTCATTAAATTTTTGACAAAAAGCCTGAATATTAATTCCATGCTGACCCAAAGTAGGACCGATAGGAGGAGCAGGAGTTGCTTTGCCTGCAGGAACTTGAATTTTTATGATTGATTTCACTTTTTTCATATTCTTTTAATTGCTGAAGCATCAATTTCAATCGGCGTTTCTCTTCCAAAAAGTTCTACTAAAACTTTTACTTTTCCTCGCTCTTCATCAATCTCAGATACTTTTCCTTCCATATCTTTAAAAGAACCAGAAAGAATTTTTACTCTCTCCCCTCTTCTGAGTTTTATTTTAAATTCGGGTTCTTTAAATTCCATCGTTTCTTTTAATCTTTTTACTTCTTCATCAGAAAGAGGAATTGGAGTTATTCCTGAACCAATAAAACCTGTCACTCGAGGAGTGTTTCTAACAACATACCAAGAATCATCAGTGACAATCATCTCAACCAAAATATAACCTGGATAAATTTTTTCCTCAATGATTTCTTTTTTCCCCCCTTTGAGAATTTTTATTTTCTTTTCTTTAGGCACCAAAACATTAAAAATTTTATCTTCCATTGAGAAAGCCTCAATTCTTTGCTTTAAATTCTGAGCTACAATTTCCTCATAACCAGCATAGGTATGGATCGCATACCATTTTCTTTCTTGGGGAAGATTTTGCTTTGGCATATTTTTACTCAATAATTTTTCTCACAATGAAGGTTAAGCCCGCATCAAAAAGGCCCAAAATTAAAGCAACAATCAAAGAGAATGATATCACAATTAAGGTTTTTTGCCAAGTTTCTTTTTTTGAGGGCCAAGAAACTTTTTTAAGTTCTTCTTTTGCTTCCTTCAAAAAATTGATCGCTTTTTTTAAAAAATTCATTGCTTAATTTTAGAAAAAAATTAAACTTTTTCAAGAAATCTCTTGCAAGGTTTTTTAGAAAAGTTAAAATAAAATTTTTTATGCCAATCAAAATTTCAGCAAAAAAAAGCCTTAAACGCTCGCTTAAAAAAAGAGAGCATAATCTTTTTCATAAAAGGCGGATTAAACATTTACGAAAAAAAATAGAAAAATTAACTAAAGAAAAAAAATTTGAGGAAGTAAAAAAGCTTCTTCCGCAGTACTACAAGTTTTTAGATAAAGCGGCAAAGGAAGGAGTAATCAAAAAAAATGAAGCCAGCAGAAGAAAATCAAGAATAACAAAAAAAATTAACTCTCTTAGATGATATATTTTATTTTTGGGGAAGAAGAATTTTTAAAAAAAGAAAAACTTAAAGAACTTACAAAAAAATTTAAAAACTTTTTTGTAAAAAAAATTGAAGATGAAAAAAACTTTAAAGAAGAAATAGAATCTTCCTCTCTTTTTGGGAAAAAATTTTTAGTCCTTTATGATTTTCTTTCATTGAAAAAAGACACTCAAAAGGAAATTAAAGAAATTTTAGAAAAAAAAGAAATTTTAGAAAAAAAAGAAATTGTTTTGGTATTTTTTCAACAAAAAGAAATTAAAAAACAGTCCCCTCTTTATGAATTTTTAAAAAAGAAAAAAGCAGTTAAAAAATTTTATTTTAAAAAATTAAGTTTTTTTGAAACAGAAAAGTTTGTTTTAAATGAAATAAAAAAATTAAATGGGAAAATTCAAAAAGAAGCGGCGAGTTTGCTTACTTTTTTAGGACAAGGAGATTTGTATTTTTTGAAAAATGAAATTGAAAAACTGGTTTTTTTCAAGAAAGGAAAAACAATCACAAAAAAAGATGTTTTTTATTATACACCAAATTTTCATCAAACAGATATTTTTTTATTTTTAGAAGAGTATTTCAAAAAAGGGAAAAAACCTTATCTTCTTTGGCAAATTTTAAAAAGAAAAGAAAATCCAGGAAAGTTTTTTTCGATTATTGTCTGGCAGTTTAGAAATTTAATAAAAATTAAGAGTCTTTATGAGAAAAAAATTCCTTTAAAAGAAATTACTAAAAAACTAAAACTTCATCCCTTTTTGGTAAGAAAGTTTTTATTTCTCTCTCAAAACTTCTCTGAAAAAAATTTAAATCAAATTTACCTTTTTTTATTAAACTTAGACCTAAAAATAAAAAGGGGCGAACTTGACCCCTTTTTAGCTTTAAAAAAATTTCTTTTATCCTTGAGTGTTTTATAGTTTTAATTCTTCAATTTCTCCTCCTTTTTCTTCTTTCTTTCCTCCTACTTCTACAATCTTTAAATTCACTCTTGCATGATGCTTAAGCCCAATTACTTTTATTAAAGTCCTAATTGCTCTAATGACTGCCCCTTGCCTTCCAATGATAATTCCTACATCTTCTGGATGAAGTCTTATCGTTAAAAGAACTCCCATTTCATCTACTTTTTTTTCTATTTTTACCTCTTCTGGATGATTTACAAGACCCTTAAGTAAAGTTTCTAAATATTCTTGGTAAGGAGCTTTCTCTTTTTCTACCATTTTTCTTTTTTTCTTTTTAAACCGACCTTTCCTTTTTTTCGCTCTTTTTGCAAAATTAATCTTTCAAAAACTTCTTTTTAATATTAAATTTAAAAATCAAATCTGTCAAGGTTTTAATCTTTAATTTGACTTTTTTTATTTTTTTAAATATATTTTGGTTTATGAAATTTCTTTACGAGTTTTCCTTTCTTTTGCCCGAACTTCCAGAAAAAGAAAAAGAAGAATTTTTAGAAAATATAAAAAAGAAAATAAAAGAAATTAATGGGAAAATTGAAGATGAGTTTAAACAAAAGCAAAATTTTGCTTATCCAGTAAAAAAGATAGAAAAAGGAATTTTTGGATTTATTTCTTTTTTTACAGATAAAAAAAAGATTAAAAAATTTGAAGAATCTCTAAAATATGAAAAGAATCTTTTGAGATATCTGATTGAAAGAAAAAAAACAAAAGAAGTTGAAAAAGTTGAAAAGAAACCTGAAAAATCCAAAAAGGTTAAGTTTGAAAAATTAGAAGAAAAACTTGAAGAAATTGTGGGGACAAAAAAAGAAAAAAAATAAATTATGTATTTAAACAAAGTTTTACTCATTGGAAGAGCCACTCAAGATCCTGAAATTAGAGTTCTACCTGATGGCAGAAAGGTGGCTGTTTTTTCGTTGGCAACAAATAGAGTTTTTTTTACCAAAGAGGGGCAAAAAAAAGAAGAAACCGAGTTTCATAATATTGTTGCTTTTGGAAAATGGGCTGAAATTTGCCAAAATTATTTAAAAAAAGGAAATCTTCTTTTTGTTGAAGGAAGACTGCAAACAAGATCCTGGGAAGGACAAAATGGTCAAAAAAAACAAAGGACTGAAATTGTTGTTGAAAGATTAAATTTAGGACCAAAAGAAAAAAAAGAAACTCAAAAAGAAATCTCTGAAACAAAAGAAGTGAAAAAAGAAGAAATTAAAAAAGAAATTCCTGTGATTGAAGAAGATGAAATCAACCTTGATGATCTCCCTTTATAAAATAAAATAATTTTTTATGCCTTGTTATTTTTGCCAAAGAAATATTAAAGAAATAGACTGGAAAAATGTAAGAGTTCTTTCGCGATTTTTGTCAGCCGGAGGAAAAATTAAACCTAAAAGAAAAACAGGACTTTGTGCAAAGCATCAGCGCCAACTTAAAAGAGCAGTCAAAAAAGCAAGAATTATGGCTCTTTTGCCTTTTGTAAAAGATTAGATTGGGAAACTCCATAAAGAGAATAAAAAAGAAAAGCCAAAAATCCTAACCAACCAGTGAAAGGAATTTTGAAAAGAGAAATTATAGATAAAAACCAAAATAATAAAGGCAAACTAAAAGAAAAAATCGAAAGATTGTAGGTTTGAGAAAAAGTTAAATTTTTGTTGGAAAGTTTGGCAACAAAAAAAGGAATTAAAGAAAGAATCAAAACTTTAATGAGAGTATAAAGATAATAAAAAAGTAAAAAGAAAGGGAAACCAAAGATTAATAATTGATAAAAAAGTTTCTTCAAAACAAAAAATATTTCTTCCAAGGAAATTTCAGTCTTTTTAATTCCTTTTGAGGAAATTTCTTTTATTAACAACGCTTCCTTTTGAGAATCAAACTTAATTTCCATTTCCATCCCTTTCATTGTTTCACTCAAAGGATAAACTTTAATTTCATCCTTTTCTTTAACAATCACTTTATCTTTGAGAAAAAAAACTCCTGTTGGATAAATTTTATATCTCCCCTTTTCCACATCGTTATAAGAGGCTTTTGTATCTATGACAAAAACGAACTTTTCTTCCTTAATTTGAATTATTTTCTCAAAAGGATCTTTTGAAGAAGAAATTTCACCATTTTTTATTCTAATTTCTGGAAAATCTTCAAGTTCTCTTATTATTCTTTCTTTTATCTCAGGGTAAGTTTTTCCAAAAAAAGAAGAAAAATAAAAATATAAAGCTAAAAAAACAATAATTGAAAAAATCAAAATTAAAACTAAAAGATACAAAAAACCTTGGGATAAAGGTAAATTTAGACTTTCTTTAATTTTTTGAAAATTAAATCCTATCTTTAATTTCTCCAAAAAACCTACTCTTTGCATATCCTCTCTCCTATAAATTCTGCCATCTCAGCTAATCTTTTAGCATAAGCCCATTCATTATCATAAAAAGCAACTACTTTTACCAAGTTTTCAATGACATTTGTTAAATTAGCATCCACAATTGCAGAAAAAAGATTCCCTCTATAATCACAAGAGACCAAAGGAGCGTCTTCAACTCCTAAAATATTTTTCAAAGATTCATTTTGAGAAGCCTTTTTAAAAATATAGTTTACTTCTTCTTTTTGAGTTTCTTTTTCAACAACACAAACGAAATCAAGTACAGAAACAGTTGGAGTTGGCACTCGAAAGGCAATTCCATCAAGTTTTCCTTTAAGATGAGGCAAAACTTTTCCAATGGCTTTGGCAGCGCCAGTCGTTGTTGGAATAATAGAGAGGGCAGCTGCTCTTGCCCTTCTTAAATCTTTGTGGGGTAAATCTAAAATCTTTTGATCATTAGTGTAAGAATGAATTGTTGACATAAAACCTTTTATAATTTTGAAATTCTCATCTAAAACTTTACAAATCGGAGCCAGACAATTTGTGGTGCAAGAGCCCATATCAATAATGTCGTATTTTTCTGGATCAAAATCATTTGCATTCACGCCCAATATAAAAGAGGGAATTCTGTCGTCTTTTGCTGGGGCTGAGATAATTACCTTTTTTGCTCCTGCTTCTAAATGTTTTTTTGCTCCTTCGTAAAACCTAAAAACACCGGTGCATTCAAGAACAACATCTACCTCTAATTTTCTCCAAGGAAGTTTTGCAGGATCTTTTTCACAAAAAACAGGAAATTTCTTTCCTTCTACAATTAATAAATCTTTTTCTGCTTTTACATTTTTTTTGTAAATTCCATATAAAGAATCATATTTTAAAAGATGAGATAAAGTTTTAGGATCACCTAAATCATTAATCGCAACTACTTTTATTTTTTCTTGGTGGTGCCCTAAAAGATGCTTAAATGTATGCCTTCCAATTCTTCCAAAGCCATTAATGGCAACTTTAATCATAAATTTAAAATTTTTTTTATTTTTTCTTTCTGGAAACCTAAAATTTTTTGACCTTTAATTTCTAAATAAGGGACCAAAACTTTTCCAAACTTTTGATAAAGATATTCTTTTATTTTTTTATCTCTCACGTCAAATTCTTCAAAATCTATTTTATGAACTAAAAGAAAATCCTTCAAGGATTGACAATAAGGACAGATTGGATGGGAAAAAAATTTAATCTTTTCCATAAAATCGTATTTTGCAGTTTGTAATTTCCTCAAGATCTTTTAAACTCAAAATGCCTGCAATTAAATAATCACCTTTATCATTTTTTTCAAAACAAAAAGTTTCACATTTTGCGGTTGGAGAAAGTTGAGTGCATTTTTTGCAAGAAATAACATTCTCTTCCAAAAGGGACTTTTTGGGAAAAAACCAAGTTGGAACTTTATATATTCCTCTTTTAAAACAAAAATTTTTTTCACAAAAAACCACCGGGAAATTTTCGAAATCTTTTAATATTTCAAGTTGTTTTTCAGAAAAATGGTCTCCTTTTTTAAGATAAAGTGTAATCCCTTTATTTTTTAAGCAGGACACAAAACTTTTTTTCTCTTTGGCTAAACTAAATTTAATGAAAAAATAAGCTCCGCCAAAAAAAGCCCCGAAAAGAAAAAAAGAAAACAAAAGAAAAAACAGTTCTTTTCTCATAAAACTCTTATTATCTCAGGTATTTTTTCAATTAAATCAGAGGCTAAAAGTCCAACACCTTTTTTTTGAGCAACTTTCTCTCCTGCTTTTCCATTCAAAAAAGCGGCTCCTGCTCCTGCTAAGAGAGGCGGAACTTTTTGAGCCAAAAAAGAGGCGCAAATTCCAGCTAAAACATCTCCTGTGCCTCCAACTGTCATTTCCGGACAACCTGTTTTGTTAAGAATAATCTCTTTGCCATTTGTAATAATATCTACTTCTCCTTTTAAAAGAATAGTAGTTTTAAAATCTCGAGCAAAATTTTTTGTTTCTTCAATTTTTTTCTCTAAAGGAAAATTTTTTAAATTCTTTCCAGAGACCACAAAAAACTCAAAAAGATGAGGGGTTAAAATAAAATCTTTTTCTTTAATAATTTCTTTTTTTTGTTCAATTGCATATAAAGCATCTGCATCTACTACTGCAGGAATATCAATTTTTTTAAGAATTTCTCTGACCGCCAAAAGGGTTTTTTCGTCTCGTCCCAGACCTCCTCCAATAAGTAAAGAAACTTTTCTTTGAGACACTCTTTTGGCACTTTCAATCAAACTTAAAATAGTCGGAACTTCATTTAAAGAAATATCATCACAGCTCAACGGGTAAGCGATCAAATCAGGTGAAAATCCAGCAATAATATCAGCCGATCTTTTTGGAGCAACTACCAAGCTTAAATCCGCTCCTGCTCGCAAAGCTGCAAGTGCCCCAAAAGCAGGAGAGCCAGTATACAAAGAAGAACCTCCGACAACAATGACATAACCAAAATCATACTTATGAGCAGATTTTTCTCTTTTTTTGAAAATTTTTCTTAAATCCTTTTTTCTAAAAAATCTTTTTTTCATTTTCTATCTTTTGACACACTTCTTTAAAATCGCAATATTCGCACTGCCAAGGTTCTAAATCTTTGGGCTTTGGAGGTAAAATATCATTTTCTATGTGGTATTTTAAAGTTTTAAAATCTTCTAAAATTTTCTCACAAAGTTTTTTATCATATTTTTCCTCAAACTCCATTAATTCTTGAGTGTTTTTGTTTTCATAAATTAAAATTCCTTTTTCAATTTCAAAAAAATGTAAATAAAGTTGGATTTGGTAGCGATGAGCTTTTTTGGGAATTTCAGGATTTGAGTATTTAGGAGAAGCAATACTTTTTATTTCCACCACATATAGTTTATTCTCAACAGAAACAATGGCATCTGCTCTTCCTTTAACAATAGAATTTGGAGGAATGGATATCTCTGCTGCGACTACCCTAATGTCAGGACTTTCAAAAAGGGAACGCATCAGTCCCTGATGAATCATTTCTCCTCTATCTAAAATTCTCAAAAGCTTGGGCTCTTTTTCTTTTCGAGGAAATCCCTTCATTGAAAAAAATATTGCCCGAGGACACCTTCCTGCATCAGTGACATAGAAACTGTGTTGATCTTTCTCTTCTCTTTTTTTTTGATAATATTTATCAATGAGTTCTATCAGCATAAATCAAAATTATACTTTTTTAGTTAAAAAATATCAAAAAAAAGCAAAAAAGAAAGCATTTTTTTCTCTTTTTTTGAAAGTAAGCATTTTATCTTTTTTCCTCCTTTTTTTGCTTTTTCCCCAAAAATGGTACTTTTGGGGTAAAGGTTTTTTGGAAAAAAAAGAAAAAAAAGAAATTGCTTTTTTAATTGTTGGAATTCCAGGAGAGCCCTGGCCCTCACCTTATCTTACTGACTCAATTGAAATAATTTTTTTAAAAAATGGAAAAATTTGCGGAATGGGAGTTCCAAGAGATTTTTTAATAAAAAAGCCTTTTTTAGGAAAAATTAATGCTTTGTATCAAAAAGAAGGAATTGAACTTTTAAAAAAAACCTTAGAGGAGATTTTTCAAATAAAAATTGATTATTATTTGGTTTTGGATCTTAAAACACTTAAAGAAATAACAGATATTTTAGGGGGAGTAGAGATTAGCGTTGAAAAAGATCTTGTTGATCCAAGATTTCCTACAAAAAATCGTGGCTATGAAAAATTTGTTTTAAAAAAAGGAAAATATTTAATGAAAGGAGATTTACTTCTTAAATATATCCGCACTCGTCATCCTGATAGTGATTTCGGAAGAATTGAGCGCCAACAAAAAACTGCTTTAGCGCTTTTTAAAAAAGCAAAAAAATTAAATTTGTTTTCAGATTTCAAAAAAATTGTTTCTTTGTATTTAAAACTCAAAGGGAAAACAAACTTTTCTTTAAAAGATTATTTTTTAGTGAAAAAAGAAATTGAAAAACTAAAAGAAAATAAAATAAAGTTTTTCTTATTAGATGAAAAATATCTTCTGCCACAAAAAATGAAAATTCAAGGAAATTATCTTTGGGTCCTTATTCCAAAAAAGAATTTCAAAAATATTAAAAATGAAATTGAAAATTTTTGTAATTAATCATGGCAGTTACTTAAATTAATTTTGCAATCAGAAGTACAAGAAAGAGTACCTCCACTATAACCATAACTTTCACAGGAAACCGGATTTCCAAATTTATCTTGAGGAAAACTTGCGCCATCACATTCTTCGCCAATATCTATAACTCCATTTCCACAAACAGCACAGTCTGGACAGGATTGAGGATCACCTCCAGAAATCTGCTCATCTGGCTGGCAGTTCCCATCAAAGTTGCATTTTTTTTCAGTTCCAGAACAAGTTCCTGCTAAATCGCAGGCACAATCAGAAGGACAGTTTTGAGCAGTCTCTCCATTGTTTGTTTCGCAATGACCATTAACTATACAAGGAGCAACATCACAAAGAGCATGATTCCAAGAAGTAAAAGAAGTGTTTGGGGTAAGATAAGCAAAAAAAAGATCCATCACTAACCAAGAAACAGTCGCAATTATTGCTCCAACAATTGAAATCTTAAAAAACGCTTTTCCTGTTTCTATTTTGTTTGTTGCAATTAAAACTCCTGCAATAATTAAAAAAAGAACCACAAAACTAATAAAAATTTTAAAAAGAAAATCTGCAATTCTTTTTCCTAAAATAAAAAGATGACAGAAAGTACATTTTTGGGTTTCATCAATGAAAGTTGTGGGATCATCAGTATGTCTTCCACAGGGGACAAGACCGCCAACTAAAGGAGTGGGAGTAGGAGTGGGAGTAGGGCTGGGAGTAGGAGTGGGAGTGGGAGTGGGAGTAGGAGTGGGAGTGGGAGAAGGAGTGGGAGTGGTTTCATTTGCTAAGATTACACTTGGTTCAGGCGAAGTAGTTTTGCGGATATATATATAATCTGTGTAACCCCTCTCTCCACAATCACACAGTGCACAAATCCAGCCACTTACTGAAAGATGTATTATAATGTGTGCACTAGACCCTAACGATATGTTCGTCTTTTCTTTTTTTACCCATCCTTCATTTTCCTTAAATTCTAAAGAATAGGAACTTATCTCATAAGTTAAACTTCCAGGTATACCTCCGGGACTGCCTCCTTTTCCATATACTCCCAATACATATTTTCCAGAAGAGATAGTAGTCTTTGAACGCCACTTATAGGTACACGTTCCATTGTATCTACGGCCATATAAGGAAAATGCATAATCTTGGGCATCTCCTGAGACTATCTCTGCTCCTTTATCGCAGCAATTATTAGTATAAACTTCTTCCCATTCATCACTATAAATTTGATCCTCAAAATCGTCAAAAAACACAAAGGTGGTATTTCCATTACTTGCAGAAAAAGCAGTAGAATTGCCATAATACAAATAAATTGTTTTATTTGAACTTGCAGGAATTAAAGGAACTTTGACCCAGATTTTGGTGGAAGCGGTATTACAACCAGATTCTATCCAATAGCTTATCAAAGTGGTTCCATCTGAATCAGCAAAACGAATATCCCTACAATCTGATTGCATCTTTCCTGCTGAGATTAAAGATTGAGTATCCAAAGTGACTAAAACTTGGTAGTCAGTTAAATTATTAGAATTAGCAGTGTTATCAATAGTAATTGGTTTGCGATAGGCCCAACCTGAAAGCCATCCTTGAGCTTTAACTTGAGAATGACTGAAAAATAAAAAATTAAAAAGGAAAAGAACAAAAACAAAAGAAATGGAGTTTTTTGGTTTTAAAAGTTTCTTAAAGTTCATTCTTTTATCAATTTTAATAAAAGTTTTATTCTACTTTGGCTTTAATTCTTCTTTTTCCTCTTCCAATTCCTTCTTCTTTTATAATTTTAAAACTTTTTATTTCTCCTGTCTCTTTTACATGAGGACCCTTGCAGACCTCTTTTGAAAAAACCTCCCCTGTTTTTTCATTATAAATCTCATAAACAAAAACCTCATCAGGATATCTTTCTTTATAAAAAGCCAAAGCCCCTTCTTTAATCGCTTCTTCAAGTGGTATTTTTTTGCATCTTACTTTTAAATTTTCTTTTATCTTTTGTAAAACAAGTTCTTCTACTTTTTTAACCTCCTCTGGCGTCAACTTCCTCTCAAAACTAAAATCAAAAGAAAGTTCTCCTTTCTTTAAACGAGATCCCTCTTGTCTTACTTTATTACCTAAAACTTTTCTTAAACTTGCTTGCAAAAGGTGAGTTGCGGTATGAGATTTTTTAATATCTTCTTCAAATACCATCTCAAAAATTTTCTCTTTTCCTTTTTTTGAAATTTCTTTATGTTTTTGTTTTTCTTTTTCAAATTGTTTTTCATCCACTCTAAATCCTTTTTCTTTTGCAATCTCTTTTATCTCATCAAAGGGCATTCCATAACTTTCATAAAAAAAGAAGGCTTCTTTTCCAGAAATGATTTTTTCTTTTTTCTTTTTCAAAATTTTCTCAAACTCTTTCATTGCTAAAGAGATTGTTTTGAGATACTTTTCTTTTTCTTCTTTAACTATTTCCTTAATCAAATTTTCTTTTTTTCTAAGATAAGGGAACTCTTTCTCAAAAAAAGAAATGACCTCTTCAATTAATTTTGGTAAAAGGTTTTGTGGAGCATTTATTTTTTTCTCTCTTAAAAATATCCTTCGCAGAAGTCTTCTTAAAATATAACCTTCCTTTACATTTGAAGGAAAAACATCTTCAGCAATCACAAAAACAATTGCTCTTGTGTGATCTGCAATTGTGCGAAAAATAGCAGGGTTTTTTTTATAAGAAAAACAAGTTTCTTTTTCTATCCTTCTGATCAAAAAATCAAAAGCATCGGTTTCAAAAACAGTTTCTTTTTTTTGACAAACTGCAGTTAGTCTTTCAAGTCCAATGCCTGTGTCAACTATCTTTTGAGGCAAAGAGAAATATTTATCTTTTTCTTTTTTATATTCCATAAAAACCAAATTCCAAATTTCAACAAGTTTTCCATTATCTTTTTCAAAATGTAACTCTGTGCAAGGACCACAAGGACCTTCATTTCCGATTGGTCCCCAAAAGTTATCTTTTTTCCCTTTTTTAAAAATTTTTTTAATTCCCAAACTTTTC
>Ga0190363_1001579_pt1 | contig 13401 bp, 17 predicted proteins | sample 48721867_MG_FD_161272 | JGI IMG/M metagenome (GOLD analysis project Ga0190363, IMG submission 161272) | Hydrothermal vent microbial mat bacterial communities from Southern Trench, Guaymas Basin, Mexico - 4872-18-6-7_MG | ecosystem: Environmental > Aquatic > Marine > Hydrothermal vents >...
AGATGATTTCTTAGGCTGTAGGCTGCATTTTTTGTCATCCAAACTTTAAACCCTTTTTTTAAATGGTTTTGAATTGGATTTTTTAATCCACTTCCACCTATAATATCTCCTTTAATGTATAAATCTAACTTTTTCTTAGTGGCTTCTTCAACCATCCAACCATAAACTTTTGTAGGTGAAGGTAAAACCATTTTAATTGAGTTTTCAGGATTGTTTTCATCATAAAAAAGAATATCAAGTGTTCCTGCACCAACATCTAAAGCTAAAATTTTCATCTTAAACCAAGAATATTCTTAGAAATTATTAAGATTTATTTTTCTAAAAATTGTGGGAAATATTTATTATTTTGTACACTTTAAACCTTTTTGTGGGATTTTGAGTATTGTTGTTGTTGATGAGAAGTATAGGGTTTTATTGGGTAAAAAACTTAGACAAGAAACTGGTATAGAAAAGGGTGAAAAACTTCTTGCTATACCATTTTATGGAGGTATGATTCTTTTATCCCTTAAAGGAAAACATTTTAAAGGTTCACTTAACGGCTTTAATTTTAAAGAGGAAAAACATGAAGCATCAAAATATCTATTTAAAGTGGGAAGATAATGCCTATTCTTGATACTGTTGTTCTTTTTGCTGTTGCAGACCGTAAAGACCCAAAACATGGTAAAGCTATAAAATATCTGGGTGGAAATAGAGAAACTTATCTTGCAAGTTTTGCTCTTTTAGAGTTTGATATAGTTTTAAAAAGTAGAGGTTTTTCAGCTGATAAAAGAATGGAGTTGCAGGCTCTTCTATTAAAAGATTATCCTCAAATTAAGATTCACCCGTTAACATCCCAAACCCTATATCTTTTAGCAATGATTGAAAAAGATTACCAGATGGAATATTTTGATGCTGGTGTGGCTGCTGAAGCATTACAGTATGATGGTGTTATAATTTCAACAGATAAAAGTTTTGAAAAGATTAAAGGGTTAAAACGTATCTGGTAAAAGTTTAGTATCCTGCATCTTTTAAGGCTAGGATGGTTGTGGATACTAAAGGTAGTTTCCAAATTTCTTCTGGTTTAAACCATGAAGCATCAGCAACCTCCTCATCCGGTTTTAGGTTTTCAGTTAAACCTTTACTTAAAAAACAAACAATAACAAACTGTTTTTTAAGATTTCCAATTTCATCTTTAACCATTAAATTGTAAACACCCAACAATCTTTCAAGTTTAATATCTACACCTGTTTCCTCCTTAACCTCCCTTACGGCTGTTTCCTCAACAGTTTCACCATACTCAACAATTCCACCAGGTAAAGCCCATCTTCCAATTCCAGGCTCATATTTTCTTTTAATCAAAAGAATTTTTCCATTTCTTTCAACTATAGCTGAAGAAGCTAAAATTGGAGTTTGCATACAAATTTACCCATATTATTGGGGTTTTTGTTAAACATTAAATTTGCTAATACTCAAGGTATGCAATACGTTTGCTTGGATTAAAATATAAAGCAAGTTTTTGACTTTCCAAAAAGTCATTTCCTATTATACTTGGAATATTTTTAACCTCATCTAATGTTTTCTTATTAAGTTTCGTAGGAATTAATGAACCAATAGATTCTAATTTTACCTTAAAAAGTTCATCTGTTTCTGTTCTAAAGCTCATTTCAACATTTTTAATTGGATGATTGAAAAAATGAAACCCTGCAAGTGATACAATTTCACCTAACCGCATCTTAGTAATAGGCATTCTAGTACTCATGACCTCGTTTGTAGATAAAACGGTATATGGGCTTCCGGTATCAACTAGTGCATCAACAAATCTGGAAATATGGGTAGTTCTTAAGAAAAAAGTAACAAAGGGAAAAGGTCTTCTACCCACTATTGCTCTAATTGTACAAGGTATTTTAGGCAATTTTTTCCCCTAAAGAATAAAAGAAACATCTTTTGGAGGAATACTTTCGATAAGTAAGAAACTTATGTTTTCACCTTTTTTCTCTAATTTATTTAAAACTTCATCCATCGTACTTCCTTCACAAATTATTTGACTATCTTTTATTGCAATTATTTTTCCTTCATACTTACTTTGGATCTCCTCATAATTCTCACTAAGCCATCTACTATCCTTTTCGACTCTTTTAAGAATTTCTAAGATTTGAGAGTCATCCATAATCTCACTCTCTCTGTGAAGTGTTATAATCACGTACATTAATATAAAATTTTTAACTAAGGTTCTGTTCTTTCACCTCTTTTTTACGTTGTTTTTCTATTCAGTTTCTCATCATCTCTTCTATTGCTAAAGTTATGTTTTTTCCTTCATACCTTTTAGCCTTGCAAACCTTGTCTCTGAACTTTTCAAAAGTCTAAGGAAGAAGCTAAATCTAGGCTAAGTATAAACTTAGACTTAAAAGAAAAACAAACATGATGGATAAAATTAATTAAGAAAGCCCAACAATGCAACAGTCAAGAAAACTGAGGCCTTAAAAGCAGCAAGAACCCCATCAACACAACAGAACCTTTATTGGGAAACTTTAAATAAACAATTTTTTAGGTTAAACCATGGATAGGGAAAATTTTTTTCTTTAATTGTTCAACAGTATTTTTAACTTTTTCAAATATTTGTTCATTTTTTTGTGGTTTATACTTGTCAAAAAGCTCCTTGTATTTTTCTGGTTTTTTAGGTTTTACTTCTGAAACTGTAATAAACATTATTGCCCAACATCTAGCCACATTTTCAGGTTTATAACCTCCACCACCAACAATCAAATATTTTCCATTTGAGATTTCATGAGCTAGTTTATGCATAATTTCAGCTATTTCTTGGTAGGTTTGGGTTGTTAAAGCTAAACCAACCAATGGGTCTTCATAATGACTGTCAACTCCAAATTGTTGGATGATAATTTCAGGTTTGTAAGCTTTAATTAAGGGTGGAACAATTTCTTTGAATGCGTATAGGTAGGCTTCATCAAAGGTTCCCATAGGTAATGGAATATTTACAGAGTAACCTAAACCTTCACCTCTACCAATTTCATTTACATTTCCAGTTCCCGGATAAAAAAACCAGCCATACCGGTGGAAGGATACTGTTAAAATTGGTTCATCATAAAAAATTGTTTGAGTTCCATCTCCATGATGACCATCAACATCAACTACTGCTATTCGTTTTAAACCATACTTTTTTTGAAGGTATCTAACTGCAACAGCAATATCATTAAAAACACAAAATCCTCCAGCACTACCTTCTTTTGCATGATGTAATCCTCCAGATGGATTAAATGCATGAGAAACTTTCCCCTCCATAATTAGTTCAGCTCCTGTAAGAGTTCCTCCAACCCTTAAAGCTGAAGCCTCGTAAATCCCCTTGGTTGCAGGAGTATCTCCATAATCTAAAAGCCCTGAACCTTTTTCACTCATCCTTTTAACAAAATCCACAAAATTTTTTGTATGGACAAGCATAAGCTCATCTTCATTAGCCACCCTAGCCTCAAAAATTTTAGCTTTTTCATCAAAAACACCCAAATCCTTAAGCAATTCAAAAGTTGCTTTAGACCTATAAGGTTTAAATGGATGGGTTGGACCAAAATAATATTTTACATAATCTTCATGGTAAACAAAACCTGTAACACCACCCAACCAAACCACCAAACCAAACAACAAATAAAAATATAAAAATTTAAGCATAAACATTTTTCCCCCACCAAAACAATCCTAACCATAACTTTACACCAAAAATTTTAAATACAATTTTTTTAGGAGAAGAACATTATCTGTTTAGGGGTTGAAATGTTTGTTTTTTCAATCCTTAAACAAGTATCTTGGCTTAATTGTTGGTTTTTTGCTTGTTTCCATGGTTTTTTCAGGCTTAATTTTTCCTATTGAAGCTGAGCAACCAAAACCTGTTTGGGTTGATAAAAATAAAAATTGGGTTTATGATTCTGGTGAACCCACCTTTGATACTATTCAGGATGCTATTAATGCTGCCAGCCAATATGATTGGATTGGTGTTAATGCCACCCTATACAATCCAAACGGAAACAAGGTGGAAAATGTTATTGTAAACAAAACAGGTTTATACATTAAAAGTATAAATGGAAGAGCTCTTGTAAATGCTACGGGATTAAATAGTTCAGTATTTAGAGTTGAAGTAAACCATACAAAAATTGAGGGATTTAACATAACTGGAGGAACAAATGGAATCTATGTTTACCAAGCAAACAACTGCACCCTAACCGGAAACAAAGCATACAACAACACAGAATGTGGAATTAATGTATATTTTTTGTCGACTGATTGCAGTTTGGTTAGGAATCAGGCATACAATAACGAGATTGGAATTGGGATGGTGTTGTCGAGTAATTGTAGTTTAGTTGGAAACCAAGCATACAACAACGATTATGGAATTGTGATGGGATGGTCGGCTAATTGTAGTTTGGTTAAGAATAAAGTGTACAGCAGCTTTCATTATGGAATTTGGTTGTCTGGGGCGATTAATTGTAGTTTGGTTGAAAACCAAGCATACAACACTTTGGTTGGAATTTGGTTGAATGGGTCGTTTATTTGTAGTTTGGTTAAGAATGAAGTATACAACAATTTGTTTGGAATTGGGGTGGAGGAGTCAGTTGGTTGTAGTCTGGTTAGGAACCAAGCATATAATAACGAGGCTGGAATTGGGGTGGTGAATTCGATTGGTTGTATGGTTTTGAATAATTTTATTGCTAACAATACTATTCATGGTATTTGGCTTGAATATTCTAATCAAACCTATATTGTTGGAAACACAATAATCAACAATACAGGTGTACATCCTTTATCAGGAATCCATATAGACTCAGAATCAACAGAAAACAAAATCTACTACAACAATATTTTGGATAATACAAATTTAACTGTAGGTTCTTACGGTGTTTACGATGAGGATTTCCCAGCAACCATTGCAACCTATAATTGGTGGGGACATCCCTCAGGCCCCTACAATGAAACAACCAATCCTAGCGGTTTGGGTGATGCTGTTAATGAATGGGTAGAATACAGACCATGGTTAAATGAATCTGTAACCAAAGCAAAATATACAATAGCCTCCAACACCGGAACATTGGATGCTTTAGATGAAGCTGATGTAACTATCCATTTTGATACAACAGAGCCAGTTGAAATTTATGTTGCAAATTATACTGGGAATCCTGTTGCAGAACTGGGTGTTCCAGGCTTAAACAGATATATAGACCTATTCATCAACCAAACAGATGGTGTAAATCAGCTGGAAATCAGATTATATTATACGGATGAGCAAATAGCCGACCTTGGCTTAATCGAGGAAAGCCTATTCTTTTACTGGTGGAATGGAACCAGTTGGATTGAATGCTCCCATACAGGAGTAAACATAACCGGAAACTATGTTTGGGCTATTGTTACCCAAACAACCATGCCCAGCATCCAAAATTTAACAGGAACAATATTTGCACCAGTAGGAAAACTAGCATCACCACCGCCACCACCAGAAAAACCACCAAAACCACCTGTAGGTGGAAAGGTAATCCCGGTAAACCCAATAGAAACTTTAACCTCATGGATAACAACAATCCTACTACTCTTAACAACAACAATAATAATCCTAACAAAAACCAAAAAACACCAACTTATTCTGCATTTAAAATCTTCCAAACACCATACCAACAATAATCATAAAAACTCTCCCTCAACCAAATTGAAGCCATCAAGATTATCTAAAAAATTTTCATGTTGGATAAGTACACCTTCTCCTTTTAAGCTAAAAACTACCTGCACTCGGAATACTTTACAATAATTTTTTTCATGTATCCAAATTTTCTGAAAAATATTTTTATGTCTGAATTTATAAAAAATGTCTGGTGAAAGGTTTTATGTCTGAAGTGGTTATAGGTAGAAGGTATACGGTAGTAATACCTAAATCTGTAAGAAAAAAGATAGATATTAAAGAAGGGCAAAAAGTACTTGTTAAAGTTGAGGAAAACAGGATAATTATAGAACCTTTACCTTCCAACCCATACAGCATATTGGAGAGGATTATTAAAGAACCGTATAATGAGAGGGAAGAAGCTAAGGTTGAGAAATGGTTGAGGAAGTATGCCAGTAGCTGACACAGAACTGCTTTTTGCATTCAACCCTAAAGACCCAAAACATCTATACGTAAATAAATTGCTTAAAAAAATTCGGGGAGTCTTGGTTCCGGATACAGCACTACTTGAATTTCAGTTAACACTTAAAGCCAGAGGAAGAAAACCTTCAGAGGTTAGGGAAGCCCTTCTAGCCCTATACCAAATTTTGGGAGAGAAAAAGCTAAGTGAACGAAAAACATTAGGCTTAAGCCTACTAATACTTCAATCCGAACTGGAAGCCAAATATCAGTTAAGCTATTTTGACAGTTTACTAGCAGCCTCAGCATTAACAGCAGATAAACAGATAATTTCAGATGATAAAGTCTTCGATAAAATACCTGAACTTAAAAGAATACCTATCTCCACATAAAAGAACCGTACCATCTTCATTTGTTTATTACTGAGTTTAAATTTCCACCCTAAACTGGAAGCTAAAATCTAATAGGCTTCTTTTACCATATTTTTTATGGTTGAGAAGATTCCTAGTTGGCTTGAAAGGATTGCTTTTACCTAGACTTAATGAGATAATTGGGGAGATTAAAGCTTTAAACAGTAGGGTAAACAGTTTAGAAAATAGAATTGATAGTTTAGAGAAGATGTTAGATGAAAGGTTAGTAAGCCTAAGAAATGAAATGTTAGCTAGGTTTTGAAGCTGTTAATACTCGTCTTGACAGTATAGAGAAAAGAATTCCGATGATCGAGGATTTAACGGAAATAAAGCTTAGATTAGCCGAACTGGAAAAAAGGTGGCAACACGATAAACATTATTTTAGGTTTAATCTTTTAGTAGTATTTCTACCATTTTTGGTATGGTTTTTTTAGCTACTTCAGGTTTTGAGCCTCCACATAAAACTATAACCAATTTTCCATCACAATTTTTTTCAACAAAATTTTTTACTATTTTTGTAAGTTTAATGTAACATTTTGAAGTTAAACCTTTTGAACCATAATCACCTATATGGGTGTCATAACCAAAATGCCAAAAAACCATTGTAGGCTTAAATTTTTCAGCTTCTGGTAAAAAATTTTCCTCAACAAGTTTAACATAATCTTCATCTGAAATTTTTGGTGGAACATAAACATCAATTTTTGTTTTTTTATCAGAAATTTTTGTTTCACTACAAAAACATATATGTTGAATGTTTAAATCACCTTGAAAAATATCTCGAGTTCCATCTCCATGATGACTATCAGTATCTAAAATAGTAAATTTTGCTTTAACATTAAACTTGCTTCTAAGATTTGTTATAGCAAGTGCAACATCATTAAAATAGCAAAAACCCCAAAACTCATCTTTTCCAGCATGATGACCAGCTGTACCAGTTAATGCAAAACCATTATTCAATTCTCCAACCCAAACTTTTTCACCTAAAGCTACAACTCCACCAGCTGAAAACAATGCAACCTTATAATAGGGGGTTTGCTTAACAAGTTCAATCATCTTTTTAGTATGAACTTTCAACAGTAAATTTTCAGAAACTGGTTGTGGCTTAATTAGGATTATTTTTTCCAGTAAACCTTTCTCCTTTAAACCATCCATGGTAGGCTCAATTCTTTCAGCCAAAACAGGATAACCTTCCCTACCAAAAATTTCATGGTAAACAAAACCAACCCTTTTCAATTTTCAACCCTAAAATACCTTAACAAATAAAACCTAAATTAATTCTACTCAAAACAAGTTTTTACTTACAAAAAAGAAATGAGTATTAGGTTAATTGGAATTAATGGAAACCTAACAATACAATATTCTTCCGAAAGGTTACTGTGTAATGTTTTATTAGTTTGGCTTAAACAATAAACAGTAATGTTGGATGGGAAATTTTTATTTCTTACCTAAAGGTAAGAATTATTGGTGGTTATATGGGTAAGTATGTTACTGTTTCCGTTAAGATTCCTGTAGAACTTAAAGAAGAGTTGGAGAGATACGGGATTAAACCTTCTGCTTTACTAAAGAAAGCTATCGAGCAAGAGTTGAAAAAAAGGGAGATTCAAAGAATTAAGGAGGAAATTGAAAAAGTAAAGCCTATTTTGGATAGACTATCAATTGGGGAGGTGGTTAAACTTATTAGGGAGGATAGGGAAAGAAGATGAGCTACCTTTTTGATGCATCAGCCATTTTTAAAGCTATTAAAGAAGGGAAAATAGAAATCCTTAGCGGAAATCACACCATAGAATTAGCAAGATATGAGTTAGGAAATGTTCTATGGAAGGAGCAAACATTACATAGGAAAATTCAAGCTAAAGAGGCAGAAAAACTTGCTAAAACCATTAAGGACATATTTAAACTTTTAAATGTGTTAAATATAGCCTGCTACGAAGAAGAGATTTTAGCTTTAGCTATAAAAGCCAACCTAACATTTTACGATGCATCCTATGTTCACCTTTCCCTAAAAAGAAATTTAACCTTAGTCACAGAAGATGCTAACCTAACTAATAAAGCAAAAAACTATGTTAAAACAATTAAACTTGAATCTTTCCCCACCGATTAGAAACATTTGTACCTACTAATAATATTCAGTCTATTCTTCTCCAAAACATATTCTAACATAAAGAATAAACTTAACCTTTCTTCTTTTTAATAATTAAAAATTTAAACCCTAACAAACCATAAACTGTTTAAGAGGTTAAATTGGCTAAAAAAAGATTTTTAATTTTTACATTGTTAACATTTATTCTTTTAAGTTTAAGTTTTAATTTAACCATTCAGCAAACTTTGGCTCAAAAACCACCTAAAGAAAATTTTCAAACTTTTAAAGATTTAAATGAGCTTGCAAATTGTTTTTCAAGTTTTTTTGTTTGTGGTGAAAGCTGGAATGGAACAACAAAAAAATCATGGGTTTATGATTTTAAGGTTTGGGATGAAATTGTTGAAGACCAACCATGTTGGAAAGTTGGTTTGGTTAGGTCTTTAAACGGGAAAAGTGAAGAATATATTTTATGGTTTTCAAAACAAACTGGAAAATGTATTCAAATGCAAACTTTAGAAGGAAAAATTTTGGTAGGTGGTGAGGTTGAAGTTAAAGGTAAAACTGTGTTAAACCAAATTTTGGAGGTTGTAAATAGGCCTATTGTTTTAGCTTCCAAGTGGCTTTATCTTTCTTCTAAAGATGTTGAAATTAGGTTTTTAGGTGAAAAGTTTAAGATTTATGATTCAACATCCCTTAAAACTTTAAGGTTTAAAGTTACACCTAAACCGGATGTTAAAAACCCAGAACTTTTAAATGTTTCTCAAATTGTTTTTGAGGTTTCATCTTTAGATTCAAGGATGATTACAACTTTTTATGATGTTCTGTTTAAGAATCAAAGTAGGTTAAAATTTGAATGGATTTCTATGGTTTTAGGTCCACCTAAACCTGTAACATTAGTTTTAAGTAATTTAAATTTAAATCCTGAAAAAATTCAGATTGGGGAAACTGTTAATGTTTCTGTTGTTGTAAAGAATACAGGTAAAACATCAAAAAATTATACTATCACTTTAAAACTGGATGGAAAGATTGTTGAATCTAAAAAGGTTAGCTTGGAGGCTGAAACTTCTAAAACAGTCTGCTTTACTCTTAAACCTACAGATGTTGGTGTTTTTATGGTTGAGGTTGATGGTTTATGGAAAAAATTGGAGGTTAAACCTTCCAAAAAATGTATTATTGCAACAACAACCTACGGTTCAGAGTTGGCTGGTGAAGTTCAACTTTTAAGAGGTTTTAGAGATAATATTGTTCTTAAAACATTTGCTGGGAAACAGTTTATGGAAGTTTTTAATGGATGGTATTATTCTTTTAGTCCTCAAATAGCAAACCTAATAGAAAAACATTCAACCTTAAAAAATTTCATGAAAATTGTACTTTCACCCTTAATACTAATTCTTAAATTAGCATCAAAAACTTACCCAATTTTAAGTTTAAACAAGGAAATTGGAATAGTTATTGTAGGTTTTCTTGCAAGTTTTCTTATTGGAATTGTTTATTTTAGTCCACCAACAATTTTAACCTTAACAATTTTAAAGTACAAGAAAAAATTTAACCTAAAAACCGGACATCTAAAACCTTTCCTAATTATTTGGCTAGTAGCCTTAACCCTAATATTTCTCTCAGAAATTATTTATTCAACATTTTGGATGATGGTTGGAACAGGAATGTTTGTTGTTTTTACGATTGTTTTAGCTGTAGGATTATTCTCCCTAAAAATCATGAAACATATTTAATGAACCTTAAAGGTTAAAGATTTATTTTGATGAAAGTTAGACTTAAAACCACTTCGTTAGGGATGCGTCTGTCTTAACATTAACTTTTTAGATAGGTCCATTTAGTTCAAAAAAGTTCATTAAATAAATTCATAACCTTAACATGAATCTTAAAAACCTTCACGGTTATTTCCACGGGTATAAGCATACTTGTAGCCGTTTTAATAGCCCCTAGTAAACTGGACAGCCTCCAACATAGCAGACATCAAAAATAAACTGGTAAACCTAGAAACAAAAACAAACCAGCTAGAATTAACCCTAAAATTCCAAGAAAAACTAACACACCTAGAAAAAATCTGAAAAATAGAAAAGGGAAACCGGCAACCAAAATTTTAACATTTTTAAAGCCAAAATTATAGTATCGAAAAAGCTAAGAATTCTTAAAACCTTTAACATGTTAAGAGATGGTTTAAATGGTTAGTGAAGAAGGATTTGTAAGACTGGTTGATGGGTCTACACTAAAGTTGAAAGTGGTTATTGCTGATGCTCGTGAAGCAGGTTTTTCTCCTTATGGAGGAGTGAATATACTAGTAAAACCTATAGCAGGTTTGGGAGTAAAGGAAATTCCTGAACCCTTAAAAAAGGAGATGGCTAATAAACCTCCTGTTACATCGGAGATTCCACGTGAGGGTTGGGAGATTATCGATATAAAAGATTATAAACCTGCTAGTGATGAGTTAAAAATCGAAACCTCTAAAGGACTATTTCATGTTAAGGTGATAAGTGAACCTGTCATGGCGGCACGAAATTTAAAATATAAACCAGCACCTGAACTTGATGAACCAATATATAATGTAAGTTGGGTTTTTAAAATTTCATGGAAACCAGTAAAGGAGGTAACATAATATGTACGTTACTTTAGGCAAGTATGGTAGTTTTGAAGACACAAATGCAATTATCGACCTAGGAAGAATTCTTCTCGGGGACGGAGACAGTAGAGGTGAACATATAAGGGAGGAGTTCTCTAAAATACCTCCTTTTATATTCCCCTTTAGAACTCTATTAGATGAAGTAATTAATAGTGTTTTACTTAGATATGCGGATAGGAAACTTATAGAATTTATTTGGAATAGTAAAATCGTGGACCCCGAAGAACTCCTTAACGTTATGATATGGCTTGAAAAGGATTACGGAAAAACTTTTGGTAAACCGACACTTAATGCTTTCTTTGACCCTGAAGAAGGTTTTATGTTCCTAGAAATAGTTTTTCCGCATGGCGATTGGAACTCATGGAAAAATCTAGCTAGAAACGTAAAAGAAAAAATGAGGAATAAAGGTTTAGAAACATTAGCCTCAAAGGTGGCAATAGTATGTCTAGAGGCAACCCGAGAACAGTTACTTTAAATCCTTTACCTGTAATATCAACAATTGAGAATTATTTTAATGAGGGAAAACTAACCGAAGAAGTATATATACGCAGGGCTTTAAGCGCTCTTTTTCTTGCACTATTCAACTACTGGAGTGCAAAAAAATATGAGTCTGGAAGTCGTGGAAAGGGACACTATCAAGATCGTTGGACCTACACAGAATTTGTTAATGATATGTTGTCTAAAGGTTTAGACCCCCAAATAATACATCTGGTGAAATTTAGAGTTGCTGCTGACCATTACACCTTAAACCCTACATTTGTTGAGGTACATCCTATCCAATATAGAGAATCGTGTGAAATAACAGGCAACAACCTCAAAAGAGCAATTGAATGTGCAAAAGAACTTTACAACATATTAAGCCAAAACTAAAACGATATGATGGAAAACAGTAAGAAAATTGCAAAATCTACCACCAAATATTCCTCCAAACAATCAAACAATAAATTTGCCTTCTGTGAATGTTCCATCAGTACATACAATTCTTATCGTTACTTCTCTTCCATGTGTAAAATAGTTTGGGATTGTTACTTTAAAGATGGCTGTTGCTCCCTCTGTTAAAACTGCTGTTAAAGGTTCTGAAATTCTAGGTGTACCATCTATGAATATATGGTTAATTGTTACCGTACTAACTCCTACATTTTGAACACTGATTGTTGCTGTATGCAAAGTGAATGATACTGCTTGAATTTGGATTGCGTGACCCGCCTTCACCGTTGTTGAAACAGGAAATTTTCCTTCTGAAAATGTTCCATCTTCACATACAACTCTTACCTTAACGGTGTCCTTAAATCCACAATAATATTTTAGGGTTATATCTGAAAGTTTTCCTTCAAGCAGGTAGCCTAAACCACTTTCAACTTTAACAGGGTTGTTTTCAACATAAACTTTTACAAGTTTAACTGCACCAACACCTACATTTTGAACATAAATATGGGTTAAATAGCCATCATCAAAACTAACAGAATGAATTTGGATAGCTTTAGAGTCTTCCCATAAACCTATAGCTTCACCTAACTCCCTAATTCTTCTGTTAGCTTCGTTTAGTTGACTGTTTAAACTTGAAATTTGACCCTGTAAAACTGAAATTTGATGTTTAAATGTGGAAGTTTCCATCTGCAGTTTATCTATTTGAGGCTGATAAAAAACAAACCCTAAAACAAATCCGGCAACAATCCAACAACCAAACCCAAAACCAGAAAACCAACTCTTTCCAAAGAAACGACACCCTAAATTGTAACCTCTCCTTGAATTAACTATAAGCAATATTAATAATAAGAAGTAAGGTAGTAATATTATAATATTCTAAAGTTTTTTATGCTATTTTCTCAGTAAGGCCCTAGCAATAGTATTTTTTTGGATTTCTCTTGTTCCCTCATAAATCTCCGTTATTTTAGCATCCCTATACATTCTTTCAACATCATATTCACCAATATACCCATAACCACCAAAAATTTGTACAGCCTCATCTGTTACCTCAACAGCAATCCTACCAGCATATGTTTTAGCAATTGAAGTCAAATATGGGTCTATTCTTCCTTGGTCAAAATTCCATGCAGCCTTATACACTATTAATCTAGCTGTTTCTATTTTTATTGCCATATCAGCCAATTTATGCTGGATAACCTGAAATTCACCAATTTTTCTTCCAAATTGTTCTCTTTCTTTAGCATAAGCCAAAGCCCTA
>Ga0190363_1001580_pt1 | contig 13399 bp, 12 predicted proteins | sample 48721867_MG_FD_161272 | JGI IMG/M metagenome (GOLD analysis project Ga0190363, IMG submission 161272) | Hydrothermal vent microbial mat bacterial communities from Southern Trench, Guaymas Basin, Mexico - 4872-18-6-7_MG | ecosystem: Environmental > Aquatic > Marine > Hydrothermal vents >...
TGATAAACTCGAGATCCCATATATCATCCGGTTCATCTTTTCTGAGATTTCTGAAAAAGGCGAAGTTAACCTTGAGGATGCTATAATAAGTTACTTCAAAAAAATTGGAGAAAAGAACGTCAAAGATTTCGTTAGGATTGTCCATGAAATATTTGATGGGGCCGAAAACCTACTTGTCTACGGAAGCACGATCTCCGAAATATGCCATAAATACGGAAGAGATGGAGGGGTCGTGATTTCAGAGCTAAAGGGAGCAGGAATAATCAGCCCTTTCTCTGGCTGTGGGAACTCCTTCCAAGTCTATGGGAAAAAGTATAGCTCACCTGTTTACGAGGTGAACAGGTTTATTTACGAGGTGCTCAGACTGGGGTAAAGTTAGACCAAAATCAAATCAGACCAGCTCTCTGAAGGAGGAGTAAGTCTTCCGTTTCCAGCTTTTCTCCCTTCCTGAACATCTCGTAAACTTCTCTAGCTCTTTTCATCAACTCTTCTTTTTCCCTGTCAACCTTGCTCTTAGCCTGCTTTGCCTTTAAGGCTTTTATAACCTTATCAAGATCTTTTAGATCCTTTCTGATTTTTATAGTCTCGTTATGGAGTCTATCTGCCTCTTTCTTGCTGTTTATGAAATTTTCATGCATTTTATCCGCTTCACTCCTTTTTTCATCGATTATTTTGAATGTCTTCGTCATCTCCGCATGGTAGCCATCGGCTTTTTCAACGTATTCGAGCATCTGCTGGTGAAGCTTTCTTGCTTCCTCTTTCAACTCCCTTATCTTGGTAATCAGTTTTCTAAATTCCTCGTGTCTTTCAAGCTGGTCTTTTCTCTCTTCAAGCTCCTTTTTAAGCTTGGCAATCCTTTCGACGAGGGCCCTCTCTTTGTCGATTGTGAGTACAGCAGTTTGCTGTTTGAATTCGAGCTTCCTGATTTCCTTCTCAATTTCTCCCAAAGGTCTTCCACCTTTGTCGAGACTCCTTCTAAGCTTGTCGAGATCCCTATACAGCTTGTCTATCTCCCTATGAACGGCATTTCTCTTTGCTTTCATCTCCTTAGCTTTCTGATTGTACTCATCTCTCTTTTCCTTGATTTCCTTTACCTTGGCAAGAAGTTCTTTGAATTCGGCATTGAGCTCATCCCTTTTATCAGCGTACTCCCTCGCAGCTCTGTTAAGGCTATCACGTTTTTTAGCAAGTTCCTGAAGTTCATTTTCAAGTTGCTCTTTTCTTTCGATTAGTTTTTCCAGCATCATGTTCTCACAACAGGCCGTTGTACGATTGATTCGGATGGGGTTTTTAAGTTTTCTCAATTAATTTTTACCCCTATTATCATGAACTTCTTTTTATGATTTTTGATGATTTGAGTGAGTTCGAGTTTTTTCCCCATCACGGTTTTATCAATTGAGATTTAAAGTTTTCTTAAGGTGGAGCGGGGTGGGTGGTGCATTTTAAATATTTTTCTAATTTCCCAATATTTTCAAGAGGAGAGACGAGGATTGAAAATTGATTGATTTGACAATTTCATCCCCACACGTAAGCCTCTTCCTCCTCGAATGTATATTTTATTGTGCTGAACTTTTGCTTAAGTTCCCTGACCCTTTGCCTTAATTCGACTTCACCATCCCCCTTGACAAGGCGAGAATGGATTATCTCGGCTATTTCCTCCATTTCATCTTCTTTCATCCCAAGTCTAGTTACTTCTTGCACACCAATTCTTATCCCAGAGGGATCAGGAGATTTTGAGACGTCATCCCAAGGAAGGAGGTTCTTGTTAAGAACTATGTTTATCCTTTCCAAAGACTTTGCAACCTTTGAACCTCCACCCAAATCACTCACATCCACAGCTACCTGATGTGAGGCTGTGAACCCTCTGCTCTCACCTATAACCTTGAATCCCAAATCATAGAGCTTTTCCGCAAGCCTCTTAGCATTTTTAACAACCTGAGATGCGTAATCTTTTCCAAACTCCAGCATCTCGGCAAGAGATACTACCAAGGCTGCCAACGTGTTGAGATGGTGATTGCTGACAACTCCCGGGAAGACAGCCTTATCCACCTCCTCAGCAAGCTCTTTTTTCGAGAGTATGATTGCTCTCTGTGGCCCAAAGAATGTTTTGTGGGTAGAGGCTGTGACAACGTCCGCTCCCTCTCTAAGAGGATCCTGAAATTCTCCACCAGCTATCAAGCCAAGAACATGACTTGCATCGTAAAGTACTTTAGAATTAAACTCAGATGCAAGTTCTGCCAATTCTTTAACTGGCTGGGGAAAGAGGATAAGACTTGAACCAAGGACGAAAACCCTTGGTTTTAATTTTCTCGCCACCCTTTTTGTTTCATCAACATCTATCTCCATTTCTTCGACATTGAAGGGATAGTACTCAACCTTCAACCCCCTTATTCCAGCAGCCGAGAATCTGTCATGTGAAATATGTCCCCCACAAGGAACGGAAATGGCCATAATTAAATCGGATGGTTTTGTAAGAGCAAAAAAAGCGGCTATGTTTGCAACAACACCACTTATGGGCTGAACGTTCGCATGCTCAGCTTTAAAAAGTTTTTTCGTTAAATCCAATGCGAGCTGCTCTATCTCATCTATCGCATCACAACCCTGATAGAATCTTTCTCCGATCTTTCCCTCCGCATACCTATGGCCAAGATCACTAGAATAGTATTTTCTTGTAATTGAGCATGTGAGGTTCTCGCTGGCTATAAGAGGGAGGGAATTTTTGTAAAAACTGTTATGTCTAACCACCTCAGCCTCAAGCTTGCCAAGCACATCCTCATACGAACCCATGAGAAATGGGGGTAAGGGGGATTATATAAGGCTTTGGAATCTGGTGTTGTGTGCAGTTAAATCACAGACTCCAAGCTAGCAGGTGAGATGTATTGCGAGCACAGCTCGCTTTCCCTGCTTTAAAAGCTCATTAAACCTTTTTACAGCCTCTCCAGACTTCATTTTCTCCACTTTGATTCCCTTTTTCCCAAACAGATCCTCTACCTCCTTTTCAACCTTCACGATACCATAATAGCCCGTGCCGAAAACCACGATCTCAGGATTGTAGGCCAAGATTTCCTGAACATCCTCTTTATGAACACGATGACCTTCCTTTCTCCACCAGCTCGAGTTTATAACGTTATCACTACCTACTATCACATCTGAAGTGAATTTCTTTCCGTCCACGACTATTCTCCCGAACTCGTAACCTTCTATCCTCATGCTACCTAAGCTTAAATTTCATCTGTTTATTTCTGTTATGTTCATACTTCTGGTATACTACCAAGTTTAAACTTTCACCCCAGACAAAACTAAAATATCTTCTCCCTTTTACTAATCATCGTGGTAAAATTTGTTCACATGGCAGATATCCATCTTGGTAACAAGCAGTATGGCAGCGAAGAGAGGCAGATGGACTTTGCTCAGGCTTTTCTGGATGCCATAAAATTTGCTGTAGAGGAGAAAGTTGATTTTATCCTCATAGCTGGGGATCTCTTCCACAAAAAAACGGAAATGGATCCAGTAACTTTATTGCAGGCAAGAAAAGTCCTCGAAATCCCGAAGGAGGAGGGAATCCCAGTCATAGGTGTTGAGGGAAATCATGATTCAACCTACTTCAGAGATAGCTATTCCTGGATGGATTACTTGGCTGTCAATGGCTTAATGATCAATTTAAAACCCTCCTTCGAGGATGGAAAACTCAAACTAGAGGAATGGAACGGGAAAAGCGGGGCGTACTACGAATTCAACGGAATCAGGATTTACGGGATGAAGTACTACGGCTCGATTTCAGAACGTATCATCGAAGAATATTTTGCAAAAATGAGGAGTTCTAAAAACACAATTTTCATGGCTCATATTGGGGTGGAGGGATACGTAAGGAACATGTACGGCTGCATCCCATCAGCCAAGATCCACAAGCTTGGCAGAAAAGTTGATTACATCGCTCTAGGCCATGTTCACAAGGCTTTTGTTGAGAAAAACCTGGTTTTCAACCCCGGAAGCCTTGAAGCATGTGACATAACGGAGATCGCATATGAGAGAGGAATTTTCGTCGTGGATATGGAAAACGATGGCCCAAAGGCAACCCTTAAAAAAGACTTTTATGAACCAAGAGATTTTGTAATTCTGAAGTACAGAGTTAAAAAAGGAATTGAGGGGCTTAAAGGATTCCTAAGCTCAGAAAGAAAAAAAATTAAGCTTAAAAACAAACCGGTAATCGATCTAACTCTCGATGTGGAAAGATCTTTGAGAAACAGCCTTGAAGAAGATAAGATTAAAGAGTTGATTTCTGAGTATTTTGATCCCCTGTTGATAAGACTCCACTGGGACGTAAGAGATCATTTCAGGCCAACAATGCTGGACTTATCGACTAAGGAGAGCATAGAAAGGAGTGTTGTGGAGCAACTCCTTGATAACTATAAGTATGGGAAAATAGCTCCTGAGGTTTTAAAGCTAAAAAAGCTGTTTTCTACATCCTTTGATCTTGAAATGGTTGATAGGCTAATCGATGACCTGCTGTTTGAGAGAGAAGATGCGAAAAGTCCACAAAAAGACTCTGTCTTGGCAGAGGAATTAAAAGATTCCGTAGATTCTGTAGATGGGATAGAAAAGCTGGATTTGGGAAAGGAAATGGAGAAGAGTGAATCCGATATAGAAGAGGAGGAAGTTTGGGACTGGAGGAGAGCCTGTGATAAGGGAGGTCGTCCTAGAAAACGTAAAAAGCTATGAATTTGAAAGGTTCAACTTCACTGAGGGACTTAACGCTATAATAGGCGAGAACGGAGCTGGAAAAACCACGATACTTGAGGCTATCGGCTTCGCCCTATTTGACTCCCTCCCCTATAAGATCTCGGATTTTCTCAGAAGAGGGACGAAGAAAGGATCGATAAAGATTGCTTTTCTCTCAAGAGATGGAAGGGAATACGTAGTCGTAAGAAATATAGCCGAAACTGGAACGTCAGAGTTCTACATAAAAGATCCAGAGGTTGGCAGGATTGCAGAAGGAAAAGAAGTTTTGCAATGGGTTAAACAGGCTTTCGGAATAGAGAGCGATCAAAAGGTTTTCTTTGAGAATGCAATTGGGGTTTTACAGGGAAAGATGACAGCCCAGTTCCTTGAGCCGCCAAGCGTGAGAGATAGAATATTCTCTCCGATAATCGGGATTGAGAGTTACAAAAAGGCTTACGAAAAAAGCAGAGAATATGAGAATTACATATCCGAGAAGCTTACCGAAGTGGATAAGCAGATTTTTGGGTTGGAAAAGGAGCTAGAGCTGAAAAAAGAAGTTGAAAAAGAGATTGAAGAGTTGGAAAGAAAAGGAGATCTACTCCTGAAGGAGATTAAAATCGCGAAAAAAGAGCTTTCAGAAAAGAGTAAAAAATTTGAGGAGTTTGAAGTTCTTAAAAAAGAGATCGATAATCTATCCAGAAAAATTGTCGAACTCGAAGAGAAGATCTCATTTTACAGGAAAAACCTAAGTGCTACGGAGGAAAAACTCGAGAAGATTAAGAAGATCGAGAAAAGATTGAGAGAGATCGAGAAGGACTACAGAGAGTACGTTGAAATCGAGGGAAAGCTTAAAGAATTTGAGGAAAAAGAGAGAGAGTTGTCTAAAAAATCAGAAGAATACCTTAAAAGGAAAAACGAATTGTATGCTCTCGAAGAAAGGAAGAAATCTATTTTTGAGGAAATTTCAGAGATATCTAAGAAAGAGGAGAAATTAGATGGGCTAAGAGAGCTTGCAAAAAAGGAGAAAGGGCTCGCTGAGAGAATTCAAAAGATTGAGGTTGCCGAGGCTGAGTTCAAGCAGCTAATAGAACAGAAAGGCAAAGCCGAGAAAGAGATTTCAAAAATAAGCTTAAGGGTTAAAGAGCTCAGAGTACGAAAGGAGAAACTTCTGAAGGCAGTTAAAAGCCTGGAAAAACTTAAAGGCTTGGAAGAAAAGCGTGATACGCTCATAAAGAAACTAACCGAAATTGAGAGCGAGAAGAACAGGCTTAAAGAGGAACTGAAGTATCTTAAAGAGAGTATCTGCCCGATTTTAAAGGAAGAATGCGATCGGATTTCAGGAAAAAGGTCAGAAGTAGAAAAGAGATTCAGTGAGGTCGAAAAGCTTTCATCAGATCTGGAGAAAAGGCTTGAAAAACTAAACGAGCTTTACGAGACAAAAAGAAAACTGGAAAATGCGGCACAGAAACTTTCTGGTGAGATTAAAAATTTTGAGGAATTGGTAAGAGAGCTGGAATCGAAAAAGGTGGAGCTCAAGAATATTTCTGCTAAATTAGATGAACTTAAAGAGATTGTAAAGGACAAAGAATTAATTTTAAAGGAGTACGAGAGGGTAAAAGGGAGCTCTGAAAAACTAGCAGGAATTGAAGTGCTCTTAACTGAGAAAGAGAAGAAGATGATCGAATTAGAAAAAATCGGCGATACCATACAAAAGCTTGAAAAAAAGTTAGCTGACCTTCAGCCTGATGCAGAGAAGTACGAAAGGATTAAAGATGAGATAAGTGATCTTAGAAGGAAAAAAGAGGTAAAAAAAAGATTTTATGAAGAATACGTCGCTGGAATGGCCCTATTAAAAGAGAAGAGTAAAATCGAAAAGGAGATTGCAGGGTTAAGAGTGAACATCAAGGAGTTAGAGGGGCAAATAGAAAGGTATAAAGGTGATCTCTCATCAAAAGAGTCCAAATTCGATGAAAGTGAATACGATACCATCAAAAAAGATATTATCGAGTTAACCTCCCTTATAGGTAACATTGAAGGTCAGCTGGAAAGCAACAAAAAAACAATTGATGAGAGAAAGAGAAAAATTGAGGTGCTCAAAAAAAAGGAGATTGAATACAAAGCTCTGTCCAAAGAAAGAGACTCTCTGAAAAGAAAACTCGGTTTCATCAAAGATTTGAGGGAGATTTTTAAGCTCGCGATACCCGAGATAACAAAAGCCTACGTCGAATCCGTTTCGATTGAGGCAAACAGAATTTTCTGCGAGATTATGGGCGATTATAGCTGGGAGCTCAGATGGACAGAAGATTACGGAATTAAAACGAAGTACAGAGGGAGAGAGATCGATTTTGCCCAGATGAGCGGGGGTGAGCAGATGTGTGCAGCTATAGCGGTTAGACTTGCATTACTGAACATTCTGTCCGATGTTGGCATAGCCTTTTTCGATGAACCAACTCAGAACATGGATGAGAGGAGGAGAAGGAATCTCGCAACCCAGCTTTCCAGAATAGAAGGGTTCAAACAGATCTTCGTGATAAGCCATGACGACACGTTTGAGGAAATGGTTGAGAATGCGATAAAGATAACAAAAGAGAACGGAGTTTCGAGGGCCCATTAGCGAAGGTATAAGAGAAAGTGATTAAAGGTGATTAGAAAATGGATTTTGAAGACTTTGAAGTGGGGAAAGTGATGGATGCAAAAATTTTCGATTCGATGCCGAGCTTTCTTGAATTCATTAAAGGGATGGAATCTTTCGAGCATGAGATCGAGGTTGAGAAAGCAGGGATAGCGAGGATAGAACTTAAGGGAAAAGACTGGTATCTGAATGTTTTAAACGGAAAAAGGGTTACTGGAGTTGATGGTAGCCAGCTCAGACATCTAAGAGAGTTCGGAATTCCGTTTGGGGCAGTTCAGGTTGCAAGATTCAGCGTCGTTCATGGCGAGAGGGATTATTCTTTGGAATTTAAGTCTAAATGGGTCGGGCTTGAATATGATTTAGATTTTGAGAGATTTAATTTGGAGATGGATGCTCTCATCGAAGAAATGGGAAAAAGAGATCGTTACCTTTTCTACGACGGAAGCTTCGTTCTTTCTTTCATATCACAGCTGAGAAGGGATCTGAGAGGGGTTTACGTGGATTCAATAAACAGAATCCTAGAGAGAAGTGAAGAAACTTGCACTCCTGTTTTTGGTTTTGTAGAGAGAAGCTATGCAAGGGATATCTCCGACTTCATCTATGATGCCCTTGCTTTAAGAGATACGCTCAATCTATTCGAATACACAAAACCATTGCCGTGTAAAAGGGAGATCACAAAGGAATACAGAAGAAAAGTTTATTTCTCGTACCTCTCACTCAACAAACTTTTTCCAGTCAGGGTTGAGTTCCCGAAATGGATGGTGGATGAAATCGATAGATTCATAGAATTGGTAGCAGCGGAATGCATGCTTGGGAGTACGAGAAACTACCCTTACGTTCTTGAGAGAGCACATAAGTATGCGGTCGTGAGAGAGGTTGAAAGGGAAACGATAGGTAGAATATTCTCGAAATTTAGTTCAGTTGGCACATCCTTTAAATGGATTTCAAAGAAAATGTAGGTGATCTAGGTGAAAACATGAGGATTTTAAGGCTTTTGAGCGATGATGAATTTGAGGTTGAGGGGGAGCTAAAAATTGGTGACGTGATTAAAACATCAGGAACCTTGGCTATTGTTCTTTCCCTTTACCACGAGGATTCTGAGATAAGAAAATACCTCGGAATAGAGGTTGGAAAGATAGAGGAATTCATGCCAGATTTGTCTGCTGGGGAAAGAATTGCAAAATGCTTCACTCTATATTGCAAGGAGCTCCCAAAGCCCGGCGAGGAGGTTGATCTTGCAGATGAGAGAGATCTAAGACGAATCCACCTTGAAGGCAATGAATTTTCCATTCCTTACCTCATAGCATTGATGAAAAAATGCAGAGACAGACTATGGATTGTAAGAGACTATCTAGACAGGCTCATGATGGTAATTCCAGAGGAGAGAGGAGTAATCGAGATCATAAAGGCTGAGGTAGAGTACAGGATGCTGAAGAGTATGGAAATCTAAACACATGAAAATGCAGGTGAAGAGATATGGAAGCGGTAAAAATTAAAGCCAAGCCCGTTGGCCTCGTGAAAGGGCCTTCAGAGGGTTTTGATTTTAAGTTCGTTACTCCCGACAGATCATCGCTCAAAATCGGTGATTTCGTCTATTACATCCACAACGGAAAAAAGGTAATCTGCAGGATTGTGAAAAGAAGTCCTTTAAGGCTTTTTCCTGACGTCTATCTTTCAAACCCGAGCATCAGCCCTGAAAGGATTTTAAGAGTTATGGGGATAAGCACAACCGAATTCGAGCTTTTCGAGATAAAAGCAAGCATAATTGGATACTATGACGAGATTTTAGGCTTTGTAAACCCTCGCATAACCCCAGAACCCGGGAAGGAGATCTATCTCGCTGAGAAAGAAGTTATCGAGGAGTCATTGCTGAAGAAAAAGGTAGGCGAAGAGGGATCGATCCACCTTGGATACCTTCTCAACAGGGAAGACGACGTATCTGTGGTTTTGGATACCTCACTCGTTGTCAGCGAGCACATGTGCATTCTTGCTTCAACAGGCAGCGGAAAGAGCTATCTAGCTGGAGTTCTTGTCGAGGAACTCCTTAAACCCTACAACTCCGCAGCCGTACTAATTCTCGACCCTCACAGCGAATATCACACGCTTAAAGAGATTGAGGGGTTGAAAGAGTATAATTCCGATGGATATAGAGCGATGGTAAAGATCTTTGGAAAGGATGAGATAAAGATAAGACTTTGCGAACTTGAATATGATGAGTTGATTAACGTGCTTCCCTCTCTCAGCGATAAAATGGAGGCTATACTGAACGTTGTTTACAGAGAGCTTGAAGGGGAGAAGTTCACGGTCGACGATCTCATGGAGGCTATCAAAGCGAGAGCTGAGGATGAGAGGGATATTACCGCAAGAGCCCTTACATGGAGAATCAGGAGGTACATTGAGAACGTTGACATAATCGATGATTACATCCACTTGGAGCTAAAGGATATTCTAAAGCCGGGGATGGCTGCCGTGCTTCAAATGTCCGAGATGAGTGATCTTGAACAGCAGCTTTTAACCTCCGTACTCTTGAAAAGGATTTTAAACGCAAGAATAAATGCCGAAAAAGGGCTGGATGGTGAGAAGCTAGATTACCCGGTCTTCGTTATCGTTGAAGAGGCTCACAGATTTGCCTCTCGAGAATCAAGAAGCTTTGATGTACTTAAAACAATCCTATCTGAGGGTAGAAAATTTGGAGTGGGCATTTGTTTAATAAGCCAGAGACCCTCAAAGATCGATTCCGACATACTCAGCCAGTGTATGACCCAAGTTATAATGCGGATAGTTAATCCAGCCGATCAGGAAAATATCAGAGCTTCGGTTGAGAGCGTTGGAAGGGAGCTGATAGAAGAGCTGCCCGGATTGACGAAGGGTCAGGCTTTGGTCGCTGGCGTTGCAATAAATTCCCCGATCCTGATGAGAGTAAGAAGAAGGCTTACCTCCCACGGAGGAGTCAGCAAGAACGCTCCAAAGGAATGGAAAAAGTACCTTGAAATGGGAAATATAGAGAAAGATATAGAAATTCCTTCATCGGGCCAAAAAAAGCTTTTCTGGGACGAGTAATTTTCTCTTTTTCTCATTCATCCCCTTAAAAAAGATTTATAAAGATACATACCCGAACAGATTGTATGAACCACTATGTTAGATTTTTGATTATCTTTTTTCTAATGCTTGCCCTGACTATTCCTGCTACTTCAATCGAAGTTAAATCCGGCGGACAGATAGTAATCGATCAGCCAAAGGAGGATCTCATCGTCTCAGGTGGAAGAGTAATTGTGAGTGCCCCAATTAAAGGAGACCTTATCGTGGCCGGTGGAGAGGTGGAGATTCTGGACAACATAGGTGGTGATTTGATAGCAGCAGGCGGAAGAGTTGATTTAAGGGGAGATGTAGGCAGGAAGCTGATTGTAGCTGGAGGGAGTGTAAGAATCAACGGAAACGTAGGAAAGTTCGTTATTGCCAGCGGCGGTGAGATCACAATAGGCAAGACATCCAAAATCAACGACGATGTTCTCGTGGCGGGAGGAAAAATCGAGAACAGAGGAATTATAGGTGGCAACTTTTCCGGCCTTGGAGGATCGTTCAAGAACGAAGGAACGATAGCGGGCAAGCAAATCTTCAAAAAGGCTAAAATTCTACCGCCCTACTTTTCTGAAATCTTCGCTCTTGGGTTCCTCGTATTGGGACTTCTGCTACTATGGTTCGAGTCAAGCTGGTTTGAGAGGGTGAATATAGAGATCAAGGTAAGTGGTACCGAGATCGTGAAACGATTTCTTTTGGGATTCGTAGGAATAATTGTCTCGGGAATAGTAATCGGACTGCTACTTATAACGATAATCGGTATACCCTCAGCTTTGCTCGTTCTCGCTGCATTTGTGATCGCCTTACTTCTATCGAACATCTTCGTTTCCTACACTACCGGAGAGGCTCTTATTTCTTCAAAAAAGCAGAATCCATACCTTTACCTTATAACAGGATTTGTAATTCTATTTATCGCCTTCAAACTCCCATACATTGGAGATCTGATCAGATTGATTACAACGAGTCTGGGTTTCGCAGGAATGGTTTATGTGTTGAGGGATTGGAGAAAATCAAGAGAATCGAGAAAATCAATTAAGAATATCGACGAGACTTAAACAGAAAAAATGAGGGTTGACGAGCTGCTCGTAAAAAGGGGATTTTATTCCACGAGACAGAAAGCGAAGGAAGCTATAAAAAGAGGAGAGGTTTTTGTTAACGGAAGAAGAGTTAAGAAATACTCTGAAGACGTCGGCTTCTCAGCAAAAATAGAGGTCTTTGGAGGAGAAAGACCGAAAGGATACTGGAAGCTTAAGGAGCTGAATGAGAAGTGGAACTTCATTAAAAAAGGTAAAGTTCTTGATTTAGGCAGCAGTGCTGGAGGATTCTTGCTTTATGCAAAGGAGATTGTTGATTTTGTTCTAGGAATCGAGTACAGTGATGAGTTCAGAGATGAATTAAAAAGGATTGAAAAGGAAAATAAAAACGTGAAGGTCATTTTTGGCGATGTATTCAAACTTGATTTGGACATAATACATGAATATGGAAAGTTTGACGTGATTCTGGATGACCTCACTGTTGATCCTAAAAGTTCATACAAAGCCTTAAAGAGGTTTTTGCCTTCGTTGAAGGAAAATGGATTTGTGCTCTTCATAGCAAAAACCGGATTGGACGATACTCTACCAAAATTTGACTTAAGAATTATCAGATCAGAAAAGGCTAAAGACAGGGATGAGATCTACTTTTTGCTTGGTGATAAATTAGCCAGTAAACCAGAGTTAAAATAAATTAGTGTAGTATCCTGAAGTAATGTTGTAAAAATGGGTTGCATTTCCAATCTTGTTAATATACAACCAAACTATCTCTGAGACTTCATGAACACTTTAAACATTTCAAAAAAATATTTTATTCTTTCACTTCGTTCTTTTGGAACTGGTCTTTTCTTCCACCACTCTCTAAAGAACCCATATTCTTTAAAGTGGCAAGTTCTGCATAACGGTACAATGTTATCCTCTATATAACGACCACCAAAACATCCATGTACTATTCTGTGCGGTCGAAGTTCTTTCTGTTCGTCATCACTAAGATTATCCCAATCTTTTCCGTAATTTTCACACGGGGAGTATCCACAAATAAAGCATTGACAGTTTGTCTCATCGATGGCTACCAAAAATGCAGCCATTCTTGTAATTGGGCTATACTCTATAGTTTGCCCTATTGTCAAAAGTTGAGAATTCATTTTTCTATCTAATAATTTAAATTTTTCTTCCAGATTCATTTTAAAATTTTCATCGACTAAAAAATTCTGTCATATACAGATTAATTTATGGCTAACTTTTTAAGAGATGTTGAATCTTTTCCTCGTAATTATGTGCTATTTCCCCATAATATTTAACCATATCATGTAGGGCTTTTGCTTTTCCCAAATCTCCTTTCTCCAATGCAATAACTGTCTCTTTGTATCTTTCTGCAGAATAAGCCATATATTTTGCAGCTTGGCTGAGGTTTCTCAAATCTTCGGTAGAAAAACCTGCAATTTCTTTGCGAATGTCTTTTTCAATGTTCATATTACTTATTTCTTTGTAAAGATCCATAGATCTGCGATTTACATCTTCAAATTTAATGGCAGCCTCGGAAAATTTTTGTTCAGATAATTTAAACTCTTTTTTTTGGTACAGAACAATCCCTTCACTTGTGATAGCATACGCCTCTCTGTAGGAATCAATTAAATGCTTTATTGAGATTATAGCTTCTTTTCCTGTATTATCTAAGGGAGTTTGCGTAGTCACACTGTATGTTGAGCGTTGTTTGTCAACATTTGATCCTACACATCCCATAACCAACATTCCAGCCACTAAAATGAATAGAAATATTCTCCTTTCCATGTACTACAATAAACAGGGGTTAATAATATTTTTTCTGTTGGTAGAACTTAATGTAGTATTCAAAGTAATGTATTGTCAACTGCCATTATAAAAACAACTATATTTAGGGTTAAACTTTTAAATAGCTGAGATTTCTGCACTTCATGGG
>Ga0190363_1001581_pt1 | contig 13389 bp, 35 predicted proteins | sample 48721867_MG_FD_161272 | JGI IMG/M metagenome (GOLD analysis project Ga0190363, IMG submission 161272) | Hydrothermal vent microbial mat bacterial communities from Southern Trench, Guaymas Basin, Mexico - 4872-18-6-7_MG | ecosystem: Environmental > Aquatic > Marine > Hydrothermal vents >...
CTCAACGACTTGTTCGATGAACTTGAGGGAGGAAGGGAGATAAGCGATAGCGAGGTGGTGCTAGATGTATGACCGGAAGGATCTGGAAAAGGTAAAGGACGTGGGAAGAGCCATTTCGAAGCTGGTGGAAGAGATAAACTCAAGGGATGAACCGCTCAGGTCTCTTTCCTTTTCCTATGCTTTATTTACTCTGGTGACGAATGTCAAATTACCATTGGCCGATATATTCGGTATAATTGAGGGATTGAAACTGGAAATATACATGACAAGGAGGTTTGATCTGAGGCCAGTTGTCATTACTCAGGTACAGGGTACCGGAGCTAACTGACGGATGCACTATGATTTCCGGGAATTTCAGGTCCTCAGTCCTTCCTTTTCTGAGCTGAAGGAGGGAGGAGAAATGTTATTTAAAATTTCGGTAAAACCGATGGATAGAGCCCAATTGGCGTTAAAGGAGCCGGAAATCGTCTCCGATTACGGGATCACTATGATTTCCAGGAACGGAAAAGAAAACATAAACCCGCACTATGCACCATAGTGGTGAATACTTATATTGTAATATTAATAAAGGTCGTGTAGGGGAGGTGAAGTAGGAGTGGGACTGAAAAAGGTCGATCGAGAACTCCAAGAGGTGCTTGAAGAACAAAGAAAGATAGGAAAGGGAAAAGTAATATCGATGCTGAGATCGATAGATGAGGTTGGAGTCTGGTACGAATTGCCGGAGGACGTGAAGATAAACAGCGTCAGGGTAGCTGCGATGACGCTGAGGGAGAAAGAGGGAAAGGAATTTATTACGACCAAGTTCAGGGGCAGGTACTACATCAAAAGGGTTAAATAACAAGGCCGGGGTCATAATATTAATGAAAATGCTAGGGTACCTGAGACAGGCCCTTAGCTACGTGGGTACCGATGGAGGAGAACTGTCACGAACGAGGAACTGGAGGGAAGCACTCATAAACGCTGGTATCGTTGCCGGCTTCAATTTCTTTACCACCCTCGCCGGTATATCGGTAACCCAGATCATCCAGGACCCGGTTAAGGCCCTTGTAGCTTCTGTGATAAGTGCTGGATTGGGATTTTTTGCCAGATTGATGGTTGAGCGTGGAATTAAGAAGTAAATCTTAGTTGAGAAGATTTATATATCACTTCAGTCATAGTGATTGGTGGAGGGATATGAAATGCCGAAAGAAGTTATTGTGAAGTTCGAGGAAATAGCTAGGAAGGGACTTGATACAATGGGACAGCTAACGGAGAAGGTAAACGAAACGTTCTACGTTACAGGTGTTGACATACGTGAGATGGGAAACCTAGGTGAATGTGCAATAGTTACGATCGAGGACGAGAAGGGTAACGTGGAGAAGCGTCACACATTCAGCAAGGTCTTGGTCGATCAGCTAAAGCAGATAAAGGAAGCACTAGATAACGGAGAGGCCAGCAAGGTGGAGGTAACTCTAAGGAAGAGGAAGAGGTACTATACCTTCGAGTAACCTCTCCTCTACCTCTATTTTTTGAGGTGAGTACCTTGGCCAATGAGAGGATAGTCGATGCCGTCATAAGGGAATGGGGTAACAGGTCCAGGTACCTAGCGGTGGGTAAGGTATTTCCAAGGGACTGGAAGTACGTTCGAATGCGGGTAAAGCTTATTGACGACCATCACGCCCTGATTGAAGTGGAGAGGATGGACTGATGAAGCTGGTTTTCGATAATAATCTATCCGTAGCCGAATCGATATATAACGATGTAGAAAGGACCCATAAAGGTCTTGGGTCCTTGATTTTATTCAACCTGATAGGTACACTTGCAAGGAAGGCGATATTCATTGTAGGAGTTAGTGGAAGCGGTAAGTCAAGGGCCTGCGATGCACTAGAGTCAGCACTTAGCAGTAAGACAACGGTCATAAGGAAGGATGAGATAACCAAGGCTGCTCTGGTAAAGTTACAGAGCCAGTTAACGAACTTCTACGGTCTGGTCATAGTCGATGACTTGGGTAACATAGATACCGACTATATGCTCGAACAAACCACGCATGTCTTCGTGCAGCTCTGTTACTCTCATTCAATAGTAAAGCATACGTACACTTACGATCTGATAATAGATAACTTCAACGGAGCCGTGATAATGAACGTCCAGCCCATAATATTCAGGAAGGTGATGGGAAGGAACTCGTGGAACGCAAGCTACAGGGATAAGTGCCTCAGGTTCTATCATCTTCACCGTCCTGTAGAGCCGATACAGTATCCTCCTCAGTTTCAGGTACCGGATGAGGTATTTGAGGTCCATCTGGAAGATGTCGAGTTCAGGAGACAGGATCTGGATCGGCAGCTACTGGAGAGGACGATGGAGAACTTCCTGTGGCAGTACTCCGAGGGAAGAGCAATAGAGCACTTCCTGGACCTGTCAAGGGCAATAGCAATGCTCAACTGCAGGAAGAAGGTACTTGACAGTGATGTGAATCTGCTCTGGCAGCTTACGAGGAACTGGAAGCTGGAATCCTATGCCACGAGAACGAACCAGCTTGAGGGAATAAGGAAGCTCGACAACGACTTCATAGCCATAATAACGGAGATAGCGACGTACAAGGAGCCTTACTTCGACGAGGTAATGAGGCGCTACGGCTACAGAAGGTCAACGTTCTATTCGATAATAAACAGGCTCAGGGAATACGTCTTCGTGAAGAGGGACTCACCTGCAAGGATAGTTCCGACCCAGCTCACGTTATCCGTGCTCAGAGACATAGGTGAACTGGATGAGGGTGACGATTGACCTCGATACGAAGAATCAGCTAACCCTGCTGAAGACGCTCTTCAACCTCGCTTACTTCACGGGAAAGAGGACGGTCGATATCCTCGTTGAGGAGACGAGGAAGGGATATCACCTGACCGCATACACTCCCTTGGACTTCGATTCCGTGATCTTCCTCAGGAAGCTGCTGGGAGATGATCCGGTCAGGATCAAGCTCGATGAGAAGAGGAAGTTCAAGGTTAAGAACGTTCTCTGGACGGTGAAGATAACCTCTGAGGGGAGGTTCGAATCGAGAAAGATTAATCCGCTCTCGCTTCCTTGGTTCATACCTAGGACCGTGAGGAGGTACGGGAGATGAGCTGGGAGGATAAGGTTGAAATTAAGTGTTGGTATTCCAGCTGCATTTACAACGACGGTAAGGGTAACTGCACCAAGAAGGGGGATATAATTCTCAATAGATCTCCTACGGACGGTAGGTTGAGATGCTTGAGTTATGTATTCGATGGATCTCAGTAAAGTTTAAATACCCGGTACACCGATTGTTTAAGTGGAGGTGATCTGAATGCTAGAAGGATTTATGATGCGATTGATGTTAGCTTACTTCACCAGACAGCCGATAATGTTCTTCTACCCGGAGCTTGCGGAGCTGGCGATGAAAATGGCCAAGAGGTTCAGCAACGAGTTCAGGGGTGAGAGGTGATGAGCGAGGACCTGATCGAGGTCAGGATAAATCCGAGGAAGGACTACGATCCGCTAAACCCGGTATGTCATGAGTTCTGCACCTGCTACGATGAGAAGACCGGTACCTGCAGGCTATCGCTGAAGCCCCACAAGGTCGAGAAGGGAGATAGGTGTCACTGGATCAAGATCAGGGTCGATAAGGACGACGAAGAGAAGCTGAAGGAACTGAAGGAACTGCAGAAGAAGGGAGATGCGGTACTGACTCCGAGCGGTGAATGGGAGGTCTTCAAACGTGATGTGCCCAAGGTGCCACTCTAGGATGTTCGTGGTCAGGATCATAACCGATCCGGATAAGGTAACGTACGTCTACGAATGTGAGAAATGCTACTTCACCTTGGAAGTCGTAGCAAGGTCCTATATCGATAGGTGGTGGAGACTGGGTGAGAGGTTCCCGGGATTAACGATGGGGGTGAGGTAGATGGACGTAACCGAGAGGAGGATCAGGTTCTGTCGTATAATGGAGGATCTGCTGTGGGCCCTGAAGAGGTACGTCTACGCTCCTACACTGGTGGACAGACAGGGGATACTCAACGTGGTACTTTACGGACTGGAGAAACTGAGAGCCGAGGGATTTATCAGGACTGCAGATGAGGTGGAGAGGAAGCTGGAGCTGAAGCCGGAGGAGAATGAGCGATGATCTTAATAGGACTCAATATCCTTCTGCTCCTGATCTGCATAACGTTCAAGCTAGGGGTTATCGATCAGCTTCAGGGAACGCTCCTGATCATCGCAGGACTGCTGGCTGCTGCTGCTGATTTCATGATGAAGAACAGCAGAGATAACGGGAACAGGATCGATATAGACGAGATACTGCACCGGTTCGGTGAACTGAACCAGAGACTTGAAGGTATCAGGAGAAAGATAACCGAGCTCGAAGACCTGATAATGGAGGGATAGAGGATGAAGGAAATGGAGGACCGAGTCCATGCGGAGTTCTGCAACTTCATGGTCAGAATATGGTTCGAGACAATAAAGGGAGTGTTCGGTCAGGATGCACTGGCGATCGACTTCGGCTCTGAGGCCGATAAAGATGCTGGTATCTGTGACGTAAGGGTCGTGAAAGAGGACGGAACCACCAAGGTCGTCAGAGGTGCTCATCTGAAGTTCCTAGAAGCTTGGATGAAGGCTCTCAAGGTAATAGAGGAGCTGCTCAAAGAGGAGATTGACGTGGCAAAGAAGATGATCGAGGAGCTGAAAGGAAGGTGCCAATAATGGGTAGACCCTGTCCCGTATGCAAGAGAGGAATGTTCAAGGAAAAGAAGCTGAAGCGTCACATCAGGATCCATCATCCAGATTACTACGAGACTTGGATAGAGAACAGGGGAAAGACATCGAAGGCGCAAATGGAGAAGGCTGAGAAGAAGAAGGGAGGATGAGATCGTGGAGAGGTCATGGGAGATAAAATGTGCCTGCAAAGATCCGAAGTGCAAGATCGCCATCTGGACCGAGAAGGTTCATGATGAATGCGCTCTCTGGTTCAGAGATAGGGAAGGAAGAGAGAACGTAATGTACCTCGATATTCCGTCTCTTCTGGAACTGATAAGGGCACTGAGGAACTGTCTCGATGAGATCATAGATGAGAAAATAGGATGTAGCAGGAGGTGATGAGGCGTGAAGATCAAGGTAAAGTACTTCGGAGATCTCAAGATAGCAGTGGGGTCCGATAATTGCGTCTGGATCGGAATGGAGAGCAAGGAGATGACGTATTCCGAAATAATAGACCTGATGAGATACGTACTGAACGGAATGAGGGACTCGGTAAAGCGCAACATAACACCGAGGAAGGTTTATGAACGGGAGGAGATCCAGAGTAAGATAGACGGGATCCTAGAGGCACTGGATGAGTTAAGGGAGATGGTGAGGGTATGGTGAGCATCGACGAGAACCTGATAAACTGGATAAAGAGACACGTCGAATGCGATCTCATCGAGGAGTGTACCAGAGCCTACACAACGGAGTGCCTGATGTGCAGGCACAATAAAGTCAAACTGAAGACGAACATGCCCAGTGAGGTTCTGGACCGTTTCCGAGCAATCGGACGGTTCTGTCCCCTAGGTGAGGGTAAGTGCGAGGGATAGAGGGAAAGAACAGTTGGAGAGGTGAGGAGCGACGAACCTGAATGAGGTCCTGATCTCTCTGGCCCTTCTCGGACTGTCGATACTGCACTTCATATCCTACGGCAAGTACCTGAACAGGGAGAAGGTGATAAGGGAGGGAAAGGAAGAGGCATTTTACTCCGGGATTGAGGGCTTCACCTACCTGTTTCTGTCGAACGAGCTGATCAGAATCTCCCGCTCGTTTTCCGCTTCGATAATCAAGTACTCGGCACTGGTATTCGGAGGACTGATCCTGCTCATCGTATCGCTGTCTAGCTTCGTCTACACCGGACTCTACCTGAGCGGCTACAGGTTCGAGAGGAAGGGAGAGGTACAGGCTCAGGTCCACTTCACGTTCGGCATGATGCTCCTCGCACTGTGGTACATCGTAATGTACTGGTGAGTGAAAAGATTTTTATTTATCCCACGTGATTTATTTTTGTGGAAGAGGTGAATTAAGGTGGATGTTAGAGAGAGTATAAATAAGCTCGTTCTGGACCTAGAGCTGGTCAAGATGAGTGAAGATGAGGTGAACGAACTCCTGAAGATAATAGACGAGCTATCACCCGAGTGTGGAGAACCGAGGGTTGCAGCCAAGCTCTACGGTAACAGATCCGTGCTCCTGCTGACGTACAGGAAGTGTGCGGATGAGGTCAGGAAGAGGATAGATGACGTGAATCTATCGGACAGGGTGGAGGTGGAGGGCAGGTGAAGGTTCAGAGAAGTAAGGATGAGCAGAAGTGGAAGGAATGCGTTGAGAAGGTCCTCGAGAAGGTGATCGGGGCAAGGATAGTCGGTGTTGAGTTCGATAAATTACCTCTCTACGACTACACGTGCCTGACTCCTCCGACGGTCGAGACGGAGTGTATAGAATACGACTACGGAGACATGGTGCTGGTCCTCGACAACGGAATCAGGCTGAGGTTCTGGACCTCCGAGTGGGGAGGTATGGACGTGGAGAGGGGTGAGGAAGGTGCAGGTAAGGAAGAGTGAGATACCGGAGGTGATAAGGTACCTCGAAGGAAAGAAGTTCAGGTGCCTGAATTGCGGTGCGGAGCTGGATGTCAACGTAAATCTGAAGAGCTACCTCCACGAGAAGCCGGATAAGTACTGGCTCTATCTTGAGTGCCATAACTGCGGTTACGGCAACAGTCTTTCAAAGCTCCTGAGGTGTCAGGTGAAATGGTGAGGATGTTCGTGGTCAGGGAGAGGGGAAAGTACAGGACCATGTACCTGATGTACTTCGATTCCAAGGTAATTCCCTGTGCATGGCTTACAATACTCGACGATGATTACGCCGAGATAAACGAGGTGGAAAAGAAGGTAGGTCTGACGCTCAGCATAGCTCCTCTGTTCAGGGACATTGATAAAACTGCTGATGCTCTTGAGGAGATGATCGAGGTGCTGAAGAGGATCATCAGGTGGATGAGGGAAGAGAAGCTTGCAGAGGTGAGCGATGAGTGAACGTCGATCAGCTCAGGGCGGAGATGATAAAGCAAATATTTCAGACGATAAAAACCGAAGTTGAGGAGAAGTGGGCGGATAGGGATCCGATGAAGATAAGTGCCACATCCTTGGTTTCATGCGGCAGGAAGTGGTTCTTCAGGAGGAAGGGATATGAGGAGAGGGTATCCGATGAGACGCTGCTCCACTTCATAACCGGGATCAAGCTCCATGAAGCGATACAGAGCATGACCGGGTTCAGCGAGGTTGAAGTTGAGAGAAACGGAATAGTAGGTCACGTGGACATGGTCTACGGAGAGTACCCGGTTGAGATAAAGACGACCAAGACCCAGAGGAGGAACTTCATCTCAGAGCAGTGGCTCGACCAGCTCACGGTCTACTGCTACCTGATGAACAAGAGGACCGGCTTCCTGATCGTATTCTATTTATCGGTACCGAGGCTCGTTGTAATACCGGTCATGGTCGATCCGAAGAAGGAGGAGAAGTGGATACTTGAGAGGAGAGATGTACTGCTCAGAGCGGTCGAGGAGGACGATTACAGGATCATACCCGAGACTTGGGGCTACGGTAACTGGGAGTGCAGGTACTGCAGCTTCAGGAAGATCTGTGACGGTGATGTGAATGTCCTTGCCCCCTGAGAGGGAACTGCTGGAGTTCCTCAGGGGAGGTAAGACGACAAGAGAAGTTGCCGACAGGTACGGAGTAAGCATCTGGACGGCGAGGAGATGGCTCTCCTCGCTCTACGAGAGGGGACTGGTGGAGAGGGAGGTTCACTGGATAAGGTATCCTTGGTTCAGGAGGTACATCTGGTACTCGATCTGGAGGGTTCAGAAGGGATGGATCTACACCAAGATAGATGAGGTATGCCCGGAGAAGACTCCAGAGGTTATAGCTGAGATAAGGATCTTCGTCTACACCCTGAGACCCGATCAGTACGGTGAGGACAGCTTCGACAGGGAGAAGGATGAGATGATAGCCAGAGCGAACTGCACCGGACTGACGATAGGGGTTTCGCTGAACAGGTACGTAATCGAGGATACGTACATAGGCTACGAGGAGGCAATAGTGACCAGAGATGAGGTGACGGAGCCCTACGATGAGCTGACCGCTAATGTCTACTTCTGGAAGAGCGAGACCAACGTACTCGAATACCTTGGCAAGAAGCACTGGTTGAACTGCAGGAGATTGGGAAGGATTTATACGTGGTGGTTGAGCAGGGTTATGTAGGTGAGATGATGAAGCCATCAATATCCGATAAGTGGTACTGCTTCGCCTGCAGGGAGTGGCACGACAAGGATACGACCTGCATCGTTAACGACGACCACTACGGGATCTGGAATTACAACAGCTTCTGGGAATTCATCAAGAAGCACAGGGACGAGCTGAAGAAGGCACTCGGAGTCGGTGATGAGATCTACGTCATAGTCTACGTCGGATATGAGGGAATAGAGGAGGTGGTTTATGCAACAGCAGATAGGGATGATGCCATCAGGAAGATCAGGGAGCTGAGGAGGAAGGCGAAAAAAGATCCGGACAGAGATCCGGATCGCTACTGTGTGATGAAGCGAGGTGAGGAGAAGTTCGAATGTGCCTGTGCGGAGCTGGGAGTTGAACCGAGCAAGCCTATATTTTATTGAGGTTCCTCCCCAGAGCAGGAGGAGGTACGGTGAGAGGTACGGCGGGTGTTACCGGGACTGTTTCAGTAGCATACCGCCCCGCCCGATGAATTACGAGGGTTCTCCCGGTACTTCTCCCGTACTTCTTCCTGCGGGGAGAAGGAGGTGAGATCGTGATATGAACGAGCTGGTTGATGTATCGGATGAATTCGAGGTTTCCAGTATTTTTATCGGTCCAGGCGGGGGAATAGTAGTCTACTTGGCCCTAGTTCACAGGACTTGCGGCAAAGAGAATCACGTCATGGCCATCAAGGACCTGACGTTCACCTGTGAAGGATGCAACAAGAAGTACAGATTACTCTCGGTAATCCCGTTGAGGGTAGGAGAGGTGAAGTAAAGTGTACGTCGAGGAGGACTGTCCTCTGGCTGAGTACTGTGAGAACTACCCAGATGAGTGCAGTAAGTGCATCTATTTCCAGCTCTTCAGACCGAACTGGAAGTGGAGGGAGCTGGTAAAGAAATACAACATAGACCCTGTCATCTTCCTGAGGTGAGTCAATTTCCCTCAGGAACTCACGGGAGCGTGACCGAGCGGTAAGGTGCCCGGCTCCAGACCGGGTTAACGGGAGGTTCAAATCCTCCCCGCTCCCACCAGATCGGAGGTGAGATCATGACCGAGGTAAGGATCCGGACGGATAAGGTGGTGATCTATACCGAGAACATAGACGTAATAACACCTGATGAGACCAGATTCGAGCAGCTGGAGAGGAAGTACGAGCAGCTGGCAAGTGAGATAAGGAGAATCGAGAGGGACCTGACCAAGATCCTGAACGAGCTGAAGAGGAACAGAAATACTTAATAGTCAGCACATTACCTAGATAACCTGACCGAACTTGGCCTCGACTCCCGTGAGGTGGCAGGACTTCGGTGTAGTCCGGTCACATCTCCCTATATTTCTTCTATCAGAATTCTGTACCTCTTCCCGGTAGGATCGACTATCACTATCCCGTAGGTGTCGTCCTGCTCTATCCTCCATCCGTTACTGAACGGAATTCTGGAGCCAGTAGCTATCTGATCCAAGCTCAGATCGAATAGCTGATCTCCACCTCCGGCTATGTGCCTGTGAGCATGGCTGTAGATCATGGCTTCAAGTTGAGCTACCTTATCGGCAAGTTCCCCTATCCTCCTCAGGTAGTTTATCACGTTGATGCTTCCGAGCGGATGGGCCATTACATCACCCCATTATATCGATGAGGTCCCTCAGCTTCTTAAGGTAGAGCCTCATGTACTCGGCAAGCAGAGCCGGATCTACCTTCCTGCTGACCGGTAGGTCCCTCAGTCCGAGCACCGTGATCAGCGTCTTGATCGCCGTCCTCAGTGCAATATCTCCGAGGACGACGACCTCATCCAGAACTCTCTTCAGGGTCCATTTCCTGCTGTAGATATCGTCGAGCACCAGCTCCTCACCCAGAACCTTCGATGAGCTTCTCGTGATGAGGTCCATCACGGCCAGTACCTCGGTGAGCACGAGATTGACGGTGAGCTTCTTCAGCAGTACGTCGGAAAGGGTTACATCATCTCTGAGGTACTTCGAAGCGGCTCTGGAGATGCTATCAACGGGTATCAGTTCCTCCTCAAGGACCTTTGAAGTGCTCCTCCTGATCAGGTCGTTAATGACCAGCAGCTCGGTCAGCATCAGGCTGAAGGACACGGTTCTAGACAGCAGGTCCGAGAGGGTGAGGTGCTCGGTAATCACCTTCGACGGAGATCTCGATATGATATCGCTCACCGTCAGTGAATCGGAGTAGGTCCTTACCAAGTTCTGGATCCTTGAGTACAGATCCGTCAGGCTGATTGAGTCACTCAGTACCTTACCGGGATACCTTGAGATTAGATCCGATAGGTTCACGACATCGCTTAGTATTCTGCTCAAGGTCCATGTCCTTGAGTACACATCGGTTAGGTCGAGCTGATCGGTAATTACCTTCAATGGGGATCTGGATATCAGATCGCTCATCGATATAAGCTCCGAGAGGACGAGTGTCAGAGTTCTGCTCAGCTGAACCAGATCGCTCAGGCTCACGACTTCACCTAGTACCTTCGATGAATCCTTCCTGATGAGGTCGGATACGGTCAGCGATTCGGAAAGGTTCCTGACTAGGTTCTGCACCTTCAGCATGACATCCGTCATGCTCAGTGACTCGACGAACCCCTTTGAGGCCGATCTGGTAATATAGTCACTTACCGATACCTGATCGGAGAGGGTCCTAAATACCGACCATGTCCTAGCGTACACATCACTAACGTCCAGTACATCATCTAGCACCTTCGAGGAACTCTTTCCGATCAGATCTGAGAGAGATACAGACTCGGTCGGTACGATTGCAGGTACTCTTTCCAGTCTATCGGATAAAGTTAGAGTCTCCTCTAGGGTGATCCTCAGTCCTCTACCTGTCAGTGCTAATAGCTCGACAGTGCTGGTTGATATATAGCTCATGCCGAACCCATTACCATCTTAATGAATGCATAGGGGAAGCTCCTTAATGTTCCCGATGTCTGGGTTATTGTTACCTTATACTTAACGGAACTTAACAAGGTCTTCGTGTGGAAGCGTATGACCGGCTGATCTTGAATATCGGAAAAGGTCGCCTTCAGGAAGAGCTGGTAGTTGGTTCCATCCACAGCGATATACTCCTTAATCTCGACCATATCTCCGGCTTGAAGGGCCGAGAGGTCTATGTACCCTTCGACCATGTAGTCATTGGTCTCCCCGGTTATCTCTATTACGGTCACTTCGGTATCTAGGGCTGAGGGAGATACCGAACCCGAGTAGGGAGTTTTTGATATAATTACGATCGGCAAGGCACATCACCAGATTACATTAGATCTAGGGACTTCATTAATGGTGCCGATGGAGCTATCGATATCGTTGGCTCTGGTTCTACATATTTACGAACGAAGATGTCGTCCCAGTACTTCTCATAACCGCACCAGACCCCTATGGTGTCGGGACTGAAGTTTTCAGTTCTCGTCACCTCAAAGTAGTCACCATCGGCTTCAATTCTTATGACCCCGCTTCCTTTATACTTAATCACGATGTCGTACCAAATACTTCCATTAAATGTATGAGATTTTGTTTGATCCGTCCCAATAGTACTGCCTCCATCGGATCTGCCCATTATTGCCATCTTGTCGAGATCTGAAGACCATCCAGCCAGCCATCCTCTCGCTTGTGTTGAATCACGTAGATAGATGAAGATATATGCTTCATCTACGGGGTCGTACGTCTTCGCATGCACCGCAAAGGTCTCCGCTGATATTGTTTCTGGCCAGTATCCCCTCCTGTTTCCGCTCGCTTCTGTCTGATGAAGTCTATAGCTTCCATCGAAAATCTCAGCTGCAAATGTCCCTGCTATCACGTTGAGACCTTGTGTCGTTCCGTCCTCGAAGTCCTTGAATAACAAGAAGACCTGATCGGGATCGTTGTAGCTGGCGTAGGGATTGCTTCCGCTCCCGTAGTACATGTAGATTATCACGGTACCCGAAGCAGGAATACTCGGGATTTTGACCCAAATGTCAGCGATTCTGTTAGCATAATCGAACCTCTCGATCCAAAAGTACAAGGGATCCCCAGATCCGTCTATAAAGTAGATATCGTTACCATCCTCCGATACATAATTCCAGCCACCCCACTCAGAGTCCAAGCTGATCCCAATCTGGTAATCGGAGAGAGAGTTACCACTTTGTTCTGTGATGGTGATTTCATTCCGCCTAGTTCCAACGGTCTGATACACATAGGAGGCCAAGTTCACCATTTGGTTCACCGGAACTTCAGCTTACCACTATCTTCCAAGTAACCTGAAGGCTATCTCCCGCATCCCAGTCTATGTTCAGTGCCGAGAACGTCTGCCTGCACAGCATGGTACCTCCGCTCGATGCGTTGAAGACACCGCTCTCGGTTACGGCTTCGGCTCCTGAATAACCGCTGAATGTGGCAACGAGCTGTGCCGTATCATTACTTACGTTGGTCGTAACTCTACTTGTAGCAGCAGAGACCCTGTGAGTTTCACTTCCCAGAGCTGTATCCGTTGCCGATGCCGAACCGGTTCCCGTACCTATCGCTATGTAGCTGAACGGAGTTCCTCCGCCTATTATCAGATTTGCAACCTCTGCCTTACCGGCATTGACTATCACGTTCTTTATCTTCCTCCTGTCCTTCACGTTGCCGTACTTATCCAGAACTACGAGTTCAACCTCTCCCTTCAGACCTATGGTCTCCTTCATCAAACCACCCCATCACCATTACAGGAGTCTGTACTTAATAACGATATTGTCGAAGGTGATCTCCGAGCTTCCGGTATTCCTGACGGCTATTTTTACCGACGACCTGAAGTTGATGTCCGCAAGGTGATAGACGTACTTCCCGTCCTGAACTCTCGTGAACACGGCGAGGAACATGAGTTCATCGGTTATCGAACTCGCACTGCCATAGTCCTTATTCCACACCTCGTTGCCATCAACAATTACCTTTACGGAAAAGTCCTGACTGGACGATATTATCAGTACCTCGTCAATTCTGCCGGTACCGTTAAGCTCTATTATCGTCCTCTCTGCACCGGGATCAAGGGAGAAGCTATCCTCGACTATCCTCGATGCCGGATTCCTGACGAGTTCTTCAAGGAATGCAAGCTGGAGGGCAAGATCCAAGAGGTTCATTTCACAGGTAGTAT
>Ga0190363_1001583_pt1 | contig 13382 bp, 5 predicted proteins | sample 48721867_MG_FD_161272 | JGI IMG/M metagenome (GOLD analysis project Ga0190363, IMG submission 161272) | Hydrothermal vent microbial mat bacterial communities from Southern Trench, Guaymas Basin, Mexico - 4872-18-6-7_MG | ecosystem: Environmental > Aquatic > Marine > Hydrothermal vents > Microbial...
TTAATGTAACAAATACAGCTTATATATCCGGAACGGGAACAAACTTCTGGAACACGATAAAACAATTGGGAGAGAGAGTCTACTCTCTTGGTAATGAAATCGGCGGTAATTACTGGACCAATCCCTCCGGCACAGGATACTCAGACACATGTAACGACACGAATCATGACGGCTTCTGCGATGACTATTATAATCTAACAACCGGAAATATAGATTACCTGCCTCTGAGCGACAAATATGAAGATACAATCCCACCAGTGATATCGATCATCAACCCTGCTAATGGAACCTCTTTGTCTGCCGGGACCACCTGGATATGGATTAACATATCCACGGATGAGAAAGCAACCTGCAGGTACTCGACCAACCCCTCGTTTAACTATTCGGATGGGACCATATTCGACAATACCGGGGCGATGAACCACTCATTTTCCCAGACCATAATCAATGGTCAGACCTACAACTTCTATTACAAGTGCAACGACACCGCTGGAAATATAAACAATGAGTCAACCCTCCACAGCTTCAGCATAGGACCCGCGATAGTATCTATCCAGGACGTCAGCATAGGAGAAGGAGAAAGCACTATCGTGCCTATAATGATAAACGATGTAATTGAAGTAAAAGGTGCTCATTTCCTGCTTTCCTACAACCCATCTGTTGTTCACGTAACGGATATTGGTAACAGCGACTTTAATCTCGAAACGTACAAGGATATTAACAACTCTGTTGGTTACACGCGCTATGTGGTTGCGCACGTTACGACGAACATGTCAGGCTTGACCGGAGACGTAAAGTTTGCTGATGTAACACTAAAAGCAGTGGGTAATGCTGGTGAGTCAAGTCCTCTGAATATCACTGTCGTGGCATTAAATAATGGCACAAGCGAAATCCCAACAGAAGTGGATAATGGAACGTTCACGATCCTGGACACAACACCGCCAACCATAACCCTCGTTTATCCACCTAATGGAAGCTCTTTGCCGGCGGGAACTACCTGGACCTGGATTAACATATCCACGGATGAGAACGCAACCTGCAGGTACAATTTAACGAACCCAACGTTTAATTATACCACCGAGGGAACAGATTTCACCAATACCGGAGGTTTAACTCATTCCTTCAACTACTCCGGCTTATTGAACGGAAACACTTACACACTTTATTATAAATGCATGGACAACTTCGGCAATATTAACACAGATTCAACTATGCACCAGTTCTCGACTCTGTCCACACCACCACTACTGCAACTCTGGAACAAAACTTATTCTACAGGTTTCAATATTCTAACGGATCTGGCAATAGATGGAAATGATAACATTATTGTAACTGGTTGGACACTCGGGTCCGCGTATACAATAAAATATGACAGTGAGGGAGCAGTTGTTTGGGAAAAAAGTTATGCTGCTAACAGCGGTGATGCAGTAGCAGTTGATTCTTCTGATAATGTAATAGTGGGATGTACTGTCTCCCACAATTTGGGTGTCATAAAATATCTGCCAAATGGAACGATCAATTGGACCAAGACTTATGACAGCGGGGTAGATGATGCTGATAAAGCTATAGCTTGCGACGGGAATGGCAGCATAGTAATCTTTGGAGAAAAAGAGTCAGGTGGGGTTCCTTTTGAGTGGGAATCTGTTAAATACGACAAAGATGGAAATCAATTGTGGAACAAGACATTTAACACTCCTTATAGTGGTAATCTTTACGCTATGGCAATGGCTATCGATTCCAACGACAATATCATCTTAGCTGGTTATGGTCAGTATAATTCATCTTCCATGGATATCATCATCCTAAAGTATTATCCGAATGGAAGTATGGTCTGGAGTGAGCCTGTGGTCTATGATTCCGGAAATAATGATTATGCTCGTGCTGCTTGTGTAGATAAGGATGACAATATAATCGTTGCAGGGGATATAGGTGGTCAGCTTTATGTTCAAAAGTACGATCCAGATGGTAACTTTATCTGGGACGTAAAGGAGAGTTCAACTACAAGAGCTTATGCGATAGCAATTGACAGGAATGGCAGGATATTGGTAGGGGGAACGAAAGAGGGGGGTGGCGATACAGAAAATTATTTTGTGTGTTACAATGCGTCCGGCAGCAAGCTTTGGGATTTCGCATATAATCCCAGTGGGGGTAATGATGGGATATATGGATTGGCGGTAGATTCTAATAATAATATCGCTATTGGTAGCACTCTCTCTATTTCCTCAGGTTACTTAACCGAGAAGTACGGATACACTCACATATCGATCGGTGATGCCGAGGCGAAATCGGGCCAAGAAGTCACTACACTGATAATGCTCTACAATTCACCGGGGATCGCCGCCGTTGGCGTGAATCTCAGCTACAATGCCAGTATTGTCAATGTGACGAATGCAACACAGGGTAATTTCACATCCTTTTTTGGCTTCGATAACACCAATACTGCCAACGGGTGGGTCACTATAAATACATACATAACCGGACAAGATCTTGTTGGGGACTTAATAGTTGCGAATGTAACGCTCAAAGCAGTAGGCAGTTCTGGAAGTAGTCCGTTGAATCTGGAAAATTTAGTGTTAACAGACCAGTATTGTAACAATGTGCTTGCGGACACCGATAATGGAACGTTCACGATCCTGGACACAACACCGCCAACCATAACCCTCGTTTATCCGTCCAACGGAACCACCCTACCTGGAGGAAAATCCTCCATCTGGGTTAACATTTCAACAGATGAAAACGCAACCTGCAGGTACTCGACCAACCCCTCGTTTAACTATTCGGATGGGACCATATTCGACAATACCGGGGCGATGAACCACTCATTTTCCCAGATCATAATCAATGGTCAGACCTACAACTTCTATTACAAGTGCAACGACACCGCTGGAAATATAAACAATGAGTCAACCCTCCACAGCTTCAGCATAGGACCCGCGATAGTATCTATCCAGGACGTCAGCATAGGAGAAGGAGAAAGCACTATCGTGCCTATAATGATAAACGATGTAATTGAAGTAAAAGGTGCTCATTTCCTGCTTTCCTACAACCCATCTGTTGTTCACGTAACGGATATTGGTAACAGCGATTTCAATTTTGAAACGTACAAGGATATTAACAACTCTGCTGGTTACACTCGTTATGCGGTTATACACGTTACGACGAACATGTCAGGCTTGACCGGAGACGTAAAGTTTGCTGATGTAACACTAAAAGCAGTGGGTAATGCTGGTGAGTCAAGTCCTCTGAATATCGATATTGGGCGTATATTAAACAATAACACAGAAGATATCCCAACAGAAGTGGATAATGGAACGTTCACGATCCTGGACGACACAACACCTCCAACCACAAGCTTTGTATCTCCAACTACCCAAGCAGGAAACTACCCACAAAACTATATTGAAGCAAATGTAACAGCCTCTGATTCAGGAAGCGGTTTGGACACAATCACCATATATCTCTACAACTCAACTGGATTAGTGCAATCTAACACTTCCTCTTCCTCATCTTTCCTTGTAAACTTCACCAACTTACAAGATGGGATTTATTACCTGAATGCAACCGCAAATGACACTGCAGGTAACCTAAATACAACAGAAACAAGAACAATTTTGCTTGACACAGTACCACCAACCTTAACATACTCAGTCAAACCACTAGTAATAAATGGGGCAAATATCTCGATAACAATGAATGCAACAGACAATAATCTGGACTCAACCTGGGCAAATATCACTTCACCTGATGGAAATTCAACAATACTACACTCAACAACAAATTTCACAGTAAACCAGACCGGAAGGTATAATATAACCTTCTATGCAAATGACTCGGCAGGGAATACAGCAACTGAAACAAGTCATTTCCTGTCAAGAAAAGGAATCGGGTTCAAATCAGAAATAAAAGGTTACAATAATACCTATCTGAACTCAACAATTAAGTTTTATTACAATAGCACTGAATATTGTGCAGACACAACAGACGGGAACTATTCAAGACAATTACCAGACACAATCTTTGACATCGAATTCTCAGCTTTCAGCAATACTTTAAAAGTCAAACTATTAAACATAAACCTCTCGGAAAACAACAACAAAACAATAAATCTGGACAGGTTTAATCTAGGTGTACAGGGATATGCTGTGAGTACAACCTACAATTTCACAAATTCAACACTGCAACTCTCTTATCCAGGGATAAGTGGTGCAGATGAAGACCACCTTGGTTTATCAAAATGCTCAAACTGGGATTTAACAAACAAGACATGCATTGACAACAACTGGATAAAATTAAATGCAACTCAGAACAAGACAGGAAATTATTTTTCAGTAAACCAGGCGTCCTTCTCAGGATACAAAATTTATCTGGAATCCTACTGCGGAAACGGAATTAAAGAGCCTGGAGAGGAATGTGATGACAACGATTTCGGAGGTAAAACCTGCTTTTCTTACGGATATAATGCCGGGTATCTAACCTGCTCAGATGACTGTAAGATAATAACAGCAAACTGCTACAGCACAGGAACAGGAGGTGATAGGGGTGGCGGTGGAGGCCCAGGTTACGGTGCCAGACCGAAGCCGAGCTGTTTCGATGGGATTCAGAACTGTCATGATGGTGCATGTGAGGAAGGCATAGATTGCGGAGGGCCGTGTAAGCCATGCCCTTCCTGTTTCGATGGAATTCAGAACCAGGGTGAAGAAGGAATTGACTGTGGAGGCCCTTGTCCGCCGTGTCCTGCCACAACCACGACCACGACAACAACGGTAACGACAACAACTACAGCAACTGTCACAACCACATCCACAGTTGTGGAGACTACTACAACCCTTAAAATAGAAGTAACCACGACAACGACAATACCTAAGAAGGGGATTTCAAAGGGGATGATAGTTTTAGCTGGTGTGATAGTTTTAGCTTCTGGTGTATTGATTTACTTTATAGTCATGAAAGGAGGGAAATAATGGAGAAAGAATTCGGGGAAGTAAAGAGTAGAACAATCAAGATTTCTCTGATATATTAACAAATTTATGAGCCAATCTGGTCGGCTCCGGTAGCTTATGACCCCTAAGACATTTTTTAACTACCTCGATGCCGGTTTTTAGTGAAATTTTATGGCCCGGTGAAATGAAGATTGGATTACATCCTTCTCTGGATTTTAGAACCGCGCCTATTATCTTATTCTGGTATCTCAGTGGTTCGTATTCTCCAATCCTCTCTGGAGCTTTAAAATCCCCGATCAGTTTTTTCTTTGCAACCCCTACAGTTGGAATGTCTAATAAAATCCCGACATGGGTTGCGATACCCATCCTCCTCGGATGAGCTATGCCGTGTCCATCGATCATCAAGACATCCGGTCTTTTCCTTAATTTTTTGTATGCCTCTATAATGCTTGGACCCTCCCTAAAGGTGAGCAGACCCGGGATGTATGGGAAACCCGTTTCAATCTCGGAGAAGGCTCTTTCGATTTCATTTAGCTCCGGAAAACTAAGAACCACGATGCATGACCTGACTCTGTCTCTTTCTGGAAATGCCTGATCAACCCCAGCAATTGTCTTAATCTCTCCTGGAAGTCTATCTTCCAGTATAATTTTCTTTCTCAGTTCCCTCTGGATCCTGATGTACTTTTCTGTGTTTATCATCGTAATACATATTTACATAAATGTCCATATTTTAATACGCACAAAAATGAGGCTCATAGGTACGATCTCCGGGGAGGTAAGGCCAACAGAATTCAATATCCTGCTCTCAACCTCAGATATAGAGAAGGGGAGTTTTGTAAAGGTAAATCACGAGGTTTATGGTTGGGTTCTGGCGAGAATTGATAGTTTAAAGAGATACATAGATCCCAGGGGGGAGGAGATCCTACTCGCGGAGGCGTACACGGTGGGTTATAAACGAGATGGGCAGATCTTGATTCCGAAAACACCATTTAAGCCGGAGGAGAGGGTCTACTCGGCTGACAGGGATCTTATTATGAACGTAATAGGCTTGAAGAGATCCAGGTCAAATAATATCTATATAGGTCTCCTTGAGGGACACGATATTCCGGTGTATCTGGATGTCAAAAAGAGTATTGGAAAACACATGTCGATTCTTGCAAAAACCGGGGCGGGAAAGAGCTATACCGTTGCCGTAATTCTTGAAGAATTATTAAAGGCCAATATCCCGTGTTTAATAATTGACCCACACGCCGAATACTCCTCCCTGAAGTATGAGAATGACGACTATGATGCGATGCTGCAGTTCAATGTAAAACCCAGATCCTATGAAAGGGAGGTAACGGAGTACGCAGCGAATATTGTGGCAAATCCAGACGCTGAGAGACTTACCCTAAAACCGAGATTCACCCTGGATGAACTGATAGAGATAATGCCAATGAGGCTCAATGAGAGTCAGAAATCGATACTCTATAATGTCATGAGGAGATTGGAGAATGTGGAGTATACCCTTCAGGATATAATAAACGCGGTGAGATTAGATGATAGTAAGGCCAGATGGAAGGTAATCAGTGGATTAGAAACCTTACGGAATAGTGGGATCTTCGATGGGAAGCCGATATCGATGAAACAGTTGGTAAGGAAGGGTAATGCCTCAATAATAAACCTGAAGGGCGTAGAACCGAGAATTCAGGAATTGATTCTTGCCAAGATAGCAAAGGATCTATTCAATGCAATAAAGCTCGGTGAGATCCCACCATTCTTCTTTCTGGTTGAAGAGGCCCATAACTTCTGCCCAGAGCGGGGCTTTGGTGATGCCCTCTCGTCCCAGATTCTGAGGACAGTTGCATCCGAAGGCAGGAAATTCGGTTTTTATCTGGGCGTTGTAAGTCAGAGACCCGCAAGGATTGACAAGAACGTTCTGTCACAGTGCAATACGCAGATCATTTTGAAGATAACGAATCCGAATGACCTTAGGGCCATAGGTCAGTCGATAGAAGGTTTCACTCCTGGAATGGAGGATGATATTAAGCAGCTGTCCGTTGGACAGGCATTGATCGTTGGCGAGTGTGTTGAGCAACCAATTACCGTGAACGTAAGGGCGAGAGAGAGCAAGCATTACAGTGCTGTCGAGACCGAAAAGAGGGCAGAGATTCGTAAAAAGTCTATAATCGAAAGGATAAAGCCGATATTCATAGAGAAGGAACCGGTGAAAGAGAAAGAGAAAACAAGAATCGAAAGATTAAAGTCGATATTCCTAAAGGATGATTAGGAAGGGAGAGAAAATGATTTATGAGGGAGAGATAAGTGGTGTTGTGGTAAGGGACAGCGAGAGGTATCTGCTTCTCGATATCGATAAATTAAGTGATTGCCCGAACGTTTACGATGAAAGATGCATCTGCATGCCGAGAATCGGTGAGGAGGAATATAATAAATTAAGTGATGGGTATATAAAGAGGGCATTAGATCTGAAAAAAAAGGTAATGCAGAGAAAACCCTTCGTGACGGGGAGGATAAAAACCCTAGGGCCGGAATTTGACTTCTGTGCTGAAAAGAGCCTCTTTGATTTTATCGCCAACGGGGAATTCCTCAAGAAATTTGCAAACTTTTATAGACAGAGAAAGGGATCTCCATGTCTCAATCACGTTACAGAGGAGGATGTCAGAAAGATCGAGGGGATCGCCTCGAAGGACCCGGAAAAGATCGAAGAGACCATCGAGATGTTGGGCAGGTTAAGGGCAGAGTTATCCGATACGAGAGAGTGGCACGAGATAATAAGGGAGAATGACATAGATATCGCCCTGATCTTTCCATACTATAACGAGCCAACGATAGTCTCCAACATAAGGGATATCTGGGATTTAATAGAGGAAGATATAATTGAAGAGGTTATTGTGGCGGATGGATGGTCAACCGATCCTTCAGCGGAGGTTATACAGCACAGACTCGATGCCCCGTTAACATTTGTAAAAAACCCCGGAACCGGGAAGGGGGAGGCGCTGGAAGGGGCAATAAAGTATGCGGCCCACCGGAATATAGACCTTGTTATTTGTTTAGATTCGGACATCCTCCCACCATTACACACGATAAAGGGAATTCCACCCCTGCCCATAGACATAACCTGCAATTTCTTTGCGAGGAGATTCATAGATAAATTTATAAAGATCCTCAAGGAACATGGAAGGGAAACTGCCCTAAAAACCTTTTACAAAGCGAGCTATATGAGGGTTCCGAAATCCGGTATTCGGCTGGTACCCCTGAGGTTTGGCGGAACAACCGAATTTGTCAGGTACCTGTATAGGTTTGTTGGATTCAAAACAATGACCGAATGCGTTTATCCCCTGTCTGGAGAATATGCCTTTAATCCGAGATTTCTCCTCGAGGAACTATCGATAAGCAGGGAATTTCACGATCTGTATAGAGAGAAGTACCATGGAGCAACCCTTCCGAGTGGATTCACCATTGAAAATTTCTGGAACACGCTGATGGAGGTAAAAGGAATATCGGTCGCTTTCTGTAATGTATTTATCCACCACCACATACCGAGGGGCGAGAAGGTGAAGGACGAGCTGGCTTATGCGAAGCAAAGGGCTACCGTCTTCAGGGGTGGTTTCGGTGCAATGCTCCAGACCATGCCCAGGGAGGGGCTGGAGAGATACATAAATGAGTTCGATTTCGATCTCTTCAGGTTTCCGAGGCCAGAGCTTAGAATAGAGATGGAAGACAAAGAGGTTAGATCCCTGGATTTTGTCTAGGTTCTGAAAAATGCTGCTGGGGCAAGAAAGTGTGGCCAAGTGAGTGAAGCGAACGCATGCCACACCCCGTGTGAACTGAGGTTCAGTTTTCTGGGATCAGCTTTAAAAGGATCTCGCTCCACCCATCCGGACCGATCAAGGTTGATCTAATCGCCCCTCTGAACTTTATAAAATTATCCGGTCTCTTTATCAGAACGGGGATATCGACATTCTCCAGCATCGGGATGTCATTGTAGCTGTCACCCAGGCCAATTGTTTTAATCCCAGGGTTTTTTGATCTGTAGATCTCCGTTAGAATTCTAACAGCCTTTCCCTTATCATTATCGCCAAGAATGTGATAGTACCTGCCACCCTTTGTATAATTCAGGTTGTGGGCCCTTATGAGTTCAAGGGCCTTACCTATCTGCTCCTCGGTTCCCACTATCCTGAATGGTTCATCATACTCCCTCCTCTTTGCCAGTTCTGCATCTTTTGGGTCAAGACCAGAGTCTTTTGATATCTCCTCAACGCTCATGTCCCCAAAACCGGTAATCTTGCACCCAGTTAAGTTGCTCACCCTCTTCAGGGTTTCCCTTAATTTCACGTATGGGGTGCCCAGTTCGATCACCTCGTAACCATTAGTTATTTTTTCGCTTACCGTCTTACCAAAAATCCCAACGGGGATGAAGATCGCACCACCATTCTCCGATATGAATGGGTCTTTTATTCCCAATTCATCTCTATAGATCTCTATCTCGGCCCTGGTCTTACTTGTACAGAAAACAAGGGGGATTTTTTTCCTCTTTATTAATTCCAGTGCAGGAAGGGCCCCCTTGTAGGAGTAATTTTCATCAACAATTGTACCATCAATATCAGTGAAGACCACAAAAGAAGGCATTTTATGTGAATTTAGCTATTATCTCGCTGGACATATCGACATAGATTCTTATATAGGACAGGATCGTATTTGATGTGAACTTATTAACCCTGTTCTGCAAAACAGATTTTAAACTTTGATAACTATATCCTACCTGAGAATCCATCTGTTTCTTCACCTCGCTCCAGGGCTTGAGGAGTTTTGGTTTCTCTCTCTTTGATAGCTCATAGCCCTCCTCTACAATCTTTCTGTATCTGAGTATCCTCTCTCTATCCACCTCCTTGTTATCCTCTCCATATGTTATCCTTGGTATCTCATCCGCGACTTTTTCATAAACATCGAGCATCTTCAAAGCGGTTTTCTCGTATTCGTCTAAAAGTGTCTTTAGGTCCTTTATTTTATCCTCAAACCCATACCTCCTGATCCAGTAGAATAATGCCATAGATATTTCGCGAAGCATGTCATCTACGTGCTTTTCATCTCCGGGGATATGGCTGAAAATGCCGAGGTCATATTGCGCTATTTTTTCCATACCGTGATTTTTCCACAGCTGACAGAGTACTGAGATCTCTATGTCGTAACCGTTTGAAAATTGAAGTTCATTCAGCTTTCTTCTCGTAATTGCGCACTCGCCGCTGAATGGATAGGATATGGAATCTAGACCATTGAAAATACCATATTTAGCCAGTACGTTGAACATCGGGATTCCAAAAAGTCGGGAGAGCCTCCCCCCCAGGGTAAACCCAGAGTTGGATTTGTGCCGTCTTATGTAGGTCGCTTTTGTAAAAAGGGTCGAAGAGTAATCATCGCCCACCTCTCCACCGGAATACCATCCCTGTAGAATCGGCCTGCAGAGCCCCTTGATGTAATGCTTCTTAAAGGAAACGATATCGGAGTCTATGAAGCAGATTATGTCTCCATATGTCACCGGAACAGAAAACCACAGGTTTGCGCCCTTACCCCGTTTAAGTACTTCAAGCTCCTTCTCGTTGAGAATCCGATGATTGAGATAAATCCTATGAAGTTCGGGATCAAGCTGGTTTAAGATTCTAAAGGAAAAGTCGTACCTTCCCTGAAGTGCCCTCTGCTTTCCCTCGGGTAGAGACCTGACAAATTCGACCTCGCGTTCAAATGTTCTCGATGCCTTTATGGCACAGGCAAGGAGAAACTCCATGTATTCAAAATCTGGCTTTTCTTCCTCAGTTCTTGAACCCTCGGCAATAACAACCTCGTCAATTACACCATCATCAATCAGACTACCAAGCTTATTAATAATATTCATAACCGTTCTGTTGTATTCCTTACTATGTTTGTTGAAGGTCGGCATTACAACAGATATCATTACGGGTCTCTTCCCAGATTCATCAGTTACGAAATTCTCCAGCTTTAATCTCTCGATCTCCTTTACCTGTATCTGCCTGGGTCTATGGTAACTGATGACTTCCATGACATTATAGAATTAGATATAGACGATAAAAAAGGAGGAGGGATTATATTCATCTATTTCTTCTTTTTCGCGGGCTTCTTTGCCTTCTTCTTTTTCGCCATTTGCCTCACCTCACAATGATTATAAATCAATAATTTATTTCTCATTGTAATATAAAAACCCAATTTTTTGATAGCAACAGAATTAATTTACAATAAATACTAAGTATATACATGTCAGAATATGAAGTAGAGCTCTTTCGGGAAGAGGGATTTGTGAGAAAGAAATGCCCGAGGTGCAATAGATTTTTCTGGACATTGAGCGATTCTGAGACGTGCGGAGAGCCCCCATGTGAAGAATACTCATTCATTGGGGATTCACCAATGAGGAAGAGATTAACACTGAGTGAAATGCGCGAGTTCTATCTATCGTTTTTCGAGAAAAGAGGTCATACGAGAATCCCCAGATACCCAATAATTGCGAGATGGAGGGATGATATCTTCTTTACGATTGCTTCGATCTCATGCTTTCAACCCTGGGTTTTGAACCAGACAGTTGATCCCCCCGCAAACCCATTGGTAATGAGTCAACCGTGTTTGAGATTTAACGATATAGATAACGTCGGAAAGACTGGAAGGCACCTGACCGAATTTGAGATGATGGCTCATCACGCCTTTAATACCGAGGATAGATCCGTCTATTTCAAGGACCGGACGGTAGAGCTATGCCATTCCCTTTTGTTAGAGCTTGGAATAAAGCCGGAGGAGATAAATTATCTGGAGGCGGAATGGTCTGGCGGCGGGAACTCCGGACCCTGCTTTGAGGTGGTGGTTGGAGGGGTTGAATTAGCAACCCTGGTCTTTATGATGTATGAGGATACACCAGCGGGGAAGAGAGAGATGGAGATGCAGGTTGTTGACACGGGTTATGGACTGGAGAGATTTGTCTGGCTCTCTCGCGGAACCCCCAATACCTATGAGGCGATCTTTGATTATCTCCTGTCAGAACTCAAGAGAGAGATAGAGGTTGAAGAGGATGAAGAGATTCTCTCCGAATACTCGAGGCTTGCGGGAATGATGAATGTCGAAAGCAGGGCTGATCTGAACAAATTAAGGAGAGGTGTTGCGGATCGCCTCTGTATCCCCGTAAATGAACTTATAGAAAGGATATCCCCACTCGAGGATCTCTATGCCGTGTGTGATCATACCAGGGCCTTAATGTTCATGCTGAATGACGGTGGAATTGTTCCATCGAACGTCAAGGCGGGGTACTTCGCAAGGCTTCTGGTCAGAAGGGCCCTGAGGTCGTTAAAGGCGTTAGATCTAAGGATCCCCCTGAGGGATATCCTTTCCTTGCAGATAGAACACTTCAAGGGCGATTTCCCGGAGCTCATGGAGAACAGGGATGATATCTTGGCTCTTATAGATGTTGAGGAAAAGAGGTATGAAAAGACGATAATCAGGGGGAGAAATATCGTCAGTAAATTGGATGAGGAGCTTAAGAAGGAGGGAAAGGATATGATCTCCACTAAGGATTTAATTCGCCTCTATGATTCCCACGGCCTGGTTCCCGAGATCGTGAGTGAATTTTCTGGGTTGAGGGTGGAGATCCCCGATGACTTCTACATTCGGGTGGCGAGCATACACGAAAAGATAGAGGAGGAAAAGACGGAAGAGATAGAGATTCCAGAGGTCAGGGAAACCGAGCTTAAATTTTACGAGGATCCCTATGTGAAGGAATTCAAGGCGAGGGTTTTAAAGAAATTTAATGGTTATATCATCTTAGACAAGACATACTTCTATCCGGAGGGTGGTGGACAGGAGCCCGATTTCGGAAAGATAGGCTCTCTGAGTGTTATCGATGTGCAGAGGGTTGGGAATGTCATAATCCATAAAGTAAAGGGTGATCTCGGTAGGATCAGAGAGAATGACCTGGTTAAGTGCAAGATCGACTGGGATAGGAGATTGCAATTAACGCAGCACCATACGGCAACACACATTATAAATGGGGCGGCAAGGAGGGTTCTTGGAAATCACGTATGGCAGACTGGAGCCCACAAATCTGAAGAGCTCGGAAGGCTGGATCTGACTCATCATTCCAGAATTACTGAGGAGGAAAGGAAGGAGATAGAGAAGCTGGCAAACAGGGTTGTTTCCGAAAAGAGAAGAATCAATGTCAGCGTTATGGACAGGGGCATGGCAGAAAAAATGTACGGCTTCAGGATCTATCAGGGGGGCGCAGTTCCGGGCAGGGAGATCAGGATCGTGGATATAGAGGATTGGGATGTGGAGGCGTGTGGTGGAACGCACCTTAAAAATACCTCAGAGGTCGGAAGGATCGAGATCGTGGACACCAAAAGAATCCAGGACGGTGTCGTCAGGATAGAATTCAAAGCTGGGAAGGCTCTG
>Ga0190363_1001584_pt1 | contig 13379 bp, 13 predicted proteins | sample 48721867_MG_FD_161272 | JGI IMG/M metagenome (GOLD analysis project Ga0190363, IMG submission 161272) | Hydrothermal vent microbial mat bacterial communities from Southern Trench, Guaymas Basin, Mexico - 4872-18-6-7_MG | ecosystem: Environmental > Aquatic > Marine > Hydrothermal vents >...
GTTTTTGTTTTTCCATAAAATCTTTCTCTAGTTTCTGCGCCTGTCTGGCGTTTTCTTCCAAATGGGCAAGTTCTTCTAATTTTTGAGGAAGGGTTTCTGCAAATTCTTTTAGTTGTTTTTCTGCAAGTTGCCATTTTTTCTCTAATTTTGCTTCTTTATTTTGCAAATTTTTTGATAATCTTTCTATTTTAGGGATAGAGCTTTTCAATTGTTCATATTCTTTAAATATATGGACAAGGGGCGCTATTTCTTCTGCCTGTTTTAAACGCCTTTCTTTTTCTTTTATAATTGGCTCATTTGCCTTTAATTTATTAAGTTTTTCTTCTAATTCCTTTTTTCGTTCTAAAAAATCGGCTAATTTGATTAAAATTTGATGATATTTTTCAAGCTTCTTTTTGCTTTCTTCCTTTTCTTTTAAGACCTTCTTTGTCTTTTTAACTTCTTGTTTTTTATCAGCTATTACTTTTTTACTTACATCTTTTAAGGCCAAGAGTTGTTTTTCTTTTTCTTCCTTTGAGGCATTGAGTCTCTCAAGATACTGAGTGATCCTTTTCCATAAGGCTTCACCATAAATCTCAAGTCCAAAAATCTTTTCTAAAATATCAGCCCGATTTGCAGGAGAAAGCCTCAAAAACTCTGAAAACTTCCCTTGGGGTAAAATAACTACCTTTGTAAAGTCTTTAAACTCAAGCCCCAAGATATGATCCAAATGATTGCTTACTTCAGTTATTTTTTCTGCAATAGGCTCTTTATGGTCTTTAACTACCTTATAAAGTCTCACATAACTATGACCATATCTATCTATTCCTCGTATTATCTCATATACTATTCCATCAATTTCAAAGTTAAATATTACCTTCAATTGGTTGCTACCTGGATTAATAGCCTCTTTTATAGACTTTTTATCAAGGCGATCTACCTTTCCAAAAAGGGCATAAGTCATGGCATCAAGGATAGTGGATTTACCATCACCGGTCTTTCCAAAAATACCAAAAAGACGATACTGATAAAAAGGGCTAAAGTCTATAACCTGTCTTTCCCTGTAACTATAAAGACCTTCAATTTCTAAGCTAATGGGTTTCATTCTTTAACTCTTCTACAAATTTCAAAAATAGCTCCACCATGGCTTCATTTGGTGTCTGATTATACTGGGCTTTATAAAACTCTATAAAAAGTTCTTTGGGGGTTAAATCTACTACAGAAATTGATTCATCTATTTCAGGTTTAGGCATCTCAAAATGGATGCCTAAAAGATTTTGACTGTATGCCTGCTTAAGTTTAACAATTTCTTCAGTACCCACTGCAAGTGGCGGAAAACGCAGAAAAACAAGACTATGTTTATAATTAGCACTTTGCTCTAAGGCCTCATCAATAGTATTAAAATTAAGAGATTTGACAGATTTTTGGTAAGCAAAAGGATAAAATTCAACCTTCCCATCAGGCCGTCTTATTAAAACACCTTTCTTTTGATTTGCTTCCTGTATATCAAAGGGAAAAATAGAGCCAGAATAAAAAATATTTTTTCCCAAGCGTTGATAGCGGTGCAAATGTCCTAAGGCAACATAACTGGCATGTTTTGGGAAAAAGTGTGAAGGGATTAATTGTGCTCCACCGATGGTGAAATCCCTTTCTGAACCAGATTTTTGCCCACCCTGGACAAAAAGATGAGAGACAATAATATAATCATCTGCTCTATATGGAGGTATGGCCTGCAAAATATTTTTAAGATGCTCTTCATAATTTGTGCTAACTTTAAGGCGTGCCTCTGAAGGATATGGCAATACAAGCAAAGAAATAGATGTATTTTTTGATGGAAAACTGGCGTGAAGGAAATTTCCTTCCCCTTTAAGTTCAAAATGATTTGTCTTAAAGGAAAAAAGGGTTAAATCGTCCTGCGGACTGCCACAAATCACCATCGCATGAAAACCTGCGGCTAGAGGACGAGGCACATCAAACTTTTCTGGGGCATCATGATTACCAGCAATAGCAATTACAAGTCTCCTTCCATTAGCCGTTAATTCTTTTAAAGTGCTATAAAATAATTCCTCAGCCTTAAAAGGAGGATTGTAGCTATCAAAGATATCACCAGCGATAAACACTATATCTACATCTTCTTTTTCTGCTATTTCTACAATTTCTTTAAGAATCTGTTGCTGAATCTCTAATAAGGAAAAATCGGTATTTTTAAAGGTCTTTCCCAAATGCCAGTCTGCGGTATGAAGGAGTTTAAGCATGAGTTATTCAACTGTATTATAAGTAGATTTTCTTTTCAAGTATAATTATGTAATATTTACTTACCATGAGTTTTGAAGCCTTATTTCTGGTGTTTATATCTGCTTTATTTCATGTAGGCTGGAATTTCTGGGTAAAAAACAGCAAAAATAAACAAATATATATCTGGTGGATGTTTACTAGTGCTTTTTTAGTGTCCTCGCCCATTAGCATTTTTCACTTTTCAGGATGGGAGGCAATGCCCACCAAATCTACACTCGCTTGCCTTAGTGCAGGTTTTATGTTCAGTTTTTATCAACTTTGCACTGCTAAGGCCTATCAAAAAGGCGATCTCTCAGTAGTCTATCCATTAAGCAATTTAACTCCTCTTTTTGTTCCAATTTGGGCAGTCTGTTTTCTGCATGAAGGATTAAGTTTTTTAGGGATAATAGGCATCTTGCTCACAACCTTGGGAGCATGTCTAATTCACTTTAGCCCTTATTCAGAGGAAAAAACAAATAAGAAAAACAAAAAAGCGGCCCTTTGGGCATTAAGTGCATCTTTTTTTGCTTCAATGGGTGCTGTCTTAGATAAAGCAGGTGTAGATTTAATACCTCAATCCCTTCTAATCCATTATATAACCCTTATGATTATGTTTATGCTGTTTTTCCTTGGTATATGGGCATGGATTCGTTTCCCTAAAAATATAATATTGGGAGAAATAAAAAAATATCCCATCCAAATTTTAATTGGGGGATTGATGCTTTCTGGTTCATTTGTCTTTTTTCGTTATGGGATAAAAATCTGTCCTATTAGCTATGCAGTTGCAGTTAGGAGAGGAGGAATCCTTATAGGTGTGTGGTTAGGTATCTTATTTTTCAAGGAATCTCATGGTTTTAGCCGCACCATGGCCTCAATTTTAATTATTATTGGATTGATATTGCTAAAATTAGCGTGATTAAACAATTTTCCCCTTCTTTCCTCATCGGCTTTTCTCCTTGTTCCTTAGCCCTTTCCTTATTTAAAACACACAGCCCATAGGCCATGAGATAATCAAACGCATCACGCATAATCAGTTAATTCCTTCAATGAATTCCATAGTTTTAGCCATTTTGTTTCTCCTAATTCTTGAGATATTTTATCTAAAATCTCAGTAATTTTTTGGCAATTTAAATCTCTTTGGTGTTTAAGGATTCCCTTTACATCTTCCAAGTCTCTTGGGCGACCAGCAAGGATTTTTTGAATGATTAAATATTCAACAGGGATAAACTTTATTCTAATTTCTCCAAAATCAACCAATCTGGCCTCTAAAATAGCTTTCTTTTCTAAAAAAGTTCCTGCAAAAACCACATCTACTCTCACCTCAACAAATTTATGTCTAAGCGGTAAGACCCATGTTTCTTTAACAAAACTATTCACATCTTCTACTAAAGGAAAAAATTTTTCTTTTACTGCTAAAAGTAATTTTTCTACTTCATTTGGCATAAGATTAACTGTCACATCTATATCTTGCGTCAATCGCACTTCACCATAATAAGCAACTGCCAATCCACCCATCACCATATAATCAATTTTTGCCCTTTCTAAACAAGTGATAAATTCTTTTAAAGCAGTCTTAAACATTAAAATAGCCAAGCTTTCTTTTTAATTCCGTAAAATACTTAACATGAACATCGTTTTTAAAAACTTTTAAAGAAGGAGACTTCAAAGAAAAGACCAAATCATAAAGAGAAATATAAGCATTCATCCTTTCTTTTGGTGTAGAAAAAACTTTTTTGTTATATTTTTCTTCCCATTCATAAAATTTTTGCCAATGATTTAAATTCTTCATTTAAATATTTTTACTATAAGCACTCAATAATCACAAGAAAAATTTTTAATTTTAGGAATAACACAAAAAACTTCTTTTACAATCTCATCCATCGTTTCTGACTTCCTTTCTTCAGGACACATCTATAACAAATATGCCAGGGGTAATGTAGTGGGTACGTCTGAGTTTATAGGTGAAAAATGCCCAAATATAAGTAAGTTTTGACTTTTAGGTGTCAAAGTTGAGCTAAAATTTGTCTCAGATAGGACATATCAAATTGTGTTTTTGTATGTATTGTGTTTTTTGAGAAATGTGTTTTTATATTTAGAGGGATGTTCTAAGAAATGGCTAAAGAAGCAAAAGTGCAATTTATTTGCCAGGAGTGTGGATATTGCTCTCCCAAATGGTTGGGTAAATGTCCTGATTGTGGGGGGTGGAATACCTTTGTGGAAGAAATTTCTTCCTTAAAACCTTCTTCCACTTCTCTAGATACGCCTTCCACCCCTATTCCTATTACCCAGATAGATTCTCTAAAATTACCTCGGTTAAAAACAGGTCTGTTGGAATTAGACCGGGTATTAGGAGGAGGATTAGTCCCAGGGTCAGTGGTCTTAATTGGTGGTGCACCAGGTATTGGAAAGTCAACCCTTACCCTTCAAGCCTTATTTAACCTCACTAAGCAGGGATTAAATACTCTTTATGTTTCAGGTGAAGAGTCTGCTACTCAAATTAAACTCAGGGCGGAGCGTTTGCATGTTGAACATCCAAGGCTCTATTTGCTTACTGAAACCGCCTTAGAACATATCTTAAGCAGTATAGAAAAAATAGATGTTCAAATTGTAGTAATTGATTCCATTCAAACTATGTTTACTACGGCGTTGACCTCTGCTCCAGGGAGTGTTTCTCAGGTGAGAGAAGTTACTGGAAAATTAGTGCGTTTGGCTAAAAATAGGAATATTTCTATTTTTATTGTAGGTCATGTAACCAAGGAGGGTGCTATTGCTGGCCCAAGGATGTTGGAGCACATGGTAGATACTGTGCTTTATTTTGAGGGAGAAAAAGGCCATCCCCATCGTATTTTATGTGCGGTAAAAAACCGTTTTGGTTCTACTAATGAGATAGGAGTTTTTGAAATGCAAGAATATGGATTAGTAGAAGTGAACAATCCTTCAGAGCTTTTCCTGGCTGAGCGCCCTGTAAACACCTCTGGTTCTGTGATAGTGCCCATTTTAGAAGGTAGCCGTCCTATTTTAATAGAATTACAGGCCTTAACCAGTCCCAGCTTCCTGGCCATGCCTAGGCGGACAAGCATTGGAGTTGACCCATACCGGCTTAATCTACTGGTGGCCATTTTAGAAAAAAAAGTAGGCCTTAACTTAGGACAACAAGATATCTTTTTTAATGTAGCTGGGGGAGTAAAGATAGAAGAACCTGCTGCAGATTTGGGTATAGTAACTGCTATTGCTTCTAGTTTCTTAAATAAACCCATTCCACCTCAATGGGTTTTACTGGGTGAAGTAGGTCTCACTGGAGAAGTTAGAGCTATTACTCAGGCAGAAATTCGTTTGATAGAAGCAGAAAAGATGGGGTTTAAACAATGCATAATCCCTCAGAGCAACTTAAAACATCTAAAAAAAACCCCTTTGCCAACTATTGGAATCCACAAAATAGAAAAGGCCTTTGAGGTATTATTTTAAAGACTTAACGCAGATAATAAAGGATACTCAAATTTAAAAAATAGATTAAAATCATAGTTAAATTGCCTAAAATAACCAGTAATGGTTTTTGGAATTTCAACATCAAACCAAAGATTGCAGTCATGATAATGGCAGAAATGACATTTAGCAGTTGATTTTGATGGGAAAAGGCAAAAATTGGCCCTTTTAAAAAAATTACATCGTATATAGGAAGGAAAAATAAGTCAGTAATATTACTACCCAAGATATTGCCTATAGCCATATCTATACTAAATTTAAAGGCAGAAAAAGAAACCACTGCTTCTGGAAGAGAAGTAGAAATGGCAATAAATATACTTCCTACAAAGGTCTGACCCAGACTCGTGGCAACAGCTAAATCATTTCCTACTTTTGGTAACCAAGTAGCTGCTATTAAGATAATAAATGCATTGAGTGCAAAATTTTTAAAGGCATGAGATAATGAAATATCTCTATAATTTTCATTCAGTTTTTTTTGCTCTATTAGCCTTTCTGCTTTATAAATAAAAAACATAGCTAATGGATAAAGAAAAAATAAGATTAAACTACCCCCACTTATCCAACCAAAGGCAAGGTGTTGACCTAATAAGATATTTACACCTGCCACGGCAAGCATGAGTATTCCAAAACTAATAGATAGGAAATGATTGTTTTTTATTTGGACAAGTGATAAACCTAAACCGATTGTAAGGCCCAAAAGGGCTAAAATAAATAAGTTGCAAACACAACTCCCTAAAATTCCACCTATGGCAATATCAGGGGCCTTTACCCATAAAACAGCACTCAAGCCATTAAACGCTTCAGGGCCAGATGTTATAGGAGCTAATAGTAAAATACCAATCCAGCTTTTACTTAGCCCCATTTTTTCCGCAATGATGTCGGCATTAAGCGAAAGCCGAGTACCAGCAATGAAAATAAAAATACTACATATAAAGAATTGCAACCAGAGGAGAAATAGAGAATTTGACATAGTCAATAATTCCGTTTGCCTATAAAATCGGCCAATTGAAATAAACTTTCTCTTATGTAATGAGGCGGAAAAATAGACAGAGCTGTTTTTGCTTTAGAAATAAAAATTTGTGCCTTATTTTTAGCCAAAGTGATTCCTCCTTTATTCTTCACAAAAGAGACTATATTCTCAATGTCTTTTTGTTGTCTTTTATTAAAAAAAGATTCAATCATATCTTTTTCATCAGGATTGGCATTTTGTAAGGCATAAATAAAGGGTAAAGTGACCTTACCTTCTCTTATATCTTGGCCAATAGGTTTACCAAACTCCTTTTCACTACCAATATAATCCAAAATATCGTCTACAATTTGAAAGGCTAGCCCCAGATTATGACCATAAGCATAAAGGGCATTTTCTTGCTCCTCACTTGCCCCAGCTAGAACTCCTCCTAAATGGCAGGCACGGGCAATTAAAGCGGCTGTCTTGCCATCAATAATTTCAAAATATTCTTCTTCTCTTAAGTCAAGGCTACCTGTTTTAGCAAATTCCAAAATTTCCCCCTGAGCTAGAATAGATACTGTTTTAGAGAGCATTTCTACTATTCGCAGATTTCCAGAAGAGGCGGCTAATTCCAAGGCCCTGGCTAACAAAAAATCACCAGTTAAAATAGCTACTGTCTTACCCCAAACCTCATGAGAGGCCGGTTTTCCTCTACGTGTCTTGGCTCCATCAATCACATCATCATGTAAAAGGGTAGCTACATGGAGGTATTCAAAAATAGGAGATAATTTTATTTCTTCCCCAGTTTCACAACCACACAGCCGGGCAGAAAGCACAAATAATAATGGCCTTAACTTTTTGCCTCCACTTTTTAAAATATATTGACTGATGGTTTTAGCCAAAGGTGTTTGTGCCTTTAAATGCACATCTATTTCCTTTTCAATAGAAGACAAAATAGAATCAAGTTTTACCAAAGGAGACATGGAATTTCTTAATTTAATAAGCTATTTAAAAAGGATATAGAGTATTCCTTTCCTTCTGTCAATGGGAGGAAAAGAAAACCCGCCTGCCTGCGGGCAGGCCCACCTGCCGTTCGGGGCAGAGACGTTAGAATAAAAAATCAATCGCGAATTTTGGCTTCTATTGAAAAAAACAATTTTTTATTTAATTTTCCCTCGTGGGGCCTGAGCAATTGGCATTAGTTTGGCATTCAGATAAAAATTCAGATAGGGCTATGCTTGCTCTTAAAACCTGCCCCATTTTACATCCTTTTTCATTTAGGGGATCCAATAACTGAATTCCTTCATGTTCAGGACAAATACGTTTTGCCTCTTCTAAGTAATGATTAAAATTTCTGGTAAGTTCAGGTGGGGCAGGAACAAAAGTTGGACAGACATCTTCCTCAAATGTCTTTTTAAGTTTAGTTATTTCTTGTTGCAATTTCTGGTGAAGGTTTTTTATCTGTTTTTTACTCATTTAAATAGACCTGTTTCCCAAAATCCCGGAAAGGATTTTTTTACACAATCAGGATTTCTAATTATTATCCCAGGCACTTTTAACCCGGCTATGGCAAAGCTCATAGCGATACGATGGTCATTATAAGTCTCAATCTCAGCCCCTTGCGGTTGACCGCCTTTGATAATAAGACCATCTTTTTTTTCTTTTACCTCAATGCCCATCTTTTTTAATTCAGTAGCCACGGCCTGTAGCCTATCACACTCCTTAACCCTTAAATGTCCTACATTATTAATCACTGTTTCTCCTTTAGCAAAGGCCGCCACCACCGCTAGAGTAGGCACTACATCTGGCATTTTATTCATATCCACTGTAATACCCCTTAAATTATTTCTACCGATTACCTTAATACCATCTCCCTGGGGAATTATTTGACATCCCATTTTTTTCAATACATTAACAAATCCAATATCTGCCTGTTTGGAGGTTTGAGCAATGGGTCTTACAGTAACCTCACCTTTTAAAATAGCAGCTGCCGCCCAAAAATAAGAAGCAGTTGAGCAATCACCTTCAATGGTATATTGGCAGGCCTGATAATGACCTTTTTTTACTTCAAAACATTTATAATTCAAATTCTTTACAGAAATACCGAATTTTTCCATTACATCTATGGTTAAGTCCACATAAGGAAGCGAGGCAATCTTGCCTTTTACCTCAATCACACTATCTCTTCTCCCATAAGGAGCAGCCAAAAGAAGACCAGAGAGAAACTGACTGCTTATGGTAGGGTCTATCTCTGTCTTACCGCCATTTAAACCTTGAGTTTCAATAACCACAGGCGGACATCCATTTTGCCTTTCACTATATGCCTTTACTCCCCATTGATTTAAGGCATCCAATAAAGGTTGAATTGGCCTTTGTTGCATCCTTTCATTTCCTGTAAGGACAAAACGCCCCTGACCTATAGCACAGATGGCAGTCAAAAGACGCATAGAAGTGCCTGAATTACCTAAATAAACAGGTCTTTTAGGAGGAATTAATTTTTTCTCTATCCCTTGCACCACAGCCTGGGTATTAGAAATATCTATCTTCACACCCATCTGCCTTAAGGCCTCTGTGGTCAAAAGGGTATCTTCTGCCAAAAGAATGTTTTCCAGAGTAGAATGGCCTTTGGCCAAAGCAGCCGTAATCAATGCCCGATGGGTAAGGCTCTTCGAGCCAGGAACAGTGATGGTAAGTTTTAGGTGATTTGAGATAGGAGTGATTAGCTTTTTCAATTTTCCTTTTCCAAAAATTTTTCAGCCACTTTCAACATTTTTTCTACTGGCGGTTCTTTTTTTGTCCACAAACGGAATTGTTCTGCCCCTTGATAAATGAGCATTTTTAATCCGCCAATGGTATTACAGCCTAGGTTTTCCGCTATTTGTAGAAGTTTTGTCTTTAATGGTCTGTATACCGTATCCATCACTAGCTCAAATTTGGCTAATACCTTTTCATCCACTGGAGAAGTATCTATCTCTGGCCACATTCCTATGGGAGTAGTATTAATGAGCACATCACCAGCTAGCACAGGTAATTTTTCCCAAGGGAAGGCATGGGCATTTATCTCTTTGGCCAAAGCACAGCCTTTTTCATAAGTGCGATTAACGATAATTATTTCTGCCCCTTCTTTTTTTAACCCAAAGGCAATGGCCCTAGCTGCTCCACCGGCACCCAAAATAACAAATCTTTTCCCCTTTATCTCTGTTTTTTCTTTTAGACTAAGTAAGGCCCCTAACCAATCGGTATTAAATCCCAATAAATAGCCATCTCTATTTACTACTGTATTTATAGCTCCAATTTTTTGAGCCATTATATCTATTTCATCCAAAAAAGACATAATATTTATCTTGTGGGGAATAGTTACACTCAAGCCCTTTATGCCTAAGGCCTTCACCCCTTTTATGGCCCCAGAAAGCTCAGTTACCTCAAAGGCCAGATAAACAGCATTTATATTATAGGAAGTAAAGGCCAAATTTTGAATAATCGGGCTTAAGCTATGCCTTACAGGATGGCCAATAATACCATATAAACTGGTTTCTGCATCAATAGGCATCATTTTTCCATAATAGTTTCTTCTATCTTATGGCCAAAATGTCTCCCTCCCTTTTCCATAGCCACCACTACTTCATCTCCAGGCTTCAACTGGACTACAGAGATAGGTTTGCCTTTTGGTGTAGTCAAGCGGATAGTCTCTGCATTTTGTAAAATGGTGCTCACCTTCTGACCATCTACCTCTGCCTCTACCAAGAGCAAGGGACGTCTTTCTACTTTTACTCGGCCTACAATCCCTGTCCTGGTTTCCCCTTTAGCATTGACAATCAATACTTCATCTCCGGCCTTTAATTCAGATAAGTATTTTGTCTTATTCCCTGGAACCTTAATATAAGCATGCACTGGGCCTGCATTGACCCTAAATGGCCTGGGACTCACATAAGGATTTTCTATATTCTCCGCATGAACCAAAAACATGCTTGCACTACTATTACCTATCAACATCCCTTCACCTATTTCCATTAAATCGCAGGTATCCACACATACTCTATATCCCATTCCTAAGGGTTTAATAAGGGTTACCTTTCCTGAATAAAGCTCTAATTTCTCTGACCATTTTTTCACCAAATCCAGTATCTTTTTTAATTCATTGATATTAGTAGTGTTTACTAAAATACCATCTACTCCTTTTTCTAATACGCCTAATAATGTTTTTGCTTCTTCCACTGTAGCAGCTTCAGCAAATAAGTTATTTGTTTGGGCAACCAGATTTTCTAAAGGAATAATCTTCCAGTCCTTGGCTGTAACTACCACTATAGCTGTTTTGGTAAGTTTTAAAACCCTTTCTTCGTCTTCCTTGCTTTTTATTTCTGCAAAGATGACGTCTTTATCTATCTTCAAGTCACCGTCTGGGGCTATGGTTTTGATGCGGCCTAAGGCATGAACCGCCTCTGTTTTACCTTTCTCTACCAAAATGGCATCGGCCCCACCTTCAATGGCCGTGGTTACCAATTTTTTTTGCCATGGTATTACCTTTACCCAAACCTGTTTCATTTTAACCCTCCAATTCTTTTAAGGCTTCTTCTACACTGACATTTTTATGGACCACTTGAGCAATAGCCCTTACTATTTTGGTGGGATTTGCATGTTGAAAGGCATTCCTTCCAATAGAAACACCTGCACCTCCAGCTTCTATTGCCCCTTTGACCATTTCTATTACCTCTCTATCCGAATTCATTTTTGGACCACCAGCAATCACTACTGGCACTGGGCAACCTTCTACTACCTTTCTGAAAGTTTCCTCTGATCCGGTATAAGACACTTTTACTACATCTGCTCCTAACTCAGCTCCTAATCTGGCACAATGAGCAATGGTATCAGGATCATAACTATCTTTAATCTTTGGTCCCCTAGGATAAACCATAGCCAATAAAGGCATCCCCCAATCTAAGGCCTTTTTAGAAACCTCTCCAAAATCTCTCAGCATTTCCCTTTCATTTTCATCTCCCAAGTTAACATGGATAGAAACTGCATCTGCACCTAGTTTTATAGCCTCCTCTACTGTGCAAACTAGAGTTTTTGTATTTGGGAAGGGAGATAAAGAAGTGCTACCTGAAAGGTGAATGATAAGACCCACATCAGGACCACCCCCTCTATGTCCAGCAGTGACAATCCCTTTGTGGATGACAATGGCATTGGCACCTCCTAGGGCCACCTGGTTGATAATCTCTTTCATATCAGTCAAACCCGGAATAGGACCCACTGTAACCCCATGATCCATTGGAATAATTACGGTTTTACCTGTCTCCCGATCGAAGATTCGCTCTAGCCTGATCCTTTTGCCGATTTGCTTGCCTGCTAATTCCATTCCCATCTTTTAACCTCCTATTTTATAAATAATAAAAAAGCCGTGAAGGTTCTCTCCACGGCTTTCCTTTCAGCCGTGGGCACTGGTCTGCCCACGGCCATTATCGCAATTGGGCCTTGGTTATGAAACAGTGGGCAGACCCAAATCAAAATAGCTAAAATAATAAAAACCACCCTTCAATTGTTGCATTTTTACCCTTTCTCAATAAAACGTAGGTGAAAATAGCATAAAAAAAAGGGATTGTCAACTTAAGTTGCCAGCCCAAAACTCCCGTTTAATGTTTCTTCTCTCCAAACACCTCTGCCGTAAAGCGGTAAATAGATGCCCCTTTTTTCCAGGCCGAGGGAGAAAGACCTGCTTTTTTACAAGTCAACTCTAAAAATTTTAGCCGATCCAGATTAAATTCAGTTGCCACCTGAGGTAAAAGTAGTCCCTGCTGACCATCTTTTTTAATGATAAGTCCATCACGACCAACTCTTATCTCTTCAACTTTTTTTACAGGAATAATGGGCCCCAACACAGAAATCTCAATGTCTATTTCTTTCAATTCCTCCTGACGTAAAGGTAAAAAACGGGGGTCAGCAAAGGCTGCCTGAAGACTTGCTTGCATGACGGTTTTATAAAGAGGGAAAATGGGTCTTATGAATCCAATGCATCCTCTCAATTCTCCGTGTTTTTTTAAGGTAACAAATGCCCCTTTTTTCTCTTTTAAGACAGGAGAAACTTTTATGGGAATTTCTTCAACTGCAGGAGGATGACCATGATTAAAATAATATTTTAAAGTAAATCGGGCCAATTTTAACAAGTTTTCCCTTTCATTCTCGCTCAATCCAGGCTCATCTAAAAGCATGGCTACATAACTCACAGAGTTACTGTAATTGCTTAATATCTCTCCAGAAGTCGTATAATGTAAAAGAAATCCCTTAGGCTGTTTAGCTAAAGAAGAAATAGTAATAGCGATGGGATAAATGCCACAAATAGTGATTTTTGTTTTATGGTAATAATCTAACAATCCTTTGGAATCACCCTTTTTAATAAACTCAACTGCCTCCATATCCATTTTTTTGATTTTTTCTGAAATATTTTCTTTAAAAGGCACATAACCATACATAGGACCAAAGTGGGTAAAATCAGAGCTGGCAATAAAAAGGGTATTTTTTATATCTTTGCCCAAGACTTTTTTTAAAATATCTGCCAGGATAAAAATATCTTCATCCTTTACCTCACTAATCAAGATAGGAACAATCTTAAAATTCTTTAAAACTATTTGTAAAAAGGGCAGTTGGGCCTCAATGGCATGTTCCCTTAAGTGGGCCATAGTATGTTCTTTAAACAAAG
>Ga0190363_1001588_pt1 | contig 13360 bp, 13 predicted proteins | sample 48721867_MG_FD_161272 | JGI IMG/M metagenome (GOLD analysis project Ga0190363, IMG submission 161272) | Hydrothermal vent microbial mat bacterial communities from Southern Trench, Guaymas Basin, Mexico - 4872-18-6-7_MG | ecosystem: Environmental > Aquatic > Marine > Hydrothermal vents >...
CGTTAATGGCGGAAGAACCCCGCCACCCCGGGGACGTTGGGACAGGCGTGGGGCACGGGCACCTCCGTCCTTCCGCCCCTGCTAAGTCCCAGGGTGGTAGGGCACGGACCAGCTCGCCGTCTCCCCGCTGAAGATGCCCGCCAATCCCCACGGATCGGTCCACGCCTCAAGCCCCAGGTCCCAGGCCCGAGAAAGAACCCTGCGCATGAGGCCCTCATAAGAGAGGAGGTCAGTCTCGGTGAGGGCAAAAACGAGACACTACCAGTGGGCTTCTCCATTGCCAGCCCATAACTTTTGTGCTTGACGATTAGCCCGGATCTCACAATCAGCACAACCGCCCCGGGAAATGTTCCTCGTCTTACCTCTTCCTCGAAAAAGTCATTTATCAGATCAAGTCGGCTTGGATCCATGCCGGCTTCCTGCGGATCTCCCGCCCTCAAAAGTTGTGGTTGCCTCAACCCTTCCTTCCCCAAGCTATCTTTCCCGTCACTACAGGTCTTTTTGCCCCAGTAGCGGCGGGGACGTTGTTGGGCCTTTTCTTCAGCGCCTGATAGGCCATGATGGCGAAGCCGACCGCCTCTTTGGCCTGGACTGGGATCCCGTATTCCTCGGTCGTCGTGACCTTCACCCCTGGGAGACGCTCGGCCAGCCAGCGCATGATCGTGAGGTTCCGTGCTCCTCCTCCGCTGGCGATGAGCTCCTCGAAAGGACCGAGGAACCGGCGGCAGTTTTCCACGATCGATTCCACAGTGAACGCCGTCACCGTCGCCACCAAGTCCTCCGGGCCGAGCCCCCGCCTCCGAGCCTCCTCCAGCAACCATACCGCGAAGGATCCCCCGAACTCCTCCCTACCTGTGCTCTTGGGGGGATTTCTGTGGATAAAGGGGTGCTTCATCAGCTCCTGCAGAAGCTCCTGGTCGATCCTTCCACTAGCAGCTATAGCCCCGTCTACGTCAAATTGTTTTTCCTCGCCGCTTACTTCCTGCACGATCCGGTCGATGACCATGTTCCCTGGTCCCGTGTCGAACGCCTTGATCTCTTCCAGACCCGCACCCGCTGGGAGGTAGGTAACGTTGGCTATCCCACCGATATTCAGCAACACCCGGTTTCTCTCGGGGCTCACAAAGAGGACATGATCAACGTATGGTATCAGGGGAGCACCTTCCCCCCCTGCGGCCATGTCCCGGGGGCGGAAGTCCCCTACGGTGGTGATCCCAGTACGCTCGGCGATGACGTCTATCTCGCCGATCTGAAGGGTGGAGGGCCGGGAGAACTCACCGGCTGCATCGAGGCCCCGGGGGAGATGGCAAACCGTTTGCCCGTGGCTTCCGATCAGGTCGACCTCGTGGGGGCGCTTGCCGGCCTTTTTGATTACCCGCAGGGCAGCATCAGCGAAGAGTTCCCCCAAGTAAAAGTTCAAGACACACAGCTCTTGGATAGATCCCGACTCCGAAAGCGTGATCAACCTTTCCCGTAGCTCCCTCGAAAACGGGACCGTCTCGTGTGCTACAAGTTCCACTCTAAGCTTCTCACTTCCTCCGGGCAGATCGTGGATGTCCACCAAAGCGGCCGTTATCCCGTCCATGGAGGTCCCGGACATCAACCCCACCACTAACATCTTCGCCCCTCCCTCGTAACTTATTCGTCTATCCCCAGCTCCCGGAGCGCCTCCCGTACGAATCCGCGGTGTTTCTTCAACAGCCGCTTCGCCTCGGGGTAGGGGATATTGGCCTTGAGCATGAGGAGGGCCGGTTTCACCTCGTAACTCGCCTCGGCAAGTGTGGTCCGAATACGGTTGAGATCCGCACCGGTCAGCTCCTTCAAGATGGTCTCAGCCCGCCGCCTGAGCTTCTGGTTGTTGGCCTGTACATCGATCATCAGGTTGTCATAGACTTTCCCCAACTTGACCATGGCGGCGGTACTGATCATGTTGAGCACCAGCTTCTGAGCCGTGCCCCCCTTCAGCCTGGTGGAGCCGGCGATCACCTCCGGCCCGACCACCACGACCACGACGATGTCCGCCTCTTGGGTTATAGAGCTATTGGGGTTATTGGTGATACCCACGGTGGTTGCCCCGCGCTGCTTGGCTTCCTCGAGGCAACCCAACACGAAAGGTGTCTCCCCGCTCGCCGTAAGACCTATCACGAGATCTCGCTCATCCATCTCCTTCTCTCGCACCACGCGGCGGCCTGCTTCCCGATCGTCCTCCAGGCTTTCATTGGCTCGAAAGAAAGCCTCAAGCCCTCCGGCCATGATCCCCTGGACCCGGTCTGGGGGGATGCCGAAGGTGGGAGGGAGCTCCGCCGCATCCAGGACGCCGATCCTTCCGCTCGTCCCCGCGCCTACGTAAAAGATACGCCCGCCGCGTTTGTACGTCTTTACGAAGGCATGGACCACCCGCTCGATCGCTTCCAACTCACAGCCCACCGCTTCCGCGACGCTCCTGTCCTCCTCGTTCATTATCCGGAGGATCTCAGCGATAGACTTCTTGTCCAAATCACGGGATTTGGGATTTCTCTGTTCCGTTATCCATCCCAATTTTTTCACCCCTCTCTCTTCCGGAGCTGGGGGTTGAGGGCCTGCTGGAGCCCATCACCGAGCAGGTTGAACCCCAGGACCACTAGGGCAATGGCCACCCCCGGAAAGACAGTGCTCCAGGGACTGATCTCGAGGTAGGGTCTGCCTTCGCTCACCATGAGACCCAGGGAAGGCAGTGGAGGTTGGGTTCCCAATCCCAAGAAGCTCAGGGCCGATTCGAAGATGATGGCCGACGCCAGCTGTACAGTGAGTTGGACAAGGATCGGTACGGAAATGTTGGGCAAGACGTGCTTCGCTATTATCCGCCAGTGGGAGGCCCCGAGGGCCTGGGCCGCTTCCACATAGGTTTCCTCACGTACCGCCAATGTGGGCCCCCGGGCCACCCGGGAGAAGATCGGTACGTACACGATGGCGATCGCCAGGATGGCGCTGAATTCCCCAGGTCCCAGAATGGCCACGATGGTGATGGCAAGAAGTAACACTGGGAAAGCGAACATCACATCCATGACCCGCATGATCAGGTTGTCCAGCCAGGGGAGATAGCCTGCCAAGACCCCAAGGCTCACCCCTCCTAAGGCCGCAAGGAGTACAGAGAGGAAGGAAATTTGAAGGGAAGTCCGCAGACCGTAGATTATGCGGCTCAATATATCCCGCCCATAAAAGTCTGTTCCCAATAAGTACTTGGCCGACGGCCCGGAAAAACGGTCGAGGGGATGCATCTCCGTGGGATCGTACGGCGCGATGTAAGGGGCGAGTGCGGCTACCAGGGACAGCGTGATCACTAGGACCGCGCCGATCAATGCCGCCTTGTTCAATCTCGAAAACCGGCACATGGTGCACCATCACACATAGCGTATTTTGGGATTGGCAAATACGTACAGGATGTCAACCGCCAAATTGACCAACGTGAAGAGCGTCACCACCACAAGGACCGTTCCCTGTAGCACCGGGTAGTCCCGTTGCAGGATCGCATCGACTCCCAAACGTCCTAATCCGGGGATCGCGAACACCTTCTCGACCACGATTGCGCCGCTCAGAAGGTAGCCCGCATAGATGCCGGTCACCGTGATCACCGGAAGCAAGGCATTCTTAAGCATGTGAATGAAGACCACGCGGCGCTCACTTAGACCCTTGGATCGAGCGGTGAGGACATAGTCCATGTTGCTCACCTCGAGAACCGAGGCCCGTGTTATCCGGGCTATACTGGCTGCCGTAGGGAGGGCTAGCGTAAAGGCAGGGAGGAAAAACGAACGAAGATTATCAAGAGGATCCTTTATGAAAGGTGGGAAGTTGATGATAGTGAACCAACCTAGGTGCACGCTGAAAAGCAGGATGAACATGGTCCCACTCCAAAAACGCGGTATCGAGAGCCCCAAGAGGGTGAAGGCTTGGAAGAGCCACTGAACTGCCTGGTTTTTCCTTACCGCCGCCAGAGTCCCCAAAGGAATGGCCAGAAGCAGCGCCAAAACGAGGGCATACAAGCCAAGTTCCATTGTGTAAGGGATCCGTTCCGCTACCAGCTTAGACACGGACCTCCCCGTGGTTACCGAAAGCCCTAAGTCTCCATGGAGGACCCTCCCTACCCACAGGAAGTATTGAATGTGGATAGGTTTGTCTAAGCCGTATTTCTGCTTTATCGCTTCCAATAGCGATGGATCTGCTGCCTCAGTACCCAAAAGGACTGTGGCCGGGTCGCCTGGAATCAAATGCACGATCGAAAAGACGACCACAGAGATGACAAACAGGACGGGAATCAACCAGAGGATTCTCTTGACGATATAGAAGCCCATGGCAGGACATCAAGAAGGGGCGAGGGAAGAGCACATACCTCCCCTCGCCCCTCCACCTCGGTCGTTCACCTCCATTTCACTGCTTCATTCTCCACGCTTTTCAGCGATCGAGCCACGTCTCCCGTAATGAAACGATCGACTGCGTGGGCAACAGTACGAAACCCCTAACGTCTGCCTTCGTGATGGCGAAGATCTCGGGATAGGTGAGGAACAAGAAGGGCACCCGTTCCGCGATACGGATCTGCAGTTTCCGGTAGATCTCCTTGCGAACTTCAAAGTCGGTTGTCGTGCGGCCTTTCTCCAGGAGCTCGTCGACCACCTTATCGCTGAACTTGAACACGTTGGTGGAACCGTTGGTATGGAGGTGCCGGTAGAGGTGGATGTCGGGGTCGGTGGCCCCGCTATTCAAGGAGACGAAGGTATCGAAGTCGCTCTGGCGCCACCGCTGGAGGAAGGTGGCGAAGTCCACGGACTCTATCTCGGCGGTCACATCAATCTCCTTGAGCTGAGCCTGTATCACCTGGGCGATCTGGATCGCTTCTGGCACCGTTGGAATGGGCATGATTTTGAACGAAAGGTTTGATACGCCCGCTTCGGCGAGCAGGGCCTTGGCTTTTTCCACGTCGCGGGTGTAATTGGGAAGCTCAAAGGGCGACAGAGGCCCCCACTTGCTCACGGCAGGGGGAATGGGGCCCGCGATCGCGGCCCGGCCGAAATAGACGATCTCTGCGATCTGCTCGCGGTCTACGGCCAAGCTGATCGCCTGGCGCACCCGCACGTCATCGAAGGGGGGACGGGCATTCTGGATACCGAGCAAGCTGTAGTTCAATCCCGGTACGGAGATGACCTGGAAGCCGGGAAGTCCTGCAAAAGCGCCGGCAGTGGTCACATCAACGCCGAACCCAAAAATGAGGTCGAGCTGGCCAGTCCGAAGGGCGGAACGCAGCGTCGAGGGATCCGGGATCTGGCGAATAACGACTTCGTCCAAGTAAGGAAGCCCCTCGTCCCAGTAGTCGCCGTTGCGCACAAGCCGGACGTAGTCGGGCCCGAACTCGGCCAGCTTGAACGGCCCAGTCCCCACCGTCTTTACCTTCGGATCCCCTACTTTCTTTTCAAAGTCCTTAGGGACGATGTAGATCAAGGGAAGAACTTCCAGGAATGGGGCGAACGGCTTACTGAGAACGAACTTCACCTCCGTGGGATTCAGGATCTCGATGGACTTTATGGCAGAGACACGGCTACGTAGGGGGGAGCTTGTCTCGGGATTCAACACCCGTTCAAAGCTGTACTTCACGTCTTCTGCCGTCAACTGGGAGCCATCGTGGAACTTCACACCACTGCGCAGCTTGAACGTGTACTCAAGCCCATTGGGGGAAACCGTCCACGACTCAGCGAGTGCCGGCTGAAGCTGGAGTTGGTTGTCGAAGCGAAGCAATCCCTCGTAGATCAGTTCCATCACACGCCATGATGAGAATGCAGTGGCGACGTGTGGATCCAGGTTCAGAACCTGCTGGGTGATCCCTATCGAGAGTGTCCCACCGTATTTCGGTCCCGCTGCTATCACCGATAACCCAACCATGAGTAGGCCCACAGTCAACAACACGACAACACGCAACAACTTTGCCACCTTTTCCACCTCCTGGAGTTGTTTTTGTTAATTTGTTTCTCTGCTCGATTTCACCCCCTTTCTCGCTCAGCGAGCCAATTCCACTGTGAAACGATACCGGTCGCCATGGTATATGGAACGCACATACTCGATCGGATTTCCATCGACAAGGAACGTTAGTCGTTCCAATACCAACACCGGCTGGCCAACCTCGAGCGCGAGCAGCCGGGCCTCGTACTCGTCTGCGGGTTTGGCTTCCACGGTCTGGATCGCCCGCCCTAGCCTGAGGCCATAGCCTTCTTCCAGGGTCTTGTACAGTGAGCCCTCTAGTAAGCCCCGCTCTAATATGCCGGGACAGAACCGATGGCGGATGAAGGCGTTCTGAATAGCGATCGCCTCCCTCTCCACCAAGCGCAGGCGCCGCAGCTGCACTAACTCTTCATTCTCCGGGACCCCCATCTTCCTGGCCACTTCCTCGTCGTGAACTAGCCGGAAGTCTAGGATCCGGGATTCTGTGGCAAGGCCTCGCAGCTGCATATCCTCGGTGAAGCTCGTCAGTCGCCGCAGCTGATCCTGCAGCCGAGGTCGTACCACAAACGAACCTCGTCCCTGTTCCCGGAACAGGAACCCCTCATTCACCAATTCCGAAAGGGCCCGCCGGACCGTCATCCGGCTCACGCCAAACCGCTCCTGGAGTTCTTTTTCCGAGGGGAAGCGACCGTTTTCGCCGAATTTCCCTGAAGTGATCCATGAGCGGAAGATCTCTTTGAGCTGGTAATAAAGGGGCACCGGACTCCTACGGTCCAGCCTTTCCTTCCCAGGGGATGCTTGTCTATACATCTTAATAAGTGTATTATAAGATGACTATTCAGAGCTGTCAACCTCTGAGGAAGGGGGAAAAGGTATGCGGATCTTGGTCGCGGTGAAATACGTGCCGGACACGGATGAGATCCGAATAGACGAGACCACGGGGACGGTGGTGCGGGAGGGTATCCCTGGGATCATCAATCCCCTAGATCTATACGCCGTGGAGGAGGGTCTGCGCCTGAAAGAGAAATGGGGCGGCGAGATCGTGGCTTTATCCATGGGACCACCCAAGGCCGCGGAAGCGTTGCGGGAGGCTCTTTCCATGGGGGTAGATCGAGCGGTGCTTCTCACGGATGGGCGCTTTGCGGGTTCTGATACTTGGGCTACTGCGAATACCTTGAGCAAAGCTGTGCGAAAACTGGGACACTTCGACTTGATTCTATGTGGTGAGCGGGCCACTGATGGAGAGACGGGACAGGTGGGGCCGGAGCTTGGGGCCATGTTGGATCTGCCCGTGATCACCTACGTAAGCCGGATCGAGGATCTCCGCCCACCACATGGAGGCGAGCCTGGCTGGATCCGCTGCTGTCGCCTCACGGAGGAGGGATACCAACGATTAGAAGCTCCTCTCCCCGCTTTGCTCACTGTGGTAAAGGAGATCAATGAACCGAGGTTGCCCACCTTCCGGGGGAAATCAAGGGCCCGTAGGACAGAGATTAAAGTCCTGTCCCTGGAGGATCTTGCACTAAGCCCTCAAGAGACGGGGCTTCAGGGCTCCCCTACCCGGGTGGTCAAGGTTTTTTATCCCAGCTTGGCCCGGGATACGGTGATAGTTGCTGAGTCACCGGAGAAAAGCGTGGAAAGAATCATCGACTTCCTTCGAGAGCACCAGCTGATATAGGGGGGTATATGGATAAGGGTGTATGGATCATCGCTGAGCAGTGGAACGGGAAATTGAAGAAGGTTTCCTTTGAACTCCTTTCCCGAGCTCGGAGATTGGCCGATAAGCTAGGGGATCCTCTTAGTGCAGTGTTGCTTGGGTACCAGGTAGAAGAAGCAGCCCAGGAGCTGATCTATCACGGAGCGGATGTGGTCTATTTGGTAGATCATCCGAAACTTTTCCAATTTGATCCTGATCCATACGTGAGTTGCCTGGAGCGCTTGATACGCGAGGAACGTCCGAAGATCATCGTGGCCGCTGCCACGACGACCGGTCGCACCCTGATGCCGATATTGGCAGCGCGCCTGCACACTGGGCTTACCGCGGACTGCACTGATCTCGATATCGAGGGAAAAACAGGGCTTTTACTGCAAACACGTCCCGCCATCGGCGGTAACGTCATGGCCACGATCAAAACGCCGCATCACAGACCACAAATGGCCACGGTGCGTCCACGTTCTTGCAAGCCCTCTCCCAGGGATCCTTCCCGCTCCGGCGAGGTAATTGTCAAGGACTATCCCGACGAAATCTTTGCTAGCCGCTTCAAGCTTTTGGGTCTAGAGAAACTCAGAGAAGAAACAGTTAACATCGAAGATGCCGAGGTAGTGGTGGCTGTGGGAAAGGGGATCGGCAAGCCTGAGAACCTCGAATGGATTCGTGAACTGGCTGAGCTATTAAATGGCGCGATAGGTGCCTCCCGAGCTGTGGTGGATCTCGGTTGGTTGTCTTATCCCCATCAAGTAGGGCTATCCGGTAAAACGGTATCGCCACGACTGTATCTCGCCTGTGGGATCTCCGGGGCTATTCAACACTTGGCCGGCATGCGAGGTTCGGAGTTGGTGGTAGCCATAAACAAAGATCCACGGGCACAGATCTTTAAAGTTGCTGACTTGGGTGTGATCGGGGACCTAACCGAGATCTTGCCTCGCCTTATCCAATGCCTCAAAAGCCTTAAATTGAAAAGCGAAGTAAGGGTAAAAGAATCATGAGATTTAACAAGGTAACTGCAAAAGTCATCGAACGGTTGAAGGAGATTGTGGGCGAAGATTACATCATCACTTCTCCAGAGGAACTGGAGAAATACAGCATCGATGAGATCGAGGAACGCTACAGACATCTTCCGGAAGTAGTGGTAAAGCCTCGCACAGCAGAGGAGATCGCCGCGATCATGAAGTTAGCCAACGAATATCGAATCCCCGTAACCCCCCGTGGTGCAGGGACCGGGCTTTCCGGCGGGGCGGTACCTGCCCATGGTGGTATAGTCCTTTCCCTCGAGCGGATGAACGAGATCCTGGAGATAGATCTCGATAACATGATGGTCACCGTGGAGCCGGGAGTGGTGCTCGCGGACATGATGCGAGCGGTAGAAGCCCACGGGCTCTTTTATCCAGTGGACGTCTCCACACTGGAAAGCTGTCATGTGGGTGGGAACGTAGCCGAGAACGCTGGTGGAGCCAGGGCGGTCAAGTACGGCATCACGGGACACTGGGTGTGCGGCCTGGAGATGGTGACTCCCACGGGGGAAATCGTTCACCTCGGGGGCAAGCGCATCAAGGACGTGACCGGTTACAACCTGGTACAGCTTGTGGTGGGCTCTGAAGGGACGCTGGGGATTATCACCAAGATCACCTTCCGCCTCACTGTAAAGCCCAAGTACGTGCTGGATCTCCTCATTCCATTTGACTCGCTAGAGAATGCTGTGGCCCAGGTGCTCGGGCTCCTTCGGGAAGGGTTAAGCCTCTCGGCGATCGAATTTATGGATTCCCTAAGTATCAAAGCGGCGGAAAAGTACCTCAACCTGACCCTCCCTTATAATGACAGCGAGGCACATCTTCTCATTCAGATAGACGGGATGGAGGAAGAAGGGGTATGGCAAGCGGCGGAGCGGGTCTACGAAAAGCTTATGGCGGCCGGGGCAATGGAGGTGTTTGTGGCTGACAACCGCCTCACTCGGGAGAAGCTATGGCGTGCACGCCGCAACATCGCCGAGGCACTCAAGGCGCTCAATAGCTATGTCTCGGTGGAAGACATCGTAGTGCCTCGCTCCCAAATCCCCGAAATCGCCAGGAGACTGCGGGAGCTTTCCCGAACACACGACCTCGAGGTTCCCCTGTATGGCCATATAGGGGATGGAAATCTGCATCCTACCCCGGTAAGCGGCGACCGCGATGAGAAAACCTGGATTCGGGACCTCGAAGCCTTTCTTTCCGATATGTTCAAGACTGTCAGGGAACTTGGGGGTAATATCACCGCAGAGCATGGTGTTGGTATAAAGCGGAGAAAATATTTGCCTTTGTGTGCCGGGCCAGCCGAAATTAAGCTTATGAAGGCAATAAAGAAAGCTTGGGACCCAAACGGGATCCTCAACCCTGGAAAGGTGTTTCCCGTGGAGGGAGCGTGCTGATTCTGGCCAACGCTCGGGTTTACACCCCACTTGACATCGTGGAACCGGCCACGGTGATCGTCGATCAGGGAAAAATCGCCCATCTCAGAACTGAACGGCATCCTCGAGGGGAGGATTTGAAGGGAGCCATAGTGGCTCCAGGTTTTATCGATCTCCATATCCACGGCTACGGGGGCCATGACACGAACTCGGGGGAACCGGGGGAGCTTTTGGCCCTGGCTGAGCTCCTCCCCCGCTACGGGGTTACTGCCTTCGTCCCCACCTCCGTCACCGCCTCCCACGAGGAGCTCCTGCGGGTCTCACGGGCGGTGGCCGAGGCGGTTCGGGCACAAGGGGATCGGCCCCGGGGGGCGCGGATCCTGGGATTGCACCTCGAGGGCCCCTACATCAATCCCGAGAAGGCCGGGGCCCAGAATTCTTCCCATATCCGCCCCCCGGATTGGGACGAGTTCCTACAGTACTGGGACGCCGCGGAGGGGAATATCCGGGCCGTGACCGTGGCTCCCGAGCTCCCGGGGGCGCTGGAGTTCATCAAAAAAGCGGTAAAGCTCGGGATCACCGTCTCCATCGGCCACACCGCCGCTACCTACGAGGAGACCAAGGCGGCCATTGCGGCGGGGGCGCGCCGGGCCACCCACCTTTTCAATGCCATGCCTCCCATCCATCACCGGGCCCCGGGGGCGACGGTGGCCTGCCTCCTGGCCCCCGAAGTGGTGGTGGAGCTCATCGCCGACCTCATCCACGTGGCCGGACCGATGCTGGAGCTTGTGTGGCGGACGGCGGGAACGGAGCGGGTGGCCCTGGTGACCGATGCTATCCCCGCCGCAGGCCTCCCCGATGGCCACTACGCGTTGGGGGGACTGGAAATCGAGGTGCGGGAGGGGGTGGCCCGCCTGGAGAACGGGGCCCTGGCCGGAAGCACCCTCTCCTTGGACCGAGCGGTGCGAAACATGGTCTCCCTCGGGGTTCCCCTCCCGCAGGCCCTGGCCATGGCGACGGTGGTGCCTGCCGCGGCCGTGGGCGCGAGGGAGTTGGGCTCCCTGGAGCCGGGAAGGCGCGCCGACTTCCTGGTTTTGGACCGAGAACTCAATATCCAGCGGGTCTATATCGGGGGCGAACGGGTTATCTAAGCCGACACGGCGAGGTCATCTAAGTACCGTGAGGCCTTTCGGTCGAGGATCACGGTGAGCCGGGGATGGAGCTGAAGCACCGATGCCGGGACCTCAGGGGTCACCGGCCCTCGGAGGGCCTGCTGCACCGCCACGGCCTTTTCCTCCCCCGAGGCCAAAAGCAGGAGCTCCCGGGCGTTCATGATGGTGCGGATACCCATGGTGATGGCCTTTTCGGGGACCTCCTCCACCCCTCCGAATCTGGGGGCCTCGCGGAGCCGGGTTTCCCGCGAGAGGGTGACCACATGGGTGGCGCTTTCGAAGGGGGTGCCGGGCTCGTTGAAGGCGATGTGTCCGTTGGGCCCCAATCCCAGGACCGCAAGGTCAATCCCTCCGTGGGCGGAGATGAGTCCCTCATAGCGGCGGCACTCCGCCTCCGGGTCCCTCGCGGTCGCGTCGGGGATGTGGTGTGTCCCCACCCGGACGTGCCGCAAGAGGTGCTCCTCCATGTAGCGGCGGAAGGACTGGGGATGATCCGGCGGGATCCCCAGGTACTCGTCCAGGTTGAAGAGAACCGCGTGGGAAAGATCCGTTATCCCTTCCCTGGCCCAGGCGGAGAGGAGGTGGTAAAGGCCTTTGGGGGTTTCCCCGGTGGGGAGGGCGATGACGGAGGAGGGGTTCAGAAGCACCGTCTTTGCGATCCGGCGCGCGGCCTCCCGGGAAAGTTCCAGGTAATCCCCTGCAACTACGATCTCCATGGCCGGGAGATTGTAGCCCGGATTGGCATAGTGGTCTATACCAGACCTTACCGGCGCTTGAGCTCCACGTACAGCTTGTACCGGTCCCCCCGATACACCGAGCGCACGAACTCGATGGGGGTCTGGCCATCGTCGAGGTACGTGATCCGCTCCATGGAAAGCATAGGGGTTCCAGGTTTCACACCCAAAAGCTCCGCCTCGAACTCATCCGCCACTTTTGCCTCCACCGTCTGTTCCGCCCGCCCGAGCCTTAAGCCATACTCCTCCTGGAGGGTCCGGTATAAGGAACGGTCGGTGAAGTCGTACTTCTCCAACCCGGGGCAGAAATGGCGGCGGAGGTACGAAGTCTCCAGAGCCATGGGCTTCCCATCGGCCAGGCGTAACCGCTGGAGCATCACGAATTCCTCGGCGGGATCGAGGCCCAGCCTCCTGGCCACTCGCTCATCCTTTACCACCTCGGCCCGGAGTACCTTCGCCCCGGCCCGCATCCCCCGCCCCCGCATGTCCTCGGTGAAGCTGGTGAGCCACAAAAGCCCCTGGCGGACCTTCGGCTCGGCCACAAAGGAGCCCTTCCCCTGGACTCGGTAGATGTAGCCTTCCGCCTCCAGCTCCGCCAGGGCCCGGCGGGCGGTCATCCGGCTTATGTGATAGGCCTCTTCCAACTCCCGCTCGGAGGGCATGCGGTCGTGGGGCTTCAACGCCCCGCTTTCTATCTGCTGCTTCAAGGCCTCCTTTAGCTGATAGTAGATTGGCAACGGGCTCCCACGGTCTATCGGTAGGATCAGTTTTCGCTTCATTGACATCACCGGAAGTGGTATACACCACTTGGGCGCCGTGAACAACCTTTGAGAAAGCCGGGTCGGTGAGGGAAGATCCGGGGAAACGAGATGGAACGCCGAGACATCCTCTTGATTTACTCCTCCCTTACCGGGAACACCGAGAAGGTGGCCCGGGCCATCGCCGAGGTCCTGGGGATTGAGCCCCTGAATGTGCGTGGTACCTCTCCCCAGAGGTTCGAGAAGGTACAGCTCCTCTTCGTAGGGGATGGGGTTTACGCCCTCCGCCCCTCCAAAGCGATGGTCCGGTTCCTGCGAGCCCTTCCCCCGTTGCGGGGAACTAAGGTGGCGTTGTTCGGCACCTACGGCTCCCTTCCCTCGCAATTCCGGCTGATGAGGCGCATCCTCGAGGAAAAAGGCGCCGAGATCATCGGGGAGTTCGCCTGTCCCGGCAGAGACAAGGCCACATTGGGCCTTCTTCGACGCGGCCGCCCCGATGGGGAAGATCTCACTGCGGCCCGGGCCTTCGCTCGCGAAATGGCCCGCAAGGCGGGCTACGCACTTCCCGAGAGCTCCTCGTAGGCCCGCCGGAGGTTCTCCCGGTGGATCCAACGGTCCAGGGGGTCGGGATT